>Ga0214921_10000355_pt1 | contig 87239 bp, 96 predicted proteins | sample LL1505_MetaG_FD_177992 | JGI IMG/M metagenome (GOLD analysis project Ga0214921, IMG submission 177992) | Freshwater microbial communities from Lake Lanier, Atlanta, Georgia, United States - LL-1505 | ecosystem: Environmental > Aquatic > Freshwater > Lake | place: USA: Georgia | collected... | reverse complement strand
AGCCCTAATAGAATTATAAAATTTCACACAGATGGAACAACTTCTGCTAATCAAATAGCAGAGATTAATTCTACTGGATATTTTTCACCAAATAAAGCTGTAATTGCACTAAGTGGAATTTTTGGAAGAAGTCATAGTTTTGCTGGAACAGATTTAACTATAGTTGGTGGAGAAAGAAATAGAATTTCTGGAAATGATTCATCAATTATTGGAGGCTTTAATAATACTATAAGTGGTTGTTTTAGTAATATAAATGGTGGATGTTTGAATATTGTAAATGCACATTTTAGTATCATAAATAATGGTAGAAATAATTTAATTGGTTGTTCTAATGGTTTTTTTGCTAATACTACATTATATACAGTAAATAATGTAATTGAAGGAGGAGCATCTAATGCTATTACAGCGGGGCCTACTAATAGTGCAATTATTGGAGGAAATTTTAATTGTATAATTTCTGTTGTTCCAGGACTAGCTACAACTTGTGGTCAAACTATTATTGGAGGAAATTGTAATCTTCTAAATATCGGAAATTATAATTCAATTATAGGAGGGCAATGTAATTGTGGAGGAGGATGTAATAATGTCACACTAGGAGGATTTTCTAATTATAATGGCGCTACATGGTCAGTAATTGCTGGAGGAACATGTAATTCAGGATGTGCTGTTGCAGTTGGCATAGGGCCTAATTTTATTGCAGGAGATAAAAATAGAATAGACTCTTCATGTGGTTCTTCAATACTTGGTGGATGTGATAATAAAATATGTGGAAATTGTAGTTCAATAGTAGGTGGAAACTCTAACATACTAGGTTTTTCTAGTAGAACTACTAACGCTTCATTTATTGGTGGTGGCGCTTTAAATATTATTACTGGAGCAAGTCCTGATCCTTGTGGTGCATCAAGTGTTATTTGGAATACAATTGTTGGTGGATACGCTAATAAAATAACTGACTGTTTAGGTTCAATTCTTGGAGGAAGACAAAATACTGTTACTCATTATGGCGCAACAGTAATTGGTGATGGTGCAGCAAGAGATAAATTTTCTAGAGGAGCTTGTTCATTATCATTAGATTTTAATGGTGGAATATTTTTAACAGGAAGCAATATAACTTTATCTCCATCCCCACTTGCTGGAAGAGTTGATTTTTGTGATAGTAATTTAATCAATGCTACGCCAAATATTTTAAATGTAAATTCTAATTTTTTAATTGGCGCAGGATATAATAGTAGAGTTATTCTTGCAAACTCTGGATCAATGTTAACTGGCACAATAAGCCTTGGAAATCCTACTGGTTTTAATTCTTCAGTTATACAAATTGGAGTGGGTCAAGTACAAATTACTGGTGCAGCAGGAGTAATTATACAAAGCTATAATAATCAATTTAGAACTGCAGGGCAATATGCAACAATTTCATTATTACATAGTGGAAATAATGGTTATATAATGTATGGAAATACAGCATGATAATATTACCATCTGTTCAAGCTGGAATAATATCTAGTAGAAATATAAATTACACTAATGGTTTATATGGCAAAAGATATCTTCAATATTTTGGATCATTAATAGGAGATACCGACGATGTAAATTGGTTTGCTACAGCAACTCTTCATGGAGATATTAATCAATTAACAGAATTTAATAGGTTTAGTAGTAGCGCTAATCGTAATAGCGAAGAGAATTATAGCTGGCAATGGCTTGGATACTTTAAAGCAAGCTCAACTGAAAACTATACTTTTTATACAAATTCTGATGACGCAAGTTATCTTTGGATTGGAAATAATGCTATATCTAGTTTTACAGTAGCAAATGCCACAGTAAATAATGGTGGATTACATGGCAATCAAGAAATAACTTCATCCGCAGTAAGTTTAGTTGCTAACACTTATTATCCAATTAGAATACAATTTGGAGAAAGAACAGGAGGAGATGAGATTAGCGTATCATTTACCACAGCAACAATAACTAGACTTAATAATGGCACAACAAATTACAGCAACGGTTTAGGATATTATTATTATAATCCTGCTACCAATGGTTTTTAAATATAATAGAGGTGTAATATAATATATGAAAACTTTTATTATTAATTTAGATAGAAGGCAAGATCGTTTTGAATATATGAAAAAACATCTTGAGTTTCATGGTATTCCATCTTTTGAAAAAATATCAGCAATAGATTATAAAAATTTTGTTTCTTTAGATGAAAACAATCAAGAATATATAGATTATGAAAAAATAAACAAAACAGACTTATTAGAAAATATAAAAACTAAATATTTTTGTCCACATAGAGATCAATATGAATTATCAAAATTAACAAATTATGACAAAGAAAATGATTTATTAAGTATGTCGTTACCAGAAGTATGCGTGGCAAAAAGTCATAAAAAAGCATGGAAAGAAGCGATGAATTATGATTATTCTTTAATATTAGAAGATGACATTACTTTTACTTGCAGAATACAACCCTTATTGGATTATATAGAAAATCAAACGGAAATTAATTTTGATGTATATTTATTAGGTTGGCTTGCTGGATACGCAGAACAATCATTATACGTAGAAGATGTTAAATTTGAATATCCTTTGCAAAAAATTAAATATGCTCTATGTTTACATTCGTATGTTTTAACAAAAGATATGGCTAAAAAACTTTACGAATCTACTATACAGGGTCCAGTTGATGAATATATGGCCCTTTTATACGAAGATATAAATTGTTATGGAACAAATGCCTCTTGTCAAACTGAAACAGATATAATAGACAATGTACATTCTTCAAAAGATTCAAATAAAAGATTAATAATATAATTTCAAATAATTTTGATATTAAGCATTAAATAAAATATAATATTATATTGAAAACTGTAGTATTTTTTCTTCAAGGTGGAATTGGTAAACATATTGCTGCAACAGCTATTGCAGAGAATATAAGTAAAAACTATCCAGATAGAAAGTTAATTGTAATCTGTCCATATCCAGAAGTTTTTTTAAATAATCCTTTTATTTATAGAGTTTATAGATCTAATACTGCTCAATATTTTTATGAAGATTTTATTAAAGATAAAGATACTATATTTTTAGGAAATGAAGTATATCAAAGTAACGAATACACTGTTCAAAACAAACACATTATTGAATCTTGGTGCAATATGTTTAATTTAAAATATACGAATGAAAACCCTAGATTGTTCTTAAATGATGCAGAAATCATTGATGTTACTAAAAAATATAATAGGAATAAACCTATTTTGGTTATACAAACAAATGGAGGAGGAGAAGGTTCTGGATATAGTTGGTCAAGAGATCTTCCTTCGTTTTTAGTGCAAGACATAGTTAATACTTTAAAAGATAAATATCATATTTATCATATAGCCAGACAAGACCAACAAAGCTATGAACATGTTGAAAAAATTAATACACATTGGCGCGAAATTTTTGGTCTTTTGATGTTAAGTCAAAAAAGATTATTTATAGATTCATTTGCCCAACATGCTTGCGCAGCCTTAATGCTTCCTTCTATTGTATGCTGGATAGGAACATCTCCAGATAAATTAGGATACAATATACATAAAAACATAATAGCAAAAGATAGCGCAAGTATATTTACTCATAATATAGATGGAATTATACTAGAAAAAGAATTCGTTGGTATACCTCATCAGTGTAATTATAAATTAGACCAAGCCTTTAACAAACAAGAAATCCTATCATATTTACTTTAAATTTAAATAATTTAAAGTGTAATTTAGGGTATGATAATAAATACCGTAACTTCTATTGCCCAAGAGATATATGAAGAAATGGGCGAACCAGATGATTTTAGTATAGCAGCTATCGCCGCATGGGTAAGAAGAAATATTGGTGGTTTAAATAATTCATTAAATGCTTCTTTTTCAATAGATAGTACAACTTTAGAAATTACTCCAAATCTTACAGATACTGAAAAATACATATTTAAAAAAATGTATTCTATTTACTTTTTTGATGTTAAAATTAAAAGTACAGGAAGTTTAGCTATTAATGATTATGTTTCGATTAAAGATGATATTGGTAGTGTACAAAAATTAAATAAAAATGAAGTACTTAAAAATTTCTATAATATTAGACAACAAGAATACAAGGAGCTTAAAGACTCAGTATATAAATATAATGTAAATGCTAGTTCTCCGCTTCAAGTTGCAGGAGATGATACAATTCCAGGGGATTATAGAGTTGAAAGGGATGCATTATACTATATTAGAACAATATATAATGCTTCATAATTATGAGCTTTATAGACTCAACAACTGCAGCAAGTTTTTCTAAAGATTATGATGATTTTTTTACATATTTTTGTAGACCATTTGTTGTACATAAAGAGCCAATTAAAATAGTAGAACAAATTCAAAGTGCCCCAATGTATGGATATGGTTCAAGTTCAGATCCTGTAAATTATACTTATATACCAGTAAATGCTACATATAGTGGAAGAATTTATTATAATAATTCTAGAGATTTAGATGCAGTAAATAGTGATTTAAAATTAGTTTTTGCAAGAGGAGATGTTACTTTAAAAGTTAGACAAGATGCAAGAGATTATATTGCAAATGGCAAAACAATTAAAATTGAATTTGATGGAAAAACTTGGAATGTTATTACAGAGGATGTTATTAAAAAATATCTTAATAATACGTATTACGTATTTGGATTGGAGCAAACAAAATAATATGGCTGCAAAAATTAATTTTAAACAAGTTAAAGAAGAAATATCAAGTTCATATGAAGCAGCTTTAAAAAAAGAAGCAGTTATTTTTGCTCAAGAAATTTTAAAAGAAAACCTAGATCAATATATAAATGAGATACAAGATCATCCAGTATCCAAAGAACTAGATAGTGGTCCAGATGGAGAAAATATTAGTAATACTCTAAATGGAAAGGAAAATCTTTTTGCATTTATTGGCTTCGATAGCGAAGACAAACCAGTTGATGATCTTACTGCGTTAATCAAACAAAATACATTTTTAAATAAGAATTCGACTTTTGATAGAAAAACTTTTCAATTAAAATTTAATGTGTTTACTCCTTCTTTAGATGAAATAAAATCTCAAACACCTCTTCCATTTGAACGTGGTAGAAGTTGGGTTAAGGGAGTAGAAGATGGCATTTCTGGATTTGGTTATTATGTTTATGGGTTAGTTTTTCCAACTAGCAGGTCTGGTAGAGGAATTCAATCTAAAAATAAAGTTAGAGTTGCTGCTTATAAACCTGTAAAATATATGACAGAACTATATACTAAATTCATAAAAAATTTAAAATAAAATGATACCACAATTTGATAATACTTTAATGACAAGCATGCTATTTTGGTTAGATAATAAAATCTTAATCAAGGGACAAGCTTATACTAATTATCACAGTGTTTTTTATCCTCTTCCAAATATGTATTATGGATATTATACATATGGCGCTCCATTTAAACAAATGGTCATAGATTGTTCTGTTTCTGGCGCAAATATTATAAGTGGAGTTTATATTAATGGAACATTTAGTCTTCCTGGAAAAAATAATTTAACAGGAATAGATTCATCTAATGGTCAATTATATTTTACATCTCCAGTTTCAAATCCTAGCACAACTTTAAGCGGAAACTATGCTGTAAAAGATTTTAATATTTATTTAACTAGTAAAACAGAAGAAAGTTTATTATTTGAAACATCTTATCAAACTAATCCTAAGACTTATCAAAATCCAACTGGATTACCTATTGGAGCAGAAACATATCCTGTTATATATTTAAAATATCAAGGTGGAAAAAATAAACCATTAGCTTTTGGAGGCTACGATCAAACAGTAGGAAATGTAAGAGCAATTATATTAGCAGATAGCGTATTTAATCTTGATGCTGTAACAAGTATAATGAGAGATACCGCCCGTGAATTAATACCATTAATATATCCAGATGAAATGCCATTTAACTCTTTAAATTCAGTTAAAACTCCTGACCATTGTTTTAATTATACTGAATATGTAGCTGGAAAGGCCAATACTGATGATTATTTATATGTTAATGAAGTCAATGTTACTAAAACTGACACAAGACTACTTAATGCTACCAATAGCTTAAATAGAAATGTATATTCTGCTTTTGTTGATTTTGAGGTAGTAAAAAATAGATACCCAAGGCAATAAAAAAGTAGAAAAAATAAAAAAATCGGTGTAATAACAATAAATGGAGAAATACTAATATGCCTAGAAATAGAATAATTTATCAATCAGAAGCGGTTTATGCTGGTCCATCACCAGCAACTGGATTTCATTTTGGAACATTCACACCTGGAATTGGTGGAAGTACAAATGACCTCCTTAATCCAAATAACCTAGTAAATCAGTTACAAAGAGTTCAAACTGCTAATTATAGTTTTAATGTTGCTCGTACAGATGTTAATCAATTTGGTCAACTCGCTGCAATTGATCGCGTAATTTTGACTAGTCCAACAGTTTCATTAGATTTTAGTTATATCTTAGCAGGTCTTACAAATGAAGCTGATTTAGGATTTACAGTAGTTTCTGGTAACTCAGATTCTAATATTTCTGCTATTTCTGGATTCCTCAATGCTACTCAAGACGAAAGAAATTATTTTATACGTACAGTACCAGAAGGTAATGATGCCGTAGGTTTTTCAGATGTATCATCTGGAAATAACGGAGTTATTGGAATTGGTAATGGATTCATTTCGTCTTACTCAACAGAAGCTTCAGTTGGTAATTTCCCAACAGCATCAATAAATGTTGAAGGATTGAATATGAACTTCCAAAGAGGTTTAAGTGGAAATTTTGTTCCTGCAGTTAATACTATTGATGGTACACCTATAAGAAATTTTTATACATTACCAGCAGCAGTTCAAAATACTGCTATAGGTAGTGGAAATGCAATTAGCGCTCTTCGCCCAGGAGATATTACTTTAGATATTCAAGCTCAAACTGGTGTTGGTGGAGTAGATACAACAGTAATGAATATTCAAAGTTACAATCTTAGCTTTGATTTAGCTCGCACTCCAATTGAAAGACTAGGTAACAGATTCGCGTTTTCAAGACCAATTGACTTCCCATTAACAGTAAATCTAAGTGTTGATGCTCAAGTAACTGATATGGTAACTGGTAACCTAGCTAACTTGGTTAATGATGATAGCCTTAGATATAGTCCATCAGTAACAATTAAGAGTCCAAGCGATAAGAATTTGGTTATGGCTAAATTTGCACTCCGAGGCGCCAAATTAGTAAGTCAAGAATATAGTTCTGATATAGGTAGCAATAAAACAGTTACCCTAACATGGGAAACTCAAGTTGGTGGACCTCAAGACACAGCTAATGGATTGTTTATGAACGGACAGTTCTAATAAATAATACATAAATTAAATTATAAAATAACCCTCACGTTCTCGTGGGGGTTATTTTTTGTGTAATTCAATTTAAGGCAAGGGTTAGATAAAGGTAAAAGATTATGGAAAACGATCCTATAAAAGACATGACTCTTTTTCAGATAAAGAGGAAGATTACAAATATATATAAGAATTTCTTTTTTATTCTTGAAGATTTAGGTGATTCTGGTTATAATATAAATGATGAAACTTATCAAAAAATACGCAAAAGAATCCTTGACAATGCCAATGATGCAGTACGAGAGATAGAAGAAAATTTCAGTAAAATCAACATAACGCTCAAATGAAAACTAAGAAATTAAATTATAATTTCCCTATAGATGAAATAATCGAAGGAAACCTTTCTGTACAAAGCATACAAAAAAACTTGAAAGATAACTTTGGAATTTTAAAACCAAGTTTAACTACCTTCAAGAATCCTAATTTTATTAAAAACTATGAAAATTGGGATGCTGATAAAAAACACAGATTTATTAAAACGATTGGCGGCGTAGTTTACTATGGTAAAGTTAAAAACTATCTAGACAGTCTAATTAATACTAATGGAGAAAAAATATGAAAAAATTATATGAATTTTCACTAAATAAAGAAGTTGAAGTTAAAGAAACAACTAATGAAATAAATGAAAAAGGCGAAGAAATTCAAGTATCTAAAAACGTAAAAAAAGAAGTACTTCAAAAGTTTTTTATTAAAAAACCAAATAGAAGTTTGTTTGACGAAGCAGAATTATTCTATGGTGTTCGCTTATCAGAAGGTATTAAAGCTGGGCTTTTAACTAGAGCTTTATTAGCTAAAAGATTTACTAATGACGGTGGAATTTTTAGTGAAATAGATAAAGAGCAATATACTAGTCTATATCTAAAACTATTTCAACTACAGAACGAATTCCAAAGACTTTCTGTTAAAGAAAGAGACAAGGAAGAAGAAGCCCAATATAATATATTGGTTAAAGAAATCACAGAATCAAGAGAAAAAATTCAGGACTATGAGTTTGCTCAAGCCAGTCTTTTTGATCAAACCGCAGAAAATAGAGCAAGAAATAAAACTATAATGTTTTGGGTACTCAACCTTTCTTATAAAGACAATGATAATGGTACATTTTCACCAGTATTTGGAGATGGAGCATATGAAGATAAATTGAAAGAGTATGATAGACTAGAAGAAACTACCGATTTATTTTTTGAAAAATTATGTCAAAAATTAGTTCTTCTTATAAGCTTCTGGTATATGGGTCGAGCCTCAACCCAAGAAGAATTTGAAAAATTATTTAATTTAGAAGAAAATAAGAGTGCAAATTGATAATAAAAATTTATTAAGACTTTACTTGGTAGATATTTTAAAAGGATACTCTAAAACATATTTAAACGACAAAACGATATACATTAAGCATATGGACTCTCTATCTTCTGGAGAGGTTGATCTTAAAAAAGAAGAATTTTATAGTAAAGCTTTAAAAAACAAGCTCCCTTCTTTGGTTGATCAGGAAGCTTATATTTTAAAAGAAGACCTTTGGTCAGAAGAAAAAAATAAAGAAATTAAAAAAATAAAAGAATACATAATTGGTTTAAGAAAAACCAAATTAAAGCTGTTTAGAGAAGAAGAGCTAATAAGTGTAAACAAACAAATAAATAATGAAGAAAATAAGTTATTAAATTTAAATTTAGAAAAAAAAGAATTAATAGGATTCACCGCAGAAGATTACGCTAATAAAAAAATTAATGAATATTACATGTTTATATCTTTATATAAAGATACTGAATTAAAAGAAAATTTCTTTTCTCAAAATGAATTTGATGAACTTGAGAATGTAGATATTACTAAATTAGTAAAAATTTATAATGATAAATTGTCAATTTATAATGATAAAAATTTAAAGAAAATATCTTTATTAAATAGCCATTTAACACTTTTTAATATATCTGATGATAATCCTTATTATATGTATGGTAAGAGTATTGTATATTTAACTTTTTATCAAATTGAAATTTTTGGTTATGCTAAATATTTCAAAAATCAATTAAGCTATGCAAAACATAAACCAGCAGACGAATATTTTGAAGATCCAGATAAACTAATAGAATGGCTAGAAAGTAGTAAAAATGTAGAAGAATTACTAGAAAAGACCTCTAATAGTAAAGCGGATACCGTATCTACATCTATTATTGGTGCCACTAAAGAAGACCTTAAAAAGGCTGGATTAGATGAATCTAACAGTATAAGTCTAACTGAAGAAGCAAAGAAAAGAGGTGGTACTCTAAGTATGGAAGACCTCATGAAACTCCACGGAATTTAATTAAATATCTTATATTTTCGTGTAATTTATTACAGGAAAGGTATAAGGAATGGCAAGAACGTCAGCTACAATTTCTGTAGGTGCAGATACAAGGCAACTTGAAAAAGATATTCAAAGTGCTTTATCTCGCGATTTTAAATTCAAAGGATTTAATGAAAAGGCCTTTACCCAGCCATTAGGCCGAATTACTGGAGCTTCTAACGAGTTCCAAAAGTCATTAGATGCTTCTAATGCTCGTGTTATCGCATTCGGTGCTAGTGCTGGATCAATTTTTGCTGTAGAAAAAGCTTTCGTTAGTTTAATCAAAAGTACAATAGATGTTGAAAAATCTCTTACTGATATTAATATCATATTAAATACAACATCAAAGGGATTAGAAAAATTTGGTGCAGATTTATTCACCGTAGCTAAAGATACTGGACAATCATTTCAATCAGTTGCAGAAGCTGCAACAGAATTAGCTCGTCAAGGTCTTGGCGTAGAAGAAACACTAAAAAGAACAAGAGATGCTTTAATTTTAACTAGATTAAGTGGATTAGATACTGTTTCTAGCGTAGAAGCCTTAACAGCTACATTAAACAGTTTTAATCAAACAGCCCTAGATTCAACAACTGTTATTAATAAATTAGCAAATGTTGACGCGGCTTTTGCTGTTAGTTCTGCTGATTTGGCTAATGCAATTCAACGAGTTGGTAGTTCTGCTCAAGACGCAGGGGTTGGATTCGATGAATTATTAGCTATTGTAACAAGCGTTCAGCAAACTACTGCTAGAGGTGGTGCAGTTATTGGTAATTCATTAAAGACTATTTTTACAAGAGTTGCTAGACCAGAAGTATTGGATCAATTACAAAACTTAGGCTTAGAAGTTCGTAATTTAGATGGTAGCACTCGTCCAGCGATTGATATTTTAAAAGAATTGTCATCAACTTTTGATACTCTTTCTGATGCTCAAAGATCACAAGTTGCAGAAAGTGTTGGTGGTGTTTTCCAGATTAACATTTTAAAAGCTGCTTTGGGTGATTTGGGTAAAGAATATTCTGTTTATAATAATGCTTTAAATACTTCAAGAGGCGCGACTGATCAAGCCATTAAACGAAATGAAGCATTAAATGAAACTCTATCCGCTTTAACAAGCAGAACGCTAACAAACTTTAGTCAGTTAGGAGCTAAAATTGGTGCGGGAGCTTTTCAACCAGCAATCGAAGGCACATTAAAAAATGTAAATAATATATTAGAAGGGTTAGCTAATCAAGACTCAGAAAGCGTTGGAGCTAAAATTGGAGCTGGAATTCTAGGTGGTCTTTCTACTTTTATATCTGGTCCTGGATTATTATTAATAACAGCTGTTATTGGAAAATTATTTTTAGATTTAAGTAAATTTGCCGCTACTTCAGCTAAAACATTACTAGGTATTGGCAAGCAAGCTGCGGATAGAGCTGCTATTGAAGGAAAAATTTCGAGTATTCTTTCTCAAGAACCACAACTTCTTTCAGCAATAGCTTCTAAACAAATTTCAATATTAGATGTAGAAAATAGAATATTAGGAATCTTAAGAGAACAAAATGCATTAAGACAACAAGCCACGGCTTTATCTGGTTCAATTACTAGCGGATTAGTTGGTAGAGGAGTAACTCTTAAAGGTGGGCAAATTACTACAAGAAGTGATGGATTTATTCCAAACTTTGCAATGCAAGAAATTTATGGTGCATTAGCTGGAGGATATAAACCAGGAAATATTAAAGAAATGAATATTGCTGGAGCTGGTAGAGTAGTTTATAATTCTGCAGAAACAGTAAAAAGAATACAAGGATTTTCTCAACCAGCTATAATGCCACCTCAAGGTAGCAAAGCTGGAAAAAATTATCAAAAACAATTTTCTAATGCTCACGGATTTAATCCTTATGCCAATAGTGGATTTATCCCAAATTTTGAGTTGGGCAGAAATGAAGCAGTTAGATTAGCTGCGATAAAAAATGAATTAGAAAGAATTCCAGGAACTCAAAAATTTAAATATGGAGTAGATTCAGCAGGAAAAGCTTTAACTGTATCTGAAGCTCAAAAAGATGATATTTTAAGCAGATCTCCTAGGGGTCAAAAAGCAGCGTTAGCAGCAGGAATTAAACCAGTAGATGCTAGTAATATTGCAAGTATATTGTTACCATTCGCAGGAACTAAAAAAATATTACCTGGACCATATTCACCAAAAGGTAAATCTGATAGATTTGCAATTAAAAATGTTCCAGTTTATGGAATTAATAAAACTAAAGTAGATGGAGATGTTTCTGACGATAAGGCAAGATTAGGCACAAATATAACTAATAGTATCATAGATGATGTATTTAATTTTATTGATACATTAAAACCTTTGGGAAAAACTGTAACTAAAGCAAATTTAGGGTTACAATTTCAACGTTCTGGAGAAAAAGGAGCATATGGAGCAGTTCGTGGCGCAGTTGGTTCTGCTTTTGAAGTTGGAATAAAAACGGCATTAGGATATACTGCTGAAGAAGCACCAAAAGACTTTGGAGATTTTGACGTTAGAGGAGGAAAAAATTTAATACATTTACAAAAACTTTTTGGTTTTACAACATTTCTTGCAGATTTTAAAAGTGGATTATCTGAAGGTAATTTGCAAAGTTTTGCAAATAAAATTTATAGAGAAGAAGGAGCTTTACTTGGAGCAGGAAAATTTTCTACAGTTAAAGGTAAAAAAGCTTTTGATGGATTTATTCCTAATTTTGCAAATGATTTAAATGATGCAATAAATAGAGAAAAGAAAGCTGGAGTAAATCCAAATTCTATAAGAATCGGAAGAGATAACTCTTTAATTTCTAATATGAATCCTAGCGGTCTTGGAGTTTATAATACAAGAGATGAACCAAGAGGATTATCTCAAGGCATATCAAGATATGGTTCAGTAAGTGAAGCTCGCAGAGCAGGTGCTGCTAAAGGACTAATTCCTAATTTTGCTTTATATCAATCAAATCAAGGACAATCAGGTCCACTTATCGTTCCAGCATCTAAAGAAGCTAATGCAGCGCTTACAGATCTTGCAAAAAAAGTTTATAGAGGAATACTAACTTTTGATCAAGCAAATAAAGAATTAGAGAAACTTACTAGAGAATTTTATTTAATTGATTCTACTACAGAAAAAGTAAGAAATACATTGAATCGCGCAGATGCTTCTTACAAAAGATTAGTGGTTGAAACAGATTCATTAGTTGCTGCAAGTGGAAATTTAATAACAGGTTCTAAAGCCGTAAAACAATTAGAAGCAAGAGCAGCATCTGGAGGAAGAGGAGCAGAATTAGCGCGAGGTGGATTAGAAGCAGCAAGAGAAAGAAGAGCTAATTCAGCTTCAAGATTACAAGGTATTGGAATTGGAGCAAGTATAGCCGTTCCAATAGTAAGCCAAATAATTCAAGAATTTATGCCAAATAATAAATATGCTACAGCTGGAACAACAGTTTTAAGTGATACAGCATCATTTGCTGGCGCAGGAGCTTTATTTGGGCCATTGGGCGTAGCGTTTGGTGGATTAGTTGGTGTTACAATTGGATTAACTAAAGCTTTTAAACAATTAAATGATAAATCAGAAGAGCTTGCGAAGAGCTCTAGAGAATCTGGTAATAGAGTAGCAAGATTTTCTGAAGACGTTCAAGCATTTTTAACCTCAAGAGAAAAAGTAGCAGGAATTCAATCTGGAGCAATTACCGCTGGACCAGAAGATTTAGCTAAATTAGAATCTCAAAGATCTGCTTCATTTAATAGAATTTTTTCGTCTGTAAGCGAAGGTATTCAAAAAGAACTTTTAGCAGGATTATCTGGAACAGAGGCCCAGCTACAGTCTGCAATACAAAAAGCAAACGATGAAATTGCTTCTAATAATTTTGTAAATCAATTCATACAAACAACTAATGAACAACTTAAAGATGGAGCTAAAAATTTAGATATAACCGATACACTTAGACAATTAGGATCAATAAAAACAAAAAATGGAGAATATATTGCAGATTTAATATCTCAACAAAGCGGTTTATTGAAATCATTTGATACATTAACTATAGCTTCAGAAAAATACTATGGAATAAATGATCAAGTAGCAAAATCTATAGAGCAAGCATCAATTGCAGCAGATAAAGCTACTATGAGTATAGATGAATTTGCAAAAAATGATATATTTGGATTTAATACTACTAATGTAGGTGGCGCTGGAGCAGCTCCTGCTGGATTTGGATCACAAAAAATACAAACAATAGTAGATGATCTTGGAAATGTGACCGTAATTAATCCAAGCAAAGAGGCTTATGAAAAAGATTTACAAACAGCAATTCAAGATTCTGGGAAAGGATTAAAGGATTTCATCCTTCAATTAGGAGATTCTGGAAAATTAGAAAAAGATAAAGCTTTAGAATTAGCAGACTCTATAGAAAAAGTATTAAATAGTGATAAATCATTGACAGAAAAATCAAAGGCATTACAAGATGCTTTTGGAAACTTAAGAAATACTTCTCGTGAAGTGGACGCAGCATTTAAAAGACAAGAATCAGCTTTTTTAAATTTAAGTAATTTAAGTGCACAAACCCAAAAATTATTCTCACCAGATTCAGTTGTAAGAAGCCAAGCTGCAGATTTTATTCAAAAAGGAGATTTTGGTCTTTTAGTAGAAGACTTTTTAAACGGTCCAGGGCAAAATTTAAAACAAAATGAGATTCTTAGAGGAACTAATCTTTCAGCTTTACAGGGAATATTAACAGGGACAACAGACAAAAGAAAAAGAATCGCATTAGAAACAAAATTTGGAGAAGCTTATAAAAAAGCTGCACAAGAAATTGAAGAAACTGGAAATTTAACTGATAGGACATTAGCTGAATTACAAATTGCAATTCAACAAACTAGCATGGAAGCTAGTATGACAAGTAAAAATTTAGTAGAACTAGGTTCATCAATTGGCGATGCTGCTACTAGAAATGAAGTATTAAATATTTATACAGAAAAAGAATCTCAACTTAAAAAAGAACTTGGTGACAACATAGTTAAATTAAATTATGCTTCATCTGCAGCTGCAACTAGTTTGCAAGCAGTAGCCGCGTTCAAAGAAGGAACTATATTTGCAGATGAATATAAACAATTACAAAATAAAGCAAGAGAAGATAGAATAAGAAGTGGACAGGGAAATATAGGCGATGCATTTAGTTCCTTTACAGACGAAATGACATATGGTGCTCAAGATGCATTTAGAGATGTAAATCAAACCGCTTCTGACACAGCGCGAACAATAAAAAGCGAATTTAACAATGCCTTTTTATCTTTTGCGAATGGAACAGAAACAGCAAGTGATGCATTTACAAGAATGGCTAATAATATTAGTGATAGAATACAACAATTAGCATTAGAATTTGCAACAAATCAAATTTTTGGTTCTCTTTTTGGTAGTACTAGCGGTCTCGGTGGTGGAATCGGAGATTTTTTAAGCGGTCTATCCAAATCAAAAGGTGGAATTATTAAAGGTTATTCTACAGGAGGACATGTTCTTGGCGGATCAGGAAATAAAGATGATGTTCCAGCTATGTTAAGTGGTGGAGAATATGTAATAAGAAAAAATGCTGTTAAAAAATATGGTCCAGAATATTTGCAAATGTTAAATGAAGGAAAGGTTCAAAAACACTTTTTGGGAGGAGCGATGGGTTTAGCTATGGCAGGACTTGGTCAAGGCAATCCTTCTATGCTTCAAAATATAGCTCCAGTATTTGGTATAAATCTAGGTAATAGTAAAGGAAGTAATCAAAATGTTTCTACCAACACTTCTCCAACTTCTAGAATAGGCATGCGCGCAAGACAGAGCGACAGAGAAGATAATTATTTTAAATACGGTGGAAGAGTTCAAAGATTTGCATCTGGTGGAGAAACTTCTTATCTTGGAACAAATGTTTATAGATATAATGATCCTCTTTACCCAACCGCTGGACAAGAACTTTTTAGTTCAAATTTAAGTGGGCGAGCTGTTACTGATCCAAATAATCCTCAAAATAGAATTAGGCAAGATAGAGAACAAGCTTTATACGATTATTTAAATTATGTAGATGGAGTAAGAGCAGATAATGAAAGAGCATTACAAGAAAATATAGCTCTAAATAAAAAAATTCGAGATGAATATAATCAACAAAAAAGCGCAAAAAGTAGAGGCGCATGGATGAGTTTTGGTCTTGGTCTCCTTGGAGCAGGAGCAAGTCAATTCTCTTCAATGGGAGGATTTAAAAGTATATTTGGCGCTGGATCTCCCTTGGGCTCTCAAGAGGTAAGAAGAGCTACCGCTGTAAATGATGTAAATTTAAGATCTGCTTATGGTAGCACTACTTATAATCCTATTCAACCTGCTCCATATTCTGGAGGAAGATTAAAATTAGGTAAAGCTATGGGAGGATATATTAGAGGTTTTGCAAATGGTGGGTCAAGTGGCAAAGATGATATTCCAGCCCTTCTAATGGGTGGTGAATTTGTAATGAGAAAAGAAGCGGTCAATATGTATGGTAAAAAATTCTTTGATGATCTCAATTCTGGAAGAGCAAGAAAATTTGCAGAAGGTGGATCAGTTGGTAACGATAATACAGGAAACTCAAGCAATTATTCTCCAACTAATAATATCAATGTAACAGTTAACTTAAATCAAGAAAAAATAGTATCAGAAAATAAGGATGAAAGCACATCAGCAAATGAAGACAGACAAGCAGAGAACCAAAGAACAAAAGAATTAGCAGCAAGAGTTAAAGAGCAAGTTATTAGAACAATTACAGAGCAGCAAAGACCAGGCGGATTATTAGGATCTAATGTATACAAAAAACGATAACTTATAGTATAAGTTTCACAGAAAAATTAATCAAATCTTTATCTGATATTATTTGAGATTTATTTATAGAAGGATTTTCATTTAAATATTCATTTAAATTTTGTAAGTCATAAGAGTATTTAAATAATAAAGTAATATACTCCCTGCCATCAATATTTGTCTTGTATTTTTCGCTATATTTGAGGTTATTACTGGTTTCTATATAGAACTTCTCATTGTTATAAAAAGTGGTTATATATTCAATATAAATATTGCAAGTATCGTTATTTTCTTCGATTTCAATGATTTTGGCTTGAAGTACCCCTTGGTTTTGAAGATAATCTAGATCAATTGCCACATCTTCATAAGAGCTAGAGTCTCTGCCGTAAAAGCCTAAATATCCCTTTTGTAGGTTATAATTATTATCAAGTACATCATCTGTATTTAAATCATTAGATAAGCATATAGTTTTATTCGTTTGATCTTTATTTAAAAGTGGGAAATAACTATTAAATACCATATCATTAATTGATAAATCTGAAGTTAAGCTATTTGAATTTAAACTTTGATTATTGAATAAATATAAGTAATTTTGATAAAATATTACAGTTTCATTATTTACAGATTGCTTGTATATCTTACCAATATTAAATGTTTGATTAGAAAAATATTCTTCATATAAATTATTAATATCTTCTTGAGATTCTTTTTCTTTTAAAAAATTATACAATTCAGATTGAAAATAATTAAGTGGAATAATTTTAATATTTAAATTTTCCGAAATTTCTACAATATCAGTTTCTATAAAAGGAACAGTAAGCAAAGTTGTTGATTCATTTACGTCTAACCATTTATCTTTTACATTTTCTATGAATAAATTGTTTAATTTTTTATTTTTCAAAATCTTATTAGAAACTTCACTTAAAATTAAAAAAGAGTGAATATTTTTTTGATTGAAATATTCTTTATTAATTAATAATTTTGCACTAACATAATCACTACTTCTGTATACTTTATTAAATAAAATATTTTTATTTAAATCTTCTATAATTTCATATTCGACATTTACATTAAAATCTTCTTTATCATCATTATTGTAATCTATTGAGAATGATAACTCTTTAAAAAATCCTAGTTTATTATTTAATTCTTTAAATTTATTATAATTATCTTCAAAATTATATTTAAAATTACTTTTAATTTGATTTTTAGATAAATTAACGAAATATTTAATTTTAGGTATGCCCTTTATTGCTTTAAATTTTTTTTCTAAAAGTGGTTCGTTGTTTTTAATATTGAAATATTTTTGTATTATATTTCCATTTTTATCTTTTACAGCTATATTATAACTTGGAAAATCATCAAAAACCTCAACATACTCAGGTATTTTTCTTAATGTATCCCATTCTAAAGTTAAGTTTAAATTATTTATTTTCATAATTAATATACGTTTATTCCAGAAGCTGTTACGCTAAATACAGAAGCTTGGTTTTGAAGTGTAAAGACACCAGTTGCAGGTTGAGATCTTTCTCCTATACTGTTTTCAGCAAAAATTCTAAAATAATAATCTCCAGTATAAAGAGGAGTGAAAAACGGTGGGAATATTGGATTATATTCTGATCGAGCAAACCAATTAGATATACCAGTTATTAAATTAGTGGTTGATAATACGTCTTTTAAATTAGATTCTGGAGTATTTGTTCCAAAATTAACTCCAGAATTAACATATACATAATATAAAGTATTAGAAGATGTTCCTGGTGGAACTATATTATAAATAACACTATTAATTCCACCTTGATTAGTTGTATAATGTCCTTCAAATGGATCACTCGGATTTCTATAAAAATATCCATTTGCATCTCTGAATAAACCACTTAAATTTAAACTTGGTTGAGTTGGTAAAGCTGGGCGATTAGGAACATTAACTAATGTTGCAATATTATCTATATCTTTAAATTTTTGATCATTATACTCTAAAGCATTTATTGAAAATATAGTTGGTTCATCTTCTGTAACATTTAATACCCTATATTTTTTGGGTTTATTTAAATAAGGCTCAAGATAATATCCTGGATAAGCAATATTTGTTGGATTATTCATTTGTGATCTAGTGTTCATTCCTGCTGGTAAATATCCAGAAGTACTAATATCTAATGACCAAACTGTATTTTGAGGTAAAACATATCCAGAATTGTATAAAATACTTGGAAAATTAAGTCTTATATTATTACTATATATTCCAGATCCACTTGTTAAATAATTTAATGGATTATTTATAGTTATTGATTGTAATTGACTTTTTCTAATAAATGAACTATTTAATCCAGAAACTCCAGAAGATGTAACATTTGAATATCCAGTAGCATAAAGATCTCCAAGTTGTGTTCCAAAATTTAAATTATAAGTTGGAGTTAATACATTAAATACAACAGAATTATTAACATTAACACCAGTAATTGCATAGGTATTATTATAATTATAAGGAAGATCTAATATTGCATATCCAGTAGTTAATTCTAATGTTCTTCCTGCATAAGCTGAATTTTTTCTATATTGATCATAAATTGAAATGATATCTCCAGGTTTTAAAAAATTACCTTCTAAACCAACTTTAAAATCTACTAGTTCAGTTTCATTATTTTGAGTAGTAAGAAGCCATTTACCAACTCTTCTAGCTTGATTTTTACTTGTACAACCAAAAGCTACAATTTCTGTTTCTCTAATACCAAATTTAGCCATCGAAGCTCTATCTTCAATATATTCAATTCCTGGTTTATAATTATCATTTTCATCATTATATCTCACTAATGCTACGGTTTTTCTTGATTTCTTTGAAGCATCAGAATAAGAAAAGTCACCATTTAATATATTGCTATTATTGAATAAATAAATTGGTTCTTTTGGTGAATCTTGAGCTACAGTTATTTGTCCAGCAGAATAATAAGTTATAGCTAAAAATATACTTGCCATATCATTTAATACTTTATAAGCCTCTTCTTTTGTTGAAAGATATACATTACATCTAAATCTTGGTTCAAGTCCGCCAAAACCATCAGTTACTAATTGATCGCAATATTGACCAATTTCATATAAATTCCATTTGTCTGCTAAGTCTGCATTTATATACTTTCCTAAACCAAATCTATTGTTTGTAATTAAATCGTAAAAACACCATGCGGGATTATCTGTCCAAGCAACTTTAAATTTTCCATTCCAAGGACCAGAATAATTTTTTGCAATTGGATCATAATTAATTGGAACTTTAACTTTTAAAAGTCTCATTAAATAAGATCGAGCAGGAACATCACTGAAATATCTTGCATCAAATTTTGAAAAAACTAGAGCTGAATCTGGATAAACAAATCTATCGGAATAGACTTCTGTTATGCTATCTACAGAACAACTAGAAGATAGCGTTGCAGTTGTAAATTCTCTAGATACTTTAGTTATTTCTATTGACCAACCAATTTGATTTGGAAATAAAGAGAAAAATGGTTTATTTTCTGCATAAGGTCTTAATGGAATTTCATAGGTGCAAATAACTGGAGAATTAGATATTTTTCCCTTAAGTAAAATATCATCACTTGACCAATACGCTTTTTCGAAAGGTGGATATTTTGAAGTATCTAATAAAACAATTTCTCCATTATTTAAAATTCTAAAAATAGTAAATCTTAACTGTAGATCTTGGCGTTCTACATCTCCAGCATTTGACCCAATGACAATTTGTTCATATAATCCATTTATTTTGATATTAATTTTTATTGAAGAAACTTCTGTATTATATATGTAATATGTTTTTGGAGTAATAATTTGTCTATTACCACTAATTACATAATATCCGTATAGAGGCTCTCCAATACTTCTTGTGGTGGATGTTTGTATTGGATATTTATTTTTATCAACTTGTTTGCCAAAATAATCTCTTCTATCTTCATAAAGATTCAAATATGGATTATATACTGTATGGTCATTTGTTTTTTCCCCATATGAAAATTTATAATCTGCATATTGAAAATTATAAAAACCTTGAAGATTTGTAATTGGAACATCATTCCAATATATTGATCTTGATTCTGGAGTACTATAAGTTTGTTCAAAAGGTTGAAATGTCACACTTGTATAACCAATATCTCCAGTAGTTTTTCCACTTAAATTTGGAATATAAATTCCAGAAATAAAACCTTCGACTGGGCCTTCTGAAATTAAATCTAATACATTAATTTGAGAAATAGAATTAAATGCGGATTGATTTTTTAAATCACCATAACTAGCTTCTATAGCTGGACCTGGACTTACATTATAAATTTCTTGTAAATTTGGAGCATTTTTATCTATATTAAAGTCAACGTATCTATTTGATCGCCAATCAGTATAACTATCTCCAGTTAAAGTAGCTAAAGGAGTATAAACTGCATCAAAACCGCTAGGACCATATCCTACGCTATAAATACTCGAATTACTATATGGTATTTGTGAACCACTAAAAGATAAAGAAATTGATCCAGCTCCACCTCCATCATCTTGAGCTGTACTTTCTGGAAAATTATAAGAAGCAAATCCATATCCTAACATTCCAGGAAACAAAACGTAAGCTAAACCATCGGCAAATTTATATGCATTTCCCATAAAATTAAAAAGGTAAAGTACTCAAAGAATCTTGACTTATCAAATAACATTTTGAATTAAATGTATATTGATTATCTCCTTGATTTACGCTTTGGAGGGTTGTGGGTGAAACAGAAGCTTTATAAGCTCTATAAATTATATCATAATTTGCATATACATTGTTTCCCCCAACAAGTAATTTACCATAACCTACTGGAACTGGTCCACCCTCTCCAACTGTATTTACTGGTCCATTAAAAAGATATGAAGTTGGCCCACCGCTTTCACCTTCTCCTCCAATTGGATTAACTTGTTGCGCTGTAAATGGTACATTTGGTGGTGGTTTAGATAATAGTTCACTAGTACCCGCAGCAATTAGTCCTAAAGCAGCAATACCTACTCCAACTGCAAGAGGAAGTAATGGAGGAAAAAATGCGCCAACTACAACTGCCGCAGCGAGGGTGAAAGCTCCAGCTATTGTTTTTGCAACTCCACCTGCTCCTACGATACAAGGAACAATATCTATTGTTTCAATTTTATCATCTAAATTAATAAATAATTCTGAATTTTTAATTTCTGCTATAGATTTAAAATTGGGTTTTTCTGAAAAAAGATTATTTTTGTTTATTAATATTTCATATTCATAACGATCTGAATGATTTATTATCCATTTTCTAAATTGTTTTGAATTTGCTTCTATAGCTCTAAAAGCTTCAGCTACACTTGAGATCTCTAAATCCCAAGACTCTCCAATATCGCTTCCTAGCTTTCCATGTAAATTAACTTTTATCATATTTTTGACCTAAATATTAAATTTGTACGCCTTCTATAAAAATTACAATAATTTTCAATTTTTGAGAAAGTATCCATTGGTTGATGAAGTATTTTATCATTGCCTAAATAAATTGCACAATGACAAGCCTCTTTAAAATCATCAATAAGCAATATATCATTATCTTTTAATTCTTCTATATTATTAATTAGCATCAAATTTTTATCATTATAATGATCAATAAACATTTTTTTAACATTAATTTTATCCAAATCTTCATATTCAATTGATAAGTCTATATTCATTTTTTTAAGATAAAAATCTCTTATTAAAGTAAAACAATCATATTTTTTATATTCATAAAATCTTCCAATTAAATTGGTATCAACTGAAATTGGTTCGTAAACTTTAAATATATTTTTTTCAATATTATATAATATAATTGGTAAATTTAAATTTTCTGAACAATTTTTATCCATTTCTGAAAAATCGCAATTTTCATTAGTATGGCTATGATAAATATAAAATATTTTATATTTGTTTTTTATTTTTAAATATTCTAAACTACCTATTTTAAAATTATTAATTGTATCGGTTGCTATATTATAACAAGGGATACATTTAAAAGAATCATTTTCTTTTACTATAAACCCACAACATTCATTAGGGGCACTTTCTAGTGCTTGTTTTTTAATAAAATTTTTTATCTTTTTATCAATCATTTTAATTTTGTGGTTTATTTGTGCCAGGAAATCCTCCAAATGGTAAAAATCCATTTAAATAATTTCCATTAGCATCTTTAGGTATGCCATGCGCTTGTTCGGAAATTGGATTTTCTGCTCCAGGTCTTCTTGGAAAATATACTGGGACTCCATTGATTCCAGTAAGCCAATTCGCAGCAATATTATCTACAGAATAAAAATTATAGATTCTCAAATTTGTAGTTTCAAAATTTTCTCCATTTCTGTTTATGGGCCAAATAACAGGTCTAAATGCTGGATTTTTTAACCATCTTAATCTACATGAATTTATACTTTTAGAACATGAATCTGCAATCCAATAGTTTTTATTTGGTGGAGCATTAAAAATATCTGATGTATTATTATTTATACAAACGTAATAATATTTTAAACCTTTATTTTGAGTAAAAATAAAATCTCCAGAAACATATTGCGCATTTTCTATCCATAAACCAGAATTGCCAAGTGGACCATTGTTTCCTTGATTTGCTCCAGTAATTCTAAATGTAGCTGTATTTACAGCTGTTCCATCTACTCCTGTTCCAAAAATTCCGCCAATAAATAATTGATCATTTTCACTAGCTACGGGTGGTGCGGTTTGAAGAGCTTTGACTGTTATAGGAGAATTTTGTATATTAGCATAAATTCCACTATGTAAATATGTTAATCTACTATTATATTCATAACAACATCCTTCTCCTCTATACTGAAAAGGACATTTTTTGGCTAAAATCGTTCTTCCTGGTAAAACTAAATTTTCTAAATCTAAAATTGTATTTAATTGATATTCTACTATTGATTTATTTTCTATTGTTTTTCTATCTATATAATAAATATCTCTTGGAAGTTCCATTTCATATATTCCAGAGTTTGTCATATATGGATTGTAACCTTGAGAAAAATTTGATCCGTCTAAATATTTTAAAAAAGTTTTAATTCTTGTAAATTTTGCTCCAACTATATCACCCAAAGACTGCATTTGCATTCTGATATAATTATAAAATGAATTATTAGAATAATCTGGAGAAAGGTTTGATATAGAAACTTTTGGAGTAGGAAGTGTTCCTGCTGAAGTATATTCAAATCCTTCTGAAAATATAGGAAATGGATAGTAAAAATTATTTTGCCATTTTATTCTTCCATAAGAATCGGATGTTATTTTAAATAAATTATAATCATTATAAATACGTAAAATTCCACGATTCATCGGTTGTTGTCCATTATAATCAAAATTTATTGTTATAGGAGAAACTTCTGATAAATCTATTTCATAAAATTGTAATGGAGAAGATGGAGTAAGAGAACTTAACTCTGCATTAATATCTTTTGCTCCACTTACAATTAAATTATATGTTTCTGAAGATGTTGGCATATTATTTTGGAACTTCTGTGAAATTGGCTTTTATAGAATAATTATTGTAAGAAATAAAACTGGCGCTCCATTCTGGACATATAAACATTGTGTTTAAATTAGAAGTTGATTTTGAGTAAATTGTTGGTAAATTATATATAAAACTTTGTTTTGTATTCATTTGTTGTAAAAAATGAAGTATTGAAACAGTTTCTAATTCTGACCTATTTTCGAAAATAATATTAAATTCAATTAAATTAATATTTATTCCATCAGATATTCTTTGTTGATAACCATTTCCAAATTGATTTATTTTAACTCTTGGTTTAGAAATTGCTTCTATATTATAAGAAGGTTTCCAAAAAAAGTTAGGAGTTAAATTACCATTTATAATTATGTATCCATCCCACTCAACTTGAAGATTTAATGGATCTATTGGATTTTGATTAATATTGGAATCTATAATTGAATAATAATATTTATTATCAGATCCTAGTACTATATTATACTTATTATAAGTACTTCCAGCGTTCCAACTAGGAACTATATCGTAAATGCTAGCCATATACCTTTTACCTCTTATATTTTACACTTAAAAGTAGTGTAATTATAGTTAATGTTTAATGTATATTCTATAGAAAATCAAAACTTTTATCTAAATGATTCTTTGATATCTGGAGTGCAGAGTTTAAATATTAATTATAATAATAATATTAATCCATCTTTAGCTATAAATGACCAGAATATAAATTATTTGGTAACTGCTCCAGTTGTTGCGAATCTTGATTTAAATTATATATTAAGCTCTAATGATAGGTTTATAGGCTATACTGGGTCTAGACCATTTGGTGGTAAACTTGAATATGGCAATAATTATTTTAAATTTTCTAGTGGTTATTTAACAAATTATAGTATATCTTACTCTTTAGATCAGTATCCAATTGTTAATGTTAAAAATTTGATTTTAGGAGAATTAGGAAATGAAACTGGAGTTTTCAATTATACGCCAAAAGTTTTAAATAATTTCAATATAGGAGATAATTGTTACGTTGATTTAAATTTAAAAGAAGCTAATGAAAATAGATTGCAAAATTTTCAATTAAATATAAATATTCCAAGAGAAGCAGTTTATACTGTTGGTAATTATCTTCCAGATAATGTAATTATAAAATATCCAATATCAATATCTTTAAATTTTGAATTTTCTATGAGTAATTATACTCAAGAAAAAGTAACTAATATATTAACTGGAATCACTCAAAGAAATTTAAATATTTCTTTTAAAAAATATAAAACAGATGAATCTTTATTATCATTTAACTTATCTAATTTAATAAATAATCAAACTCAATTAAATTATAGTATTTCTGATGATGCCAAATTAAGTTTAGCTTTTCAAACATATATATTAAGTGGTGAAAGATAAAATATTGAAATAATACTGTAAATAATATATAATTCTATATATGTCGGAATTTAAAAAATATATTAGTTCTAATTTATATTTAAATGGTATATTGCAAAATCCTAAAATTTTTAATTCTTTAAAAGATAAATTTCCAGAAATTTTAGCTGATTTAACTGTAGCAAAGCGTAATGTAAGTTGTCCATGCGTTAAAAGAGTTATATCATATTTAATATCTAAATTTGACGCAGAAACTGATTACTTCAATAATCTTTTTAGTGATGAAACAACAAAGAAAATGTTAATTACTCTTGAGAATTTTTTGAATTCACGAATTAAATAATTAAAAATGTTTTACTGTTTTTTTATTTATCTATTTGTCTGTTTAGGAGTTTGTTTCGCTTGGAGCGATACTGAAATAACTAGACCATTTAGAAATTTAATAGCAAGAATACCATATATAAATCGACTATTATTGTGTCATGAATGTTCTAGTTTTTGGATATCTTTATTTATAAGTTTTTTTATTAATCCATTTTATGGACTAACACATCCTTATTTGAGTAATATATTTAGTGCTTTTTGTGGATTTTTTATTAATCTTTATTTTGTTAGAAATCAATTAATAAAGTATAAAGATTATTAATCTTTAATCTTTTTGATTCTATCTATTAGTTCAAATAATTTAACTTTAGGTATATCTGATATAGAATTTAAATTTTCTGCATTATCAAAATTATCTTTAATTAATCTTTTCTTTAGTGCTTCAAAATTAACATTCTTTTCTTTCATGACTTTTTCAAGTAATGATTGTGGAGAAGTTGGATTTTCATTTACAGAAGAAGAATCATCAAGAAGTTTTGCATCGCCAAGCTCTTCTTGAGAAACAATATTAATCTTTAAGAAATTGCGTACACAGCGAACAAACGCTCTATTCTCAGCAATCGCAGCCAAGAAGAATCTGGCGAAACTCTTTGTATTATTTAAAGTAGCGTCAGCAAGAGATTCAAAAACTACTTCTCTTCCACCAGTTTCATAATTTGGTAGCCAAGTGATTCTACAGCTTGTTGCAAAATAATTTTCAGAAGCTGCAACTACTTTATATTCAACACTAGTATATCCTCTGATTTGAGCTAACTCTTTAATTCCACCTAAAAGTATAAGAAGATCTTTATCTTGAAGCTTTGAAACATCTGTTTCTTGAGTCTTTTGTCTATTAGGTACAAGATGTTCAGTTTTAACCATTTTACGCCAATTAATAGTTCCATCATCATTAAATATATAATTAAGAGTTTTATCTTCGATAAGTCCATATTGGTTTCTTGTTATTATATTTGGAGGAGTTACTTGAGGAGATGTTGATTTATTCTCTGAATCAACTACTGTTACTGGTTCAAATAGCTCTGAACTACCAATTGAAATTGTATTTTCTTCTGATTTTATTTTTGGACTCATTTAAGAATGATACTGTAAATTATATTTTAAGTCAACTTAAAAATGTAAAAATTATCAGCTTCTTTCCAAAAATTTGGATGATCTACTACTTTATTCCCATTACCATTAATCCAATCGTATCTTGACGTAAATTTACCTTTTGATGAAAATAGTGTTCTACAAGATTTGTAACAAAGATTATTTGTATCTTCTATTTTTGTATCTTCTTTAGTTTTATGTTTCCTATTAACAATTAAATTATAATCCATATAATCTAATTTAAAATTATTTAAAATTTCTTCTGGTAAAAATGATAAAAGCACATAATTTATGGAATTATTCTTTAGCAATTTAACAAAATCAACGCTATTATCTTCTTCAATTATATAAATTAATTGATTGATATTATGCTTATATTTTTCAATTATATCTTTTTTAATTGGTTTATTTGTAAATACTATACTTTTCTTTGTAGAGATTATAACTTCTAAAGCTTTTTCATTGAAACTATAATCCATTCTTATGATTGGATTTTCTACTGGTATTGAATTTGGGTCTAAAATTTCATCTGGAATAATCTCGAAACTTTTAACATTAAAGTCTGTTCCAAAAAATATAGTCTCTGGTATATTATTATATTTTATATGTAAAAGTTGTAGAATTGATTTAGCAATTTCTTCTGGTTTAATTGTATCAATAGATTTTGGCGATTCTACTTGAGAATAGGATGGTTTTTTATTTCCTATTCTCTCATATCCTTTTAATAGAATATGTTTATTTTTATCTCCAAAATGCGGACCAGCTACATTTGGATTACTTATGCTATAAATTGAAACTATGGGTTTATCAAAATATGAAGCTAAATGAACACAAAGACTATCTGCTCCAAAATGTAAAGTAGAGTTTTCTATTACATATGCTAATTGATTTATATTAGTTTGCCCTAATAAATTAATAGCTCCATTTAATGGTCTTTCATCTTTAGTCCCAACTTGAACAAGATGTATTTTTTCTTTAGATAAATATGGAAGTAATATATCTATAACTTCTTGCCAATAAGAATAATTCCTTGAATCATATGGAGTTTGAGCTTGAAGTGTTATATATCTATCTAAAGGTAATGGGAAAAATTTAGTATAAATAAAAGGTCGATCAATTTTTGAACCAGTATTTGTTGCATATGTATCAAGAAGTCTCATTTATTTATGATATATCAACTTAATTGAAATTCTATTTTATCTAAACCATTGTGAAGATAATTTAAATTTCTTTGAGTACAAGTATATGGTAAATAAGCAATATCAAAATATCCATTATGTTGATTATTTCCTTCTAACCAAATCAAATTATCCATAATTGGATTATACTCTATCCATCTATGAACATATGGATTACCATCTAAAATATCTTTGTACTGTGGTTTTGTTGCAACATATAAACTATAATCTGGATATCTATTTTTAATAGATTTAAATAATGCAGTGCTTAAGAAAATATCTCCAGCACTCTCTGGCATAACATATATCACTCTACCTTTATCATTTGGGTCAAGTAGATCCTCAAATTTAACCTGTTTTTTATCTTCTGTTTCTTTTAATGCCACATTTCTAAAATAATTTTCGATATCTTGTCTTTTTGCTCCTTTCGCTAATTCTCCCATCCAATATTGATGTCCAGAATCATTGCGATCAATATTTTTCATTTTTAATATATTATGATACATAAATATTAACCATTCTGCATCATCTGTGATATTTGGAATTTGAAAATAAGGATCTTTTTTATCCTCTGGATTCTCTTTTATTTCATTCCAATCAACTAATTTTTGATTATCAATAAAATTTTCTATACTTTTTCCAACATTACTAATTGCAAAATTTTTAATAGTCCATTCTCTGGCCTTTTTTCCAATTTCTTTTCTTTGATGAATAGGCATTTTATATACTATATTTAATTGTTTTGCTATTGATTCTGGAAGAGTTGATGCTTTAATAAATTCTGTACCATGTTCTCTGTATTCTATCCAATCTAGTGGTAATGAGTTAGCTTCTGGTTCACACATTTCCTCTCCGCAACTATAATTTGTAACTAACGTAATTAATTCCGTTAATTTTGCTTCTTGAATTGGAATTTCCTGACCCCCACTAGTAAATGGATGACAATAAACATCCATTAAATTATATACTTCATTTAATTGAGCCTCCGTGACTCCGATACTAACATTTGTTGTGGTTTGAGTTTTCTTTGATCCACAAAATTTACAATCTAAATCTTGTGCAGTAAAATTTTTAATTTCATAATTTCCACAGCTTTTACATATATAAGTTGTTAATATTTCATTTTGATTTACTCCAGCTTCTGCTGCTAATTTATGTATATTCCACCCTTCTCCCCAATGAGTGTGAAGTAGTAAGTATGTATTTTTAATTTGAGGATTATTTTTCTTCCATAATGCATATCCTTGAAGTAAATTAGGAACGCTTTTTCTTAATTGATTTCTAAATACAAATCCGATAATAAATGCATCTTGAGCAATATTGTATTTTTTCCTAAGTTGATTTCTATCAAAATCTGATAAACGATAAAAATCTTTATCTTCCAAAGATCCATGAATAGTTTTTACATGACTATATCCAAGTTTATGAAGAGCTTTTGTAGCAAAATTACTCCAAATCCAATAATTTTTAATTTTTGGAGCATTAGTAATAGCAGATTGAAGAATAGGTAGAGAATCTAATGTAGTCCAAATTACAGATGCAATTTTATTAAACCAAGGCTTTTCAATAGCAAAATCTACCCCCCAAATATCTTGTACTGCAAAATATACGTCTGGCTTTTCATCATTGATAACTCGATCTAAATAATGCGCTCCATAACTTGCCATTCGAGCTAAATTTGGATCTTTATTTAGTTGATCTAATTCTTGTTGAGTATTAGGAAGTGAGCCAACAGATCTCCAAGGAGTCTTTTTGAATTCTGGATGATCATAAGTCATTCCACAGCAATAATGAATTAAATCATATTTATTTGTAGAATACAAATATTTAAGTAAAGCTCTAGCGTTTCTACCAAAGCCTGTTTTAGCTAAGGCAAAATCCGTTTGTATTAGAACTTTCTTTTTTCTTTCCATTACCAGAGTTCGCTATCTTCTTCTTGATTAGTTGCGCTAACGTCTTTGGTTTCTTTTGTTGAATTTTTTGCTTTCTTAATAGCTTCAATTCTTTGAGCTTCGAAAACAGAATTTAAAGAATAACTTAAAAATTCTTTCAATAGTCTTGCTTCGTTAAAATAAAAACCAATCAAATAGGATTGTTTATTTTCAACATTTTGCTTGTCTTCTTTATTTACGCTATATGAAAAGCCTACTTGTTTTTCATCTCTAATATAAGGTGCTAATTTGATTTTTGTAATTTGTTTCTCAGAAGTATGATATGCTGAAAATTCTGTGTTTCTTTCTAGAGCATCTAAAAGACCTGCTGCTTCTGTTAAAGAAAATTTGACTTTAACACTTTTACTTGGATTATTTTGATTTTCTGAAAAAGATCCAATTTTTTTGGCATCATTCCAAGAGCTTTGCTTGATTAATGACCCCCATACTGAATTATCTTTTGAATTTACGCTGAAACTACAAGCCGTGCCTGTATTCTTGCTATTTGGTTTATAAAATGATATCATATTACTTTATGTTACTAGCTATATTTAGAAATGTCAATTATTTTTATCTGTCTTTTTTAAATCATTTAATTTCATATAAATTTGATGATCTTGAATAGCTATCAAGTCTCCAAATATACAATCATCTCTCTTTGAGCCCTTAGCAATAACAATATTTCCTTCTTCAAAAGCTTTATTATTTAATAATTTATTATTCTCAATATTATCATTAAATATTAATACGCTAATTGAACTTGTTTCATCTGATATCTTTAACCTTACATATCTGGTTTTCTTTTCATTTTTAGATACCCCAGTATAGACTTCTTCTATTTGACCAACAAATGCCACTTTACTATTAACTGGTTCATCTACAATATCGCTAACATATTTAAGATTTTCTCTTTTCTCTGCGAAGATATCTCTTAAATTTTTATTATATGTATATCCCAAAAGTTTCTTTTCATAATACCAATTAGCAAAACTTTCGCTTTTACTATTTTGGTTATAGATTTCAAGATATGGTGCATATTTTGCTTTAATAGTATTTAATCTATTATCTTTAATAACTAAATGATTCTTTTCGTCAGTAAATTTATTAAGATGCTTAATAATTTTAATTAAGTCATAATCAAATTTGTCTGCGAATGAAATTGAATATTTCTTTTCTTTAGAAGTTAAAATATTCCATAATTGAGCTTCTAATACAATTTTACTTCTAGATTGACTAAAACCACTCAATGCTCCTGCTTGAATTAAAGAAGATAACACTCCAATATTAAGATTGGCTTCTTCTGCTGCTTGAAAAATCTCAAATTTATTAGAATACTTATTTCTAAAACTATTTAATTTTTCAATAGATTTATCACTAATACCTTTGATTGATAGTAATCCGAATCTAATATCTTTATCTTCTGTTGAGAAATCCATCTCTGATTTGATGATATGCGGAGGAAGAAGTTTAATATCAAACTCATGCATTTCTTTTTGAATTTTAGAAATTTCACCAATTGGGTCTGGTTCGTTTCTGCTCATTTTCAATAAAGATAAGAAGAATTGTTGAGGATAATTAAATTTTAAATAAATTGTAACTGCCGCTAAAGCTGCATATGCCAATGAATGACTCTTGTTAAAAGAATAATTCGCAGAATCTTCCAAGATTTTCCATAGAATTTCTCCTACTTCTTTTGGTATTTTATTTTCTTTGATCTTTGATTCAATCTTCTTTTTCCAAGCTTTGATCTCTTCGGTTTTCTTTTTGCCTACGATTCTTCTTAAGATTTCTGCTTCATCCAAAGTAAATCCAATCTTATTAGCCATCTTCATCAATTGCTCTTGATACAATGCTACTCCACCAGTTTGTTTTAGAATATCATCAAAGAATGGATGAATACTTTCTGATTGTTGATAATTTGTGTGGGCAGCATATTTATCTACGAATTGTAATGCTCCAGGTCTTGCTAGAGCTAATACTCCGCTAAGTTCTTCAAGATTCTTTGGTTTTACTTTTTGACAAACTCTAAAGTTAGTTTCTGCTTCAATTTGGAATAAACCATGAGGAGATTTTAAATCTTGTAGATTTCTATAGATAGATTCATGATTTAAATCAATATCTTCTACTTTAATGCCAATATTTTTACAAACATCATCAACTACGGAAACACTTCTTAATCCCAAGATATCAAGTTTAATATTAAATAAACTAACCCAATTCATATCAAAACTTGAAACTGGTTCTTTATCAGAAGAAAATTCTGTTGGACATACTGTTTCTAAATCGTAGTAAGAAAGAAGAACTCCAGATGGATGAACTCCTTTATTTTTAATTAAATCTCTTAACTTTAAAGCAATTTGAAATGTTTCTTTATTTTCATCGCACCATTCTTTAAATTTTTCTACTTCTTCATATGCAGTATTAATATCTTTAACTTGACCATAAACTTTGGGGATTAATGAAGAAATATTCGTCATTTCTTCTTCTGTTTTTTCTCCAACGATTTTACCACATTCTTTAATTAAAAGTTTTCCACTTAAAGTATTAAGCGTTAGAATTTTACTAGTTTTACCTTTAAATTTAGACTCTAAATACTGTAATACTTTTTGACGATTATAATAACAAATATCTAAATCGACATCGCACATTAAACTGCCATCAAGATATGTTACTCCATCAATAACCTGCTTTTTAGCTCGAATCTTGGATATAAATCTTTCGAAATAAAGGTCATATTTAACTGGATCAATTCTAGTTACGCCAATTAGATAAAGAATAAGTGAACCAGCAGCTGAACCTCTACCTAGTCCAACTGGTATATTATTTGTTTTACAAAAATTAATAACATCCCATACTAATAAAACATAATCAGTAAAACCTAATTCTTTCAATGTTTCTAGTTCGTATTTTGCTCGATCAATATATTTCTTGTAATCTTTATTATCTTTTTCTATCTTTAAATCTTTGAAACCATTTAGGGCTAATGCCCTTAGAAAGTCGTAATTAGAAACATCTTCGCTAATGTTAAGATGTCTTTTTAAAGATCCATCAATATTAAATTCTGGAAGTCTGACCCCATGCAATCCAAGGTCAGTAGTAGTAAACTTACTGGAAAATAATTCATCTTTTATGGTATTATTCATCATCTTCATCTTCATCTTGTCTATCAATATTATCTATCTCTTTGTTAAAAGCTGCTAATCCAGTCGCTAATATTTTCATAGATGCCTTATCTTTTAGATTAAAGAATACATCAGCCTTACCTTGTTTTTTACCTTTTTGGACCGTGATAAGTAAATATTCTATTCCACCATTTTCTAGTTTTTGGATTATATCATAAATATCGTCTAATGATGCCATATTATACCTCTAATTGCCATTTTAATTTATTCCATACTTTTAAATTTAAGTCAAGATCATTAATAGCATCATGAAGTTTTTCGTAATCATGTTCTATCCCATTTTCTTTTCCTAAGAAAGTCAAAGAACTTTTAACATTCTTTTTTCTAGTATGAAGAATTTTATATTGATATTCAATTAAGCTATCTTTTGAATTATAAGGCATCTCATATTTTATACCTCTTGCTATTGCATTTGTATCAATAAATTTATTCACAAGATGATGCCAATTACAACCCATGTATTTATAATACTCTTTTATAAGATAAATGTCAAACCCAAGAGTATTGTGACCAATAATATAATCTGCATGGTCTAACCAATCTTTAATAGTTGGAAATATCTCTTTAGGATCATAACCTTCTTTTTGAACTTTTTTATGGTCATATCTTGTGATTCTGGCTGCATCTTGACTAATTTTTAAGTCTGTTTGCCATTTTAAATAAAAATTCTTTTGATCAATTTTTTTATCGCCTTGAACTTTAAGCATAGCAATTTGCCAAGGAATATTATGACAAAAATTTAAGCAAAGATTAAATGTTTCGCAATCTATAAAAACTAAAGTTTTATTTTTGTCGTATCTTAATAAATGTTCGTCCATATTTAATTATTTTCCTTCCAGCTTTCAAAAGAAAATTCATTACTACTCATATGCTCAATATCTGGTTTATTTAGAACACTTCTATTATTAATGCATCTGAATGTCAAGTATGTTTTAAAATCTTTTCTATCATTATAGTAAATGCTTTTTGCTTTATAAATTTCTAATTTATTCTTTTCTGCAAATGATAATATTTTATCTTTAATAATAAAATCAAAAGGCAATTCATTTTGCTCAATGAATACTACTGGTTTTGTAAAATCTATTTGTGGAACACATATGCTATTTTTTAAAGTATTATTAAATATGAAAGAATCATAGAATGGAATACCCATAATTAAATCATCTGACCAGTTATTCTTTATTGTAGTATAATCTACTCTAGGTTCATAATAAAAACCATCTTTTGCACCAATACTAAATAATTTAGTCAAGGATTCGTAACCTTTTTTATTTTTAAAGAAAAGTATAAATTTTGAGTTTTTTGCTCTTGATTCATCCGTTTTATCAGCTATCGACTCTGTAACTGAAATTCTTAATCCATAATTTAATTTAATATCATTGTTCTTGCAATTAGTATAAGCTTCAAGAAATGATGACATATTATCTTCTACTAGAAATATCTCTTTTAATTTATTTTGTTTAGCTATTTGAATAATAGAATCTGGATACTCATCTCTTTCAGATTTATCCTCTAGAGTAAGAATAGATCTTCCTAAAGAATAATGAGATTTAAATAAAGGTATCATTTTTACCAATATAACAACAATTTATAAATATATCAATCTAAAAATTCGTCTTTTGAGTCATCTAGAAAGTCATCTTTAGCGGAAGCAGCTTGAAACTTTGGACATCCTTCATATTTTCGAGTTTCTACTTTGAATCCTTTAATATCTTTAAAATTATCTTCTAGGCTAGTTTCTACTATATCGCCTTTATCATTTACTTTGACATAATATGTATATGGATCTTTATATGGACATTTCCATCCACCAATTTGACACATCCACTTATTCTTAACGCTATCTATTGCAAAGTTTGATCTGGCAGATTCTTCGTCAAACTTATTAACATAATCATTAATGTGCTCCAGATAATGCTCGAATCCTTTAATTTGATTGTCATCAAATACTAGCTCTTGAATTGGTTGTTTTGGAAACCTGAGAAATAGAAATTTAACAATAGGTTTCAACTTGGGCCATAATTTTTTACTAGCAAGACTATACATCATAGCTTGAATATTAGCTTCAAGGTCATCACCCCTAAACTTGTATTTAGAGCTTTTATAGTCGATTATATGCATTTCTTTTTTGATTTTAACTGGCTTATCTATAAAGCCACGAATATGATATTTTGGTTCATCATTTTTAATATCAAAATCATACTCTGGTTTAATTATTTCTCCACCTTGTCCAAAGAAGTCGTTTTTAAGGCCAACTAAAATCATATCATTTAATAGTTTATAATTGCTTTCGTCAAGCTTGACCTTTGCTGATAGTTTTTTAACTAACCTATTTACTCCCTCATCACCATCAATCGAATTCTTTTTTATTATTCTTTTATAATTTTTAAGATGTCTTTTATTTAAGAGTAATTCAAAAACTGTATGACAAATCGTTCCTCTTAAAGCTCCATCATTTTGAGATTGTGGAACTTTGGTATGATAATTATTCCAATAAACCCAAGAGCAAGTCTCAAGAGTTTTAATTCTAGATGCTGATAATACTTTTAAAGATTGTTTTTCCATTGAATTATTTCTTCTTTAGTCATCTCACCAAAATCTTTTTTAGGTGGTAGAGCTATTTTAAGTTGACTTTTATCAAAGTATCTACTCAATCTAGATTGAGTTTTTTCTGCTGCAATATTTCCAGCATTGTTTTTATTTGAATCATTGTTTAAACTAATATAAATTTTTTTTGGATCAAGTTTTAAACAGTAATTTAAAATCGCTAAACTTAAACTAGTTCCAAATGTAACAAGAGTATTCTTAACTCCAGCTTGCCATAAACTCAACATATCTCCAATACTTTCAACTAAGATTATTTCTTTTTGTTGTTGTATGATTTCTGAATTAACAAATAATGGATAAACAAATTCTGTTTTTTCACCAATATGCTTCCACTTTATCTTAGATAAATTGGTAATGTCTCTTCCAGAAAATCCTATAATATTATTCTTAGAATTAAAAATAGGAAATACATATCTGTTTTTCATCTTTCCCATTTTTGCAACTCCACCTTTGAAAATTTTTAATGTTTCAATATCTACTCCTCTTTTGAGCCAATACTCTTGATCGTCTTGTAGTTTAGAAAGAATTTCTATATCAAATTTTTTAGAAGATTTTATAAGTGGTTTTTCTGGTTCTGTTGGCTTTTTAAATGCAAAGTTTTTATTTTTAAGCCATTCTTGAGCTTCACTTGGATTTTCTAATTTAAGTGTTAATTTAACTAGTGAGTTTATGTCGCCGCTCATATTCTGTTTGAAATCCACCCATTTGCCAGTATCTTTGTAGATTCTTAATACAGAGTCATTATCGCTATCCCTATATAAAGGTTTAGCTCTAAATTCTTTTCCACAATCTTTTAATTGGTAACCAAGATCTGTTAGGATTTGATATACATTTAATTCTTCCATTCTAAAGCCTCACTTATTGTAGGAAATTCTTTAATGAAAATCTTTTTACATTTTTCTGCAATTACTCTATGTTCTTTTTGAGTATTCTGTTCTGTTCTTAATTCGATATAATGAATCCAGCTTCTTAATGAACCTTTCATATACATTGTGGTTTGAGTTGTTAGTGGTAATATCATTCTTGCTACTTCTTTCGCAACTCCATTTTCAATCATTGTATCATAACAATGTTGAGAAAGTGATAGGGATTCTATTAGAAGTTCATTGACTTTATCATATGCATCGGTATTTGTTTTCATAAGAATTTCACCCACTTGCCTATTCTTATCTCCTTGTAATCTGAGTTCAATATCTTCAAACTCATTTGCAATACTATATCTTTGACTAAATTCTTGAAAACTAAATGATCTGTGTCTAAGAATTTGAGCTGCAATTCCTCTGCTAGTTTTAATTTCAACACACATATCAACAAGTTCGAATGGACTCCAATGCTTATGTTTGATTAAAAATTTTAATAGCTTCGGAGCAGTTTCAACATTCATTTGATTAGATGGATTACTAACTCTAGCACAAAATGCAACTAAATCTTCTGGATTTTTAATTCCTTTAATTTCTGGTTTTGTAATTGATACTAAATTTACATTCATAATAGTTCTCCGTCATTTGCGTTTGCATCATTAAGTTCGTATTGTTCTCTTTGACGTTCTGCTACATCTGCGAGTGATCCTCTTTCTTCTATATTAAAGTTTTGAACATTATAATTTAAATAATTTTGTGACCAGACTTCTTTACCAGTGCAATCTAGTCTTCTAACCAAATCTTGATGACCAGCTGCGTCTTTTCCTTGGAATCTAGTTTTAGTGGGAATCAACTTATGAGTTCCAAACGCTTGACCATCAAGAGTAATCTCATCTAGAGTTTTTCTTCTAAAGATTGCTACGAATGATGCGAACCATTGTAATCTATCTGAAAGTGAAATTACAGAGCTATCATCAACAACCTCTGAACCTTTTCTATTAAAACTTTCACCAGTTCTATTCAATTGCATGGCTGTAATAATTGGACAATTGATTTCTTCTGAAATTCTTTTTAGTTTGTCTATCTTATCACCAATCGCTTGATGTTCTGCCCAGTTTTGTCCGACTTTTTCTCCAGTTAGTTTAATGTAATCATAAGCGATCATAGCTTGATTTCCTCTTCCAACTTTAGAAAGATACCATCTGCGAATCATAGAACATACTTGATCAATATTTTTATTTCCTACATGATAATGAAAGTATTCATATTTTTTAACCTTATCCCAAGCTTCTCTTACTTTCTTGGTCATTTCTTCATTTTTACGCCAGTTTCCAGTTTCAAGATACCAAACTGGAACTCCACTTAAAGATGCAACCATTCTTAATTGAATATCTACAGTTTGCATTTCGGTATCAAGAATAAGAGTTTTAGTTTTATTCTTAGGATTAATAGAAGTTTTAAAACAAATATCATTTAACCAAGTTGATTTTCCTTGACCTGGCCTACTTGCGATTGCATAAATATTACCATTCTTTAAACCACCATACATTCTATTAAATTCAGAATATGGAGTTATAAGTCCAGTATCTTCTTTTGGACTATTGCCAATTTCTTCGATAAGATCTTCAACTCCTTCAAAAATATTAATTGGCATATCATTCTCAGAATAAGACGAGATCTTTTTGTTATAAATCTGATCTATTTTAGATATTATAGAATCAAGTGATTCATCTGAGTTTTTCGTTACATATTCTTTAAGCTTATCTGCTGTTGAAGATATTTCTCTTCTAACTCGCAACTTAATAAGTTCCTTGCACGCTTCCATTGTTGCTTCTTCCGTGATTTGTGAGAAGCTTAAGTTATCAATATAATCAAAGATATTAATTTCATCTTTAAATGAGATTCCAAGATTTTTAATCTTTTCGGCTAATAGTACTTTATCTACATTTTCGCCCCTATGCTTGATATTCTTAAATATTGAATAAATAGTACAATGAACATCATTATAGAAATCATTCTCTGTTAAAAATACATCAATATCTGCAAATAAATCTTGATGCTTTAATAGACCACCTAATACATGTCTTTCTACTTGTAAAGAATAAATCATCCTTTATATATGATACCAAACTAGAAATTAAAAGTCAAGTTTTAATCTTGTTCTTCTGAATCTTCTTCTTCGTTTTTTCTTGCTATTAAATCAGTAGTGGCTTCTAGATTAAGTTGGTCTATGCTTTGTCCCCATGTATTTAAATAATATAAAAGAGCCATAGCATTTATTTGATTATCAAATTTAGTATATACTTGAGGTTCACCTTTATTAGAAAAATTAAAAAGAATATATCCACCAAAACTGCATTCATCAATTTGTTTTAAAAGAGCAGGTGGGAAATTAAATTTTTTCTTATTTGTCACTACAGAATTTTACACTTAAATAATTAATATTCCGCACTTTTCTTCTATATATTGTGGTGACAGACTTTTTAAATCATTTTCGTAGAGTTCTAAGAATTTAAATCCATTCATTTCAAGCCATTTTTCTTTCTTAACATCTCTTTTTATGCTTTGAAGATATTTTAATCTAGAATTATCGTGAAAGAATTTATTGAAACTCTCGTGTTGATTGCCTTGTATCTCAACTGCTATCTTTTTCGTAGCATTTAATAAATCTACTTTAAGCATGCTTCCATAAACTGGAAACTCTTCATAAACAATATGATTTTTCCAGTAAGGATAGAAGAATTGCTTGAATTTAAATTGCAATTTGCTTCTGCATTTTCCATCCCAATCTATTTCGTAGTTTCTTACATTTTTATTAACGAGCTTGCCGTTAATATTCAATAATCTCATGATGCAAGAGTATTAATGAATTTATTATAAAAATAATCTACGATTGGTTTATTCTCTTCGAGATAAGATCTTAGATTATCTATTCCTTGATGTTGCTTCTTAAGTTCTAGATTTACTTTTTTAAGTTCTTCAATGATCTCATCAGAAAAAGTAACCCATGCTCCTTTTGCTGTTGCAAATTCCCAAGCCAAAATTTGATCAATAATTTCGTATTCTCTCCAAACAGAAGAACCATCTTTACGACCATATTTGATTGGGTATTGAATCTTAGAGTTTGTAGATTCATTTGTGGATTTTTTAATAACAATCTTAACGTTATGTCCAATAATTTTATTCTTAACTGGATCATATTTGTCATTTGGTTTTTCAAGAATAAGGTCTTTGTTGAACTTTGGTTCAAATTCAAGAATCCAATTAGCGAAATGCAATAATGCATTTCCACCAGTCGCAGTAGTTTGACGAATATCCTTATTCGCGGCATAAGGATCGAGTTTAATATCAGATCGAACTTGACTAATAAAAATTGCCATATGACCACGTTTAGAAAGTGCAAGAGAGATTCTCTTCATCAACATAGAAGAAATAACTGCTCCGCCAGCAACCTTTGTTGCTTCGGTCATGCTTTTTTGAGAGTCACCTTTTGTCATCAAACCGTCAACTGAATCTAAAATAAACATATATCTCTTATTTTCATCATTAGACTGGATAAGATCTTTCATTAATTCTGAAACTGTTTCAAAAATATTACATTCAAATACGAAACAAGTTCCGTCAACCCATTCTTTTGGGTCAGTTACAAACTTAATACCAGAACGATCTTTAATTTCCTTGCTTAATCTTCCCTCTGCTTTAAAAAGTAAAGCTCTTGAATTTTCTACCGATTTAAGAAAATTCTTTGTTACCTCAAGGGCTTCTGAAGTTTTACCGCCTTCATTCATACCAATAAATCTATGTAAACCTGGACACAAGCCACCACTTGTAGCGATATCGAGATTTAAACTACCAGTTGATACTTTATAATAAATTTCATCTTCGAAATTATAATGATCTTCTTTATTTTCTTTTAAAAATGATAACAATCTATCTGATGAACTTGGACCAGATGATTGGACGATTTCTTCTTTAGGTTTTCTTCCCATAATTTTATTATACCTTTCTTTTAACAAAATGCAACTAAATTATTTAAATTCTGGTGCACGGCGACCTCTTGAATTAATATTATTTGGACCTAGACCATATACTGGAAATTGCCTTAAGCATACTTGCGCCTCTGGATCCCAATAATGTTCTTCTGTATCTTGTCTAAAAATATGCCATCCAAATTGCCTTCTAAACATAAAATCTGATACTGCACAATCATAATTTTCTGGATATACAAGCCCGTTTTTTAACCATTTACTTTTTGCATGAAAAATTTGTAAATATCCCCAACCCCAATCAGAACTTCTTATTTCCAATTTATAATTTGGATCTTTTTCTAAAAAGACTTTTGAATAATCTTGATAAGTTTCTAATACGAATCTTCTAGCACTCACCATATAATCAAATTTTTTATATTTTAATTCTGTAAATATACTATGATAACTCTCTGGTAGTAGAGTATCAGCGTCTATAATTGTAATTATTTCTGGATTTTGCAATAAACTCATAGCGTATGTATAAGCTGCGCCTCGATTGAATTTTGCTGGTTGATTTTCAAAAGTATAAAATTTATCAGTTTTTATTAATTTAAATTTAGAATCACTACATATCTCTTGTAGTTCATTATCTTCCTTTGTATCTGTAACTACATATATTTCATCAAAATAATTATAATTATGTTGTTTGAAAATTTTTAAATAATCATTATAATTTATCGCAGAAGTGAGAGCTATATTTTTCATTTTTGTCTTATAAATTCTATCAAACTTTTAGGTTTTTTACAAATCTTTTTATCGTCTTGAACTTTATCTTGTTCTAATTTTATTATTTCTATATTTAGATTTAAATTAAAACTTTCATATTCTTTTAATATAAAAGCCTTACCTTCTGGTTTAAGGAACCAAGCTAATGAAGGTGGTGGGCTTCCTAAGTCTTTTAGATTATCCCAAAAATCAAAAGAATTGAATTTTTTAACCAATTTTTGAGCGATTTTAATTTCTCTTGGCCAATTAATATTTCCTTTAATAAATTTTTTAACTATTAATTGACAAAGTTTATGATTTGAGATTTTCAATGTCCCAGTTTACCATCTTTTCTATTAATTTGTCAAATGAAATTTTCGGATGCCAGTTTAACTCTTTTCTAGCTTTGTCTGAATTTCCAAGTAGAAGTTCTACTTCAGCTGGTCTATAGAATTTTGGATTAATTTGAATTAATACTTTCTTATCATTAGATATGTATACTTCATGTTCTTTTTCACCAATCCATTCGCCAGTAATTCCAGCGCAAGCAAAGGCTTTTTCTGCGAATTCTCTAATGGTATGAGTTTCATTAGATGAGAAAATATATTCTTTTGGTGCTCCATCGTAATTTTGATTGTATTTATCTTGATTTAACATCATCCAAACACCTTCTATAAAATCTTCTGCATCACTCCAATCTCTTTTTGCATCTATATTACCTAATTCAAGTGGATTAAATTCTTTGTTATTTTTAACCGCATTAGAAATTCTTGCTACATTTTTTGTAATTTTTCTAGTAACAAATTCTTCACCCCTTCTTGTGCCTTCATGATTAAAAAGCCAACCTTGAATAGCATATATATTATAAGATTCTCTATATACCTTAACTAATTGACGAGAAGCTGCTTTACTTGCTCCATATGGACTTCTTGGTTTTAATGGATGATTTTCATCTTGAGGAGTATATTGTACATTTCCGAATTCCTCACTTGAACCAGCTTGATAAAGTCTGCAAGATGGTTTATAAAGTCTTATAGCTTCTAAAATATCAAGAACTGCTGTAGAATTAGTTTGCCAAGTTTGTCTAGCGAAATCCCAGCTACTTGCAACAAAGCTTTGGGCAGCAAAGTTAATAAAATAATCTGGTTGTAATTTTTCTACAGTTCTAGATATAGCATGAGAATCAGTTAAATCAAAATTAATAAGATGAAATCTATCAGACTTAATATGTTTAATATTTTCATGATTGTATACGCTCAATCTTCTTACTCCACCAAAAATAAGATAATCTGTATTTTTAAGCAAAAAATCAACCATATGACTTCCATCTTGACCAGTCACTCCAGTTATTACTACTGTTTTTCTTCCATTAATTATTCTGCTGGCATCTTCAATATTTAAAATATTAGAAGTATCTATCTTTTTACCATAATAGGTTTCTTGAAAATTTAAACTCATATTGATATATTATAACAAATTTTTATAAAAATCAATTGTTTGTTTTAGTCCATCTTTAAAAGATGTAATTGGATACCAGTTTAATTCTTTGTTTATTTTAGCATTATCTATTGCGTATCTAAAATCATGTCCTTTACGATCTTCTACAAAAGATATGTAATCTTGAGGATTAACATTTAATACTTCACAAATATCATTAATAATCTCTAAGTTTGTTTTTTCACAATTACCGCCCACATTATAGGTATCTCCAATTTTACCATTGTTTAGTATAGACCATACCGCTTCACAATGATCATTAACAAAAATCCAATCTCTTATATTTTTTCCATTCCCATAAACAGGTATTTTTTTATTATTTAATATAGAATTAATAACAACTGGTATAAATTTTTCATTATGTTGATTTGGACCATAATTATTAGAGCAATTAGAAATTGTGATTAAACTTTTAAAAGTATGATTATATGCTCTAACTAACATATCACTTGCGGCTTTTGATGCAGAATATGGAGAATTTGGGGCATAAGATGTTGTTTCTGTAAACTTTCCATTTTCTCCTAAACTACCATAAACTTCATCAGTAGAAATATGATGAAATCTGATTTGTGGAAAATCTCTAATAATTTCTAAAAGATTAAATGTGCCTAATATATTAGATTGAATGAATCTTCTTGGGTCAGATATTGAATTATCAACATGAGATTCAGCAGCAAAATGAACTATATGAGTTATATTATAATTTTTTATTATTCTTTTGAGTTCTTCTTTCGAAGGAGAATAGTCTAATATATCTAACCAAAAATCATAAAATTTATATTTAGGATTATTTTCGATAGATTGTAGATTTTTTTTATTAGATGAAGTATGTTTTTTTGTTGTTGTATCTATATTTATTATTACATTTACTTCATTTTTATGAATTATATATTTAATAAAATTAGAACCAATAAATCCTAATCCACCAGTTATTAAAATATTCATGAATAATTTTATTTATTAAAATAATCTTTCCAATAATTATAAGTTTTATAATCATCTGGAGTTCCCCAACAAATATAATTTTTAACTTCAAATACTTTTATATTTAATCCCATTTTGATATTTTGATTCAATACATCGTCTACATAAAATTCATTATTTGTTGTTATATTTTCTTCGTAATTTTTTTGTAGACCATCCATAAAATATTTAGCTTTTCTAAAAAACATAGTTCCTATAATTGCATGAGTTTTTAATGGATCATCATATATGAATTTTTTAGAAGAAACATATTTTAAATTATTATCTCCATCTACGTCTAACCAAGAATACATATTAGGATGCACTTTACTAGTTTGGTTATTTCTGAAAGACCAAACAATAATATCGTTATTCTTATCTTCTAATAATTTTAAATACTTGTCTTGATCATAGTAAACTCCGTTATCACAAGCGGAAATTAAGATTGGTTTGTTTAAGTCTAATTTAAAGTTTTTAATAGCTAATTCACAAGTACAAGCTTGGCCTTGGGTAGTTCGGTCTATAGATAAAACCTTACAATTTGAATATTTATTTTTTAATTTTTCTTCTAAATTAAAATTTTTAATATGCTCTGATAAACATATAAATATATTATTTTGTGATTGAGGAAGACAATCTACAGCTTGTATTATCATTGGTTTTGAGTCTACTTCTAATAATGGCTTTGGCAATGAATAACCTTCTTCAGAAAATCTGCTTCCTCTTCCAGCCATTGGCAAAATTAATGTAGTTTCTGGATCATTGTAGATTGGCGTTTGAGGTTTTTTAATATTACTAAAATAAGATGACCAACTTTTATATATCTCTAGATCATATGGCGTTCCCCATTGAAGCATTTTTTTAATTTCAAAAATATTAACTTTTAAATTGTCTCTAACTAAAAGATTATAAACTAAACTGACATAATATTCTCCTTTTAAATTAAGGTCTAAGTCAATTAATTCTTTAAAATATTTTTTAAGAATTGATCCTGTTTTAAAATAGTAAGTTCCATTTGAAGCGTATTCATTCATTCTATTGTTTGTAAATGGTTCTTTTTCCTTAATTTCTAAAAGTATTTTATTTTCTTCTCTACAAAAAGCGTAATTATCGCTACCCAACATATGAGGGTGAAATCCTGTATAACATGGTATTGCTCCATCGAAATTTCCATTTCTAGTTATTTCTAAGAACTTGTCGAAATCCCAATCTGTACCATAATCGCAATAAGACACAATTACTTCTTTGTTTTCGTCTATATGTTCTTCGATTGAACATACGGCATTTACTGGACCTTTTGTGTTATTATAAATTTTAAATATTTTGGCATTTGGTGCAATTGATTTTAATATTTGTAGCATATTAGTTTCTTTTATATGTGCTTCATCACAAATGAAAGATATGTCTGTTACTCCAGGAAAAAGATTTAATACATGTTGAACCATTGGAAAACCATCTACTTCTAGCAATGGTTTTAATGTTTTATATCCAGCTTCAGCAAATCTCTTTCCTTTTCCCGACATAGGAATTATAAGTTGAATATTATCTTTAATTAGCATAATCCCTTTTGGCGTAAATTATATTTACAAAAATTTACATAATCCGTGCATACCGCGTAAACAATTTTATTGTTAAAATTTTTAATATCAATTTCATCTAATAATGGTATAATGCATTGATTGTTTAAATTACAAGTAAAATCATGAACCCAAAAATGATTTGTGCTAGTAGATATAAATGGATCATTGGTATGGCAAAAGTATTTTATATCCTTAGATAAAGTTTCTAGTTTTTGTGCAGCTTCTAAATTTTTACAATGAAACCATATATAATCCTTTCTTTTTAAAATCCATTCTTCATTTATAATATAATCTGGATTGTCATGGCCAAGATAAAATTTATTATCTATCCATCTAATGTCTGCTTCTACTTCAATTTTAGAGAAAATCGCAGAATCTAGATATGAGGGTTTATTTTCCTTATCTAAGACTTTTCCATTAATATTGCCTCTGTGAGATATAATTTTCATACTTCTTCAATTCTTAATGTTTTATCATCAATAAATAAATCATAGTATGGTTTATCTACTCTTAATTCGTGATATTTTACTCCCCATGAGTCTAATTGGGATTTAGTTAATGCATACCAATTAATTTGTTTTCTACTACCTCTAGATGTCCAATATACAATCGTATTACCTTGTTCATAGAGTTTATTTATTTTTTCTATATTTTCTTTTATTGGGGTTGCTTGAAAATAATCCCTACTTTCTGGAGTATTGCAAATTGTTTCGTCTATATCGATATATATTACCTTCATGTTAATAAACCTTTTCTATAAATTTCATTTGGATCTTTTTCTAATTCTAATTGATCTGATTCAGTTAAAAAATTTATGCTTCCTGATAATTTTGATCCTAAGAAAATTTCTGCTGCTTTTTCACATATCTCTGTTGCAACCAAGCATTCCTCTGCGGTAGAACCCAAAGATATAACTCCATGATTTTTAAGTAAAATTAACTTAGGAAAATATTTATTAAATTGATTAAAGATATTTATACTTTTATTAATTTCTATAGCTAATTCAATTCCTGGTGCTACATATGGTACAACGCACGATTTTATTCCATTGAAAACAACTTGATCTGGAAATAATCTATTATTTGCAAATTCCTCTACTAATTCAGTACATAAAATTTTTAAAGTATTAATTGGATGGCTATGAGCTATAAATTCTATATTTATATTTTGGAATAAAATAGAATGAAATTGCGCTTCAATACTAGGTCTTTTTTTAAAATTATTAATTTGCTTCCCTTTTATATTACATAATACAAGATCTTGTTCGGATAGTTTTTTCAAACTACATCCACTAGCTTTTATTAAAAAATCATTTTTTATTCTTTGAGAAACATTTCCCTCCATTCCTACTACGAATTTATCGAGAGAATGGGCTAATTCTAATAATTTATTCATTAATGATTTTGTTGCAACGATAATATAAAAAACATTATATAATCATAATAATTATCGAAGGATATCTTTGAGTTTTCTAAAATATTACATTTTTTATATTTATAAAAAACAATTTCATTAAATATCTCATTATTCGATTTTATCTTGAATTGTATTTCTTTTTTGGATAAATGACTTAATATATCTATCAAAGAATACTTTTTATTGATTAAAATTCTTAAATTAACAGTATCTTCTTCATCAATTTTAGTTATATCAAAATCCTTATCTGTAAAGAAATTAATAATAATATCTGATTTATCTCTTTGGGGATATATATATTTATAATAATCTTCTTTTCTTGCTTCTATTTGTTTTAGCGTTTCTTCAATCGAATAGCCTCTGTTTTGCATATCTCTTTTTATTTTCCATTTAGTTTTAAGATTAATATCTGTATCAATAAATATTTTTAAGTTATATGCTCCATGATTTTCTGAATATAAACTATGTAATCCGCAAACAATTATATTGTCTGATTTTTCTATTTTTTCTTTTTGAGTAAATTTTCCATTTGAATGATCATAATTAACTTGGTGAATTGTCTTGCCAATTTTTAAATCAAAAATATCATTTTCCATTTTTGTTATATAATTTGCTTCTGGATTTAAATGTGTAAACTTTTTCCAATTTTTGTCATTCCTTTCCCACTTATGGTATCTATCGCATTCTAAAACGAAAGAGTTCGAGAAGTACTCTTGAAGTATATTGCTCAAAGTAGATTTTCCAGATCCAGAATCTCCACAAATTGCAAAAGTATTGCATATAGATAAAATCATTGAATAATCTAAATCAATAAGTTTATATGGAATTTGTTCTTTACTTAAATATTGGTAAATGATTGTTTCTGGAGTATATCCGTGTTCTTGAGATAATTCTTCTAATTTATTATATATATTAAAATATTGATCCATTAAATTAGATTTGCCATAAGCAAATATATCGCACATATATTTATCATTAGGATTTTCTAATTTAGATATATCAATTAGACTTTTTTCTGGTATATATATTTTGTCTTCTATTTGTTTTAAAAAAATTTCATCAGTTATTATATTTAAATCTGGTCTATATTTTACAACCAAGTCATATTTTCCATTTAATTTTTCATTTATTTTTTTAATTTCATTTAACTTGTAATATTTTATCCATGTATTATAAAGATTGTTTTTCTTTGGATTTTTAAAGATATCAATATTGTCTTCTAATAAAATACATTTTGGATTTAAAATATTTTTTATATATGAAATATCTTCTACTTCATTTGTTATATTAAAATATTTATCATTTTTTATTTCATTTTTAGTTATATGAATATATATATCAACATTTTTATATTGATCTAAAATTTTAGATTTTATTAAAGATATATTTAATTTAAAAGATCTGAGATATCCAGAGATTAATACTGCTATTTTCATATACAATATTTATTGAATTTGATCTAATATATTTTTAATATCATTTACATTTACAATAAATGGACTATTCCAACCATTTTTTGGATCAGCATTAATATCTTCTGATTTATAGTATAAGTTATGATGATTATTTTTATTATTACTTAATCTGTTGAACATGTTTATATAAAATGCTTCAGCAATTGGTCTGTCATTTGATAGAAAAATGCTATTTTCTATATTATTAGAAAAAATTAAATTCATGCAATTAGCACCTAATTGCGTTATTAGTATTTTGATATCTTTTAACGCTTCTTTTTTATCATTTATTGATTTGCTTCCTAATTCTATTATTTCAAATTCATTGTTCTTTAAAAAATCTATTAACTTTTCTTCATTTAATATTTTTCTTGTAATTCCAACTTCACCATTACCATGAGTAGTATTTGGCGCACCATCTCTTTTCAAATAAACTTTTCTATATGGTTTATTTGTGGGAAATATATTTAAATTTTTTCTAATTAGTTCGCATACTTTAACACCATCTTCATTAATATTTCCTGGTCCTCCCCATTGATCACCAATATGTTCGACTACATATAGTTCATCAAATCTATATTCTACATCATCTTTAACAATTAAAATTTTATTAATATTTATATTTAAAATATTCAATATATCTTTACATGTTTGATTATAAGTGCTTTCTGGTATAACTAATAGCATGTCATCATTTTCAATAAATGTTTTCAATTTAGGTAAGCATTGAGTCATATAATGAGCGAAGCTAATTTGATAATTAAATGAATAATATAAAAATGATTTATTTTTTATGTTAATGATCTCTCTATTGTTTTTATTTAAAACATCCATATCAAAATACATATTCGTTGGATAAGTTAATCCTTGAATAAAATTATTTTGATCATTAAATCCAAAAAGTACTTCTTTATTTTGTTCGCTTGTATTATGTACGATATCTATACCATTTTTAATATGTACTAATTTTATATTAGTATATTTCTTCATTTTATAAAAACTAAAAAATATTACTGTACCACAAAAGTACTAATTTCGTGATAATTTTCCCAAACGATTGTTTTAGATTTAAAGATACATTTTTTATTATATTTTTCTAGTATTTCTTTATGAGCTAAACCTTCTCCACATTCAAACTCATTTACTTTTTTCTCATGATAACCACCCCAATCATCATACATTATAATTGTTCCTGGAACTATTAAATCATTTTTAAAACAAAAATCTAAAGCTTGATAGGTAGATGTATATATATCGCAATCTATATGAAGTAGACCGATTTTTTGATTAAGAGTTGCTGCGAATGCTTCTGTTAATGACTCAGAGAAAAAACCTTCGACTATTATAATATTTTCTTTATTTAAATTTGGCGAAATATTTCCACTTGTACTATATTGACCATTATTCCAATAAGATGGATTATTTTTATCTAGTGTTTCTTCTGGAAGCCCTTTAAATGAATCAAATCCATAAAATAAAGCATTTTGCGTGTTTGAATATTTTTTATACAAATCATAGAACATTAATAATGAATTTCCTTCAAATACACCAAATTCAAAATATGACTTATCCTTTAAAAAATCAATATTCTCGGCTACTGTTTTTTCTCTTAATTGTTGTATAGCTTCAGTCATAATATATTATATATTAATTTAATATTTTTTCTAAATTTTTGATATTTAACTCCCAACTTGAATTAAGTCCATTGTCCAGTAATTGGCATAATTCACTTTTTACTCTTATATTTTTATAGTTTAAATCAGCGTTCCACCCTGCAATAAAATTATCAGTATATGCAATTGTTATATAATCCCCATCTACTTCAATAATTTCTCCAATTATTGAATTATATTTTACTCTCATGTATTTTTTATATTTTGTTTTTTCGTAATGATTTGTATCTTTAAATATTTTTAAATCTATATTCTTCAAAGAAAATAAAAATCTTTGATTTATATCTAAAAAACCTGGAGATTCAATCGCTATTAATTGACATTGGGGTTTACTAAATAAAACATTACATATACCACCCCCAAAAGCTCCAATTACATTTGTAGCATTTTTAAATAAAGCTATCTTTTCTTTTGTTGATAGATTTTCCGTAAATATTTCTTCGTATCCGTATTTATTTAACATTTTCACTAAATCATCTTCGTTTATTAATTTTCTTCTAGTTGTATAATTTGTTCCTATATTACTATGATCTTTATTTAACCATGTTCTTCTAGAAATATAAATTTTTTTAGGTAAATCATGATTATCTATTACTTGGTCTGATATTTTTTTATAAAAATCATATATTTCCTTTCTTGGAGGTAGATTTGAATCAAAGTCATGAGTATAGGAATTTGATACATATATATTAGAATATACAGTATCCGAATCAACCATAACAATATCATGTTTTTCAATTTTTAAAATTTGTAAAAATTCCTCAACAAATTTGTAAAATTGTTTTTTTTCTTGATTCGGGTAATTCATAAGTAACTTAATATTTGGTATTTGTTTTTTTAATGAAAAATAAGATATTAAATATGGCAAAGAATCATAAATAAAATGAAAATAATTATCTGTATTGTAGATGAAATAAAATAATGGTTGAGTACATTTTTTCTCTATGTTGTTTATTTCATTTGTAAAAATATTATCTTTTTTTATCTTTTCTAAAGACATTATTTTTTCTTTAATTAAAGAATAAATTCTATTATTTTTATGAGAATATCCTAGAATATTAGGATAGAATAGATTATCTCCTGTAAATTGGATATCTTGTAATAAAAAAATATTTATTTCTCTATTATTTTCGTCTTTAGATAGATATAAAAATTTATTTTCTTGTAAATTGAAATCTAATATTTTTAAGTTTGAATCACGCATGTCATTGCAGCTTCTTTATATTCTAATTTGAAACCATAATATTTTATTATTTGAAATAAAGAGCTTTCTGGATGTATTTCAAATTGTACTGGTTGTATTTTTTCAGCTATTTCTATTGCATGATTTAATTTTAAAATACAATCTCTTTTAGCCCATCTTACTTGATCTGGAACAGATCCACAGCAATAAACATCAAATCTACATTCTGATGGAGTATAAATAGTATTATCTTCTAAGTTATCATATATTGAAATATCTTTTACGCCAGTTTCGTTTTCAGATTCTTCATTATATCCAAAAAATGTATCAGGTCTTAGTTGAATTATATAATCAAAAATTAAATTATTTTTATTTTCATATTCTAAAATTGTCTGGTTTGAATGATTCCAAATTTTTAATTGACAAAAATAATTAAAAACTCCTTTACCATGAAACTGAGGATTACTATGATGATGTTGAAATCTTGGGTCCCAATTAAATTCTTCTTTTTGTGGTGGACTATATTTTTTTATAAAAATATCTTTTTTAATATCTTGAGTCTTTTCTGCATATATGTCTGTATTTTCATTTTCCCATGTAGAAAATAAAAAATGAATATCAAAATCTTTATAATTTAAAGGTAAATTTTTGAATTGATTTTTATAATATTTATAAAAAGTTCTAGGTTGACCAACATAATTAATACAGATTTTCTTCATAATTAAATTAAATTTAGCATTTGATTATAGTAATCTATATATTTCATGTTTATTCTATATCCATATCGCTCATTAAACCATGGAGCATCCCATCTACAAAAATGTGATATAACTGTAGAATCTGATATATTTGAATAAAATGAAAAATAATTATTTGGCATCTGTTTTACTATATTAGCAAATATTAAATTTATTATTGGTTGATCTGTTCCAGGTTTAAATTTCCATAAAATGTTTTGCTCTTTGCCGTGTTTATTTACTTCTATATATTTTTCATGTAACTTATACAATTTACTTATTGTATCTTCTTGAATAATAGAAGATTTGTATAGTAAAATTCCAGAATTAAATCCTTGTTTATTTATATTTTCTTCATTAAGAAGATCAAGATATATATCATTATTTCCTAAATCTTGTGGACAATCAGAAGTAAAAAAGTTTAAAACTTTACATTTTTCATAATCTGCAAAAAATAAATTATTTTCATTTAACATTTCAAAGATTGGATTTAAATTTGAAAAAATCATTGTATCTGAATCTATATATAATATATTTTCCCATTTTTTAAAAAATACATCGAATAAATGATATTTAATATAAAATGGCCCATCGTTAATTTTTAAGCAATCAACAGGATATGATATGATATTATATTTATTCAACTCATTATTAATTATTTCTGAATAACATTTATCATGTAGTACCACTATATCAATGTCTCCATGCGTACTTCTAATATTATTAATATTATATTTTACATATTTTATATGATTGTGATCCGTTGCTAAAACTATAACATTTTTCATTTAATTATTTTTATAATTTTATCTGCGCATCCTGTATATGTATAATATTCATTATATATAATTTTTCCAATATTTATTTTTTTCTCTATTTCTTCTTTAGGTATAGATTTAAGAATATTATCTATATGATCAATATCTTTTATGTCAATAATAACTCCATAATCATTAAAATTTATAATATTATTAAATGGAATCCAAGGCTTATCTGAAATATATACTGGAATGGATTCATGTTGTAAAGCTTCACATATTCTAAAAGATGTTGCTCCATATCCCCTTGGACATAAAGAAAAAATACTTCTAGACATTACATTTGAAAACGCATCGTAACTTATAGAGTTTTCAAATAAATACCCATGTTTATTATTAAGATCGCTATACAATTTTTCCCTAATTTGATTATTTCTACCATGTATAGCGCCTATAAAACTAGCAAAAATATCTTTATTTTGTATTTTTATATTTGGATTTGGCTGGCAAATTAATGGAATTGAATAATTTCCAATATAACCATTTTTACCCCCTCCGCCTCCTTGTCCAAAAACGTATATATTTTTATATTCAAATGGATTTACGATACCATCATCCCATTGAATGATTGTGAAATATTCTTTGCTTTTATCTAAAGTATCTAGAAATCTATCAATTTCAGATATATCTTGCTGTGCATATTCTTTTGAGATATAGTAGTTAGTCCAAAAAATTGGTAAATATGTTTTAGTTGTTTGAGGTTTATTTTTTATAAACCAATTATAAAAATATTCTTCAAATATAATTTTATTATTTGGAGGATATTCATGGTTAGTTTTAACCATGAAAGGTGTTTCTAATATATTCATTGCCATGTACAAGTATGAAAATGTATACAAATCGTTTCTTGGGTTGCGAAAGATTTAATATAATTAATTGATTGTTCATCAAAATTTTTTACTAAATCTCTTTCGCCTCCTGGAAATGGAAAAAAATAATTTTTATTTAAATGTTTAATATTTGATAAAGAATTGTTATGACTATAAATTTTATGGATATAATATGGGCCAGTTTTACTCATGACCATACCAACTTCATCTCCATTATCATTTTTTATTACTGGAGTAGTACTAGATAATCCATGTAGAAAATCCTTACAAATTTTATGATTTGGAATAGAACCAACAATACTATTCCATGTTTCATTTTCGTTTCCACTTCCAATAAAAAAATCGTAATCTAATAATTCATCAAATTTTTTAATTTGAATAAAATCATAATCCATGTAAATTCCACCATATTTATTAAGTAGTTCAAATCTTAAAATATCAGATTTTGATCCTAGATTTTCAGTTTTATTAAAAAAGTCTTTTTGAACTAGTTCAAAATCAATATTATTATCATTCCATTCTTTAATTTCGTAATCATTATTTATTCGTTTAATTTCATTTAATGTGAAATCAAATTTTTCTGGTTTCTTATTTCCGAACCATATTAAATGTATAATTTTAGGTATCATTTTTAAATCTACTGATTGCATTTTCAATACTAGAAAAAATATTTGGTAATTGTAAATCTAATTTTTTAATTTTTTCTGTAGAAAGCACGCAATTACTTCTTGAAACTTTGAAGTTCATTTCGCTCTGGTCAAAAAATTTCCAATTCTTATTTTGTAGTTTATATTTTTTAAGGATTTCTGTTATTTCTTTTGCATCTGCAGAACCTTCATTAGTTACATTATATATACCATATTGTGGTTTATTTTTTAAATTTATAAATTTATAAATAAATTCATTAAGATCGTTTATATTTGTTAAGCTATTTTTATAACTTATAAGATTTTCATATTTTAATATTTTATCTATATAATTACGTTCAGAAGATTTGTGTGAAAAAGGCATTCTTATTCTAAAGATATAGGAGTTGGTGTTCTTTAATGACAATTCGCATGCATGTTTAGTTTTACTATAAAAACTACTATTTTGATTATAAATTCCAAAATTTGGTTCATCTTCTTCTGTATAATCTTTTTCATTTCCAGTATAAACACATCCACTACTAATATGAATAATAGGTATCTTCCAATAAGATGCTACTTCTGTTAAAAGAATTGGTAATTTTACATTATATTTCCAGCAAGTTTCTTTATCATTTTCACATCCTTCTACATTTGGCCTTCCAGTATATCCAGCACAATTTATAATATAATCTATTTCAATAGATTGATTTTGCTGGAGATATTTATTTAAAGTATAAAAGTCTAAATAGTTTAAATCTTGTTTCGAATAAATATTTGATTTTATATCTGATTTAGATTTAAAATATTCCGCAAGATTTGATCCAATATAACCTTTACCCAATAATAAAATATTTTTCATATATATAATCTTCTATAGATCTAAATTCTAAAGATTTTTTAAAGTTGTATTTAATCGCTTCCATTCTTGAATAATATTGATCTTCTGATAAATTATTTACAATATTATTAAATTCTTCAAAAGAAGAAAACTGCAATATTCCATTTTTATCAAAAATTGATCCTATATTTTTTGCGCCAAGATATATTGGAATTGTACCAGTTGCAAAACAATTTAATATTTTTTCTGTAAAATATAAATCATCTATATAATTTTCTATTACAATTGAAAACATATAATCTTTTAGTGTTCTAAAAATTGGGAGCCAATTTCCATCTCCAGGTCCTCCTCCGCCAGTAAATTTATCTATTTTAGTATTATTTTGAAGAAAATCTATGATTTGTAGTCTAACTAAATGCAATTCGCACATTCTTTTATTAGAGGATACCATTGAACATAATTTATTTTTATTATAAATTTCTATTTCACCTTCTCCATGAGGTAAGTCATTTCTTCCACCAATCCAAATTCCTCCTCCAGGAATCCATTTGCAATTTTCATATTTTTTAATAAAATCAGAATTATGCGTAAAAACTTTATCAAAATATGGTATAACTGGTTCTACTAATTGATATCCAAGGGCTTCAATCCCTCTAGATTCTACTATAAATCCATATGATTTATCTTTGCTTGATAAGCCTTTTTGTATATCTAACATTCTAATATGAGAATAAAATGTTGGATTATTTAAATCTTTTAATTCTCTATCCCAAGCTATATGTTTAGAGTCTACTCCTGCAACACTATATTTATCGTGAGCAAAATTATTATCTATTAAATTAAAATTTTTTTTATTCATTTCTTTATAAATAAACCATCTCCCCATGTTTCTCCAGCCCATGAGACCTCTTCTAATTCAAATCCATATGTATGTAAAAAATCACATAAATCTTTTACATGGGCGCATCCTTCGTATACTTCTGCGCGATTTACTTCTGATAAAATATAATCAATATTATTTAATACTTTAGATGCCCCTTTAAGAGCTTCTAGTTCGTATCCTTGAATGTCTATATTAATAAAGTTATATAAAGATAAGTCTCCTTCGTAATCATCGAGTTTGATCATATCTACTTCTTCTTTATGATTAAAATGTACCCAATTATATTGTTGTAAATGAATTTTTGGATTAAGTATTGAACTTGATTGGCTTTGGTTATTTTTCTCTACATTCATCATTACTTTTTTATTTTCATTACCAAGCGCTTTGTTTACAACTATGCCTTCATTATTAATATTTGATTTTAAAATCTCAAAAACATCTTTTAGAGGTTCAAAGTAAATCATTTTATTTATATTATATTTTTTATATAATACATGTTCTTGTCCATGATGCGCTCCAATATGAATAACTCCCTTTATATTTGGAGAAATTTTTTCAAAAGTTTTTTCTGATATTAAAAGCATATTATATAATAATCCATTCTTTTGGAATTAAATCGTCTAAATTCCATTTTCCATTGTACGCTGGGCCTAGCCAATTTCTTGGTGCGATAACTTTATTATTTTCATTTAACCAAGCTGCCCACCAAGAAAAACTACTATTTGCTAAAATATTATTTTTACAATTAGACATGATATACATATCTTCAAAAGCGTGATTATTTTCTATATAAGTAAAATTTATATCCTTAAATTCATTAAATATATTTTTAGCATAATCTATACTATCCGAAAAAACCAAACAATTTGAGCAGTTTATTAAATCAAAAGCTCTTTGATAATAATCCTTGTCCATAATAGGATGGTGATCTTGTCTATGGGCATAATCTCCATATCTTAAATGAACCGAAGTAAAATCTTTATAATTTATATTATATTTTTTATCAGCAGAATTTTTAATAGATTGTTTAAATTTTAATTGTTCTTTTAAATTTTTTTTAAAAATATGAAAATATTTATAAGATTGAAAATATCCTTCTAATGTTGTGAAGTCTGGTATGTTGAATATGTCCTTATTATAAGATATCGCGTTGCCATCGTATGCTTTATATTTTATTGATGTAGCATCTTGCTCTGTAAGTATTTGAGCTGAGATATTATCAAAGCAATTTAAGAAATAATGCTGAATTCTATTTGTACCTTCATCAAAATGTTCTTCTGTTTTAGGTATTTTAATCTCATAGTTATTAATTTTGCCTATAGAATATAATGTTGCATATTGAAAAAGTTGATTTCCAATTGCGCCATATTTACCTAATTGAAAAAATGTTATCATGCTGGTCGCATTCTATAAAAATTTTCCATTATGGCTTTTCCATAAGTTGCATTTCCAAGGTTAATATCTGAAAAACTATCTCTTTGTGTTGCTAAATATTCATTTGTACAAAACGCTTTATTTTGACTTAAGAAATGTTTCATGAAAAATCCATCATAAGATTCATTTTCTGCCTGCCAGTTAATAATATTTAAACCTTCTGGAATATGATCTAAAATAAGTTTAAAGCATGAAGAGTTATATGCGATCGCATGAGTTGTGAGAGCGCTTTTGATTTTTAATAAATTTGGACTTACTCGCTCTAATGGATTTTTAAATTTTTCATCTGTCACATTCATTCCAAGATAAAATATATCCCATTCTTTATCTTTTAATTCATTTATAGATAAATTTAAATTTTTAATTGGGTCATTGTGAAATTCTACATCATCTTCTAGAACTAGTACATTTTTTACATTTTCATTATTGCAAATTTTTATAATTTCTCTATGCGAAGCTGTGCATCCACAGGCTCGAATATTAATCCATCTTAGTTGTGGTGGTAATTCTCCTATAAATTTAATTCCATTAAATTTAATTACTTTATTTTCTATTCCTAATTTAGTAAATTCTTGTAGGCATTGTTGCCACTTATCAGTTCTTTCTTGAAGATTAATGCAATATATCCTATCAAAGTAATCAAATGGATTATTCATATATAAGATGTTTATGATTTTGTATGTCTTTTTCCAAAATATTTGGAGAAAATTGATAACACCCTTGTGCATTAATCCATGTTCCATTTTTTGCTGTTAAAAATTCTATGAATTTATTTTTTATATTTAAATCTATAAATTCTAATGGCATTTGAGAGAATGGACTTTTTTTATTTTTTATACTTTCTTGAATTAACATATTAGAAGATTCTTCTGTTTTCCACTCAGAATTTAAATTTCCATCATAAGTTGAGATTACTTTTCTGCTTACAGATTTTGGTCCACCCATATATGAATAATGCCAACCTCCATTTTCTATCCTTGGCATAAAATCTTTATCTCTTCTTAAAAGCTGAAGACCCATTCCAAAACATAGAGTATTTAAATGTTTTAAATGTTTATATTTGCAAGCTATGGTTCCAGTTACATTTTTATTTGTATAAATATTAATATAATGAACAAAAAACATTTGATTTAATGCTACTACTGGATAATTCAGAATTTCTTGGAATATATTTTTATTAGGAATTTCATCGCAATCCGATATCATAACGATATCATCATCTGATAGATTTAGTTTTTCAATTTGTTCGAGTAGCCTTATTCTTTGTTCATGTTCCTTTGCGCCAATATTTGCATCTGGAAAAAATTTTGGCATTAAATAATCGAATCTTCCATCTAAATCTATTGAAGAGTAAATAATTTTATCTTTAAATTCTTGTAATCTGTCATCCTTCCAAAAGGATAATTCTTTATCTTGCCCTTGGTGAGTTTTCGTGGCTTCATTAATAACAAAATAATCTACAGCATCATATAATTCTTTAATTCTAAGATATGCAATATCTTTTTCATTAAAAAACATAAAGCAATCAATTAATTTCATTCTAATACCCATTCTTCTGATGAGTCAATTTTTTCTAATGTATGATTTAAAATATTTAATCTATAAAATCTTCTTATTAATCTTTCGTTATTGATAAAAAATTTCATTTTTTCGTCAATTGGATTATTTTTCCAATAATTTTTTAATGATTCTAGATTAAATCTTATACCTAAACTTTCGCAAAAAGATCTAAAATTTTGTCTTATGCCTTCTTGTTGTTGGTATCTTTCTGGAGTTCTTCCATTATCATAATAATGAAGAACACAATGATTTGATCTTCCGTAAACAAAATAATATTTCATATCACTATCAATATAATGCTTTCTTTGAGATGGTCTTTCTTCCCATGCAAACATTTTTTGATTTTTATTATAATATTCATAAAGATCAATATATCCTGGCCTCATACCTTGTAGTCCCCAATGCGGGCTACCTTGAAATATCATATCATCAAAATATTTAACAAGAAATGCTTTTTGCCTATCAACACAACTATTTACTTTATTTTTTTCTAAAAAATTTTCTATAAAATTACGCAAGTTTTTTGCCCAATCTATATCTAATCTTTCGCAGCTATCTCGAATAATAAACCAATCGCCATTTTGCATTACATTTGCTCTTAAAAAACCATTCATTTGAATATCGTGGTCATTTGACCATTCTCTGTTTACAATCTTTCCTTGGCCTTTTCTTGCATTTAATATTTCTAATGTACCATCTGTTGATCCACCATCTACAAAAATTAAACCATCAAAATATTGATATATATGTTTTGTCATATCATCAATATTCTGTTTCTCGTTTTGGGTAATACCGCAGAGCCAGATTTTCACTATTAAAAATTATACTAGATTATTAAGAAAATGTCCAAGCTTTTCTGTTTCTTGATTGTTGTCTATAATTTGCCTTATTACATTAGCTGTTGTATATTGAATAAAATGTCTATATTCTTTACTATCATATAATGCTTTTAATTTTGCTATATATTCGTGCTGACTTTCAAAGAATAGAGCTGTTACATTTTCAATACTCCAATTCATTAAGCTTTTGTTTTGCGCCATTTGGCGATGCATAAGAACTGGTCTACCACAAGCCATGCTTTCTATAATAGCTATTCCATAACCTTCAAGGTGTTTGATATGTTGAGTTGCAATACTAGACTTAAGGGTTTTAGTTAATTCTTGTTGAGAGCTATTTGTGTGATAATGGTAGTCTATATATGGAGTAATTTGTTGCAATGCTTTACTCATATTATATTCTTGATTAAAATTATTTTCATATTCTGAAATATAAATTCCAACTATATTTCCGTCTGTTGGTCCATCAAAAGTACATCTATCATAATCTACCCAAGGCTTATAATATAAGTGATTTACTTTATATTTATTAGCTAAACAAAAACCAACATAATCTGCACAAAGATAATTTTTAATAATATAAAATGGATAAGCTCCATCCCAATAATCATTGCCACTGTAGCAAGCTATTTTACTATTATCTTTTAAGTGGGGCCAAATTTCATTTAAAATTTCAAATTGACTTTCAAAGCTGGTGATAAATATTATTTCTGGTTTAATGTCTAATATCTCTTGTTTGTTTAAAACTTTTACATTTTTATGTTCAAATTCAAGATCTACTTTTTCTTGAGTCCAACTTGTGTTCCATGCCCATTGGTTAAATTGTTTAGGAGGTAAATTAGTTGGAATATATTGATTGCTTGGCAAAATTAAAGTATGACCAAGTTTATAAAATGCTTTTGCTATATTTTTTGTTAGATTTTTATGTATATCTGGCCAAAGTATATTCATAGATTATTTAGTATTCTATGAATGTAATATTTATATATCTAAAAATTATCTTTTAAGGCCTGATTGTTGCTTTGACCCCTCTGAAGCCCCCATTGCCTTGAGTTGCGACACCATTATTATTTACTCCAGTTTTTACGCTACTTACTGATCCTCCGCCAGCTTGATTCAATCCTCCTCCTCCAGTAACTGTGGTTCCTTGCGTTGCACTTACTGCTGATTGTGATCCAGTAGCGCCAAGGCCACTTGTAGTTGGAGTGGCAGGAACAGCAGCAGTAGCTGCTGCTGTGTCAGTTGAACAACTCACAGTTGTAACTGGATCGGGAGTTGGATTAAAAGTTTCTCTCAACAAACTGCCAGCAGCATTTCCAACATCTGTAATTCCTTGCTCTGGAACGACTACTACGCTGCCACTAGTTTCGTTAAGAAAATTATCTGGATCCCAGCTAACTTCATTACCAGACCATCGAAATCCTACTGATCCTGTTTGGCCTAAAGGATTTTCAGAACCAATAGAAGTTGCTTCAAATCCGCTAGATGATCGGCTTCCACCACCTCCTCTATTTGGAGAAAATGAGATAGGATACCTTCGACTGGGCCCCAAGTCTACCATTGCTCTTGCTCCTTTTTTTGCAGCCTGGTCCGCGTTAAAAGCTCTAAGGTGCTCTTCCTGGCGAAGAATATCCATTGCGCTTGGTTGTGGAGCAAGAAAATCATTTTTGGCAGCTGCTTTCATGTTAAATGGAAAGTTTGAAACATTAGCGGCTGCATCATTTAATGCTTGATTAGCGCAATCTAGTTCGCAAGAGTTACAATTAAGATATGGGTCTGTAGGATCTTCTCCAACAGTTTGGCTCCAAATGCTCTCTAAAGATGTATTATCGGTTGTCATATTTTTATATTAAGAAGCTGGCGCATTTCCATAATAGTCATCTGCACTAAGTGGCGCTGCGATTGCAGAAAAGGAATAATGTGAACAATCTTGAGGATTAGATAAAAGTATTGCTGCAGCAGAATTTCCACTTTTTAATATTCTATTTTTTGAATTTTTTAAATTATATAGTGGTGCATTAGCTGGTATTGTTACTTCATCTGGAGTTCCGCTTGTTGAAATGATTTTTGGATTAATCCAAATTGGTCCTTGATATGTTATTGTAAAATCTTGAAAATCTTTAGTTAGTTTAGGATTAAAGTTTGTTATATCTCTAAATTGTAGCATTGCTTCTCTTGATTTCATTATGATGTTAAAATTATTTTTAATAATATTTTTAATTTTATTACCAAGATAAGGTTTTGAAAGCATGTATTCTTTTGTAAGTCTCCATCCTATTGCACTAGAAATATTTGAGCTAATATTTGCTTGATATAATCCAAGTTCTATCAATTTTTGAAAATAATAATAACCGATATCATGTCCATCAGCTCCATATAAATCTAAAAATGGATCATCAACAGTAACATCAACATCTTTATAAGAGTAATCTACTGCTCCAAAATATGTTTCATCTTTTGCTCCGTTTACTATTCTAGCTCTTAATCTTATTTGAGCTGTATATATTGAAATTTTAAAAGATGGACTAAGTGGAATTGCGTATGCACCAGGAGCTTCTTGGTCAGTATATGTATTGTCGGTGTATTCCCAATCTGAAGTAGAGTATAGTAAAGAGGGTAATCTTATTACATCAACATAATCATATGGAGGTTGATTATACTGACCTACTCCTCCATTATAAGGTTGTCTTAAGTTAAGTGGAACTCTTGCTGCAAATTGAAATTGTGGAGTAACTGTAACTGAATTGCTCAATTGGCTTAGTCCTGCGCTTGTTACGGTGTTTCCAGAATAAGTTACATATGTAGATCTAATTCGAATTGTATGAGGAACGGTAAGAGGTAAATTAGAAATTGTAATTTGATTGTCTATTGATTTAAAAAATCCAACGCCTACTCCATCAATATATACGAGATATCTATATGATGAATTACCATTGGTAATAGTTAATAATACATTTCCATCTCCTCCCGCTGTAGCAGAAATTGTTGGTGTTGCAAGTGATACTTGGTATAAGCTTAGTGGATATTGTTGCGCCCAACCATTAAGAGCTATATTTGCTATTCCATTGTAAGAATTTGCTCGTGCTGGCCAAGAAGCTATATCATAATTACCCATAATCTTTATTACACTTTAAATTATAAAAAATGTTACTTCAATTATTTTTAATTTGATTTATAAAATGTACCATCTGTTCTTTTGTGAAATCATTTTTCATAACATTAACGCAATAACATACAAATTCAACATTACCTTTTATATATCCTATACTTGGGTCAATTCTATCAAGGCTTAGTTTGGTTGGACTTTTCTTGATATCTTCATCTTGGGAGCTTCTTGGTAGTTCCATTTTAATATTAGTATATGAACATAATCCTTTTTGATTTTCCCAAATCTCTTTTAAATATTCAAGAGTTAAATCTGTAACTTCATTTCTAGATTTACTTCGTGATCTAGCTTTATTTAAAGAGTATTTAAATGGACTATATTGATCTAATCTTGTTTTATTTCTTTTTGATTTCACTATAAAATTGGAGGCTAAGAGATTCGTTTACTTGGACGCGAAAGGAATTGAACCTTTGTCTTTTAAAAATCTAAATTAAAATACTACAAGTTTAGTTCTTTTTGTTTTTAGCTTTGTATAGATAAAGAACAAACATACTTAGCGATTTTATTTTGAATATTGAATATAAAAAGAATAAAAAAACTTATTATACTCAAACATCTAATTACGCAACTATCCAATAGATGTGTCAAGGTAGTCACGCTGTAGAACTTAGGCTACAGAAGCGGTCAATTCAACAAGAGAAGCTCTTGCAGAAATATGACCTTTATATTTTGCTGTTTTGGCAGTTAATATAAGTGAAACTTTTTAAGGAGTCCTCGATTCAACCTCCACTTGCATTTTAATTCCGATTTCTAAAATCGAAACCAGTACGCGCCCAATGTTAAAGAACTAACTAATCTTACACATTATAAAGCTTTTAATAAAATAAAGCAAGTTTTTATTAATAAATTTGACAAAAGTTGAAAATTAGAATAGTATGTAAGTACATAGTTCCCAATTAGAGCAGTTTGTTGATGTCAAAAAATCAACTATCAATCCCTGAGATAGCAATGTCATAAGGGCTGACAACTATTAAAACCTTAATTTGTACATTATATGGCTAAATAAGGAAATGTAGCTATAGGCATCGCAGAATGTAGTGATCGAAGCTACCTCTGATCCATAAGTGCGATGGCCCGTTTACTGCTGAGATCGCAGTAAAATTTGGAGTCAAAAGAAAAGTTGGATTGATAATACTCAACTTCAGATATATAAAATCTGGAGGTAAAGCCCTTTTGGATATCAAAGAAAAGTTAAATAATTCAGAAAACCATATTGAATCAAAGTTAATTATTATAAGATATATCTGTGTAATTTGTATTAAATATTATGTTTAAATATATACTAGGGTTGTCTGCATTTATTTTAGCCTCTTGTGCTGCATTTTTTTCTGTAAAAGGAATTGCTCTTTTATTTGCAGCAAGTTTTTGGAGTGTTGCGGTTATGGCTGGAAGTTTGGAAGTAGCGAAATTAGTAAGCGCAAGTTATCTTTATAGATATTGGTCATCAATACATAATTTACTTAAAAAGTATATGCTATCCGCAACTATATTACTTATGTGCATAACAAGTCTTGGTATTTTTGGTTTTCTTTCTGACGCTTTTCAACGTAATTTTTCTCAATATTCCTTGAATTTAAATAAAATTCAAAGCTTAAAATCTCAACAAAACTTTTATATTTCACAAATAGATTTCAATAAGAACAAACTTAAAGATCTCATAGAATTACAAAAGACATATCAAACATCATTAGATAATGCTGTTAAACAAGACGTAACTACAACTAAAATTACTGGCGGAGGATTCTTTAGTTCAGCTAAAACTGAAAAAGTAACAGATATTAAATTAGTAGAAAGCAAAAATAAGATAGTAGAAGGATCTCAAAGTAATATTAATAACTTATTCTCTCAAATATCCACAGTAACTTCTGATCTTCAAAACCTAGAAAAACAAAGTTTAGAAAATAGCCAAGAAATAATGAAACTTGAAAGCGATAATACAAAAGGCGAAATTGGTACATTTAAATTTGTAGCAGACGCATTTGGATTAAAGATAGAAACTGCAGTTAGAATATTTATTATATTAATTGTTATTGTTTTTGACCCACTAGCAGTATGTTTAGTTATAGCTTATAACTCAATCATTAAGAAAATAGAAAATCAAGAAGCACAAAAACCAGAGCAAAAAATTCAAAATGTCATAGAAAAACCATTAGATACATTTAAAATATTATATGAAAATCTACATAGGAATTTCAAACGAGGAACTAAGGCTCAACATAATCCAGACTTAGCGGATCCAAATATTAAGAATTAATATTTTTTAATCTTATAGTTTTTATTTGATGGATCTAATTTTAGTAAATATTCTTTAGCTTTAGAAAGACCATCTTGTGATGGTGGAAATACTCCATGAAGAAAATTATCGCTTTTACTGAAAATAGCGTAATACTTATTCTTTTGTTTTTTCTGTTTGTTTTTCTTTTTCATGTTCATCGACTAATTTCATTAAATGTTCTTTTAATGAATCTTTTGCTTTATCACAGAAATCTTGTCCAGTTTGTCCACAACAATTTTTAAATTTTTTACCACTACTAGGGCATACTATATTTCTTGAAATCTTAGGGTAAATCCTAACAATAGGACTAAACTCAGTTCCTCTTGCGTAAGGATTATTGCTATTTATAAGTTTATCTACATTTTCTTTATTCATTTTAATATTATAAGGTGTTTGTTAATTTAAATCAATTATTTTCCATGAGCAAATCCCTCATACATACTATTCGGACTATTTCTAACAGCTTGTATAGTATTATTCCATAGACCTCCGCGCATATCCTGTATATTCCTGAACCCAAGATAACTCATAGAACTTCTTAAACCATTAGTGAAATCATAAACAATATCTTCAATAGATTTATTTTCAATAATTGGAATTAAAGTATTATCTCCTTCTACAAATAGATTCTTTTTAGTTCCATCATATAAGTCATAATCTTCGACAACATCTTGACTAGCCATTCCTCTATATTTAGCGAATCTTTTGCCATCTATTTCAATGATATTCTCATCATCAACAACATCAGATAGTCCAGCGAAAATTCTTCCACAAATAACAGCATCACATCCGCTAGCAATAGCTTTAACTAAATCTTTTGGATATCGTATACCACCATCAGCAAGAATACTAGGTCTATGAGATGGATTTGGTTTATCTTGTTTAAATAAATCAACTTGAGAAAGTTCCCAATTTCTTACAGCTTTCCAAGCGTAATAATTACCAGTCAGACTTGGACATCCAATTCCAGTTTTGACTTGAGTTAAACACATAGAACCTGGACCAATTAAATGCCTAAATCCATCTGCTTTAAGATTAGCTAGCCTATAAACACTTTCTTTTGTTAAAGTATTACCTACTATAACATCTTGAGAAAATCCAGAAGTTTTATACCATCTAAGAAAATCTTCTACATTCTTAGCTAAACCATTAGCAGTATCTAAAAAATAAAGATTAGTAAATGTGCTAGTAGCTCTAATTCTTTCTTCTGCATCTTTAAGACCAATTGCTGTGACACAGAAATCGCTTTCATCTTTAATAATTCTAGCTTTAGCTCTTTGATCATCAACAGACATGAACCTATGTAAAACTCCAGCTGCACCAAGTTTATTCATCTTAATACATGATTTAACAGAAGATACTGTATCCATTGGAGAAAGTACGATTGGAATCTTAATGCTACAATTTCTTGAAATTTTAGTAGTTGTATCTACTTCTTTTCTGGAAGTGATATCTGAAAAATTTGGGAGCAACGAAATATCATCGTAACTTAACGCTTCTTTGAATTCTTGTTTTTGCATTTATTTATATTAAACTATTCTTTATAAACAATCAAGAAAATAATTGACTTAAAAATAAAAAAGATTTAATATATAATCTTATGTTTCAAACAATTATATGCATAGCAATAGGAGTTGGAATAGCGATAAAGTGGCATTTTTTTCAAAATGAATAATAGAATATCATTTATAGAAGCTGCGATTGAAACAGCAAGAATTTGGTCAAGAAGATCAGAAGATCCATATAAAAAAGTTGGGGTATGCATATTAAATAAAGATGGTAGAGTATTATCTGTAGGATATAATGGTTTATTACCTAAGTTTAGCATCAATGAAGATTTCTTTAGAGATAGAGATAATAGAAGAAAGTACATGGTCCACGCTGAAACCAACGCTTTATCTTTGGTTAAAAGAGGAGACCAACCACACTTACTAGCTTCCACTTTATTACCTTGTTCAAATTGTGCTACTAATATTGTTGCATATGGAGTTAAAAGTGTGGTATACTCAGAAGAATATGAAAAGGATTCTACAGCCAAAGAAATATTTAAATTTTACAATATAGAATTAATTAAAATATGAAATATATAATACTACTATCATTTATAGCTAATTTCGCAGTCGCTCAATCTGGAGCTGTGTACGAAACATATAAAACTACGGGTGGTGGAACAAATCAATCTGATGGTACAATTTTCAATAAACCATTCCAAGAATATAATTATGTTAAAACCGCTAGAGGAATAGAAGTCTACCAAACATATAAAACTGGTGGCGGAAATGGAACAAATCAATCTCATGGAACTATATTTTCTAAACCATTTCCAGAGTATTATATAGTTAACAATAAAATATATAGAACATACAAGACTGATTATAAATCTACTAATCAATCTCGTGGTACGATATTTGCCCAACCATTTGAAGCAAAAAATATCGATCCAAGCGTGAATACTAAAGCTTTAAAAGAAAATATACAAACTCAAGTTAGAACACAACAAATTCGAACTGGACAAGATTATCCAAAATACGACGGAACTGGAGATATATCTTATGGAGAATAACAAATGATTGGATTAACTGGAGTAGCTCGATCTGGAAAAGATACTTTTTATTCTATTTTAAAAAGGTATCTAGAAGAAAAAGCAATTAAATCGCAAAGATTAGCTTTTGCTGATGCATTAAAAAATGAACTATACGATTTTACTAAAGATAAATTTAAAATAGACTTACTAAATTGCAGTCCAGAAAACAAAGAAATAGTAAGACCACTCATGGTTGCTTATGGAAAATGTAGAAGAATCCAAACGGATGGAAAATACTGGACTTCCACAATTCAACCAGAAGTCAATAAATTAATTGCTAATAATGTTGTACCAATTGTAACAGACGTAAGATATATAGAGTACAAAGATGATGAATACTCTTGGATAAAATCACATAATGGCATCTTAGTGCATATTTCAAGGAAACTGGACGATGGCTCTTTAGTCCCTCCAGCTAATATAGAAGAAAAATCTAATGATAATAAACTCAAAGCTGTATCCGATATAAGTATAGTTTGGGAAACTTGTCAAGACGTTAATTTCTTATATGAATTAATGCAAAAACAATTAAAAAATATTTATGAAAAATATTTACAAAATAAAAAATAATATGAATATAATAACAGACGACATTACTTTAGTAAAGAATATAAAAGAAAAGAATGATGAAGAAGCATTAAAAGCTTTAATTCAAAAACATTCTGCTCTTTGTAATTCTTTATATAAAAAATACTCTAGTCCTATGATTGCATCTGGAGTTCATCTTCAAGATGTAATAGATCAAAAAGACTATATAGTATATAAATCTGCATTAAGTTTTGATGAGAATAAAAATTCCAAATTTTCAACTTGGTTATATAATCAAGTAAGATATCAATGCCTTAATTGCATGAACGAAAATAGTCATTACTTAACCCTTGAAACTGATAAGTTAAACTACTTAATAGAAAAAAATACTCCAATTCAAAAAGAATATAAAAATATTAATGAATATATTATGAATATTATTGAATCTTGTTCGGACGAAAGAATACAGAAGATATTCAAAATGCGATATTTAAATGATTCTAACAAGAAAACCCCTTGGAATAAAATAGCTAAAAAATTAAAGATAAGTACGCAAACGGCTATTAATATTCATAATAAAGCTATTAAACTATTAAAAACTAAAGTTGAAAGTAAAAATTCTTTTGACAAAATATAATAAAAGATATACAATATAAAAATGAATAATACAAATCAAAATACAAATAAGAACCAAAATGAGCTAGGCGCACTTTGGAAAAAGAAAAGCAAAACAGGAATGTCATTTCTGTCTGGTTATATTAATGATCATGATGGTCAAAGAATTGATGTTGTAGTTTTTGCTAATAGCAAAAAGACAAATGAAAAGGCTCCAGATTATAGGTTATACGTATCTAAGCCTTTGGACAGTCAAAACAAAACTGTAGCTTCTGTACCAGCAGCTAAAACTGCTCCAGTAAAGAAAGCTCAACCAGTTATTGAAGAGGATGAAGATGACATCCTATGAGTTTAACTCTTAACTTACCAATAAATTCAGTAAGTTTTGGTCAGATATCTACATTAGTTCTTAGAGAGTTATTTAATTCTAAAACTAATGTAGGTATTTTACCTATTGGTAATGTTGATCTATCTACTCAATCCGATTTAACTCAAGAATTTAGTACTTGGTTACAAGAATCAATTAATACCTCACTAGAATCATTTAATAGAAAAAATAAATTATTTAAACTCTGGCATCTTAATGGATCATTTGAAAGCTATTCTAACGAACAAGTTTTACTTAGTTTTTATGAATTAGATCAACCAACAAAAGTAGAGTTAAATACTGTAAAAAATAACAATAAAGTTCTTTTCTCTTGCAAAGAAACAGTAGAAATATTTAAAAATCTTGGATGTAAAAATGTTGAATATATTCCACTGGCCTTTGATAAGTATAATTTTAATAAAACAGATAAATCTTATTTTATTGATGACAGAATTGTTTTTAATTTAGTTGGTAAATTAGAAAAGAGAAAGCATCATTTAAAATTAATTAAACTTTGGGCTAAAAAATTTGGTAATAATAAAAAATACGCTCTACAATGCTCCATTTTTAATCCATTTATGAAACCAGAAGATCAAAATAATCTTATTTCTCAAGCTTTAGAAGGTAAAACTTATTTTAATATTAATTTCTTACCATTTATGGGGCAAAATAAAATTTACAATGATTTTTTAAATAGCGCTAATATCGTACTAGGAATGAGTGGTGCAGAAGGATGGGGATTACCAGAATTTCATTCTGTCGCTATGGGTAAACATTCAGTAATAATGGATGCTCATGGATATAAATCTTGGGCTAATGAAAGTAATAGTGTCCTAGTAGAACCTAATTCTAAAATAGAATCTTATGATGGAATCTTTTTTAATAAAGGCTTACCATATAATCAAGGCAATATCTATGATTTTGATGAAGATAATTTTATTTCAGCTTGTGAATTAGCAATAAAAAGAGTAGAGACTAATAAAATTAATAAAGAAGGTTTAAAATTGCAACAAGAATTTACTTCAGAGAAATTAACAGAAAATATTTTATCTTATTTAAAATAAATGCCACTATATACCTATATACATCCAGAAACTGAAGAAACAATAGATGTCGTACAATCTGTACATGACGATCACGTATATATTGATAAAAAAGGAATAGAATGGAAAAGAGTCTTTACAGTTCCAGAAGTTAATACTCATGGAACATTAAAAGCTGAAACAACAGATAAACAATTTTCTGAATATACAAAAAATCAAAAGGGTAGTATTGGAGATCTTTGGGATAGAAGCTCGGAGCTTTCAGAAAAAAGAAAAAAGGTTTATGGCAAAGATCCAGTAAAAAATAACTACTATAAAAATTGGAGTAAAAAAAGAAAAGGTCGAGTACACCCTAAAAGTCATTTAGAGTAAATTGTTTATAACTTTTAAAAATTTTCTTTCCTTATTTTAAAAAAGAATGTAATATAGTTTTTGTACTAGTTACATTATGAATAAAAATACGAATGTTAAAAAAAGAAATGGTTCTACTGAAAAGTTTAATATAGAAAAAATAAACAAAGTAATTAACTGGGCGATTGATGGTTATAGCGGAGTTAGTTTAACGGATATTGAGATTAACGCAAAAATTAATATTCACGATGGAATTAATACGAAGGAAATTCATAATCTTTTAATTGAAAGCGCGGCAAATTTAATTTCAATTGAAAAACCAAATTATCAATATGTTGCAGCAAGGTTATTGAACTATCAGCTTAGAAAAGATGTTTGGAAAGGTAAACATGCCCCCAGATTATCAGAATTTTTAAATCAAAATATTAAAAATAAAGTTTATGACCTAAGTATTTTAAATCATTACTCAGAAGATGAGATAAATAAAATTGGGGAATTTATTGATCACGATAGAGATTTTATTTTTACTTATGCTGGAATCAAGCAGCTTTGTGATAAATATTTAATTAAGAATAGAACTACTGGAGAAATTCACGAAACCCCACAATTTGCTTATATTTTGATATCAGCTTATGCTTTTGCAAAATATCCAGCAGAAACAAGACTTTCTTATGTTAGAAAATTTTACGATGCTATTAGTAAACATAAAATTAATCTTCCAACACCAGTAATGGCAGGAGTTAGAACATCTAGCAGAAATTACGCTAGTTGCTGCTTAATTGGAGTAGACGATACAAAAGATAGCATTACTGCTAGTGCTACTGCAGTTAGTATGGCTACTGCGAATAGATGTGGAATTGGAATTGATATAAGTAAGATTAGAGCTATTGGATCTTCTATTAAGAATGGGGAAGTTGTACATACTGGTTTAATTCCATTTTTAAAAATCTATGAAAGTAGCGTAAAGGCATGGCAACAAAATGGATTGAGAGGTGGTAGCGCAACCTGCAATATTCAATGGTGGCATTATGAAATTGAAGATATTGTTGTATTGAAAAATAATGCAGGAACAGATGACAATAGAGTTCGTAAACTTGACTACACAGTTGGTATGAGCAAGTTATTTTATGATAGAATCTTAAAAGATGAAGATATTACTCTATTTAATAATGCAGAAGTTCCAGAGCTTTATGAGGCATGGGGAACAAAAGACTTCGATAAAGTATACAAAGAATGTGAATCTAAAAAATTAAAATTAAAAAAGAAAATGTCTGCTCGCAAACTATTCTCTCTTATTATTAAAGAAAGAGTTGAAACTGGTAGAATTTATATTTTAAATGTAGATCACGCAAACAATCACGGAGCATGGTTAGATAAAGTCACAATGAGTAATCTTTGCACAGAAGTTATTCATCCTACTATTCCATTAAATGATTATCACGATAAAGAGGGCGAAATCGGAATGTGTATTCTTTCAGCGGTAAACATGCTAGAAATAAAAAACTGGCAAGATCTTGAGAAGACCTGCGATCTTATCGTAAGATTTCTAGATGAAATCATTGAGCTTCAAGATTATTTTAATATTGCTGCTGAAAATTTTGCTAAAAAAAGAAGAAGCCTTGGAGTCGGAATTACAAATCTGGCAGCTTTCTTGGCGAAAAATGAATTAAAATATAGTTCAGACAAAACACTATCTGTAGTTGATGAATGGATGGAGCATTTTCAATATTATCTATTAAAAAGTAGTCTTGAATTAGCTAAAGAAAAAGGCAAATGCGATAAGTTTGATAGAACCAAATATTCAAAAGGTATACTACCTATTGATACATACAAAGATAAAGTAGACGAATTAGTTAAAAGAAAATTATCTCTTGATTGGGATAAACTAAGAAAAGATATTAAAGAATTTGGCTTGAGGCATTCTACATTATCTTCTTGTATGCCCTGCGAAAGTAGTTCAGTAATTCAATGCTCAACAAATGGAGTCGAACCTATTCGTAGTCTTATAACATATAAAACCAGTAAAATGGGTAAACTTCCAGTTATGGTTCCAGGAATTGGTAAATATGATGATAATTATGAATTAGCTTATGATCTTAAAGACAATAGCGGACTATTAAAAATCAATGCAGTTATTCAAAAATATATTGACATGGCCATATCAACTAATGTATACTACAACTATAGCCATTATGAAAACAACATATTACCAGATGCAAAGGTTATGAAAGAGCTTATTTATGCTTATAGCCTTGGGTTAATTAGTTTATATTATAATAACACAGATGATGGTGATAAAGAGCAGTCTTTAAATCAAAAAGAAGATAGAGATTGTTCAAGCGGTGCGTGTAAACTATAATCCATGAAGACTGTTTTAAATTTTAAAAACATAGACACCACTAAACAACCATTGTTTCTTGGAGAAGACCTTAATCTTCAAAGATATGATCGTTTTAAGTATCCAATATTCTTTGAATTATTTAAAAAGCAAAATGAAAATTTCTGGTGGCCTCATGAAATAGCACTAGGAAAAGATAGAAGTGACTATAAAAATTTAACTGACACAGAAAGATTTGTATTTGATAGCAATTTAAGATTCCAAACTCTTGGAGACAGTATGCTTTCTCGTAGTATTCATTCCTTGAAAGATTATGTCAGTAATCCAGAACTTGAAATTTGCATGAATACTTGGGCGCAATTTGAAGGTATCCATAGTTATTCTTATTCTTATCTTTTGAATAATGTATATCCAGATGCTACTAAATTCTTTGATAGCATTATGGAAGATAAAGAAATTACAAGTCGTGCTGAATTAATTAGAAATAATTTTGATAAGATTCTTGGAGATGACGAAAAGAAAGATCCTAAACAAAAGATTTTTGATGCTATTCTTTCTATTAATGTAATGGAAGGACTTGTGTTTTATGTTTCTTTCGCTTGTTCTTTCTATTTCGGATATCGTGGTAAAATGGAAGGTAACTCTAAGATTATTAAATTTATTCAAAGAGATGAAGCTTTACATTTTGCAGTCAGTCAAAACTTAATTAAAATCTTAAGAGAAGAAGATAAAGAAGGTTTTACTTCTATAGTTAAGAAAAGTGAAGACAAAATTTACGCTTTTTACGAACAAGCAGCTAAAAATGAAAGCGAATGGTCTAAATATCTATTTAGCAATGGCAGTTTACTTGGATTAAATGCTGAAGTGTTAGATGGTTATTCTAAATGGTTGTGTGACTCTAGGCTAAGAAGCCTTGGCTATAAGAAGATATTTAATCAAAAAGATAATCCTATATCTGGATGGCATGATAGTTATCTTGACAGTAGTAAAGTTCAAGTTGCACCTCAAGAAACAGAGATTTCTAGTTATAAGGTTGGGGCAAGGAAAACCGATATCTCTGATGATGATTTTGGTGATTTAAAGCTATAATATCTATTCAATTAATGTGTAATTATCTATGTGAATTTAGATATTACATTGCTATTTAATCTTATTTTAGGAGCATTATCCTTTTTAGGTGGATGGTTATTTACTAGAGTATTTTCACTTTTTGACAAACAAGAAAGTCTCATGAAAGAGATTAACGATAAAACTTTTAGTGATTTTATAACTTTAAGAAAAGAAATGGAAGCAGAAGGCAGAAAACACCAACAAGAAATTTCAGATTTAGCTTTAAAAATTTCAACTACCTATGTTACAAAAGAATCTTTTGATGATTATTTTGATAGAATCGAAAAGAAACTAGATCGTAATTTTGACATAATACAGCAACACTTAATAAATAAAAAATAATCTTTACATTAGTTTAATATATTAGTATCATCATAATGATGGTCAATTATGTAGATATTATATTTGGTTTAGCTTGGGGTGATGAAGGAAAGGGTAAAATAAGTAATGCTATTAGTAAAAATTATGATGCTGTTTGTCGTTGGAATGGTGGCCCCAATGCAGGTCATACAGTTTATCTCAATGATAAAAAATATAAAACTCATATTATTCCTTGTGGAGTTTTCCAAAATAAACTTAGCATCATTGGTCCAAATTGTGTTATCAATATTGACAAATTTTTTGACGAAATAGATTATCTTAAAAAAGAAGGATTTGATACATCATTAATCAAAGTTAGTCCAAAAGCTCATATAATTACTGAAAGACATATCCAATATGATCTTAAATTTTTAAAACCTAAACTCGGAACAACTGGTCAAGGAATTGCTCCTGCATACGCCGATAAAGCTTTACGAATTGGAAGGCTTGCTGGAAATTATCTAGATAAAAAATATATTTGGGATGGCGAACTATATGGCAATATTCTTTGTGAAGGGGCTCAAAGTTTTTGGCTAGACTTAAATTATGGAAACTATCCTTATGTTACTAGTAGTGAAACGCTACCTTATTCAGCTTGTTCGCTAGGATTTTCTCCTAAAAAAATAAGAGATATTATTGGTGTTGCTAAAATTTATGATACTAAAAGTGGGGTTGATCCTCTCTTTTCAGAATCGTTATGGAATGATCAATATCTCAATAAAATCATAGAACTTGGTAAAGAATTTGGATCAACTACTGGTCGCAAAAGAATAGTTAATTGGTTAAGATTAAATCACTTAAAACAAGCAGTTAAAATTTCTGGCACAAATAAATTAATCATAAATAAATGCGATATCTTAGAAGATATTAATAAATATAAAATTATAACAGATGACGAAAAAGGACCAAGTCATATTGACTTTATTAATTTTGATTCAATGAAAGAATATATAGTAACCCAATTACAAGAATATTGCGAAATAGTATTCTCTGGAAACAGATCTTCAATTTAATAGTGTAAAATATTATGTGAGTAATCAAAGTGAAGCTCTAGCTATTTGTTCTGAATTTGCAGAAGAATATGGAATTGATTCAAAAGATAATAATAAAATTATAGTTTATATGAAAAGTGAATATATTAACGAATTAAAAAATATGCTTGAAAATAAAAACTATAAATTAAAATCTTTTCAAGTATATGGTGATGAAGCAATAGTATATTTTGTTCCTAATAAACGAAGATAAGAGCCAGAAATCGGATTCGAACCGATGACCTACGGTTTACAAAACCGTTGCACTACCGCTGTGCTATTCTGGCTTAATCAAAACTGGAGAATGTTGTGGAATTTCTATCAGATTTTGATCGTTTTTAATTTTCTCTAAATCTGCTGTTCTTTTTCTTAATTCACTAGAAGAATAAATATGACCACGTTTATGATAGTGAAGTTCAATTCCATTTTTAATACAATAATCTTTTCCAGTAAAATCTCTATTTAAATATTCTTCACTCAAAAATCTTATATCTATTTTTTGAGTCATTATTAATTGAAGGAGATCAAATTCTGTACTATAAACCAATATTTCATCTACATATTTACAAGCTTGCAATTGAACATATCTTTCATATATACTTTGAATTGGTTTATTCTTAATTCCTGGCCTATCAATTGTTGGGTCTACTTGTAAAGCAACTTTTAAATAATCACATAAATCTTTTTCCATTCTTAACATTGTTACATGACCAGCATGAAGCATGTCAAAACTACTACAATTAAAACCTATTTTCATAATATATTATATTGACTTTATTATAAAATTTATATAATATATTAATATGAAACTGTTGTTATCATATATTTTATATTTTATAGGCGATATCATAAGTAGAACACTAATGTTTTGGGGTTATGGATTTAAAATTTATAATAAAGTAATGCTATGGAGCGTAGATTTAGACAATCAAGGAAAAATTTGGAAACGCGTTAAACCCAAAAGGAAAAAGAAAAATGTTAAAAAAAATTCTAGAATTCATTGATGGAGTATTTGAAGAAGAAAAAGAGCAACCAGTATTAGGTACTCTTTATAAGATCAAAGGCGAAGCTTTACCATTTAGATATATCAGATTTACTAACGAAGTTTATTCAAATAAACGAGTATATCATTTTAAACATCATCAATTAAAAGAATATAAATTTAATAATCTTTCTAAGGTTGAAAGAAAAGCTAATAAAGAAGAAGTAAGAATATATAATCTAATAAAAGATCATGTAAATGAAGTTGCAGAGAATAATTAATATATTTTTCCCAAATAACTCAATGGTAGAGTACCTCGCTGTTAACGAGGCTGTTCTAGGTTCAAATCCTAGTTTGGGAGCATTGGAACGATGGCTGAGTGGTCTAAAGCAGAAGTTTACTAAACTTCCGATGGTTAACTCTATCCGTAGGTTCGAATCCTACTCGTTCCGTTTTATTTAAATCTATAATCATTAGATATGATAAATCAAGATGCACTAGATAAGTATAAGAAAAATTTTAAACATATTCGAGGATGGTTTCATTTTAATTTTATAGAAGAATTTTTTAAATTAGACGCAATACATCAAGAAAAAAATATAAAAGGGAATATCCTAGAGATTGGAGTTTATCAATCTAAAAGTTTTATACCACTATCATTTTTATTAAAAAATAATGAACAAATAATTGGAATTGATTTATTCTTAAATCCAGAAGACTCAAGAATTTGTAATGGTACATGTGCGAATTTAATTAATTGGTCTGAAAAAATTTTAAAAAATATATACGGAGAAAATCTTAAAAATTTGAAATATAAATTAATACAAGCAAACTCACAAACTTTAATAAGTAATAATTATATAGACTATCTTAATAATAATTTATCATACAGAATTATACATATAGACGGAAACCATGAATATGATTGCGTAAAATATGATTTGGAGCAGTCTAAAAATATAATTATAAAAAATGGATACATTATATTAGACGATTATGGGAGTCATGATTTTCCACATGTAAAAACTGCTGTAGACGATTTTTTATTGAAAAATAAAAACTTTAAAATTATCAAAGTAATACACAATAAAATTATATTAGAATATATTTAATATCTTTATTTGCTAACAAAAAAATCTCAAATATATAATTAAATAAAGTATTTAAGGTGATGTAAATTATTTCTGCATTTTTGCAAGTATTTTTTATATTCATTATCATAATTATTAACAATTGATATGATTTTATTATAACCATTTTCAGCTATTCTTTTAGCCTCTAATTGATTATTAAGATAATAATTATATTTTTCTATAATATCATTTACATTTTTACAAATAATCCAATGCTCACCATCTTTAAAATGATCATAAAAAAATGTATGATGTTTTTGCGGTAAAGATAAATGAAAAACTACTGATTTAAAATAAAATTTTTTCCAAATAGCCCAAGAATAGTCATAATTATATTGATGCTCTGTTGGTAAATCTAGAATAAATTTATAATTAATATGTTCATCATAAGATATATTATTAATATTTGTGTTTTGTCTTGTAAATAATTTTTTAAATCCATTTTCTTTTAGAAGATTAATTGCATTTATTCTAAAGTTACAATTTAATGTCCCCATATATATAAGATCATTAGATTTAAATTCCCAATTATGATTTATCTTACTTTTTGATAAAAAATAATCATGATATTTTTTGCCATCTATTAATATAAAATAATTTGGTATACATATAATATTACAAGAGTCTTTTTCTAAACTAGTTGAAACTCCAATTTTTATATTATTGTTTTTTAATATATTAAATGTTTCATCTGAAATCCAATCTTTTAAATCAATAGACCCAATTCTTTCTGATGTTAAAATCAAATAAAATCCATCCTCATCTGGCATAACAGATGGATTATCTAAAATATATTTAACTAGTCTAGGAGATGTTTTTGACCACCAATCTTTATCGTTATTTTTATTTATAAAATATAATTTATTATTTTCTTTTTTAAGAAATAAAATTCTTTCTAATAAATCATTAATTTTGATCATTTGATATAAATATTATAAAATATAATTGACAAATATCTATGTTTTATATATAATATATTAATATGAATAAAATTAAAACACTAGTATTAATAGCACTATTTTCTGCCTCTTTAGGCTTCTCTGATTCTGGAACTCAAAGCGAGTCTACTCCAGTAGCAGATGGTTTTCTATCAGCGGGAGATTTAGTATTTGTTCGCCCAATCTCAACCGCAGCAACTATTGGTGCATTTGGAATTTTTGCAGTAGTAGCTCCATTTACTGAAATGGCTGGATGCACAGAGGAAACTTATGAAGGTCTTGTAGAAAAACCTGGAAAGTTTTCTTTTGATCGTGATCTTGGTGATTTCAAAAAGTAATATTTGCTAACGAGATTTAGCCAAATATATACTTATATTTGCTAACGCGATATTTCCAAATATAGTCATATTTGCTAACAGAAAAAAGCCAAATATATGAACGAAAAAAGTTCAAATAATGGTGCTGGAAAAGGCGATAAAGCAAGAAATTGTTTCTCTAATAGGTTTAAAGAAAACTTTGATAGTATAAATTGGTCAGACGAAAGAGATAAGTCGTTGATTAAAAAGGAATTAAAAAACCATAATGGTTCATCTACATATATTTACAAATGACAGACCCAAAAAGAGTTTTGGAAAATCGTGCAAGTTCCTCATACATAGCAGAATACTCTGCTCCAAAAATTGAGCTTGCTGATCTTGGTAAGCTACAACAAGTTAGACATTTAAATCTAAATAAAAAAATAGAAACTCGTTTAGAAGAAATTAAGACAGAGTATGATGCGTTAGTTTCTTTGCACGAATGGAATACTTTTGTTGATAGTTTTGAGTGCAGAATAGAATGTATCATAGGTCAAGATTATTATTTGTATGAAACAGAAGAAGGTAAGAAATTCTTATCTATTATTGAACCAGAAAGTTTTACTATTAAGTATAAGTATCACGGAGCAACAAGGTTAAATAGCTTTGGATTCTTTGAAAAAGTTTAATTGACAAGTTTGACAACTTATATTATATTTGAATAATGCGAAAAGGAGTTTGTTGCATTGTATTAAGTCTAACTGAACAAGATAATCCTATCAAGTTCAATACTATGACTTATGCTCGTTTCTCATCTATGGATAGGAAAGAAGCTCTTTCTACCTTATCTTCTAGAATATTAAACAATATGACTACTACATATCAATACATAAAGTATTGTGCAGACCATAATCATACTTATCGAATTTCTTCTGATCTATTTCCTCTTATTACTTATGACAAAGCAAATGTAAAGCTAGAAGATTTACCAGATTATCATAAAATATTAGTATCATTTGATAGTATCAAACATCTTATTCAATCTAGGAATGTAAGAGTATCTTGCCATCCTAGTGAATTTAATGTTCTTGCAAGTGATAACGAAAATGCCATAACTAAAACAATCAAAGAATTAAATCATTATGGTTGGTTTATGACTCAAATCGGTTGTCCTCTTAACTATGATTCTCCTATGAATATGCACATACATAATTCCAAGGGCAATCTAAATGACATAGTAAAGAAGTTTATGAGCAACTTTCAAAGACTATCAGATGATGTTAAGTCTAGATTAGTAATAGAAAATGATGATAAAGATACTTGCTGGTCAGTTAAGAAACTTATGAAGTATTTTCATTCTATTTCTAATATCCCCATTACTTTCGATTATCTTCATCACAAATGCCATTCAGATAATCTATCAGAAGAACAAGCATTTCATCTTGCACGAATTACTTGGGGCAATCATACTCCACTATTTCATTACTCCGAAAGCATTGATGGTCATAAGAATCCACGCAAACACGCAGACTACGCAAAGTTCTTGCCCAATACTTATGGTTATGATAATATAGATGTTGATTTTGAATTAAAGATGAAAGAACAATCTTTCGCCAAACTATGACTCATAAATTATATGAAATGTTTATTGTTATATTAGGTGTGATAGCTAATATTGTGCTTATTATAAATGCAATTCATCATTGGTAAAATTTGACAATATCTTAAATAACTATATAATATATTATATGGGTATGTTTAATTATATCAAAGTGGAGCAAGATTTACCTCTTAATGATGAGTTGAAAGCTCTTAATATTGATTTCAAGAAAGAAGAATTTCAAACAAAAGAACTAGAAGAAAGTCTTATGTCTACTTATATTATTCGTGATTATAGATTATTTGAATTAAAAATAACTAGCCATTGGGAAGATAATCCAGATTATGTAAAAGATGGTAGTAGATTTGGTGAATTTTTTAATAAGAATAAATTGGTAGAAGATAGTAGAGAAGAAGTTTTTAGAGATGATTATACTGGCACATTTACTTTTGGTGCTTACATCTCTGGCAAAACCAAGGAAAGCTATGATTACTTTCCAGACTGGAAATGCGTTGTAGTCCAAGGTTTATTAAGAGAAATATCCTTAATTAAGCCCATAGAAAAAAATTCATCTGGTCAAAGAATAGAGGCACAAGAATCTTTTATGAAAGAAATAGAAGATCACGAAAGAAAAATGAAATGTCCAGTTTATAGTTTTTATTTTAAATATTATGTTAAGACTATGAATCTTATTGAATGGAAACTTTCTATTGGGATTGTCAAGATTATTAATTTCTTGAATTGGCTACAATGGAAAGCAATTAGGAAAGCTATAAGATTTTTAAGCCCTAGATAATTCTCCTATGAAGGAGAAAATTTTAATTTTAAACAATACAGACTACCATACAGAAGTTGTTTTAGCTTTCTATGGAATATTAGAATCCAATAATTTTGATCCTTATATTTATTCTATTCATAATAATTATAATTTATTAGATTTACTTCAAAAATATAATTTAAATTATATTAAACAATATAGTCCAGATCATAAAAATAATTTTAAAAAAGCATTTTTAATTACTCCAATAAACGCCCACAAGGATAAAGCAAATCAAATACAAGAATCTAAATCTACTCCCAATTATGACAATAAAATTATACAAGATTTTAAATCTAAAATAATTTTACCGATACATAAACCCTCTCATATAAATAATTTTGATTTTTTAAAAAAAGATTTCACCAATCCTGTTTTAATAGGTTTAAGTCCTATGGCTCAAACATTTGGTTTAAATTATTTATTTCCATTAGATAATCCATTATCAAGAATTTTACCACAAAAAATAAAATTAAATCAAAAAATAAAAATTTTACTGATGGGAAGATTTAATTCTAAATTTAGGGATCTCTCCAATCTTATATCTTTAACAAAAACAAAAATTAATTCTCAAAGAGATTTTGAAATAAATATAATGGGTCAATACGCAAATAACATAGATTCTAATTTAAAAAATATTAAATATATAAATATAAAATCAGATTTAAATGAAATTGATTTCTATAACGAGATTAATGATTCAGATTATATTTTAAATCTTCTAGTCAATAATCCAACTAAAGGTTATTACTACGATGTTATAAGTTCAAATTACAACCATATTTTTTCTTTTAAAAAACCACAAATATGTTGCAATCTTTCTAATTTAATTTCTCCTAGTCCATCTATGATTTATCTTAATGAAAATTTTTTAAATTTTCACAAAGTTTTTGAAGATGCAATTAATATCTCGTCTATCAAATACGAACAAATGATAAAAAATTTTGATATTCCTATATCAAATATAAAAACTCACAATACAATAACTTTAAATAAAATAATTTAATATGATCTCTTGTATAATATCCGTAATGAATAGAACAAAGCAGTTAGAACAAATACTTCCAACTTGGACTAACATTCCAGAGATTAAAGATTTTGTTATAGTTGATTGGAGTTCTAACGAACCGATTATAGAAAGTCCTATTATTAAAAACGAAACTTATAAAAATAAAAATATTAAAATAATTCGAGTAGAAAATGAGAAATTTTTTTATCGTTGTCTTGCTTGGAATTTAGCAAGCAAATATATAGATAATGAAATTATACTAAAACTAGATGCAGATTCTTCAAATATTGATTCAAGCTGGATTAATTATTTAAATTTAATTAAACTTGACGAATCAAAAAATTCTCCATATATCTTAAACAAATATTTTTTATCTGGAAGTAATTTATTTTCTAAAGATTCTTCTGGATTTCTTTTGGTAAATAAAAAAGATTTTGAAAATGTGAAAGGCTACAATGAAAATTTTGAAGCAGTTTGGGGTTATGACGATATTGATTTAAATTTAAGATTAGATCGTTATTTACTTTCTAAATTTCAAAGACCTCAAATTTCTGAATGGACAAATTCAAGAAAAATAATTTTCTTTAATATACAAAAATATATTTCTAATATTAATACATCAGATGAAGAAAGAGTAGCGAATTTAAAAGGAAACTATAAAATATCAAATAATTCCATAAAAGAAGATATATTCAGAAAAGCGTCAATTAATGATTTTATAGCAAAAAATAAAACTATATGGACTCCGCAAAAATATGATATAATATATAAATCAGATAACTATTTTACCTTAAAAAGAATTATATGATTTCTTGTATTTTAGCATTAAAAAATAGAACAGACAGATTGGAACAAATGCTTCCAACTTGGACAAAAATTCCTCTTATAAAAGATTTTGTAATAGTAGATTGGGATTCTAAACAACCAATCATAAATAATAAAGTTTTAATAAAACAAATGCAAGAATATAATATAAAAGTTATAAGAGTAGAAAATCAAAAATATTATTATAGATGTTTAGCTCTTAATCTAGCATCCCAATACACAGACCCAAGCAATAAAGTTTTACTTAAATTAGATGTAGATTATATAAATTTAAATGAATCTTGGTTAAAATATCAAAATATTAATAATGGAGAATTAGTTAATTATTTTATTACTGGATGTGCTTCTTTTTATCTTGGCTCAATGGGATTTCTTTTGGTTAATAAAAAAGATTTTGGTAAGGGTTACAATGAGAATTTAATGCCAATTTGGGGATATGAAGATGAAGATTTATATAATAGATTACTAGCAAAAAAAATTGAAGTAAAAAACTGGTGGCAAGAATTTAAATCTCTACAAAGAATAATATTCTTTGATATAAAAAGATATATGTATCATATTAATCACGATGATTATTTAAGATATATCCATTGTTTAGATCAAAAGAATATGGACTTTAGGCGAAATATTCAAATTGCTCAAGAGAAACCAGATTGGCAACCTAGACAATATAAAACTCTTGACATATCAAATAATTATATTAGACTTGAACTTATATGAAATATAATATTCCAATCCAAAAATCAGAAGATGGACATTTATATCTAGAATTTCCAGATAAATTGATGAAAAAAATGGGATGGGAAATCGGAGATACTATTGATTGGCATTATAATAAAGATGGAAGTTTTTCTTTAATCAAAGTCGCAAAACCTTCTAAATCAAAAAGAAACAAAATTTGACGAATCTATTAGTCCAGCATATACTGGAAGTATGAAGTTACCTACAATTTATAAAAAGACTAAAACTGGCAAAGTCCAAGAATGGACTATCGAAGTTAAAGGAAATCAATATCGCACGATCTCTGGTCAAACAGATGGTGAAAAGATTACTAATAATTGGAGTGATTGTGATATTAAAAATGCTGGCAGAGCAAATGCTACTACTCCAGAAGAACAAGCGATCAAAGAAGCAGAAGCAAAACGCAAGAAGAAATTAGAATCTGGTTACTTTGAATCTATCAAAGATATTAATAAGGTTCAATACTTTGAGCCAATGCTTGCACAAAAGTATGAAGATCACGAAATTGCTTATCCAGTTTATAGCCAACCTAAACTTGATGGTATTCGTTGTATCGTAACTAAAGATGGAATGTTTAGCAGAAATGGCAAGAAGATTATTTCTGCACCGCACATTCGCCAGAATTTAGATTTATTCTTTAAAGATTATCCTAATGCAATTCTTGATGGTGAGTTATATTGTGATAAGTTTGCAAATGATTTTAATAAGATTTGCTCTCTTGTAAAAAGAACTAAACCTACTGACGAAGAACTAGAAGAAAGTGCAGATAGTATTCAATATTGGGTTTATGATGCACCTAAAATTGGTTTGTTAAATGAGAAAGATTTATTCTACGAAAGGTATGAAGCAGTTTCCAATGCTCTTACTAAAAGAAAATACACAAGCATTGTTGTCGTTACTACTTTAAAAGTAAATAGCGAAAAAGAACTTACTGAATCTTATGAAATGTATATGGAGAATGGTTACGAAGGTCAAATGATTAGACTAAATAGACCTTACGAGAATAAGCGTAGTAAGTTTCTTCTTAAAAGAAAAGAGTTTATGGATGCAGAGTTTATTATCAATGGAGTAAAAGAAGGCGAAGGCAACCGCAAAGGAACTGCTGGCTATATGGAATTTACAAATGCTAAAGGTAAATACTTCAAGAGTAATATCAAAGGTGATTTTGGTTATCTTAAAGAACTTTACAAGCAAAGAAATGATTTGGTTGGCAAGAAAGCTACCATAAAATTCTTCAATTATACGCCAGATGAAGTGCCAAGATTTCCGTATGTGATTGCTATTGACAGAGATAGCTACGAATAAAATATTATTTGACATCATTTTAAATTTAATTTAAATTCAATATATGAAATTAATCGAAAAACCAATCAATGTAGTCGAGTCCGATAGTTTTGAATCCGTAAGTTTCGGAATCAAGCAATCTGGACTTCCTTATATCTTTAACATCCTTCGCAATCAGTTGTATTCCAACAAACCTCTCGCAGTTTTGCGTGAGATTACTTGTAATGCACAAGACGCTAATATTGAAGCAAAGAGCAAGCGTCCGATTGAGATTAAACTTCCTACCAAGCTAGAGCCTACCTTAACTATCAGAGATTTTGGTAATGGTCTTTCTGCCGATGATATTAAGAATCTTTATTGCTACTATGGTGAATCTACCAAACGCAATAGTAATTCTGCTATTGGATATTATGGTATTGGTAAGTTTGCACCATTTAGCTATGGTGATAACTTTGTTTTGATTTCTTATCACGATGGCAAGAAAACTACTTACAATGCTTTTATTGATGAAACTAAAATTGGTAAGATTGTTAAGCTCAAGGAAGAAAAATCTTCCGAGCCTACTGGCGTATTAATTTCTGTTCCAATCAAAGAAGAAGATACAGAAACCTTCTTGTCTACTGCTCAAGAATTGTTTAAGTATTTCAAGAACAAACCAATTATCAAAGGTGCAAGAAAAGAAGATTTATCAGAAATCTATGATCGCACACCAGTATTTAAAGGTAATGGTTGGGCTTATTATAATAACTCTAGCTATGGTAAAGAATCTGTTGCTATTATGGGAGTTGGTTATCCTATCGAAACTAGCGATGTGCAATTCAAAGAAGATTCTGATGAGCAAAGTATTTGCTCTCAAGGATTTGAAGTCGAGTTTGAACTTGGCGAACTAGATATTACAGCAAGCCGTGAGAATCTAGAATATACTGAAAAGACTAGAAAAGCTATCAGAGAAAAGTTTCGCAAGATTAAGAAGGAGATGGCAGAGTGCATCTCTCAACAATTCAAAGATTCTACAAACATCTATGATGCCAAAGCTCTTTATAATGAAGTCTTTGGAACTTATGGCAGTTTGGGTTACATTGTTCGTAATGCTTTGAGCAACAAGGTTACTTGGAATAGCAAAACTATTACTGATAATCATATTGATTTCAATGATAAGATTGCGAAGATGATTGAGAATGGCAAATTGACTTCAAAGTTTTATCAGAAGTCTCGCAGAAGCACAAAATTAAATTCAGAGAATGAAGCTAAAAGGATTCTTTGTGAAAAGACGCATAAAATCCTAGTCAATGATACTGGTTCAGCTATGGGAGTAACTCATCGTCTTGCTACTCTTTGGAATGAATTAGGAGACAAGATTGATGGTGCTTATGTATTTACATTCGTAGATCAAGCAACGAAAGATTCCTTTAACAAGGAACTTGGTATTGTTAATGAGAATTATTTGAATCTCTCTGATTATGAGAAGATTACAATTCAGAAGATTAATTCTGGAACTAGCGTTGTAACCAGTAAGAATCCAAAACATTCCTCTCAAATCTTTAAGTTTAAGCGTAAAGATGCTACGAATTGGGGAACTAATTCTAATAATTGGGAGACTATGGCTATGGATTTAGCAAATGATACTGCTATCTATGTAGAGATCAGCAACTTCCAAGCTCAAGGCAAAGAACACGAATTTAGAAATGGAACTCTAAAAGATATTCTTGAGAAGTATGAAGAACTTACTGGCGAGAAACTTCCAGAAGTTTATGGAATCAAATCCAAAACTTTTGAATCCAAGAAAAAGATTATTAATAAAAATAAAAATCTTACAAGCCTCTGGAAACATCTCGAAGATGGAATCCGCAAGGAGTATTCTAAACTATCACAGCAAATCACAGACAAGAATCATTGGGACAAGCATAACAAAGAAGATAATAACTTTGCTGATCTTGTTCAAAATGTGCAAAAGAAAGATTTGCACGAACTTATTGAAAAAGAAAATTCAGAGTTTGCCCAATATTTGAGTGCGGTTATGTTCTATGCAAAATCGAACTTCAAGAAGGTTGGCGAAGCTCTTGAGTTTTTAAAATTGGCTGAAATTGATATTAAATTCGATCAAGTCAATCCAACTTATAATTTGG
>Ga0214921_10000354_pt1 | contig 87245 bp, 88 predicted proteins | sample LL1505_MetaG_FD_177992 | JGI IMG/M metagenome (GOLD analysis project Ga0214921, IMG submission 177992) | Freshwater microbial communities from Lake Lanier, Atlanta, Georgia, United States - LL-1505 | ecosystem: Environmental > Aquatic > Freshwater > Lake | place: USA: Georgia | collected... | reverse complement strand
GCTCCCACTCCTCGTCGGAGCGTTTGCTGGTGAGGCCGAGCAGGATTTTGTCCGAAAGCCGCTGGCATTCCTCCCGCCAAGGCTCGAGTTGTTGGTCGGCCGAAACCTGTTCGGAATTGGCTTGGGAATTTAATGGGTCTTTGTTCATGCGTTGGATTCCAATGTTTCTTCCTCGCAGCCTTCGAGCGCCCAGTCTTCGAACACTGACTCGAAGTGGCGGCCGAGCTGCTGGTAGATGTTCGACTCGATACGGGTGAAATGGCGCAAGCTTTCGCGATCCTGCCACTCGGCGTTATAATCGTTGTAGCCGGTGGCGAGGTTGCCGGGGAGTTGGTCGAGCGAGCCTTCCTCGAACTGGCGGACGAGTTCTTCGAGTGTGAGCGGGTCTTTCGATTGTGTGATGGGCAGGGTGAACTTGCCCTCGTATTCGTCCTCGATCCGGTAGGCGATGCCGCTCGGTGTCGGGCGGGCGCGCAGGCTGATCACATCACTCGTGGTGGATCGTAGGCAGATGCGGGCGATCTCCACCTCGCCGAGTAGGTAGCCTGGAAGATACTCTCCGCCCATGAAGGAGGGGTGGATGCGTCCGAGGCCTCGTCGGTGCTCTTCATCGAGTTCGTCCTGGAGAAGAACCTCGTCGAGTCGCTCGAGTTGCCCGGCGTTCCAAAAGTCGATGACCATCCTGCGACGGTTCTCACCTTTGATGTTTTTGAGGATAGATTGGAGCGGATTGGAGTCGTCCCAATAGGATTCGGGTCGGAAGCCGTAGCTGATGCCTCTGACTTTTTTCACAGCGCACCTCCTTTCAATGCGTGGCGCAGGAGCTGGTCACGGAGCTTGCGGGCCTGCTCGATGCATGGTGTGCCGAGGCTCAGGCGAACGCGGCGCTTGGTGTAGTCCGGCAGGTGGACCGTGTAGTGGCACCACCAGGTGCCGTGGTTGTTCCAGAGGTGGTGATCCGGGTTGTGAGCGAGCACGCGGATCGATGGTTTTTCAAGTGTGTTCATGGTGTGTCTCCTTTTGGGTTTCTCACCAGAAATTTCGGGCCACAAAAAAACCGCCGTCCCAATCAGGATCGGCGGTCAATGAAGTCCGAGGAGAATTTTTTGTTTGGGCTTTTCACCCACACATCGCTTGGCGTTTCCGCCTTCGCAAACCACCGTGGGATTTCTCCTTCCCCGGTTGGCACCCTGACCCGCCCAATGCGGTCACAGGAATTCCTGATGCTTTAACTTTTATACTACAAATCGACGGCGATTCCAAGCTGCAAATGTGTCATAAAATCCAGCCAGTCTGGATCTGCTTCTTGGGGCTATGGCAGTAAGGGTCATTGGAATCGGAGACTCCACACCGAAGAAAAAGAAAACCCTGACCGGGGCTGGATACGCACAAGGCGGTTCCCAAGGCATATTGCCAGTTCCTACCGATCAGGGCGAGGTATTAGACAACACCGATGTTGACTCCGATCAACTGCAAAGAGGCATTATGACACGGGAGCTGTTTGCGAAGACGGGTCGCGAAGTGCACTGATAGGTGAGCTAAAATTCTCCGCACTTATGAACCCAAGCACACCAGCATCCACTACTGGCTCAAATTCCAAAGCGCCGCTTCCAGATTGCGTCTTACCACAATCGACAACCCAACCTGGCTTCTCGGGAGCAGGGTTTCCAGAGAAGAAGGCAAGGAAGTATACATCCGAACAGTTGAGGCAGAAATTGCTCGACTTGGGGGTGAGGGACGCGACCTTCGACCAGACAGCCCCGAGGGCATTCGAATTGCCAGCATCTGGAGTATCGCCGAAGTCTACAGTCGATCCGCAGGCCAAGACGTCAGAGATTCCAGGGAAGAAGGCCGCGAAATATACGCGCGAGCAGTGGATGCAAGAGTTGCAAGCCTTGGGAGTCAGAGACGCGACCTTGGACCAGACAGCCCCGAGAGCGTTCGAATTGCCAGCCTCCGGAATCTAGCCGCAGAAGCAGGGCCGACACTCGGCCCAGTCACTGAAGCCAATATCGAGCAAGCTCCCGAGCTTGCTGTGGTAGAGGCCTTCACCGGAAACCCCATCACACAAAATGAAGCCAAAAACATCACAATCGCAGAAAGAGGCGAACAAGCCAAAGCCGTTGCAGAACGAATCCGAGCCAATCGAGCCGCACGAACTGGCGAGCCAAATGACCTCCGACCAGTTGGGCGAATTGATCAAGCAACTGATGGAGTCCAAGCGACCGAGACCCTAGCCAGCTCAGGGGGGAACTTATATCGCTTCTTTTCATCAGCGGGACGCGCATTCATCATTTTCTTGATTGCTCAAAACTGTTAAAAACTACTTTAGAGCAGCGGCATAGGGTCTTATTTCTCGTTGCTCATTTGCTCACCACCCTTAAGGGTGAGCAAAGAGCAAATCGAGACCCCCGCAATTCAGGGAATTGCAATCGAGACGTGCTTTCTCAGTAAAAGGTATGCATTTGCCACAACTCGGTTGGTCTTTTCAAAACGACATGACCAGCATCATCGACATGATCTTTCAGCCCCATAAAAAAAGGGTTTTTTCCATGAGGGCTGAAGTATCATGCTTATCATGTCGATCATGCTCGATCAGTAACGAGGTAGCGGCGCTGGTGTCCTTTGCCAATACTGTTGAAATGCCCTGATAATGTTACTCTTCTGCCTTTATAACGACCCAAAATCGAGGCGAGCTGTTTTTTCGCCTTTCTTGACAAACTGCCACCTATCTCTCGATCGCACGTAATATGCTCGAATAATCCAAGCTCGACTAGCATGTCTTGAATATCTTCGAACTCGTAGCGTTTACCGGGTTCCATCGCGGCGGCAAGGGTTGCAAAGTCTGCTGTGTCTGTATCTCCCATGCCCTCGATCTGGGCTGGTGCTGTTGGGCACCCCCATCCGGCAAACTCGACTACCCCTCCGATTGTCTCACACCATTCGGGGAAGCTCGTATTCATTCGGCTGGCTGGCGGGCGTCCGCCATCATCCCAAGCCCTAACAAGCCCCCAAAGTGCCGAAAGGATTCTTGGACGCATTGTGCATATTGTGGCGGGCGAGAGTCGACGATGGAAGATTCGATCTTCGGCGCGGAGTTCACGCATGAAGAGCTCAATCATCAATGCTCGACGGCGCAGATCAGGCGTGAAGGTCAGGCCGTTACCTGTGATCAGGACCGTTGCACCTGCCTCGCCTCTAAATTCGCGTGAGAGTCCAAGGATTCTCCCTCCGAAAGTAGCGTTGCTGGTGTAGCACTCAAGCGCCTGGGAGTTTAGATGGCCCTTAAGGTTATCCAACAAAATGTGCCTACGCCCGCCGATGACGAAAGAGAGGAGCTTCTTCTGCCACTCTGTTTCATCCCGTGGCGCAGCCTCAGCAGGTGTGTCTGCATAGGTTATCCCGGCAAGCTGTGCGAGCGTGGTCTTTCCTGATCCTTCGGCATTGGCGCTGTAGATGAATACCGGCTTCGTTGATCTGGCTGGCAACACCCCCTCTGCAAATGTGGTTAGCATCGCTGCGATTGCAACGGCCTTGCTGCGCCCGCGATCCTCTACCCAAGGAAATTCGGCGAGGAGGGTTTCAATTTCGGCCTTTGCCTCATCGAAGGGCAGGGCATCGATCCGAAAACCCGGATCGCTTGTGAATGTCCGGCTGAGTTGGTGGAGTCCAAGTGGCAGGAGTTCGATCTTCGCGGCATCGCTTAGCCAAGGCATAGGGCAGGGATGGAATCGCTCGACTAAGGGGAGTCGGTTGAGGAACTGCGAAGACACAAGGACGGCCTCAGCAATATCCCCAGTCATTGTTTTCGCAATTTTGATCACGCCGCTTTTCTGAGAAAAAATCTCTTTGTAAGGGACAACGTGAGTCTCAATCCAAGTGCGGAGCCATTTTGCATCGACAAGTTTGAGATTTTGCTTCTCGTGGTCTAAAGTAAAAGCAACTCCCTCGCGGTTGAAGACTCCATGCCCGTTGAGGATTTCGCCAAGCTCATCGGCGAACTCTGAAATGAGACGGTCATCCCCCGGCAAGAGAAGTGCAGGTTTCCCTTTGATGGTTTCGATGGAGCGTGGAGTTTCGGCGATGTCCTCCGCTGAAAAGTGGGTTGCGAATTTCATCGGGTGATTGTCTCCGGGTTGAAGAAAAGGATGTGTTGGCGGTTGCCATTGTCGCGAGTTCCGCCCGGCATTCGGACAAACTGCGAGCGGAGCCAAAGCCCCTCGTCTGCGCCAAGAGTGCAGGCCTCGCGAAAGAACAGCACAAGCTGCTCGTCAGTCTTTCCGCCAACAAAAAACCATCCGTGCAGAGATTTTCCACCCGAATCGACAACTAGGCTGAGTGGGAAGCGTTCGGCTAGGTGAAGCAGAACGGCTGCTTGCGTATCTTTCGGGATGTTGACCCCGTCTAACTTGTCACCTTCAACTATCAGAAAACGCCGTGCTCCTGTGGCTTCTAGCGTGTGCTGGGAAATGCGCCCTTGTTGTGTGCGGCCATATTTTGCGACCATCGGGGAGGGAACGATTTGCTCGATTGCTTCGGCAGTTGCCTTAAATTGACTGAGGTGCATCGTGAAGAAGCGGTATTTTGATCCAGCGCAAAGAAGTGGGTCGCCTGGGAAAAGGCGTTCAAGAATTTCAGCGGTGCGGGGCTTGTCGTCATCTAAACGGATCGGAGAGCCTTCCCGAAGGTCGGTAACACTCAGACCCTTGGCGGCAATGGCCTCGATCTGTTCGGCGTTCGCTTCCGGCCACTTGGTGGGAGGCCGCCAGTTTCGCTTTGAGTGCCAGATGGCACCCTGCCCGTGGTAGGCCAATCTCACAGCGTCCTCGACCTCGTTTCGAGAACTCGGGGGGCGTGTCATCCTGGCTTTGAGTTCCTGAGTGGCGGCTTCTTCTGAGAGCCCTGCTTTACGGCACCTCCAAGCTGCTTTCGCTAGCCAGTAGTGAACTCCATCCCCGGGTGGTGGGCATGGCGGTATATTTAACTTCTTTAGAAGGCTTCTCTGCGAAGGATCCTCAGCAGAGTGAATATGCAATCTAGAAGTCATCTTACGCACCCTCCTTTGGATGAACAAACGCCTCTGAGGTAGTGGTCATCTGGAGAAATCTTTCGAGTTCTCTGATGCTAAACAAAGGGCGCCTGCAAGCGCGGGATGGTCTCAAGAACCCCCTTGCGACTAGACGATCTAATGTGACTGCGCTTATGCCAAGAGCCTCGGCAGCTTGTTTGCGATTTAGTGCTAGTGCCTGTAAGTGGCCAAGCGTTTGGCCATCACGGCACACCTTCGGATGAGATGAAAAAACATCTTTCATAGTGTTGAATAAATACTGCGATTAGATTTGCCGCCTTTTAACACGAGGGCGGGGACACGTCCGAAGGCGAGGAGGGTATGATGGCAGGGCTCGCGCCCACCCTGTGCCTTGTATCGCTCTATGTATTTCTATGAAACCGGGACTCCGATGAAGTTACTACGTGATGCCATCAAAAGCCTCACGCCCCACTTCACCGCTATCTGCTAAAAAGCAGGTAAGATTCCTTGATTCTCCATTGAAGAATCGAGTTGAGAATTACCGTCTCGTAGGCACGTTTTATTATGCCCCAACAAATGCAATTTGCGCAGCACATGCAAGATGTCAAGGGAGGCTCGTAGATTTTTTCTGATAGACCGCCGAGCTAGATTTAATCGGCATTGGCGGGCTATCGGAGTTCCTTCTGTAAAAAAAAACTGCTAAAATTTCAGCCCTCTTCTACATTTTTCTTGTTGGGAAAAATGCTCCAGTAATCTGCGGCTTCTTCGGGAGTAACAAGCTCTCGATATGTTGAAAAAAGCAACTTTGTATCGGGGTGGCCAAGCTCCATAGCCGTTTTAGGCGCGTCATTTGTTGCGGCTAGCCTGTATGAAGCAAATGAGTGGCGGGGTCCATTGTGCGGAGCTTCAACTAGAATGACGCCTTGCGCTATTTCTTCTTGAGTTTCTGTGCCAGGAGTTCCAAACCCAGCTGCACGAAGGGCTGGCTCTGTCAGTTCGTAGGTCATCCGTCTTGAGAAAGGCAGCACTTGACCCTGCTTTGCGATATAGGGACTGAGAAAGTCATACAAATTCGGCAGCATTGGAACGATGCGGCGTTTTGCACTTTTGGTTATGTCTGCCGACGGGAAGATGATCCTTCTGTCGAAATCGATTTCATTCCACTTCAATCGTTGAATCTCTGAGGCGCGCAGGCCAGCGAATGCGCCAATAGCAAAGAATGGCAGAATATCTGGAGATGCTGCATTTAGAACGGCTGCAAGTTTGTCTGGAGTGAAAATACCTGGGGCGGCTTGTTTGATTTTTGGAATAGTTACCCCTCTTGCCGGATTAGTAGACGAGTAACCCATCGACAAAGAGTAGGAAAAAAGCCCTCGCACAACCCTGTGGAAGTTTACAATCGAAAGAGGACTGTATCGCGCAGACTTTTTCCCGGGCGGCTTGATTCGGGCTAACCAAATCTCGATATCTTTAGTCTCTATCTCGCTCGCTAGCTTATTCCCGAAATCTTTTTTAAACCGCCCAAGGCGACTTCTCAAATCTTCAAGGTGCCGAGAACTGCGGAGATTTCGTTTTTTATTCTCGATGTATTCTTCAGTAATTTCCGAAATAGGCCTGCTCTTTTGCCGACGATCTACATACGATCTAAAAAATTTCGCCGCTTCCTCAACTGTAGACTCATACCCCTCCAGAATATCAAAAGCGCGCAGTGCATCTTCATGAAGATGGCCTGGGATATTTCTCGCCCGCTCGCCAAGGTTGCGTGAGGTGGCTTTTTCGTTGGCAATAAATTCTAGGGCCTCTTGCTGCGTGACGAAAAACTTGCGTATTCTCTTTCCTGCTCTGTATAGTCCTTTAATCTTCCAGCGGTTGACGCCGCGAATAGTTTCTTTGACAGCTTCCAGCCTGTGACTTCTTTGGCGCTTGAGATTATAGATTTTTTCTTTCGTCATATGATGAATTAGCTTAAGTGGCAGTAGACTGGCAACAGGTCCTGGTAGTCCATTGTGTCATAGTTGCGTAAAATGTTGTGATTCAGATTTTTGGAGGGGTGGCAGAGTGGTCGATTGCGCCGGTCTTGAAAACCGGAGAGCCGAAAGGTTCCGTGGGTTCGAATCCCACCTCCTCCGCCATCAATCCGCGAAGCGGATTCTCATTGTAGAGGGTGGGATGAGGACGCAGTTCGACCGCCGCGCAGCGGCAAAGAGTGAGCGAAGCGAAGCCCCGCAGGGGTGGAGGCTGAAAGCCGGAATCAATCCCACCTCCTCCGCCATCAATCCGCGAAGCGGATTCTCATTGTAGAGGGTGGGATGATGAACCAGGCGGCAGGGCGGCCGCGCGGTAGATCAACCGCAGGTTGAGCCCGAAGGGCCGAGACGCCGGGGACGGCGCGAGTCAACATTCCGCAGTTCGACCGCCGCGCAGCGGCAAAGAGTGAGCGAAGCGAAGCCCCACAGGGGTGGAGGCTGAAAGCCGGAATCAATCCCACCTCCTCCGCACGAACAAAAACGTTGAGTGAAGCCGCATCAGCATTCAATCTAGGCCCGATATGATTGTCTCACCTAAGATTCGTGGATTCATCTGCACCACTGCCCATCCTACAGGTTGTGCTAAGCACGTTGCCGACCAGATCGCTGTGGTAAAAAAACGGGGGCCTTTTCCAAATGCTCCCAAAAAGGTACTTGTGATCGGGAGTTCGACTGGCTACGGGCTTGCTTCAAGGATTGCTGCGGCTTTTGGCGCAAATGCCGCTACGATGGGTGTATTCTTTGAGCGAGGTGCCGAGGGTGGACGCACCGCAACGGCGGGTTGGTACAATTCCGCCGCTTTCGAGCGCGAGGCTACCGCTGCCGGACTTTATTCGCGCTCTTTCAATGGCGATGCCTTTTCGGACGCCATGAAGCAGGAGGTCATTGCGGCCATCAAAGCTGACCTCGGTCAAGTTGATTGTGTGATTTACAGCCTTGCCTCGCCTCGGCGCACTCACCCGAAGACGGGCGAGGTTTTTAAATCCGTTCTCAAGCCGATCGGCGAATCTTACACGAATAAAAATCTGAATACCGGCAACGGTGAGGTAACTTCGATTTCCATCGAGCCTGCCAACTATGAGGAGATCGCGCACACGACTGCTGTGATGGGCGGTGAGGATTGGGAGATGTGGATGGATGACCTGCTTGCCGCTGGCGTTCTGGCTCCTGGTGTGCGCACTTTAGCCTACTCCTACATTGGCCCAGTGCTCACGTGGCCAATTTACAAAAACGGAACAATTGGCCGGGCGAAAGAGGATTTGGAGCGGGCCTGTGCGTCCATCAACACCAAGCTTTCCGCTTTGGGCGGCAGGGCATGGGTTTCCGTCAACAAGGCGCTGGTCACTCAGGCCAGTTCTGCCATTCCAGTGGTGCCGCTGTACATTTCACTGCTCTACAAAATCATGAAGGCCGATGGCACGCATGAAGAATGCATCGAGCAGATGGACCGCCTCTTTCGAGATCGGCTTTCTCATGCTGAGCCTGCCACCGATAGTGAAGGGCGCATTCGTCTTGATGATTGGGAAATGACGGAGGCCGTCCAGCACCTCATTAGCGAGCGGTGGGATGCCGTGAACACTGCAAATTTCTCCGAACTCGGTGACTTCAATGGTTACCAATCGAATTTTCTGCGTCTCTTCGGCTTTGGCTTGGAAGGGGTGGATTATGAGGCTGAGGTGAATCCTGAAGTGCCCATCCCCTCGCTGGCCTAATTCTCGGCGACACTTTTTCCGACCTGCCGCCGCGCTCCGATTGGATGTTGAAGTCCCGGAGCGCGATCACTAACTTTTCCTCTCTCAAAAAATGAAAATCCAACGCGCATTGATCTCGGTTTCCGACAAGACTGGGATTGTCGATTTTGCCCGTGAGCTGCATGCCTACGGTATCGAAATTCTTTCCACCGGTGGCACGGCCAAGGCCCTGCAAGCCGTGGGCATTCCGACAACCGAGGTCTCCCATTTCACCGGTTCGCCTGAAATTCTCGAGGGACGGGTCAAAACCCTGCATCCGAAAATCCATGGCGGACTTCTTTATATCCGAGGCAACGAGGAGCACGAGGAGCAGGCCAAGGCCCATGGGATCCGTCCGATCGACCTTGTGGTGGTGAATCTCTATCCTTTCGAGGCCACTATCGCCCGCGAGGATGTGACCCTCGCCGAGGCCATCGAGCAGATCGATATCGGTGGACCCTCCATGATACGCAGCGCGTCAAAGAACTATCAGTCGGTCTGCGTTGTCACGGATCCTTCCGACTACGCCGCCGTTTTGGCCGATATGAAGGAAGAAAATGGCGGCACGACGCTGGTCCTGCGCGAGCGGATGGCGATCAAGGCATTCGCCACGACATCGCACTACGACGGTATGATTTCCTCCTTCCTGAATCGGGAGCAGCAGACCTGTGGTCGATTCAGCATCGATTACCCGCTCGAAATGCGCCTCCGCTATGGCGAGAATCCGCATCAGCAGGCAGAACTCTACGGCGACTTCAGCTCGTATTTCGAGAAGCTCCATGGAAAAGAACTCTCCTATAACAACATTCTGGATATCAGCGCCGCCGCTGGCCTCATCTCCGAATTCACCAAACCGACGGTTGCCATTCTGAAACACACGAACCCCTGTGGTGTTGGCAGTGATCCCGACCTGCGCGAGGCTTGGGAAAAAGCCTTCGCCACTGACAAGCAGGCTCCATTCGGCGGCATCATCATTTGCAACCAGCCGATCACCCTCGCACTGGCGAAGGCGATCTGTGAAATTTTCAGCGAGGTCATCATCGCCCCCGATTTCGATTCCGAGGCCCGCTCGCTGCTTCAGAAGAAGAAAAATCTCCGCCTCATGCGCGTGCTCAAGCCGCTCACCCAAAGCGGACGCGATATCCGCAGCGTGCTGGGAGGTTTGCTCGTTCAGGATTCCGACACGGCCGAAATCCCCGAACTCGAGCACAAGGTGGTTACCACCCGCCCTCCAACCAAGTCAGAGATCGAGGCGATGGAATTCGGTTGGAAGATCGTGAAACATGTCAAATCCAATGCCATCGTCTATGCGGGACCCGACCGCACTTTGGGTATCGGAGCAGGTCAGATGTCGCGTGTGGATTCCTCACGCATCGCCGTGTGGAAGGCTCAAGAAGCTGGGCTCTCTCTCAAAGGCAGCGTCGTTTGCAGTGATGCGTTCTTCCCTTTTCCCGACGGCCTTCTTGCTGCCGCCGAGGCTGGAGCCACGGCAGCCATCCAACCAGGCGGCTCCGTGCGCGATCCCGAGGTCATCCAGGCCGCCAATGAAAAAGGCGTTGCCATGGTCTTCACGGGAACACGGCATTTCCGGCATTGAGGCTGGCTTGACCACAGAGGACATAGAGAGCACAAAGGGTTTCATTGACTCACAGGCTGATGCTCTCGTCCTCGCGCAATTCGTCCAAGCCACTGGCCGTGGTCACATGCGGCCCGGCTTCGACACCGATCGACTCGGTACGTCGCATTACGAATTTTGCGACAGGTGAAATTGGCTCGATTCTCTCCCGTGCACTTCAGAAGGCTGGGTGGGATGTGATTTGCTTGCGCGGGGAGGGAAGCACATTCCCAGCGCCAGATGGCATCGACGTCCGTGTGTTTTCGACAAACGACTCGTTGTCCGCCTTGTTCCAAGGTTTGCCTGCTGCTCCGAATGCGATTTTTCACGCAGCCGCGCTCTGTGATTTTCAGGTCGTATCCATCGAAGGCGTTGTAGGGATGAAAAAAATCCCCACTCGCGATGGAGCGCTCACTTTGCACCTTGAGCCTGCGCCAAAAATCCTACTTCGTTTGCGGGAGTGGTTTCCTGGGGCCTTTATTGTGGGCTGGAAATACGAATTGGATGGTGACCGAGCTGCCGCTCTTGAAAAGGGGGCAGCCCAGATTCGCGAATGCCGAACGAATGCCTGCGTGTTGAATGGGTCGGCCTACGGTGAGGGGTTTGGAATTCTTCTACCCAACGGTAGCCTCAGAGAAATAGAAGATAAATTCAAGCTGGCCGCTGCGCTGGTGGATCAACCGCCGGCCGCAACCTGAAGAATCTCGATGCGGTCGCCATCCGAGAGGATGCAGGAGCTCCATTCGCTGCGGTGGAGTGCAATTCCATTGTGCTCGATAAGGACCACCTTCGGCTCGAGACTGAGTGCGGAGACAAGGTCCGTGATAGTTTTGGTTTCCTCGAATTCGCACATCTCGCCATTTAGGAGAATTTTCATATGGAGAATGGCTTTGGCCCCCAGGCAGGACATCCACGCCAAGATTCAAAAGTCAAAATCACTGCATAGCTTTGTTTCATACCGCCCGGAGAATTGCTTCGTCCCAATCTTTCCATACGGGCTCGAGCCCAAGGCTATTGAGTGCGGCTTCCACCGTGCGGACATCACGCTCGTCCGAGATGGAGAATTGCTCCGTGGCCGATTCCGCTCCCGTATCGGGCACGATTTTTCCTTTCACTGTGAGGTGTAGTGCCTCACGGCCTTGGCCAGTGTAGCCGCCGGGTTCGGTGTGGCTGCCGGCGCTCATCATGGTCACGCCGAGCGGTGCTATGAGGTCACGCAGGGGAGCGGGTTCGCGCGTGCTCAAGACAATGCCAATCGAGGGAAATGTGATGCGAAGCGCACAGAGAAGTTGGATAAATTCGCGATCGGGGAGCGGGTGGGTTGGATCAAACTCTCCGGCGCAAGGTCTCAGTCTTGGCATGCTCACGGTGATCTGCGCTTTCCAGCACACGCGTTGGAGGTATTCGAGATGTGCGGCGAGGGCAACAGCTTCATAGCGCCAATCGGCCAATCCAAAAAGAGCACCCACACCCAGGCGGCGGAACCCCGCTTCGTACCCCCGCTCGGCGCAGTCGAGGCGCCAATCAAAATCCTTTTTGGGTCCAGCGAGGTGAACTTTCGGATAGGTTTCTCGATGGTATGTTTCCTGATAAACAACGAGCCCCTCAGCGCCAGCTTGGACGATTGGCAGGTAGTCCACAGTCTCCATTGGGGCAACCTCGATGGAGAGTGCGGGTACCAATGGGCGAAGCCGAGCGACACACATTTCCAGATACGGGCCTGAGACAAATTTCGGATGTTCTCCCGCGACGAGGAGGATGTTGCGAAATCCTTCTTCAGTCAGGTGACGTGCCTCAGCAGCGACTTGCTCAACCTCCAGCGTAACGCGCTGAATCGCGTTCTCCCGCGAAAACCCGCAGTAGGCGCAGGAATTGATGCACTCGTTGGAAAGGTAGAGCGGGGCAAAGAGCCTCATCGTCCGGCCAAAATGCAGCCTCGTTACCGCCGTGGAACGCGCTGCAAGCGACCCTAGTGTGGAATCATCCATCGGATTCAACAGACTCTCAAAAGCTCGGAGAGTTGGCGATTTTTGTGTGATGGCCTGATTGAAAAAATTGGAAAATCCCATGAAGACGAATTGCGACAGGAGTCCATTAACCAACGAAAAGCCCCCTTCAGCAAGCGGCGAGTTTATCTCAAAGTGTTCGCTTTTGATTGTAAGCGATACGCTGACGATTAAGCGATCGGGGTGATGCTTATTTGAGGCGGATTATCCGCACATACTTAGCCTTTGTGCGATATGGGGCTTGCAACCCATTTTGCGGTTCGTTAAGAAAGTTCATTGTTTCCGAAATTCCATCATTAGCATGACGAAAAAAACGGACACCACAGCAGTCACCAACAAAGTTTCGCAACGCTCCACACAAACAAAGAGCGGAGAAACTTCTCCTTCAAAAATCAAGCGGGTGGTGCGCAAGAAATCCTCGGTCTCCGCTCTTTCTGATAGTGTTAAGTTTGAAAAATCACCTGCAAATGCTCCTAACTCAGCGAGCGATTTGCTGGATGATCTGGGTAGCCTTCCTCGCAGCTATGGTGAGGAAATGGTTTTTCTCGTGGCGCAGGACCCCAACTGGCTTTTCACCTATTGGGATATCGATATCTCCCGGCATCCTGGTGGACCCTGCTTTTTGAGGGTCGAGGATGCTGCCGGTATTCTTGAAGCAGAGATTGAAGTGTCGTTTGAGACTCGTAATTGGTACATTCCAGTCAAAAAAGCGGGTGGTTCCTATTCTGTAGAGATTGGCTTTCATCGCCATGGGAAATGGAATCCGATTTCCCGATCACCGATCGCGACCACTCCCCAAGATCGCTTTTCAGAGTCCACCGCTTTTGATTTCGCAACGCTGCCAATGCACATCAGTTTCCAGCGTCTTGTGGAAAGCCTTTCTCATTCCTTTGCATCTTCGGATCAACTTCTTCCAGCCCTCATTCATTTGCAGCAGGCATTACCGACAGGCTGTTCGAGTGGATTTCCCCTGGATGACCGGGAACGTGAAATTTTGCAGGTTCTGTTGGGTAGTGAGCTTCTGGCTGCTTTCTCTAGCGGGCAATGGAGCTCGGAGGAATTGCACTCGGCTATTCACCAGCGACTCCGGGAGAGCCTCACATCAGGCATGATCGAAGAAATATTTTCTCGTCTATCGCATTCGAATTCGGAAAGCAATTTATTGAGTTCATTTCAAAATTTTTCCAGAGAGATGGCAGGTTCCTCAGCCCTTCTGAGTTCTCCTGGTCTTGCTGCCCTTTTCGCGCACTTGGAGCAAAGACACTCGGAGAGCAGCCTTTTTAGTGGCCTTCAAAGGCTTTTTTCAAAACATGCCGCATCCTCTGAGAGTTTGAGTTCGGTTGCATCTTCTGAACTTCTTGCTGGGACTATTTCAAGTTGGCTTACTGGTCTCATGACAAGTTGGGGTGGGATCACCGTCTCGGAGCGACCTTCTCTCCTGCCCTTGGCCTCATCTTGGAGTGGACCGGAGCTCTCATCGGCTAGCGAATTTGCGGCACGCACGGCCTTGAGCTCTTGGCTTGCTGAGGCAGGCTCTTCGTGGAAAGGGGGCGAGGTTTCAGTTCAAGCCCTTGCCGCCATTTCGAGCTGGAGCAGTGAGATTATGACAGCGCAGGGATTTGCTGCCAGCAGTTGGAGTGCATCACAAAATTGAAACGCTCCCGAGTCAAAGATTCTGAGCTCAAAACCCAGCCCCTCGATCGTCAAGCGGAGGGATTTCTTCGCCACCTTGAGGCTGAGAAAAACGCATCCTCACAGACGATTCGCGCCTATCGGACATCACTGGAAGCATTCCGGAAATTTCGCCCTGTAGGATCTTGGGAGGATTTTCGAGCTGAGGACTTCCGTGCATGGATGTTGGAATTGATGAAGGCCGGGATGGCCCGAGCCAGTGTGCGTTTGAGGTTCGCTGCGATGAGGGCATTTTACGCTTTCCTTCACATGCGCCGCGCACTTTCTAAAAATGTGCTCTTGGAAGTTTCGCTTCCGAAAGCTGAGAAGCAACTGCCCCGTTTTCTGACTACTGGGCAGCTTGACGTCCTGATCTCTGCGCCTGCAGCGGCCTCAAAAAGCAAACAAGCTCCGACTTGGATGGCTGCCAGAGATACAGCTGTGATCGAGCTATTTTATTCCACAGGGATGCGTCTCTCGGAACTCGTCGGACTTGATGTGCGGGATGTGGACCCAATCAGCGAGACCGCACGTGTTCTTGGTAAGGGGGGGCGCGAGCGAGTGTGTCCGGTCGGTGGACCTGCTCTCGAGGCGATCCAGCGCTATCGTCAAGCGGCTCGCGTGAATGCAGGGCCCCTGTTCATTAACAAATCCCGCCTGCGGCTTTCGGCCCGTGCTGTCCATTCCCTGCTTAAACTTCGCTTGGCCCAAGCTGGACTCCCCGCTGACCTCTCGCCCCACAAACTCCGGCACAGCTTTGCGACGCACCTTCTTGATAACGGAGCTGATCTTCGCAGCGTGCAGACCCTTCTTGGCCACGCCAGTCTTTCGACCACCCAGATTTACACCCACGTCACCATCGAGCGGCTCAAGACTGCCTACCTAGCGGCGCATCCGCGCGCAGAAGTCTGAATGAAAAAGCGCCGAGAAGATTTATTTGATGGAAGCCTGGGTTCCTGAGGTTTTCGCGGTCTTCGCAGGGCTGCTGAGTTCGATCAGGTCGCTAATGATACGGACGGCCTCATTCCTGATTGGATCGGGCTCGGGAGCTTTTTTTGAGTCCTTCTTTTCCTTGCTGGAATCGTCCACCTCCTCCTCGATATCGTATTTCTTGTCGCGTTCACGCTCATAAGCCACAACCTCAAGGTCCTTGCGGTTGTTTTTCACGTCGTCGAGAGTGACTTGCCAAACTTTGGCATTGACCAGGGATCCACGGGCTTGCCTCTCCTCCTTGCGCGACTCTTTGCGTTGTTTGTCATCGGCAAGTTCTTTTCGGCGGAGGTCTTCATTTGTGCTGATACTGTTCTTGGCAATGCGTTCGCGCAGTCTCTGCATGTCCTCATTGACATAAATAAATTCGGGGTCGCCTTGGATGCGCTTTTGCGAGCGTTCGCGGAGTTCTTCCACAAAGAGGTGCTTGGTGGGGTTTTTGTCCTTCGCGACTAATATCGCGGGTGCAACCTCGTCATAATCCAATGGGTTTTTCAGCGAGGCCTCGCCAATCTCCGCATTGTCTGTGCGTGAGGGGAGGATGATATCCGACTCCACGCCCTTAATCTGGGTCGAACCGCCACGGATGCGGTAGAACTTTTGAATCGTTAGCTTGAGAGCTCCAGCTTCAGGTTTCTTCACATTAAAAAATGGCAGAGACATGGACTTATCCAAATCCACAATAGTTTGCACTGTTCCCTTGCCGAAACTCCGCTCATCTCCCACCACAAGGGCGCGGCCATAGTCTTGGAGCGCAGCGGCAAAAATCTCGCTTGCTGAGGCGCTCAGGCGATTCATCAGGACGATAAGTGGCCCAGAGTAGGAAACATCGGGATTTTTATCGCTGTTGATTGTGATTTTTCCACTGGGATCCTTTGCCTGAACAACTGGTCCCTGTGGAATAAAGAGACCCGTGAGATTAATAGCTTCTTCGAGGGAACCTCCTCCATCGCGCCGAAGATCAATCACCAAGCCTTCGATATTTTCTTTTTTCAAGCGTGTCAGTAAGGCGTCAACATCTGCCGTTGTGCTTTTCGGTTCACCATCGCCACTCATGTTTGCGTAGAATGAAGGGAGGGTGATCCAGCCAATGCGTGAAACTTTGCCTGTGGCATTCGTAACGTCTAGGAGTTCCGCTTTGGCCTCTTGATCCTTGAGCTTCACTTCGTCACGCGTGATCTCAATGACGGAGCGCTTCGAGGGATCATCCGCATCATTGGGAATGACCTGAAGACGAACGATGGTTTCCTTAGTGCCGCGAATTTTTTCGACGACCTTGTCGAGTTTCATATCGACGACGTCTTCGAACTCCTTGTCTCCTTGTCCGACGGCGAGGATCCGGTCGCCGACCTTGAGCCTGCCATCTCGATCGGCGGGTCCGCCGGGGACGATTTCCATGATTTTTGTGTATCCATCCTCCGAGCGCAGGACAGCTCCGATCCCGACAAGTGAGAGCTTCATTGAGATTTGGAAATTTTCCATCTCACTCGGGCTCATGTATTCGGAATGTGGGTCGTAGCTTTGTGCGAGGGCTTTGAGAAAAGTGCTCGTGACGTCATTGGCGTCCATTTCACGGACGTTGCGCAGGGCCTGGTCGTAGCGGCGGGTTACGGTTTCCTCTGGAGAGCGCAGCTTGAGTTCGCTCAGGTGTTCCTGAAGAATTTCGGCTTCCACTCGGTCGGACCAGATTTTATCGGCTTCTGCGAGGTTTTTTGGCCATGGCGATTTTTGGCGGTTGAGTTCCACCTCCCGCTTGTCTTGGAAATCGTATTTCTTGGTCGCGAGCTTCTTGTTGGCGGCGACGCGGTTTTCGACACGTTCTTTGAAGCGTTCAAAAATATCTGTGGCTGGCGAGAGGTCGCCTGAGCGAATGAATTTGTGAAGTGATTCACCATATTTTAGTGTGAACTCATCGACATCCTGCTTGGTGAAGTAGAGTTTATTGTAGTCGAGCAGCTCCAGATAGGTCGTGAGAAGCTTGGCCGACATCTCGGCGTCAATTTCCTTGCGGCTGTAGTGGGCCTGCTGAAGCCAATTTGCGACGGCCAGAGCGACTTGTCCTGGATCGGCCGCATTGGATTTTTCGGCGTGAGCCGGGAGGATGAGTGCCAGTGCCGTAAAGATGGTGGCGATGGCGTGTTTCGAAAAATTCATGATGTATTTATTGAACTTTGCAGAGAACTTGGAAAAAATCAAATCTCGCCTCGGTCTTTATCCGACCTGCTGCTCATGAATCCGTTCAAAACTTTTACCGGTGGCCCGCTGGAAACAAACGCCTACTTTTTTAAAACCCCGTCAGGGAACCTGCTTTTTGACGCCCCGCAAGGCGCGGATGAGTTCTTCGCTCTGGAAAAAATCGACTGGCTGGTTCTCACGCACGGCCACTTCGATCATGTGATGGATGCCGCCAAAATCCGTCGTCGGCACGGATGCCGGGTGGCTTTTCATCCGCACACGGTCCCGATGCTCGCGGATGGTTCCTTTTTCAAAAAACATGGATTTGATATTCAATATGAAGCCTGCCCCGCTGATGTTTTGTTAGAGGAAGGAGAAACGGATGCCCTCTGTGGATTGAAGATTATTTGCCTTTACGTTCCTGGTCATTGTCCGGGAAGTTTGTGTTTTTATTTTCCGAGCGATGGACTTCTTGTTGGCGGTGATGTGCTTTTTCGAGAAGGCGTTGGGCGATGGGATCTCCCCAGCGGCGATGGGCCTCTCCTCTTTGATGGAATCCGCAAAAAACTCTTCACTCTTGATGCGTCGACCCGCGTTTTACCTGGGCATGGGCCGGAGACCACCATTGGTCATGAAACCGAATGGAATCCCTATGTTCGCCCCGTCTAAATTCCGCACTCGACAGTTCAACTGGAATTTTGCATTTCTCTACAACTAACACTCCCACCAACCCCAATCACCCATATGCCCAGCTACAACTACGTCGCCCTTGATGCCCGAGGTCAGGAAACAACAGGGGTCATAGATGCCGCTTCCCAAGCAGAAGCCGTCGCCCAAATCCGACAAGCTGGTTACTTCCCCAAAACGATTGCCGAGGGCGGCAAAGCCCCTAAACGTAAGGCCGCAGCATCCTCTGCCTCGCTCGCCAAAAAGGACATCAAGATCAATCTGAACATTCCTTTCTTGGAAAAGAAAACAATCAAGGCCCGCACGCTGATGATTTTTACACGGCAACTTGCCACGCTCATCGATGCTGGCCTGCCGCTGCTTCGGGGGCTTACTGTGCTTTCCAAACAAGAACCCGATCCCGTTCTGAAAAAAACCATCATCGGTATTGCCGAGGCGGTGCAAGGAGGTGGAACCTTCTCCGAAAGCCTCGGCGGACACCCGCGCATTTTTAACAAACTTTACATCAACATGGTGAAGGCTGGTGAGCTGGGCGGTGTGTTGGAAATTGTCTTGCTCCGTCTGGCCGAGTTTCAGGAGAAGGCGCAGAAAATCAAAAACAAGGTCGTGTCGGCGATGTTCTACCCTATCATTGTATTGGTGATTGCGGTAGTCATCATGGCGTTCCTCCTCGTGTTCATTGTTCCGAAATTCGAGGCCATTTTTGCCGACATGCTGGGAGGAAAACCGCTCCCAGGGTTGACGCAATTCGTGATCGGAACCAGTAATTTTGTAAAAAACAATTTATTGCTCATCATTGGTGCTATCATCGGAGTGGGCGTCATTTACAAATTCGCTTCTCGCACTCCCAAAGGCTCTGCGGCAATCGATGCGTTCATGCTCCGTGCACCTCTTTTTGGAGATCTAACGAAAAAAAGTGCAATTTCACGATTTTCAAGAACCCTCGGTACGCTCGTCACAAGCGGTGTTCCGATTCTTCAAGCCCTGAATATTACTCGAGAGACCGCTGGTAATGCCGTCATCGCTGGTGCCATCACCCGCGTTCACGACAGCGTTCGCGAGGGTGAATCGATTGTGCAGCCTCTCGAAGCCAGCGGGATTTTTCCTCCCATGGTTATTAGCATGATTGATGTGGGAGAGGAGACCGGTCAGTTGCCTGAGATGCTCCTCAAGATCGCGGAGGTCTATGATGATGAGGTGGACAACGCTGTTTCTGGCCTCACTTCAATGCTGGAGCCGGTCATGATCGTCTTCCTAGCCGTGGTGGTGGGAACAATCGTGATCGCCCTCTTCATGCCGCTCATCAGCATTATTTCTGGAATGCAGCAGTAGTAAATGCCTCTCACCCTGGAGTGGTATCGGGCGCCGTTTCTTGAGGGAGGCTTGCATGGGTGTGCTGTGTTGATAAGCTCTACGCAATGAAACTGATTTTTTCCGTCTCATTCTTGTTGGCGCTCGCCTCACCAGCTTTCTCACAAGAACCATCGGCTCAGACAACGGACCTCTGGCACGTCATTAAATCTGGAGGACTAGTCATGTACCCCCTCGGAGCCATATCCATTCTGGTTCTGATGTTGATTCTTGTATTTTTGGTGACGATGCGTCGGAGTGCCGTGGTAAGCAATCGCTACATGCAGGCGGCAGATGCACTCATCCGCAAAAAAGATTATCTCGGCCTCTTGGCGCTCTCACACCGCCACAACGAGGCGATTGCGAGCGTCATGGAACGCGCGCTGAATTTTCTCACAAAAAATCAAAATGCAACGATGTCTGAGGTTCGTGAAATCGCCCAAGCTGAAGGAGTGCGCCTCTCGGGGCTTTGGAGTCAGCGTGTCAGCTACCTAGCGGATATCGGTGCGCTTGCTCCGATGCTTGGTCTGCTCGGAACCGTTCTGGGTATGATCAAATCATTTGCCGTCGTGTCGGGAGATATGACCGGCGCACGGCAGGCAATGCTCGCCGGAGGTGTTGCCGAGGCCTTTGTGGCTACTGCTGCAGGGCTTCTCATTGGCATTCCCGCAATGGCGGCCTACGCTTTTTTTCGTGGACGTGTGCAATTGATGATTTCGGAACTTGAGGCAGCCAGCACGATTTTGATGGCGCAGGTCGTTATTGGTCACCGCAATTCCTCCCAACGCGACTAAGCCATGAATTTTCGCGGGTCCATCAAGCTGAATCCCCCAGGATTTCAAATCGCCCCGATGGTTGATATCGCGCTCTTCCTGCTTTTTTTCTTTTTGCTGCAGTGGAAATTTTCCCAGACGGAAACAGAGGTCGATGTGAAGGTGCCAAAGGCTAGTGAGGGGAAGGAGTCGCGTCGCTCTTCAGGAGAAATTATCCTGAATATCAAATCCGACGGAACCATCGTTATGAACCGCCGTTCATTGGATATGGATAGCCTCCAAGAATCTTTGCAAAAAATTTCCGCGCTTTACCCGGACCAGACAGTTCTTTTGCGTGGGGATGAGAAAACTGATTACAGATTTATTGTAGGAGTTCTCGATGCCTGCCGTCGCGCAAACATCTGGAACGTGGCTTTCGCTACGAGCCGCAAGGAATGAAAAAAACTGCGCTTCTCGCAATCCTTGCCTCCTGCAGTGCATTAACCGCTCAGGAAGTTCGTCGGGCCACACCGGTTAATTCTCCCAGTCTTGAAAATTACGATAATCCCGCATGGGTAGGTCGGGTTCCCAGTGATGCCGGTGTTGAGGTTCGGCGCGCTGAGCCTGTTAAGCCAATGGTTTCCCCGGCTTCCTTGCCGTCGCCTGTCTCCGAACCCACAAACACTCCAACCTCTGCCTTGGAAGATCCTAAAAACATCCGCATTTCCCCAGCAGGAGGTGAGAGGAATTCGGCGAACTCCGCATTGGATGGCGCGAACAGTCTCTACGCGCGCAAGCTCTATGATTTGGCTATTCCGCAGTATGAGGCATTTTTGATCTCAGATTCGACCTCCACGGCCCGCGATGTCGCCCTTTTCCGTTTGGCAGAGTGCCATCGCATGGCAGGCAACTCGGCAGCGGCTCGGGCGGCCTATGAGAAACTCGTCATGCAATTTCAAAGAGGAGAATTTGCTGCGGCCGGGGCTTACCGCCTCGGTGAGATTCTTTTTTCCGAGAGCCTCTACCAGCCCGCCGCCATTCAATTTGATTTTGCCGCACGAGAAGCGAAGGAACCGGGAGTTCGCCTGGCAGCAAACTATTATGCCGCTCGTAGCTTCGAGGCCCTAAAGCAATACCCATCTGCCCAGGACCACTACCGCTCCGTTCTCGCATCCGAAGGTGAGAATCCTTTCAGGGAAAATGCGGCCATCGCTCTCGCAGCAATCCAGCTCAAGGAGGGACAAAAACAATCTGCTCTGCAGACCTACGAGTTCCTCGCCAACAGTGCCTCTGCTCCCGATGTTGCCTCCCGCTCGGCATTACAGGCGGGTCGCCTCGCCATAGAGCTTGGTTCGATGGACAAAGCACTTCAGATTTTTGATAAGGCTGGTTCCAATGAAAAAGACCCCGCGCTGAAAGCAGAAGCCATCCTTACGGCTCTCAAGCTGCGCTACGATTCTGGAGATTTTCGCGGTATCACTGAAAGGAGTGACGAGATCGAGAAGGGGATTCCTCTCTCCGCTCAGGCAGATGCATTTAGCATTCTTGCTGCAGCATGGAGACGCGTCGGGAATGAACAACAGGCAAAAAAAATCTACGACCGCATTGTCTTGGAGAATCCTAGCCAAGCATCCGCAGACGTCCGTTACCAGCGACTCCTGAGTCTTTATTCCACAAAGGATGCCCGCGTGGTTTCCGAGGTGGACCGGTTTCTTGCAAACACCACCGATACGAAACTGGCGGCATCCGCCTCGCTCTTAAAAGCGGAAGCGCTCTTCCAAAAGCCCGATTACGCTGCGGCTGCCCAAGCTTACGCTCCCCTCGTTGAAAATCCTTCCCTGAAGCCGGAGCAAAGAGCTGCATCGCTTTACAAACTCGCTTGGTCGCAAGACGCCTCTGGCGACACCGCGGGTGCCGTTCGTTCCTTCACAGCTTTTGCCCAGAAATACCCCGACGATAAACTGGCCGCCACATCGGTGCTCCAGCGTGGACTCGCTCGCCAAAAATCACAATCTTACGAACAAGCCCTCGCTGACTTTGACGAAGTCATCACGCGTTTTCAATTCAGCAAGGAAGTCGAAATTGCAATCCTTCAAAAGGCTCTCACTTTTGGCCAGTTGAAGAAATATCCTGAGATGGCCTCTGCCTTTCAGGAATTGCTAAAGCGTTACCCCAACTCCGCAGCGTCTGCACAGGCGCACTTCTGGCTCGGTTGGGTAGCTTTTGAAAATAAAGACTATCAACAAGCGATCGCCTTGCTCGATAAGAGCCGTCTCTTGGATGCAAAAAATTACACAGACCGTGCCACACTCCGCATTCTGTTGGCTCAATACCAACTTCAAGATCGCACTTCGGCGAGCCGCGAAGCCGAAGATTACAAGGGCGGGGTCATTCCTGCCGAGGTCGCGCTTTGGCTCGGACAGGGATATTTTCAAGACAAAAAATATGCCAAAGCGGAAAAAGTTCTTCTCCCCCTCCTTCAGTCTCTAGGAACCATCTCCCCGGATCTTTGGCTTTTGATGTCCGAAACTCGGTCGGCACTCGGCAAATATGAGGAAGCATCGCAGGCTGCCGAAAAGTCTATCGCTTCCGCGTCAAATCCCTCTTCCCAAGCCCGTGGCTATCTTGCGAAGGCTACTGCTGAAATCGCACTCCGGCGAACTTCATCTGCCAGGCAAGCCGTCGATCAAGCTCTGTTTCTTCAACCCGAAGGCAAACTCAATGCCGATGCACGCCTCATCTCCGGCGAAGTCTTTTTTCTAGAGCAGGACTACGAGAGCGCTGCCCGCGCTTTTATGGCGGTCAGTATTCTTGCAGACGACCCAAAGGTGACTCCAAGGGCACTGCGCCGGGCAGCAGATTCTTACCGGCGTGCGTTCAAGGATGATGAAGCCGACAAGGCTCTCAAAGAACTCTCCGAGAGATTTCCGGGCGCGAATCAGAGTGCTGGAACCTAGCCTTTGTACGTGCCGGTGGTAACACCGACTTGGCTTGATGCGTGGAGTTCCTGGTGAAGTGCCAAGCCTTTCCTTTGGAATGTGAGCAGGTCTCGATAGGCGCGGAGAATGCGTGAGGTTTCCTCTGCAGACTCCTCGAGCAACTCCACTCGAAAAAAACGCAACCCTGCGGTATGAAATGACTCGAAGAACGCCGCTCCAGTTTGTGCTGTTGCGTGAAATAGCGTATTCCGGCACCCCACATCAGCTCGCAGAGGATGCTCCATCCCCATACGATCGCGAAGATGGACCCGGTGTTTTTCGCAAGGTCTTCCGCAGTCCGTGTGGTCCTTGCCACTCGAGAGGAAAGCTGCAAATACGCAGTGCTCCATGTGAAACATCGGCATGTGATGATGCAAAATCAGCTCGAACCAATCGGGCGGAGCGGAGTTGAGCAGGGCTAAAATCTGGGCCGAGTTCAGATCGTGAGAAATTACCAGCCGTTCGAGTCCATGATTCTTAAAAACCGAGGCCGTCACAGGATTCGCGACGTTCAGCGAAAAGTCCCCGATCAATCGCAGCGGAGACCCAGCGAAATGCGAGATGGCACCTATGTTGCGAATGAGAACGCCGTCTGGTTGCGCATTCGCGATGAGTTTGAAAAAGCCCTCCTCACCGGCTTTCTGGATTCGTGGGGTCGCGAGAAAGATTCGAACGTCGTTCCCGTGGGATCTCACCGTCGCAACGGCATCTTTGTATCGTCGGATATCCTCGTAATCCACGAAGATTTGGGTGACTCCCGCATTCAGCGCCGCGAGGAGCTGATCTTCGGAGCGTACCAGCACGGAGAGATGAGACTCGATTGATGCGGGAGGCTGCACGTGCGGCAGAATCTCGCGCAAGGAGAGCCGGGGGGCCGTGTCGCGCGGAGTGCTGCACATCATCTCTACCATCGCCCGCCGCATTCGGTTTATCTCCGAAACAGGCAGAATCACATCGCCTTCAAGGAGTGACTCCAATGACCGGAGTGTGAACCCCGTACCACCCAGTTTTTGAAGTTGTGATCGCAGGGTATCCTCAGTGAGCGGTCGTGTGAGTGCCGCTGCCAAGGGGATTCGGGACGAAACAATGAATGGTCCGCTGGAGAGCTGCATGGGGGAGCCGGACTTGCCACTTACGATAAAATCTATTGGCGTGAGGCGTTCGGTGGGTGTCTCGTAGCGACCGGTGAAGCTGTTGCGCAATTCCCGGTCCAGCGCGGGGTCGGAAGTTTTCCAGACCCGGCTGCCAACGGGAATTTCTTGGAACCGGATTTTGCCCCCCTCGAAAAAAAGCTTCTTCCCCTGAATCTGAAAAACCCGCCCGCCTTGTTCGCGCTCGGTATTTCCGCCCGTGTCGAACACCACGCCATCGCCGGGTTTGATCTCGACAGCGGTGGATTCTAATTCGACATGGTCCCGGGAGCTGCCTGCAATGCGGCCGATGAATGACCCGCGTTTTTTGCCAAAGCGTGCGCCGACAAGTTTCTGATGATTGACCCCGTGCATCCATCCGCTGAAAAGTCCGCGCGAGAAGGTCATTTCTAGTCGATACCAATCCTCGGGCGACGCGCCTTTGAAAAGCCCCTCAAGCGCCGCGTCGATCGCTTTGCGGTAAACCGAAGTGACCGCTGCGACATATTCTGGGGATTTCAGGCGTCCCTCGATTTTAAAAGATGCCACGCCTCGCTCGATGAGAGCCGGGATTTCATTCACTGCGGCGAGATCTTGAGGTGAAAGCAGGTAACGCTTGTCGCCGAGGTCGCGGAGGGCGCCGTCCACAACGAGTTCGTAGGGCATGCGGCACGCTTGCGCGCATTCCCCGCGATTCGCGCTCCGCCGTCCGAGGGCCTCGCTGGTGAGGCATTGGCCCGAGTAGGCAACGCACAGGGCTCCATGAACAAATGTTTCGAGCGGGACCGAGGGCGGAAACTTTTCCAATTCCCGCAGCGACAGCTCCCTTGCAAGAACAACCTGCTTTACGCCGAGCCCCTCAGCGAAGCGCACACCTTCGGGGGATGTGATAGTCATCTGTGTCGAGGCGTGGACGCGCAGATCGGGAAACATGCGGCGTGAGATCTCCGCCAGGCCGACATCCTGGATAATCACGGCATCCACCGCCACATCATGCAGGGCCTGGAGTTCGGCGATGGCGTCATTCAGTTCATCCGTGAAGATGAGGACATTCAGTGTCACATAGGCTTTCACGCCGTGTGCGTGCAGGAAGGAGGTGATGGCTGGAAGCTCGTCCTCGCGGAAGTTGTCGGCCCTCATGCGGGCGTTGAAGTGGCTCAGGCCGAAAAAAACGGCGTCTGCGCCATTTGCGACAGCCGCGCGCAAGCACTCCCAGTCGCCTGCCGGTGAGAGGAGTTCGGGTTCGACTGGACGGGAGTCGCTCAATGAACCGGTGCCATAATGATTCGGATATCCGGATCCTCCTGGCGGTTGGTTATGTAAATGCCGGTTGGCTTTGTGTTGATGAGTTCGTAGCCCGTAAGGATGAACTCGGGATAAAACCGGTCACTGGCCGGCTCATAAACCGTCTCGCCGCTGAAGCGGCCGCCGAGACGGTATTCGTAGTTGTTGTCCTCGCCGAGTTTTCCCGCCTCGCGGTCGGGTGCGAGTTTGGTTTGCTCGTTAAACATAACCAAGCGAGCAGTCGTCCAAGGCTTAGCGGGTTCGCGCACCCAGCCCCACATTTTGTAATCGCTCTTATACATGCGGCGACCGATGAAGTAGTCGCCAGGCGCTTCAGCGCGGATAGCGGCATTCATGCTCGCCCGTGCGGGAGCTTCACTATCGACCGTCTGGCAGGCATTCTGAAAAATGGCGGTCGCCGCCAGCGTCACAAGACAGGCTCGTTGGATGAGGGATTTCATAAAATCAAATGGCCTGCGCAAGGTAGGGAGCTAGGGTTTGCCTGAGTGCCTCGTCCGACTCTGTGGAAATGCTTTCACTCAGCGGTAGCAGCGTCCATTCCTCGATGTGGGTGATCTCTCCGCCGGGCGGGACGGTTTTCAGCGGACTCAGGCTCTCGACCTCAAGCATGTCGCCGTTGGTGAAAGCCTCGAAATTGCAGCCGCCATCCGGATAGACCTCGCCCTCGATGAAGTCGAAGGATTTGATGAAAATGGATCCGTCCACGATATAGGCGACCTGTTTTTCTTTGTGGGAGAGGCCGATCTTCGTGGGCGGACGATTTGCTGCCTGGCGCAGGACGAAATAGCCCCGCCCGATCCGCCAACGCGCATCACTCAGGTCGGTGTAGGGCCAGAGAACCATCGTGCGGTTCGGCAGCAAATCCCTCGGATGTTCTCCAAGCGGTGGTTGGGGGATCACAGCGGTGCCTCCAGCCTTCATCACACTCAGCGCCCATGCAGAAAATTCGAGCGGTTTGGAGTCCATGTTTTTTGCTGTGTGCCTGACGCTCACTCTTGGAGAATCGGGTGACATCGTGATCCCGAGCGTCTTCAAAATGCGTCCGCCGGCCTCTTGCTCCGCTTCAAAAATGACCTCCCCTGTGGTGGAATCCACCCAATGCCGGGGCGGATGATTGTCGATATGGTAAGTTCGCTCCATATCCTCGGGAGCGATCCAAAAGCGGTGCCCCCCGCGAATCATCCACTCCGTCTCGCCTTTGCCGCCGAGTTGTTCATCGAAGGTCTTGAAAACATTCGCTCCGTTCTTAGTGCGGAAGCTGATGATGCGCGGCCCCACATCGAGCGTGACAACGAGTTCGATCTGATCATTGGCGAGCCACAGAGTGTGCTCCCAGCCGGCGTGAGGGATGTTTTCCATTTGCATGAGTGCGCCGATACTAGAGCGCGGGGCAGAAAAAGTCAGTCAAATCCCGTTGTGATGAAACCTCAGCCAACCGGCTCTCCGCGCAGTTCCAGCAAGCGGCGGAGGGTTTCCTCGATGAGGCTGTTCGGGCAACTGGCGCCAGCGGTGATGCCGATGGTCAGGTTTTTACGATCAGGCAGCCAGTCCTTGGAAACAATTTCTTTTTTCGTGTGCAGGTCGAAGTGGCGGATTTCATTCGCTGAGGTCAGGCAGTCCGCATTGCGTATGAACCAGGTGGATAGCTTTTCTGACCCGATTTCGGCCAGATGCGTCGTATTCGAGCTGTTGTAGCCTCCGACAACCATGAGCATGTCAAGGGATTCGTTGAGGAGTTGGAAGAGGGCGTCTTGACGATCTTGAGTGGCTCCGCAGATCGTATCGAAGTAGCGGAAGTTCGCCGTGCTACCTCCGTCGCGCTTTGCCACGGCCTCCCGCAGCAGGTTTTGAATGGCTTCAGTTTCGCTGCGCAGCATGGTGGTTTGGTTTGCCACGCCGATGCGCTGCAGGTGTTGCAGAGGGTCGAACCCCGGGCTTACCGCTCCACGGAAGGCGGTGAGAAACTCCGCAGGGTCACCGCCATTCATCATAAAGTCGGCCACTTGTTGAGACTCCTTTAAATCCAAGACGATCACAAAATGCCCCAGTCCGTCAGCACCAAGGGCTCTCGAGGCCGTGGCGCGCGTCTCCTCATGCGAGGCCTTGCCGTGGATGATCGAGGTGACTCGCTCGGTGGCATTTTGCCGCACGCGCTTCCAGACACTCATCACATCGCCACAGGTGGTGTCCACGATCTGGCAACCATGGGCTTTGACCGCGTCGATCACCGATACCTCGGCTCCGAATGCCGGCACGATCACAACATCATCAGCTTTCAAGTTTTTCAGATCTGCATCGGAAGGGTGGGCTGCGAGATGCTGGATGCCGAGCGCATCCATCTGGGCATTCACATCCGGGTTGTGGATGATTTCACCCAGTAGAAAAATCCGCTTGTCTGTAAAAACCTTCCCTGCCGCATAGGCCAGATCGATCGCCCGCTCAACTCCGTAGCAAAAACCAAATTCCTTCGCCAACCGAATGGTCGTGTCGCCGACATGCATGACGCCGCCTTGCGTCCGAAGTTTCTCCACCAACTCGCTGCGATAATGTTTTTCAACCTGTGCATGGACATGGGCCATGACATCAGGCGTGCGGATATTGACTCGACTTGGCGTGCTCAAAGTGAGTTTAGACTAAATTGGAATGATGTATTAATAAAGCTCCACCGGCGACCGTTTGCCATCCTCTGGACTGCGCCGTGCGGCCAATTCGGGGCCGAGAACTGCCACGCGAAGGTCGTAAATTTCGGCATCCACCGCATGGAAGGCCTCCAGCGAAAATGGCGTGGGCGGAGCGAGGCGCGACTTGCAGCGCGCCATCGCTTCAAGGGCCCCGTCGAGTTTTTTGCCCATGGTGTCGATGGCCTTCTTCGCGGCGGCGGCCATTTCGATGCGGTGGCAGATCATGAGCATGTCGTTACCCGCTTCGATGCCGAGGCGCATCGTTTCATCGAATCCGTAGTGGTTCAGAATGGCTCCCATATCGAGATCGTCAGTCATCACTAGGCCCTCAAATCCCATATCCTTCCGCAGCAGGTCGCGGATGATAACGGGTGAGAGCGAGGCGGGGCGGTTCACCGCGTCGAGTCCTGAAACGGCAATGTGGCCGATCATCATGCTATCCACCGATTTTGCGAAGTGCCGGAAGACGGCGAGTTCGTTCTCTTCCATGAGTTCTTTCGAGCGCTCGATGCGGGGAAGTTCGTGGTGCGGGTCGAGGCCGGCCGAGGCATAGCCGGGGAAATGCTTGCCGCAGCTCATTACGCCTGTGGCTCGTAGTGACTCGTTGAAGGCGGTGGATTTTTCAATGACCTCGGCGACATCTCGTCCGTAGCAGCGTCCGCGAAGCGAGTTGTCGGCCTCGTCGTCGAAGGAAATGTCCAGCACGGGGCAGAGGTCCAGATTGAAGCCGAAAATGCGTAGGATGCGGCCGGTGATGTCTCCATGGCGCCGGATCAAATCCAGATCCCCGCAGTCGCGAAGCTGCTGGGCGTTGGGAGGCTCGTTGCCAATGAGTTTGAGTCGAGACACACGGCCACCCTCTTGGTCGATCGTGATGATCGGTTCCACGCTGCTCAGATCGCGGAGGTCGTCGATGAGCTTGCGGAGTTGCTGGGGGGTCTTGATGTTTCGACCGAAGAGGATGAATCCACCGGGCTGGGTTTGGCGGAAGAGGCGGGCGGATTCGGAATCGAGTTCCGCGCCGGGGACACCAACGAGAAGAAGCTGACCGGGATTTTGGGATGGCATGAGGAGGGGAAAACCAGATTTGATGCTGGCTGTCGAAATGATTCCTTCACAAAAAATCGGTTTGTTCGGCGGGAGCTTCGATCCCATCCACCACGGACACCTCATTCTGGCGCGCGATGCCATGGAGTCCCTCGGCTTGGATCGTGTCATTTTCATTCCTGCAAATGTCTCGCCACACAAGCTGCAAGAGCCTCCTGTTGCCGCCCGCATCCGTTGTGCAATGGTCGAGGCGGCCATCGCGGGGGAGCCCCGCTTTTCGATGGATGCCTGTGAGGCCGAGCGCGAGGGGCCTTCCTTTGCCGTTGATACATTGAGGCTGATGCGGCGGCATTTTCCACAGGCGGAACTTTTTTATTTCATCGGTGAGGACAATGTTCCAGCCCTTCACACGTGGCGGGAAATTGATGAGTTCAAGAAATTGGCATCCTTCGTCGTGCTGGCCCGAGGCAACTTGGAACCTGCTGAGGGCTTTCCAGTCATCAGCCGCAATATCGATATTTCCTCCACAGACATCCGGAATCGCATTGCCCGGGGACTCTCGGTTCGCTACTTGCTGCCGGACGCCGTTTGCGCGATTCTCACACGGCACCAACTTTACCTGAATGACTGACATTGAAAAACTCGCCCGCGTCTGCGCGTCGGCCGCCGCTGATAAAAAGGCCGAAGACATCGTCCTGCTCGATATGCGTGGCGTCTCCGACTTCACTGATTTCTTCCTCATTTGCTCCGCAAACTCGGAACCCCAGCTCAAAGCCATCGCCTCATCGATCCGCGAAAAGGCCCGTGAGGAATGTGAAGCGCGACCTCTTTCTGCCGATGGCTTCCCCGTGAGCCAATGGATCGTCACCGATTTTGGCGGACTCATTTGCCATCTCTTCTTGGATTCGAAACGCGCCTTCTACGACCTCGAAGGCCTCTGGAGCGATGCCAAGAAAACCCGGCTGGAGGACTGATTAGCGATGGACGGCGTCGAGGATGTCGAGATCGAGTGCCCCTTCTGCGGCGAGGTTTTTGGCATTTTGGTTGATACCTCGCATTCCTCGGTCGAGATGATCGAAGACTGCTCGGTTTGCTGTCACCCAATTCAGCTAAGTCTTCGATTTTCGGGGGGAGCTTTAGTATCGGTGGATGCTCAGACCGGTTGAACTCCTATGTTGGCCCGCTTTTTTATTGATAGCCCAAGAAGCCCAGCCCATCCAATGGCGAAAGTGCTCAGCGGTCTCCTACTCCTTTTTGCATACTCTGCTCTCTGCTGGCTGGCCTTCTCTCAATCGTTAAAAAACTGGGATCAGGTGTGGGGGTATCGCGTCACGTTTTTGAATGGCTGGGCTGCCACGATCGGCATTTCCGCTGCCGCCCTTGTACTGAGTACCATCGTCGGATCACTTGCTGCGCTTGCGAGGCGCTCGTCTTTTCTCCCACTCCGATACACAGCGGTGGCTTATGTTGAGACGGTGAGGGGCCTCCCACTCGTTGTGCTCGTCCTGTTCGGATTTTATGGCATCGCCAATGCCGTAGGCTGGAATGATCGCATCTCGGTAGGAATCGTGATTCTCTCGCTCTTCAGTGGCGCTTACATCGCGGAAATCATTCGTGCAGGCATTGAAAGCGTGGGCCGTTCCCAGTGGGACAGCGCCCGTGCCATCGGGCTCACCACTGCGCAGACCTACCGTTTCGTTATTTTTCCACAGGTCATGCGTCAGATTCTTCCTCCCGTGGCTGGCCAGTTTTCCTCCCTCATCAAGGATTCCTCCCTGCTTTACATCATCGGAATCCCCGAGCTCACTTTTGCGGCAAACCAGATTAATTCCGCCACCTACAGCACGTTTGAGAGTTTCGTTCCGCTTGGCGTATGCTACCTTGTCCTCACACTTCCTGTCTCGCTGTGGACGAAATATCTCGAAGCAAAAGTGCGCTATGAAACGTGAGTATCTCGGATTCGTTGTCCTTCTCCTTTTGGCGGGATGTGCACCGGTGGAACATTTCGATAAGGAGGCGCCTCCCGAGTATCTCACCAAAAATCGGACGGAACTTTTTCGCAGCGGGCCCGCCCAGGCTTTCCCGCCCGAAAAGATCGAAAAAGATACTTCCCTCAATGTGCTCAAAAAGGATTCGGGCTACGCGTTCGTGCGAGTCAGCGATGATCGTACCGGCTACGTCGTGTTCAGTGACCTGCGTGTGGCTCCCCCTATTGCCCCGGGAGTTCCTTTTGACCCCGTTAACATGGAGGAGATTGTGGAGGTTCCATTGCCGGACTTCGGTGTGATACCAGATGAAATCCCAGAGAAGCTTCGCAAAAAATGAAAATCCGCCTCTCTGGTGTCACTAAAAAATTCGGCCCGCAGACAGTTCTCAATTCTGTGGATTTCGATGTGGAGTTCGCTCACACGCTCGCACTCATCGGGCCATCCGGTGGAGGCAAATCCACCCTCCTTCGACTCCTCGCCGGTCTTGATGCCCCCGATGCGGGCGAAATCTCCGTAAATGGCGAGCCCCTGCCTCGCGACGAAGAGCGATTGAGAGTCCATCGCAGCCACACGGGTATTGTCTTTCAGGCCTACAATCTCTTCCCTCACCTGACCGCCCTCGGAAATGTTATGCTCCCGCTGACCGAGGTTCATGGGCTCGAGGCCTCAGTCGCCCGTGATCGGGCGATGGATGTCCTAAATCGCTTCCACCTTGTCGAACACGCCTCCAAGCAACCCGCACAACTTAGCGGCGGACAGAGACAGCGCGTTGCCATAGCCCGCGCACTCGCAGTGGATCCCGTTTTTCTCCTTCTTGACGAGCCCACATCCGCTCTTGATCCGGAGATGACCTCTGAAGTGCTCGACGTGATTGTGGAGCTTCGCGAATCTGGAAAACCCATCATTCTCGTCACCCACGAGATGGGTTTCGCGCGCCGCTCAGCCGACCGCGTCGCTTTCATTGCCGAGGGCGGCGTGCTCGAGTGCGCTGCCGCTGCCGAGTTTTTCGAAAGCCCCCGCCAACCTGCCGTGAGGCAATTTCTGGAGCGCATTTTGAAATACTGAGGTCCTGGTTGGTCGCTTCGAATTGGCTCCACCTTTTTCCTGTTCATCCTGGAAATCTTGTCTAAAAACCGCTTCCCGTCATCCATGCCAAAAGAACGCATTCGCCTTAATGATCTCGACCAGTCGAAATGCCTCTCCCAAGAGGAATACAAGGTCCTTGTGAAACAATACCAACTCGAGCTTCTCAACATGCAGCTTGAGCTTCATGAGAAGCAAATACCGATCGTTATTGTCATTGAAGGTCCGGATGCCGCAGGGAAGGGCGGGGCCATCAAGCGCCTCACAGAGCGTCTCGATCCTCGTCTGCTTCGTGTGTACTCGATCAATAAGCCCACGCCGGAAGAGCTAGCCAGGCATTATATGTGGAGGTTTTGGAACAAGCTGCCTCCACGTGGAAACCTCGCAATCTACGATCGTTCTTGGTACGGGCGCGTCCTTGTGGAGCGCGTCGAAGGATTTTGTAGCGAATCGGCTTGGCAACGCGCCTATGGCGAAATCAATCAATTTGAAAAAATGCTCACCGATGACGGCACCGTGCTCGTGAAACTCTGGCTACATGTCACGAAAGATGAGCAACTCGTCCGTTTTAAAGCGCGCTCGGCCGATCCCTACAAACACTGGAAAATCGGCGAGGAGGATTGGCGCAACCGCAAACGCTGGAGCGAACACATCGAGGCCGCTGAAGATATGTTTGAAAAAACCAGCTCCGATACCGCTCCTTGGACCGTCATTCCTGCCAACTTTAAGTGGTATGCTCGAGTCAAGTCTCTCAAAGTTCTCAGCCGCGCCCTAAGCAGTGTCCTCGGCCGCTAAAAATAGCAGAAAGCAGAGATCCTCCGGCTCTTTTGCGCGCTGCTGCTGGGGCATGGTCGGCTCGACTGAGAACGTGGCCCTGCTCTTAGCCTAGGGGGGTGGGATACTGCCCCTTGGCCGTTAGGCCAGCCAATGCCTCGGCGACCATTGGTCGGTCTTCTCGATAAGTCACGCCGAACCATTGGCTTTCCACCGACACAAGTTGGACTGTTGCCGCGCCGCTAGTGATCATGCCCTCCACCGCACTTGGAATGTAAAATTCCGATTTCTCCTCACAGCCTTGAGCTTCAAGAAAGGTTTTGAAACCGCCTTCTAATAATGGAAAGACCTCTGGAGTGAAGCCCCAGCAGTTCATGGAAACTCGCGCTGAGCCGTTGAATCCTACGCCAGTCGCCAGATCCGTGATGCCTTGTGCCGTGCGTTGGATTTGCGTGTGCTCGCGCACCGTCATCAGCAGCCCGTCTGCATCCGCCTCACAGACTCCCCGCGATACGCTCCCGTGCTCCGAGAGGGTCGCATCAAGTCGGTACCCGCCCATGCAAAAACGAGTCCCGTTTTCGTCATGGGCTTTCAAAAATCCGCCTACGGCAGCAAAGGCGTCGCGACCGTAAAAATCATCTGCATTGATTGCCATGAAGGGAGTGTCCACCGCCTCGCGAGCTGCGAGGATTGCATGACCTGTCCCCCAGGGTTTTGTGCGCCCCCTGGGTACGGCAAAGCCAGTGGGCAAGTCATTGACCTCTTGGAATGCGTAACCGACATCCATGCGATCCTCGTAGCGATGTCCCACGCGGTCACGAAAGTCCTCTTCGAAATCTCGGCGGATCACAAAAACAACCCTATTGAATCCGCAGCGGGCGGCGTCATGAACCGAGTAGTCGAGCAGGGTTTCTCCGCTGGGCCCCACGCCGTCCATTTGCTTCAAACCACCATACCGGCTGCCCATGCCGGCAGCTAAAACAAGCAACGTTGTATCCATAACAATAGCTTAAAGTCGGTGGAAAATTGAAGAATCCAAGCGATTTTGCGATTTTTTTATCCAGTTTCGTTGGTGCTTTGGAACTGTCAAAATGTCAAAGGCGCGTGTCCTCAGGATTCCGCGGAGCTCGAATCATCCGGCTTGCTGCGCTTTTTTCGGGGTTTTCTTTTGGAGGCCTTGGGTGTTGGGGGAGCGGGAGTTTCTGGAGAGTTGGATTCGCTCTCCAGGTCCTGAGTGTTCAAATCGAGTTCGGCGAGAAACACAGCGTCCTCTGGGGTTTCGCCACCAAAAAGCACACGCATGTAGGCGGGGAAATAGCGGTCGGCGGTCGAGAGGGCTGAGCCTATGATGCGATGGATGACTTCATCCTTCAGGCATTCGTCAGTAATCAAATGGCTGATGTGGTAGCGAAGCTCTCCGTCACGCAAGTCCGCCTCGAATCCGCCAAGAATAAGTCCGTAATTCGCTCGGGTGATAAACTCCATTACGTCCGCTCTCATTTTTTCATCTTTCGCGAGGACGGGGTAGTTCAGATGGATTTGAAAAATCTCATCATCATTCGAAACCCTCAAATGGCATGTATAGAGTGCATGCTTGCGGCAGATATTGAGCCGAATCCGTTTCTCCTCGCGGAAAATGGCAAAGCTGAGTTCATTCGCCTCGCAGTGGTCGATCAGTGCTTGAAATGGGGTGCCGAAATCAGAAATAGAGGAATCAGGAGAATCGTTGTTGGACATAAATGGGAATGCTGGAAGCCGGCTTCAGTAGATTGATTCAAATTTAACTTTCCCCATTGTTGCACGACCTGCAACAGGCGTTGAAAGAAGCCACGGGGGTAGGGGAGCCGACAGTCGGATTCGAACCGACGACCAGCGGTTTACAAAACCGCTGCTCTACCACTGAGCTATGTCGGCGTAGAAGAGTCAGGAAACTTTCATATTTTCGAATTCGATGCAAGTGCCGTTTGAAGAATTTGGGCTCATTCTGGCTTTACAGGCTCGCGTCGGGACGCTGATATTCCCCGCTTCTCAATGATTCAAAAAATCGGCATAGGGCTGGCAGGGTTTGGAACAGTTGGAGCTGGGGTTTACAAAAACCTCCTCCGCAACGCTGCGCTGCTTGAACAGCGCATCGGGGTTCAGTTTGAAGTGCGCAAGATTGCTGTGCGTGACCTCGCAAAAGCGCGCGACGTGCAAGCTCCCGCCGAGCTTTTCACCGCATCGCCCGATGACCTCCTCTCGGATTCCTCGATTGATGTTGTTGTGGAACTCATGGGGGGCATTGATGTCCCGCTCGCTTTTGTTAAGAAAGCCATCGCTGCGGGAAAGATTGTGATCACTGGCAATAAGGCCCTTTTAGCCGAGCATGGGCGTGAGATTTTTGAGCAGGCCTCTGAAGCGCGTGTCCCCGTTTTTTATGAGGCAGCAGTGGCTGGGGGCATTCCGATCATTAAATCCGTCCGCGAGGGATTTGTCGGCAACCGCTTTGAGGCGATTCACGGGATCCTAAACGGGACGAGCAATTACATTTTGAGTCGCATGACCGATGAGGGGCTGGATTTTGCTCCTGTGCTCGCGGAGGCTCAGAAAATGGGCTATGCGGAAGCTGACCCTGCGCTGGACGTCAATGGCTGGGATGCCGCTCACAAGGCGATCATTCTTGCCTCGCTGGCGTATGGGTTTTGGATCGATCCGAATGATGTTCTTGTCGAGGGGATCGAAAAAGTCACTGCAGCCGACATCCAATTTGCAAACGAACTTGGCTACCGCATCAAGCTGTTGGCGTCGATTAAAGCCGATGAAGGCCGATTCATCGAGGTGCGCGTAGTACCCACGCTCATTCCGAAAACCCATGTGCTTGCTTCCGTGAATGGTGTTTTCAATGCCGTCGCTGTGAAAGGCGATATCGTTGGGGAGGCCCTTTTTTATGGTCGCGGAGCCGGTCAAGATCCAACGTCGAGTTCTGTCTTGGGCGACCTTGCCGAGGCGGCCGCTTTCATGCAGTCGCCACGCCGTTGCGTAGGTTTCACGGCGCACGACCTCTATGGGCGGTGCAAGCCCGTCGATGATACCATATCGAAATACTACCTCCGCCTTGGCGTGGAAGACCGCCCAGGCGTGTTGGCGCAGATTGCAGGAACCTTGGCCAAAGCGGATATAGGTATTCTTTCAGTGATCCAGCCCGAGGGACTCGTTGATGGCGCAGTTCCTCTCATTCTCACGCTGCATGATGCACCCTACGGACCGATGAAAAAAACAGCCAACGAGCTGGCTTCCCTTTCCTGTGTGAAAGGAACGCCACTCCTGCTTCACATGGAGACCTTCGCGTGAACGAGCCCCTCAACGACAAGGGTGTCATACACCGCTATCGGTCATTTTTGCCAGTCAGTGATGCCACGCCGGTGATATCTCTCAGTGAGGGTTCTACGCCTCTCATTCACTCGCCCCGGCTCAGTGAAAAGTCGGGAACTGAGGTTTACCTCAAATTTGAGGGTTTGAACCCCACAGGTTCCTTCAAGGATCGCGGTATGACGGTCGCCATTTCCAAGGCTGTTGAGGACGGGGCCAAGATGGTCATCTGCGCTTCCACGGGCAACACCAGCGCGGCTGCTGCGGCTTATGCCGCTAGGGCGGGAATCCAGTGTGCTGTGATTTTGCCCGCTGGGAAAATAGCTATTGGCAAACTGGCGCAGGCTTTTGTTTACGGCGCTAAAGTTGTTGCGATTCGTGGAAACTTTGATGATGCCCTGCGCATCGTGCGGGAGTTCGGAGGCATTGACGGCGTCGCGATCGTGAATTCCATAAATCCCCACCGCATCGAGGGGCAGAAGACCGCCGCATTCGAAATCATCGAAGATCTCGGTGATGCGCCGGATATTCATATTCTCCCAGTAGGAAATGCTGGTAACATCACCGCTTATTGGAAGGGATACCGCGAATTTCATGTCGCAGCGCGCTCTTCCCGCCTTCCGAAAATGGTCGGATTTCAAGCTGCCGGCTCCGCTCCGATATTTTATAATCGTCCGATCGATAGGCCCGAAACGATTGCCACGGCTATTCGCATTGGAAACCCTGCCAGTTGGGAGGGCGCAAACGACGCGGCGCGCGAGTCTGGCGGATGTATCGATATCGTCACGGATGAGGAAATCCTTTCTGCACAGGCTTGGTTGGCTGCCAACGAAGGTATCTTTGTTGAACCAGCGAGTGCTGCGAGCGTCGCGGGCTTGTTGAAATGCCACTCCAAGGCGCGATGCAGTGGATGTCCGTTTGCCTCAGGTCTGCGTGAGGGTGCCAAAGTCGTTCTTACTGTGACGGGACATGGACTCAAGGATACCGAAACGGCGGTGAGTTTCGGTGGATTCGCTCCAGCTGAGGCGGATGCCAATCTTGATGCTGTGCGCGCGGTCCTCGACAAAAACTGATTTTCTCATGGCCTTGATTGTTCAAAAATACGGCGGCACCTCGGTTGGAAATCCCGAGCGGATTCTCAATGTTGCAAGGCGTGTGCTCGCGACCCAGCAAGCGGGCAACTCTGTTGTCGTTGTTGTTTCAGCCATGTCAGGCGTCACTGATGGGCTCATCAAACTTGCCAAGGAGGTGTCCTCTTCGCCAGCCGAACGGGAAATGGACGTGCTCCTCGCGACCGGCGAGCAGACCACGATCGCTCTCACTGCGATGGCTATCAATTCGCTAGGAGGCAAGGCTGTGTCGCTTACGGGAGCGCAGGCCGGGATCATCACCAGCGGCGTTCATACCAAAGCAAAAATTGCGAATATCGCCCCTCGCAAAGTCCGCAAATTCCTCGATGAGGGCAACGTTTGCATCATAGCCGGATTCCAAGGCCAGACACTTGAAGGGCAGATCACCACGCTCGGACGGGGAGGATCGGACCTGACGGCTATAGCCATTGCAGCGGCCTTGAGGGCTGATATGTGCGAAATTTACACGGATGTGGATGGCGTTTATACATGCGATCCTCGTGTCGTGCCAGATGCCCGGAAGATTGATGTGATCGCTTACGACGAGCTTTTGGAAATGGCCAGCAGCGGATCGAAGGTCATGCAATCCCGCTCGGTCGAATTCGCTAAAAAATTTAAAGTGCCATTCGAGGTGCGCAGTAGTTTTAACAATAACAGAGGAACCATCGTGAAAGAAGAATCTATCGGATTAGAAAATGTCGTTGTGCGCGGTATCAGCCTCGAACGTAAACAGGCCAAGGTTACTATTACCCATGTGCCCGATAAGCCAGGTACAGCCTCTCGCATATTTTCGGCTCTCTCCGAGGCGAACGTGATCATCGATGTGATTGTCCAAAACATTTCCATCAGCGGAACGACGGATATTTCCTTTACGATGGGCTCGGAGGAACTTGAGAAACTCGGCCCGGTCATCAAGCGCGTGGCGCACGAGGTCGGCGCTGGCGAGGTGATCCAAAAAAGTGGAATTGCCAAGCTCAGTGTTGTCGGAATCGGAATGCGATCGCATTCCGGTGTTGCTGCCACTCTATTTGAATGTCTCGGCAATGGGGGAGTGAACATTCAAATGATATCCACTTCGGAAATCAAAATTGCCGTCATCATTGACGAAGTTCAGATCGAGCAGGCCGCAAGGCTTGCGCATGCCGCCTTCGGATTATCCCAGTAGGCAAAGTTGTCTGGCATGATTTTGCCAGATTCTCGTCGCCAAGAGGGGATCCTTCTGTTTGAAGCGTGGGGATATTATGAGCGTTCCGCAGAACACCATCGCAATTGTATACGATTACGACCAGACCCTTTCGCCTATTTATATGCAGGAGGAGGCCATTTTTCCTGTTTTTGGGATTGATCCTTCGCACTTCTGGAAGCGATGCGGTGAGCTGGTTCAAATGCAAGGCTACGATCATGAACTGGCTTACATGAAGGTGCTCTTGGATTGTCTTGAGATTGACCGTCCAACAAATGCCCGCCTTCGTGAGTTGGGGGCGCGCCTCACATTTTATCCTGGTTTGCCAGAAATGTTCGAAGATTTAAAAAATACGCTCATCACTCCCGAGCATGCCGCGCACGGGATTCGTGTTGAGCATTACATTGTTTCTTCGGGGATGAAGGAACTCATCGAAGGTAGTCGCCTCGCGCCCTATGTGCGGAAAATTTTTGGCTGCGAGTTTGCCGTTGACGAGTACGACCGCATCACATTTCCGAAGCGTGCGATCAGCCACACCCAGAAAACCCAGTTCCTTTTCCGCATCAACAAAGGAATGCTTGAGCTTGATCAAGACGTGAATGATCACATGGACCCACTGCTGCGTCCGGTTCCCTTTCAAAACATGATTTATGTTGGCGACGGTCCGACCGATGTGCCTTGCTTTACCGTCATGCGCCGCAATGGCGGCCAGGCGATTGCTGTGTACAATCCGAATGATCCCACGCGCACGAGCTTTAAAAAATGCTATCAGCTCAGCACCCATGCGGATCGGGTAAAAAATATTGCACCATCGGATTTTCGCGCTGGGAGCCATCTTCGTTTGCTCCTTGAGGAAATGGTACTGGAGATTGGCAACCGCATTATTCAGCGGCGCCGCGAGGATCTTGAGGCAGGCACAGTGAAGGCCCCGAAGCACTGAAGGCGCCTGAGGCTCAGAGCAGCAGCAGAAAAAGCACCACACAGATTGTGGTTGGAATAAGGGCGGCTAGGAAAAGTTTCAGGGCCTCCACCCCATTCGCTCCAAAATGGGATTGCAGGATCGATTGACCTGCGGGATTGGGTGCATTGGCAATGACGGTGAGCCCCCCGCCAGCCACCGCGCCAGCCACGACAGCGAGCTTGGCATGATCGGAAAAGCTTGGCACGAGCGAGGCCAGATAAGTGATCGCAGCATTATCATTGAAGGCTGTGAGTGCGGTTGAACCCAGCAAGAGTTGGGTGGGATTCAGACTCGTGAGGACCGGCTCGATCCACCATTGTTGGCAGCCGCCGTGGATCACAAGGCCTGCTAAAAAAATCCCTACAAGAACAGGGCTCTGGAGGTTGATTGCATCCTGATTTCTTTGGGTGGCGGATACAAAGGCTAGGAAAAACATGAATGCAATCACGATCATTGCGGCGTAGTGCGCGGTCAGAACGACAAAAGCGATGAAGACGAGATGGCAAAAAATGATCCAAGTGGGAACTCGCTTTGTTTTTTCTGTTCGGTCTGGCGCGGGACATCTCAAAGAGAGGAGCTCTCGGCGGAACGCCACAAAGGCGAGAGTATTTGAAAGCAGAATACAGACTGTGGCTTTCCAGCCGAAGTGGAGAAGCATGAAGGGCGTGTCCCAGTTCCATTTGCTTGCGACCATCACTACGGGAGGCGCGGCAAAATGGGTGAGCGTGCCTCCGACCGAAATGTTCACGAAGAGTAGGCCCAGCGTTACGTAGCTCAGCTTCACGGACGGTTTGAGTTTATAGAATTTGCCTGCGAGCAACATGGCGCAGATCGTCATCGCGGCGGGCTCTGTGATGAAAGATCCCAAGAGTGGGCCGACGGTTAGAATCGCAAACCACCAGCCGGCCGGGGTGCCCTTCCCGATATCGGCAAATTTTTTCATCGCTCCCTCTGCGAAGTAGAGGATCGGGCGCGAACCAGCGATCGCCATGATCACCACCACGAAGATCGGCTCGGTGAAGTTCACTCCGTTGATATAGTGCGAGACAGCACTGGGGCCTTTCATCAAACCAATCGCGAGTGCGAGCGGAATGAGCCAGATGCCGAAGATCACCTCCACCTCACCGAGAAAATGAAAAGTCACGGCGAGGAATTTTTTTTGATCCAATATCTTCGAATTGCGTGTGGCTTCATCTGGCTCGCTCAGAATCTGCTTGTACTCGGCTTCAAATCGGTGGGAGACGGCTTGAAATTTGGCTGCAACAAATGTGTGGACGATCGCTGCAATAAAAATTGCGGTTGCAATGAGGTTGAAGGGGTCGGCCTGAATCCGTCCGAGAAGCTTCTGCGCGACATTGGTAACGTTGCTATCGGCATAGTTTTCTAGAGGTGTGGGGAAAAATGCTGATGGTTCGTTGGCGCCAGTTGCCTGATGGCAGAGAGTCAAGAAGGCGATGATTGCTAGGCTGGAAAGTAAGAACCGGCTTTGTAGGCGTGAATGCGTCGGCATGTTGGAGTGTGGCTTAACACAAAACCGAATGGGGAGGAAACAGGATCAATCCTCGCTGGCGTGGTCGGGAATTTGGTTTGCACGAGGCGCATTGGGTTATAGAGAGATTGACTTATGTTTACTGGACTTGTTGAGGAAAATGGGCGCTGCGAGTGGCTCAAGATCGCTGAGGGTGGGGCTCAATTGGCGATTCACGCTCCAGGCATTGCCGATCGCGTCCGTGTGGGGGACAGCGTGGCGGTGAATGGTTGCTGTCTCACGGTGACCCATTTTGGGGAAGGCTCGCTGATTTTTGATCTTCTCATGGAAACCCTCCGCTGCACGAATCTCGAGAGCTTTGTACCCGGAACGGTCGTGAATCTCGAGTGCTCGCTGGCTGCCGACGGTCGGTTGGGCGGGCATTTTGTGCAAGGTCATGTGGATACGACCATACAAGTCCGCTCCACCGCACGACATGGCGCAGATCTTCGTTTGGATTTTGAAATGCCATCAGCCTTTGCTTGCTATCTTTCCTACAAAGGCTCAGTTGCTATCAACGGAGTTAGCCTCACCGTTGCGGAGGTCGGGCAGGACACTTTTACGGTTTGGATCATCCCACACACAGCAGAAGCCACAAATCTTGGTGCACTGGCAGTCGGGGACTCGGTAAATCTTGAGTGCGACATGCTGGCAAAGTACACGGCTCGCATTCTCGAGTGCCGGAATGGGTGAGAGTTTTTTTCACGCCTATTCCAGTCCTCGCTCTGAAATATCTTCCTCATTCAGGCCGAGGTAGTGTCCCAGCTCATGTAGAAAAGTGATGCCCACCTCTTCGCGGAAACCGCTCTCGACGCCCCCGCACATCTCCCAGTGGTTTCCAAGCCACAGAACGATCCGGGACATCTGAGGGGATGTGGGGTCCGTGGCATCTGATCCATCGAAAAGCCCGAGTTGGTCTCTTGCTATGCCATCTGCTTCGTGTGCTGGTGAGGGAAACTCTTCAAGAACCAGAGCGACCTTGTTCAATGCTGTCCTTAGCTGGTCGGGTAGTCTCTCACGGGTCCTCTCGATTTCGTCTCTGGCGATCTCCAAAAGAAATGAAAACGTCGCGTCGGATTTGTGCTCAAATTTCATTGTTATTCTTCAATGGGCTGAAAGGCATATTTGGTTTTCAAGAGGTCCAAAAAGCCATTAAAATTATTTTCAAATCGCTTCTTATGCATTATAAGCACGAACTCCATGTATCTGGATCTGAACGCGGCCTCTATAAGTATTAAACGTTGTCTGAGTGGCGATACTGATGAAGCGTCACGTCTTTATTCGGAGTTGCTTCCTCTGATGATTGCTTTTCTTAAAAATCTTGGAGCTTCGTCAGAGGAGTCTGAAACCTTGGCTAGGGAAATGATGTGCGATTGTCTTGTTGGGACGCCAACTCGTCAGGCATTAATCAGCAAATATCATGGTCGCAGTTTGATTTCCACTTGGTTGAGTACTATTGCTCGCAATAGATATTATGATTTTCTGCGGCGAAAGAGGGGAGAGCATGCTCTCGCTACTCGGCTTTTGATGAGCTCGACTGACGAAGATAGGTTCGATGCCAAAGTGACTCAGGATGAGACACTCCTTGAGGCCTTGCGCTTGGCGCTCAGGCGTGCCTTCGACTCCATCGCGGCAACCGACAAAGTGCTTTTACACCTCGTTCACGGGCACAATGTGGATCAACGTATTCTTGCAAAAATCCTGCGTTGGTCGGACACCAAGATGAGCCGTCATCTTTCTGCTCTCAGATCTGAATTAAAAGCGCAGGTCGAATTGTCTCTCATGAGCTCTGAATCTGGTACGGATCCTCGATGGGAAGATATCATTGAGGTTTGCGGTCGAATGGTGGAGCCACTTTAAAAAGCGATGGATTCTGCGTTTTATGATACCAACCGTGACCATGCGTTTTTTACGCTTTTCCTGGATGTGTTTTTTTCCGCCGATTCGGTGGTTTGTTTTGAAGATCAATCTGACGAGGACGAACTCACCAGAAACATGGCCGACATGGCAGCAGGTCGTCTTTCCTTGGCTGAAGTGCACAAGCTTTTTGGCAGGGTGAAATCAGATTCTTCGGCAATTGCTCGCCTCGCCGAATTGCTTCAAAAGACCAAAGCCCAGAGTCGTGAGGAATCTCAAGACTAGGCAATTTTTATTATGCAAACTTCTCGTCGTAATTGGCCTTCTGGATCGCTGCTTAAAGGCATGGGGTCTCCACTAGGGAGTTATGCAGAGTATGAAGCCTGGATGGATACTCAGGCTGGAGCCATCTGCCGTGGGGAGTGGGAGGGGTGGCCACGCCCGAGCGGGTTTGGGATACTGCGTGATTCTGTGGTGGCCTCTGGAGCGGACCAGGGAGCGCTATGGTTGGTTGATGATTGGAAGCATGAATTAAGGCCTTGTTTTAGCTCTGCGGCCGATTCCGAAATGTTTGTGCAAGAAATGCGCCAACCCTTGAGTTCGGGGTTGATCAGCATGGTTTTCTTTACTGAAGATGCGATTTGTGAGGCGCATGTCGGAAGCCGTCGTGAGTATTGCTCGGATATTGATTCACGATTGGGGGTGATGACTCAAGCCATGGTCGCCATTCCGATTTTCTTTGCCCAACGATGCCGAGGGATATTTTCTGCCGTTCTTTTTAGCTCTGGCGCAAGTTTGAATCGTAAAGAGGCATTTCTACCTGCTGATTTCGACATTCTTTCGCAGGCCTCAAGTCTTTGGAGTGCGCAAATGGACTCACAGTTGAGTGAGCTCGCAATACAAACCGGTGCAAATTTGCGCTTATGATCGGAGTTACGCGGGTGGGAGACTTTCCCGATGCTGCGTATCGTGGCGATGGGCATGGAGTGAAGGTGGCTGTGCTTGATTCAGGCATAGAGAAAATTCATCCAGCATTTGAAGGTGCTATCTTTGCGGATGATCTTTGCTTTACGACTACGGAAGGCAGCGGCGCACCCATAGATGCTCACGGAGTTGATTTTTTTGGCCATGGCACGGCTGTGGCAGGCGTCCTTTTTGAAAACGCACCTGCCGTCACCATCGGCAGTTTTCGCGTACTGGGCGGGAGCGTCTATGGTCGTGATGAAATTATCCGCAGAGCCGCGTTGGAAGCGATTGCGCGTCGATATCACATTATTCATTGCAGCTTCGGTGCGAGCGGATCCGCCCTTTCTGTGATGACTTTCAAGTCTTGGGTTGATGCCGCTTATCTTGCCGGAATTCATGTCGTCGCTGCTTGCAATAACGGAGATCCATCTACGCGCGTGTGGCCGGCACATTTTTCCAGCGTTGTGGCGGTGGATTCCAGTAAGTTTGTTTCCAGTGGCCGGCTGCAGCGTCGTGCTGGGTCAATTGTTGAATTTGTGGCAAGAGGCCATGTGAAACTGACGCTGCCATGGCGGGATAAAACGATGCGAACCATTGCTGGAACCAGTTTTTCTGCGCCGGTGGCTACGGGCTTGATGGCTCGAATCCTCTCTATCCATCCCGGCATTCATCCAGACCAGATGAAAATGATATTACGTGATATTGCCGATCCCTCAGACTAATTGAGGGATCGCATTTCCTTGAGTGGTAAGAGTTGGAGAGCGAACCCTACTGGATGGACGGGGGCACTGGGCCGGTTTTTGGAACAAGGCGGAGAACAACGGTCCTGTTGCGCGCGGCTGCGTTGGGCACATCGTTTGCGAACGGTTGCGCCAAGCCACCTGTCGAGCTGACGAGTAGGCGATCAGATGGGAAGTTTGAGGATTCGCGCAGAACCTCCGTGGCAGCAACTGCGCGACGAAGTCCCAAAGTGAAGTTATCACGGAATGGGGATTGTTGGCGCATCGCCGTGCCGTCTGTCTGACCCTCAATGATGAGCCAGAAATCCGGAGCCTCCGCCGCAAATAGGGCCCCGACACGGGCTAATTGTTCGCGGCCTTTTTTATCAACCTTTAACCCGGAGGCGAAAATTCCTTCTTCAAACTTGATGCGGATTTCGTTTTTGTTGCTGGTGATCACGCAGCCCGGCAGTTCCATGAGACTTGGAAGGAGGCGGTTGATGGATTCAAGATTCTGGTCGACGGAAGGAGCCGCAGCGATTGGCGAGGTACGCGGAGGTAGATCGGGAATGAGAGCGACCGGCTTGGAGACTGGGGCTTCCAGAGGTGCTGCTGCAATGGGCGTGGCGGCTGTGGTTGCAATGGCGTCCGTCACAGAATTCGGCATTGGTGCGCCACTCGCGTTTGCTTGAGCGGGTTCCTCAGTCTCGTTGTGCTTATAAACGACTTGAAACTCTGGCAGAACTGGCATCGTGGGCTTGGGTTTTGGCTGTGCAAGCGGGGATGGCTTGCTTGTCTTCGGAACTAAGAGTTCCTTGATTCCGAATCCAGCTACTACTAAAACAACAAGAATAACCACCCAGTACGCAAGTTTGCGAAATGCGTTAAATCCTCCGCCTGAGCGTTCCCCACGATGTGAGTGGGGTTGTGGAGTCGCGCCGTGTTTGTTGTATGGGCGGGATATTTCGACGGCGTCCGTATCTAAAGAGGTCTCACGAACTGTGTCGCGTCGAGTTGGCTGAGCCGAGATGGTGGGCTGAACAGCTTTACGGATTTTCGGGTCTTTGGCGGGGGGCGTTGACCGGGATGGCTTTTTACCCTGCGATTTTTCGGAAATTTGCGCCATCAGTTCCAAAGCGGAAGTCGAGCGGGCAGATGATTTGCGGGGCGCCTTCGTCTGGGGTTTCGCCGGGGTTTCTTCTTCCTCTTCGTCTAATTGCTCGGTCACACGGCCAACTCCGCTCTCATCGTCTATCTCGTGAACCTCACCAACGGAATCAAAGTCATCATCCCCCACAGAGCCCACCATTTCCTGCACCACAGGCTTGATTTCACGAGCGATAGTGGTTTCTGCTTTTTTAAGTTTTGCGGGGAAATCCATTTCTATCGGCTCACCCGCCGAATCTTCAGGAAGGTTTGTGGCCTCGCCATCGCGTTCGCGCATCCAGTTTTGGAGGGCGAAACGGTTAAAACGCCATTGTCTTCCAACTTTTACCCCAGGCAACTGACCCTCGCTACAGAGTTTGAGGAGGGTGGATTTTGGCATTTTGAGGAAGACCGCTGCCTCATCGCCATTCATCACTTCATTTTGTAGAGCCGATTGATCGTTTGCCATGCTAATTTTTTGTGGGTGGCGAGCTTGTGATAAAAAATCAGCCGATGCAACTCTTGCTTTTCGGGTTTCTCGTTGCCGGATGTGGATTTTTTAGTGAATGCTTGAAGTATGAAAGACGTTCGAGTGCGAGTGCCGGCTACCACGGCGAATTTGGGCCCCGGTTTTGATGCGATGGGAATTGCCCTGCAAATCTATAATACAACAACTGTTTCTCGGGGACGGGAAGCTGATCCGGGCGAGATGGCCAACGCTGCGGCGAACCTATTTTTTAGGACCTCTGGAGTGAAGCCCTTCGATTTTTCATGGAAGGTGGAGGGCGACGTGCCGAGGTCGCGTGGTCTAGGAAGTAGTGTGACCGTGCGGCTTGGCGTTTTGCATGGACTCAATCAATTGGCAGCAAAACCTCTTGGTCGAAAAGAGATTTTTAAGATTTGTGCGGAATTGGAGGGTCATCCGGATAATGCGGCGCCTGGTGCTTTTGGTGGATTCTGTATCGCACCAAAAAATGGGGCCTTACAGCGTTATCCCATCGATAACCAACTCGCTTTTGTATTGTTGATTCCTGAAATGGAACTCCAGACATCCACTGCTCGCAGTGTGCTGCCATCGAAAATTCCGCACTCCGATGCCGTTCTGTCTGTTGGAAATTCCTCGGCTATCGCTGGAGCCTTTGCGAGCGGTGATTACCGCAAGTTGGCAGGTTGTTTTGAGGATCGTTTGCATCAACCCTATCGGGCAAAACTGCTGCCTTATTTGGACGATGTGATTGCAGCGGGCTGTGCCGAGGGTGCTCTGGGTGGTTGGCTAAGTGGAGCTGGCTCCACTGTGGCTTGCGCGACTCTTCGCCGACCAGATCGCGTCGCAAATGCCATGATCGCGGCATGCGGTCTCGAATCGGCCTGCGCCATCGTGGTGCGTGCCGACAACGTTGGGGTTAAGATCGCATGAGGCGCTGGATCGAGGGGCTTGAGTCCTTCGCGATGGATGTAATCCTCGACCGTCGCTACGGACGGAGGGCGGGTTTCTTGCGATGGCTTCTCTCTGGATTATCGAAAATCTACCAGACCATCGTGCAAGGACGCCTGGCACTTTACAGGGGTCGTATTTTTAGAAGCCACTCCCACGGGTGCCTGGTCATCAGCGTCGGTAACCTCACGGTCGGAGGCACTGGGAAAACTCCCGTGGTCGAGATGCTCGCCAGAGCTCTTCAGGAAGGAGGGCGCCGTGTAGCGATCCTGAGCCGAGGTTACAAAAGCGTGCCAAGGCCTTTTTTTATGCGGCTTGGCGAAAAATTGACGCGCCACAAATCGCTTTTTGTCCCTCGTGTGGTTTCGGATGGGGTTTCGTTGCTTTTGGATTCGCGTACAGCGGGTGATGAGCCATTCATGCTTGCGAACAACCTGCGCGGGGTCGTGGTGCTGGTGGATCGCGATCGTGTGCGGAGCGGCATCTATGCGATCAAGGAATTCGGGGCTGACGTGCTGATTTTGGACGACGGCTTTCAGTATGTGAAAATGCGTCATGGTGTGGAAGTGGTGCTCGTTGATCGCCAGGCGCCATTTGGTAACGAGCATTTGCTTCCACGGGGAACATTGCGCGAGCCGCCAGAGAATCTTTGCAGAGCAACGCACATTTTTCTCACCAAATGCGATGGCGGAGACAACTCGGAAATCATCTCAAGAATTCGTCGCTACAACCGCACCGCTGAGATCATCGAGTGTACGCATCGTCCCAAGCATTTGCGGAATTTTTCGACTGGCGAGATCAAACCCTTGGAGTTTCTCCGGGGCCTGAAAATCGGCTCCCTGAGCGGGATTGCGGTGCCCGAGAGCTTTGAATCCGCGTTGCGTGGGTTGGGTGCTGAGCTTGAATTGACCCAGACTTACGCGGACCACCACCGCTATTCTACCAAGGAGGTGGACCGTTTTATCCGCCGTTGCGCGAGGCGAAATCTGGATGCTGTCCTGACCACCGAGAAGGATGCTGTACGTATTCCTCGTATCATGAACCCCGAGGTGCCTGTTTATTACATGCGGGTTGAAATTGAAATCCTAGCCGGCCAGGAGAGTTGGGAGCGTTTTGTCGGAAGGCTCACTCAGCCTTGGAGCGGGATGATTCCTGAGAGGTGCTATTGATTTTTGAGAAATATCGGCGCGTCGCAGCGTGGCGGGCACGGAACATGCCAGTGAAGACCAGCGGCAATACAAATCGGGACACAGCGTTTCCGAATAAGCCGCCTTTGAGCAAATACTCGACGCGATCGGTTAGCAACGCGCCCTGAGGGTGCGGACTAAAGCGGTGACTATGCCTCCAGATTGCAAACGGCGAGCTGATCGCCGTGTCAACAAGCAGTGTTGGACATTCGGCTTTCTCCCACCGACCTGTCCATCGAATGGGTAGGCCAAATTGTTTTGCATGAATTCGAAAAATGCCGCCCTGCTCCGCCCTCTCAGCGCACACAACCTCCAGTACCACCAAGGAACGTGGAGCGATGCTCGAGATATTCTTTGGATTTTCATGAAAGGAATAAAGGGCTTCCTGAGTGGCTGAGACGGCCGTCGAGGCCTCGAAAATAAATGGTTTCATAGAAAAATGCGCTTGACCTATTTTTGACATCGGCAAGTTTATCGCCCGCGCTTCGATGTTGCTTCAACTTTCTTGTTGCAAAATCCTAGGCTGCTCATTACTCACAACCCGCAATCCTATATTAATCACATGTCTGAAAAATCCATCGAAGAAAAAGTCAAAGATATCATTGTCGAGCAACTCGGGGTGAACGCCGAGCAAGTCACTCCCTCTGCCTCATTCATAGAGGATCTGGGCGCAGATTCGCTGGATACTGTTGAACTCGTCATGGCCTTTGAGGAAGAATTTTCCGTGGAAGTTCCCGATGAGGACGCTGAAAAACTTCAAACCGTCGGCGATGTCATCAAGTACATTGAAGAAAAAGCTGCCAAGTAAACAATTTTTCCTAGTTTTCATCAAGACCCCGCTTCGGCGGGGTTTTTTTGTTTTCAATCGACTTTGGGGCTCTGGGTTTAGCAGGATGAGGAAATGAACATTCTGATTGCGGCAAGCGAAATGGCTCCATTCGCACGTTCCGGGGGGCTTGCAGATTTTGTGAGCGGCCTAGCCACTCACCTGAGCGCTGCCGGTCACGAGGTCATGGTGGTGTTGCCTTTTTTCCGATGCATCAGGGAAGACAAGAATCTTGGAGCGAAACGTTCGAAAACCAAGTTTGTCATCAATGTCGGAAGGGAGAGCCTCCCTTGCGAGATTTGGGAGGCGGCGGGTCCGCAGGGTGTCAAATTGAGATTCGTGCAAAGGGAGGAATTTTTTGATCGTTCGGGCCTCTATGGAGCCGATGGTCGCGATTACCAAGACAACGCGGCTAGATTTATTTTCTTCTCCAAATGCGTTGCAGAAATGGCACGCCTGCACGCGTCGGACGCGGTACACTTGGTCGGCTGGCAGGCTGCGATGGCTGCGGTATTCATCCGAGATCAAAAAATTCCGGTCCCCACGGTGCTTTCACCTTTTTCGCTCGAATACCAAGGGAACTTTTGGAGCCACGACTTTGCTTACACAAATTTGCCCGATTCGTATTTTTCGGCTGATGGGTTGGAATTTTACGGGAGTATGAACTTTCTGAAAGCTGGGATCGTTTTTGCAGATGCCGTCGTCCTGCCCGGCGGGCGTTTCGTGGCAGATGCTCAGACTCCGGCTCAGGGGTGCGGGCTGGAAAATGTGCTACGCCGGCACGCCCAGAAATTAGAAGGCATTGTTTTTGGTTTAGAGGAGGAGGCCCTACCTGTCGTGAAATCGGACGCCAAGTCGCGCGCGGTGGCCTACCGCGAATTTTTCCCTGAGGCCAATCCCAAGTCAGCCCGTATCTTTGTGGTTGATAGTATTTCCACAACCGGATCCGGTTTCGATTTGCTCCTTCAGGCTCTTGATTTGATCCCATCGCAGGACCTCTGTGTTGTTTTACTGGGGGATATTCCGCTTTCGTGCCTCGAAGCTCTGGAGATCGCTCTCCGACGTCATCGGGGCCGCTTGGTTCATTTGCCCGAGGTGGATGGTGGGCTCCTGGCTCGAATTTTGTCCGTTGCGAAATTTGTCCTTCTGCCAGGGGTTCTAGAGCCAAAGAGTACATTTTTGGCTGCTGCAATGAGGAACGGTCTCGTGCCAGTGGCAGAGTATTGCCACGGACTTCCTGATTTTGTCCGAGACTTTGATCCGGTTACCCATGCCGGGAATGGATTGGTTTTTTACCAGCACGCTCTTCCAGTTCTTGTCGATGCCTTAAAACGCGCGCTTTTCCTTCCCGCTAGTGATCTGGAAATCCTCTCGCAGCGTGGACGCGATAGGGATTTCTCATGGGGGCCTGCCGTGGTGCGTCTTGAGCACCTTCACCGCCGCTTGCTCCGAGAATTCGGTCGATCCGCAGATTAATCGGACCGATGCACAGGCGCTGGATTTTCCCCGGGTTGCCGGATGTTGCAACTCTCGGACGCTTGAGCCGAGAGGCCGACGTCTCCGATTTCCTTGCCTCTTTGCTTCTCAAGCGGGGTGTGGCGACTGGAACCCAGGCCGAGGCCTACTTGAAGCCCCGTTTGCGTGCCCTTGCTGATCCCAATTTATTACCTGAAATGGATGTGGCTGTGGCAAGGATTCTCAGGGCGATGGACCTTCGGGAGCGAGTTGTTCTCTATGGGGATTACGATGTCGATGGCATCACCTCACTAGCCATTTTGGCGCGTTTTTTTAAAGCCTGTGGTCTTGATGTGCCCTGTTTCCTGCCTTCCAGAGTCGAGGAGGGGTATGGCCTCAGCGATGCGGGTGTGGAGCGCTGTCTGGAAATGCACTCCCCGCAATTGCTGTTGGCGGTGGATTGCGGCACGACTTCTGCGAAGGAAATCGCGGCGCTGCGCAGACGTTCCGTCGATGTCATCGTGCTCGATCATCACGAACCCGGACCGCAACGCCCGGATTGCATAGCTTTGGTCAATCCCAAATGTGGGGTTGGATTTCATTATCTTTGTAGCGCAGGGGTGGTCTTTAAATTTGCACACGCCATTTTAAAGGCACGCCCAGTTGAAAGTCTGGACCTTCGGGAATTTCTCGATCTGGTGGCGTTGGCTACGGTGGCCGATATTGTCCCCCTCGTGGAGGAAAATAGAATTTTTGTCAGCCACGGCTTGCGTCAAATGGAAAAGACCCGTTGGGCCGGCTTGGCCGCCCTCCGACACGTTTCTGACGTCGCTAGCCCGATAAAAGCTGGAGATATCAGCTTTCGAATGGGGCCGAGGATCAATGCCGCAGGTCGATTAGGGCCTGCGATGGAGGCTCTCCAGCTTTTGCTTGTGGATGATCCCACTGATGCGGCTCGGCTCGCTGGAGGACTCGATGCACACAACCGCGAACGCCAGAGCGTGGAGCGCCAAGTCGTACGCGATGCAGAGGATTGGGTCTCCAAAAACTTCAAGCCTGGAGTCCATGCCTCGATCGTAGCGGGAAGCCGTGACTGGCATATTGGAGTTCTCGGCGTGGTCGCCTCGCGCATCATGCGTCAATATCACCGACCGACCTTTGTGATTGGCTTCGACGAATCTGGTTTGGGGAAGGGAAGCGGACGCAGCATCGAGGGCTTGCCGCTTGTGGCGATGCTCCGCGAATGTGCTGGTCATCTGGAGAAATTTGGCGGGCATGATATGGCCGCAGGTATATCCTTGAACGAATCCAGCCTAGAAGCATTTCGACAGGCGTTTGAGACATCCGCCAAGGCCATTTCCAACGAGGAAATCCTAACGCCTTGCCTGCGTTTGGATTTTGAACTTGGGCTTGGCGATATTGATTCTTCCGTCCTGGAAGCTCAGGATTTGTTGGAGCCTTTTGGGAATTCCAATTCCCAGCCGATCATGTTTTCGCGTGCCATTGCACCGGCGGGAGAACCCCGAATTATGAAGGAGAAGCACCTGCGGATTGAGTTGCAATGCGGACGCCGTCGCGTGTCAGCGGTCTTCTTTAACGCTCCGGTGAATGCGCTGCCCCGCCCGCCGTGGGATATTGCTTACACGCTGGACTGGAATGTTTGGCAGGGTCGAGCCGAGCCCCAATTGAGGATTGTAGAAGTGCGACACGCCGAATGAGTTTATTGCCGCCCTCGACGCTTCTCGATGCATTGCCTTGGATTCCTTCCAACCGCAAGCCTACCTTGCGGCGTTTGGGGATACTCACGCTGGAGCATTTGTTGCGTCACTTTCCTAGGCGTTATGAGGACCGCAGGAAATTCGATCGTTTTCCTGATGCGCCATCGGAAACGCCGGTCTGCCTTTATGGCTTAGTAAATAAGACGAACTACAAGCGCTTTGGTCCACGCCGAATTTTTGAGGCGATCCTGGAGGATGAAAACGCAGGTGTGCTTTCCAGTCCTCTCACGCTGCGGTGGTATAACATGCCTTGGATTCAAAAGATGATCCAAGGTGGGGATCGGCTCGTCGTCTTTGGGAAGCCACGCGAGCGGTCGAAGCGTATGGTGATCGAGCATCCTGAATTTGAGGTCATTGAGGACGACGGTTTGGTTTCTTTGCATTTCGATCGCATCACTCCCGTTCACAGCGCAGGCGATGGATTGCCTGTACATGTATTGCGAGAATTGATCCACCAAGCGCTCGAGGTCACGGATCTTGGCGCAATTCCCCGCTTATGGCCTGAATGGATGAGTCATGAGGCCATGCTTCTGGATGTCTGGAGAGCGGTTCACTTTCCTGTTGATATGACCGAATGTGAGGCCGCTCGACGGCAGTTGGTTCGCGATGTCTTTTTCGGAATCCAGCTCATTCTCGGATCCCGCCGTGCCGCGATTAGAAACAATGGAGGCTTTGAGCGGCCGGGAACCGGTTCCATTTGGCGCGCAGTTGTGGAGGCTTTGCCCTTCGAACTCACCGACTCGCAGCGCGTGGTCATGCAAGAAATTTCGACTGACATGGCGATGCCGTCCCGAATGAACCGTCTTCTGCAAGGCGATGTGGGATCGGGTAAAACGCTTGTCGCCCTGCGTGCCATGATCCAAGCCCATGAGTCAGGCTGGCAAGCTGCTCTTATGGCTCCCACCCAGATTTTGGCGGAGCAACATTATCTCAATTTCCGCCGGATTCTCGATCCCTTGGGGATTCCAGTTGTACTGCGGACATCATCTCGCCGTGAGGAGTCCCTTCCGTCTTCTGATTTATTTGCATCCAACTCAACCGGTCCTGCACTGGTTGTTGGCACACATGCGTTGCTTTTTGAGGGAGCGGAGTTTGAGCGTCTTGGTTTGGTGGTGATTGACGAGCAGCACAAGTTTGGTGTCCTCCAGCGTGCCCAACTTATTGAGCGGGCAGACGCTCCGGACGTATTGGTTATGACCGCGACTCCCATCCCCCGCACCATCACTCAGACTCTCTACGGGGACTTGGATATTTCCCTTTTAAAAGATCGTCCCGCCGGGCGCGGACGAATCGTGACGGTCGTGCGGGAGGTTGAAAAGCTCCCCGCCATTGTGGATTTCCTGCGAGGCGCGCTCGCTGCAGGAAGGCAAGCCTACATCGTTTATCCGCTGATTGAAGAATCCGAGAAGCTCGACCTGAAAGCCGCCACTTCCGAGTTTGAAAAATGGCGCGCTCTTCTGTCCCCGGCCACTGTCGGGCTTCTGCATGGCAGAATAGATGATGTCGCAAAGGATGCCATGATGCGGGATTTTCGGGAAGGCCGCCTCTCCGTGCTTGTGGCGACGACTGTCATTGAGGTCGGCGTGGACGTGCCGAATGCCACTATCATGATTATCGAAGAGGCTGGCCGTTTCGGTCTTTCCCAGATGCATCAGCTTCGCGGTCGCATCGGACGCGGTCCTGAAAAGTCGTGGTGCATTCTTCTTCATGATGGCGCAACTGGCCCGGCTCTTGAAAAGTTGCAGGTTCTAGAAAATACGCTCGATGGATTTGCGATAGCCGAGGCTGATCTCAGATTGCGGGGTCCAGGAGACCTTCTGGGCACTGCTCAGACTGGTCTGCCATCCCTCGGTCTTGGTGACTTGTTGCGGGATGCCGACATTATGGCCGAGGCTCGAGGGATCGCGTGGCAGGTTCTGGAGGAGGACCCTAAGCTGGAAAATCCTATCCATAGAGAGATGAAAGACTACGTTTTAAAAAATACCGTCAGCCAGCAATTGTCCGCAGGATGATTTCGCGCCTTGTCAAAAACCTGTGTGGATTTATTAATACTCCCCTTACTTTATGCCCGCCGCTAATGATCTCCGCAAAGGAATGGCCATCCGTTACAACGGAAACCCGGCCATCGTTCTCGACATCCACCACCGCACACCTGGAAACCTTCGGGCTTTTGTTCAGTGCATTATCCGCTACATCGGAACCGGAAAATCAGCGGATATTCGATTTTCCTCAACGGAAAAAGTGGATGTTGTGGACGTAAATCGTCAGCCACTGGAATTCAGCTACAGCGACCACCAAGGCTACCACTTCATGGATCCTGCCACTTTCGAGACGATTACTCTCAACGAGTCGCTCATTGGTGACTCCAAGCAGTATCTGGTTGAAAATCTGAAGGTGGAAGTGCTCAGTATTGAAGGCCGTCCCGCTCAGATCGAGCTCCCTTCCTCAGTTGTTTTGAAGGTGGTCGAATCCGCAGATGGCATTCGCGGTGATTCTGCGAACAACGTCCAGAAGCCCGCCACACTCGAGACTGGCAAGATCATCAACGTCCCTCTCTTCATCAAAGAAGGGGAAATGATCAAGGTCAGCACGGTTGACGGTACCTACATGAGCCGAGCTTAGGATGGACCTGAAAAATCCATTTGACTTCTGACCCGGCCGTACGATCCTAAAATTCTTATGAAAAACTTATTCATTCTTGCAGCAGTCGTCGTCGCATTTTCCGCCTCCTCCGTGATGGCTGGATCCTGCTCCGGCGGTGGATGTGGTGGCGGTGACAAATCCAAGGAAAAAGAAGGCACCAAAGACGGTGAGAAAAAATCTCTCACTGTCGAAGTTTCCCTCTAAAAAATTTCAGGAAAATTTCCTTCCAACGAAAGGCGCGGGCGGTCCTCGGACCGCCCGCGTTTTTGTTTTTCTGGCCCGCGCTTCTCAATTTTGAATCGGGTGTTCCGAATCAAGAGGGTCGAGTAGGCAGGCGCCTGCGAACCATTTTTTCCATTCTGTTAGTTCTGTTCAAAATCCGTTTTTCAGAGTTAGTCTGAGAGTGTGACATCGTTCCTTTCACGGCCATGGCGTGTGACTTGTGCGGCGGTGTCTCTTTTTGGGGAGATTGAGGGCGAGCAGCGGGCTGCGTCCTTTGCCTATTATGCTTTGTTTTCTCTTTTCCCACTGCTCGCGCTTTTGCTCACATTGGGTTCGGTTTTTGTAGATCCTGTCTCCGCGATTTCAGCGGCTGAGAAAATCTTCCCGATGGATGAAGGGCAGCGCGACTTGGTTTGGAAGATGTCCGAGTCGCTTCAGAAAACTCGTGGCGGCGTTGGGCTGGCATCTCTGCTCGTATTGCTCTGGAGTTCCTTGCGTTTTTTTCAGGCGCTTGTTCAAGGGGTCAATCGTGCTTGGCACCGGACTTTACTTCCGTGGTGGAAGTTGCCGGCAAAAAACCTGCTCATGATGATGGTCGTCGGCAGTGCGCTGGGACTCGGCTTAGTGGTGCCTGCGATTTTGCAGGCGATTCTTAACACCCTTCTTGCGCTGCAGGCTTGGTTTGGCGGCATTCTGCCTTTGCCCACATCGGGCGAAATGAGGTTTCTCTATGCGGTCGGGCGATATGTTCTGGCTGGGGGATTGCTATTTTATGCTCTGGTAGCTCTCTACATGCTCGCTCCCGGACGGCGGATTTATTTTCGACAAGTTTGGTTGGCTGCTCTTAGCGTAGCCATCGGTCTTCAGTCTGGGCAGAGTCTTTTTGGAAACTACGTCTCCAAAATCGTGAACTACAATGCGATTTACGGTTCAGTGGGTGCGCTCATGCTGGCCCTCATGTGGGTCTATGTGGCGGGAGTGATGATTCTTTTGGGAAGCTGCTTCTGCGCCGCTGCGGATGGCGGCTAGAAAACTACTCCATCCAATTCAGGACATTGAAATTTTCAGAGATCATCAGCACCACTACGAATGCGACTGTGAGGATGCCTCCTGCCACTGCCACGGCTGCGGCAGTGAGAAGGACGCGGATGAGTGGATCTTGGGGATCGGAAGCAGTTTCAGGCATAAGTCGATTCAAATAGACTGAGCGGATTTTGTCAAATCACTCATGCCGCAGGGCCTTCACCGGGTCGAGTCGTGCGGCGAACCATGCCGGAATCAGCGCTGCCAGCGAGCAAATGGCAAAGGCGCTGATGCAGATCAAGGCCACATCCGACGGTACGATCTCGGCTGGGATTTCGCTAAATTGATAAACCGAGGCGGGAAAAATTTCTATGTTGAAAGCGGAGGATAGGAAGCGGCTGACCTCGTTGCGGTATTGGACCATCGTGATGCCCAAGGCCAGTCCCGTGAGGGTCCCAAAAATACCCACGACCATTCCTTGGGCGACAAACACTCCAATGATCTGCTGCGTTTGAGCCCCGAGTGCTTTCATAACGCCGATTTCTCGGGTTTTTTGGACGGTGACTGTGATGAGCGTGTTCATGATTCCGAAGGCAGCCACTAGGATTATGAACATGAGAAGAAAAAACATGACACTTCGTTCCATGCGAATCGCGTCAAAGATTTGCTTGTTCATGTCGATCCAGCTCATCGCAAATTGCGGCGGGGGCAAAGTGGCATTGAGCTCGTCGCGCACGGAGTTGGCGAGGTAGGGGTCGCTTGTCGCCAGCGCGAGGCCGTGGGCGCCTCCTCCGAGATTGTAGAGCTCTTGGCCTATGTGGAGCGGCACCAGAAGAAACTCGCTATCGTAAAGATAGCGTCCGCTTTCAAATATCCCGGCCACCTCGAGTTCGGTTGGCAGGATCATTTCCTTCAATGCTGAGACGTCGGTGGATTTGTCGCCCGAGCGCTGGATTCGGTCTATTTCCTCGAGAATCTGATTAAAATTGCCTGGCGAAAAAATCGTCACATTTTCTCCGACACATACGCCAAGTTCCCGGGCCAGCTCCGAGCCGATCACCGTCTTACTGCCAGACAAGTCGTAAGTGCCATCGACAATGAAATCTGCGACGTTCACGACTTTGCGTTCCAGTTCTGCATCCACTCCACGGATTTTAGGCGCGAGGCGGCGGTTTTGGTATTCCACGATGACCGGTCCTTGAACGAATGGCGCGGCTGCCTTGACGTGCGGGTTTTTCATCGCCTGCTTGGCAGTGGACTCCCAATCTTCCATAACACCGCCGTTGCTCACGATGACATGGGCATCAAAGCCGATGACCTTTCGGCGGAGTTCCTGTTCGAAACCGGTCATCACGGAGATGACCAATATTAGTACCATGATTCCGAGCGTGACTCCAAGAATCGACACGAGGGTAATGATCGAGAGAAATGTGCGCTTCGGCTTGAGATAACGCAGGGCGAGAAAAAGACTGAAACTTTTTGGCATGGGTCGAAGTTAGTCCTACAAGTGGTCGGCGTGAAGTGCATCCCTTGTTTCAGTGGGGATAGGCGCTGGTGTGTTTTGCGAAGGATTCACATGGCAGAGTGTCGCCGTACCGCAAAAGCAGAGCTGACCGCCTTTTCTTGTCGCTTCAAATGAGACAGTGAGCGAAGAGGTACCGATTCGAGGTAGGCTCAAGGTCACGGTGATTTCATCGCCAAATCGGCACCCCGCCTTGTAGTCGGCGTGAATCGAAACAAATGGCCAAGCTGATGCCTCGTCGAAAATAGATACTCCGCAATGTTGAAAGAAATCGTGCAAAGCCTCTTCGACAATCACCAACAGGCGTGAAAAGTGGGCGACTCCAGCGGCATCGGTATCAGCAAACCGTATGAGTCGCCTGTAACTGTGATTGGTAGGGGCTGACATATTTCAAAATTTCTATCTTTTTTGTTCCACGAGGGAAAGGAAACCACAACCTGGTTGATCTATTCAGCGTAAAAATGAAGACGTGGCTTGTTCCCAAACGCAGGATTTCCCATCGCATCTGAACTCGGTCTTTGAAAGAATCCTTTTCATTCATGGTTTTTAATCACAGCTCAAATCTTCGCGTGGGAGTCCGTCCCGATCTGCGAGCGGGGGTAACTGCCGCAAGAATCTCTTTTTCTGGCATACGTCGATTTGAATGGGAGATTGAGGATTTAGGCGGCTTCTCTCCATTGTGGCTAGATGCCGCTGCGATTTATCCCAAGGTTTTCTGGAGATCTCGTTCTGGAGCGGCTCAAACCCTGGCAATTGGCGAGTTGCAGGGTGGAAGTTTGCAAAAGGTACTGCCTCTTTTGGAAAACGCGGACAACGGCTTGAGGCTTTTTGGTGGAGAGCGCTTCGCCAAAGCTGCAAAGGCATCTGAGGGGTGGAAGGGATTTCCGGAACGCTATTTTTTTATTCCTCGGGCGGAGATCGTGCATTCTGGAGGTCGCACCCAGCTTGCGGTAAATCTCGAGGCAGGGAATGCAACGCTTGATGAAGTCGAGGACTGGATAGCTGGTCTTGGGAATTTCGCCTTGCCGCAACACCCTTCGATTCTGACACGATGGGATCAGCCTAATTTCAACCAATGGTCTTCCACAGTGACTGCCGCGTTGGAGGAGTTTCATAAAGGTTCTCTGCGCAAAGTTGTTTTAGCACGTCGCTCGACGCTGGATTTAGTGGAGAAAGTTTCGCCTTATCTTCTGTTCACTGTGCTGATGGGAGCCGCTCCAGCGTGCTTCCACTTTTGTTTTGAACCCTCTGAGTCCGCGGGAGCGTTTTTTGGGGCAAGCCCAGAGTTGCTTTACCGGCGGATTGGATCGCATCTCGAAAGTGAAGCCGTGGCCGGCACTCGGCCTAGGAGCCTCGACGCAGCCGAGGATGAGCGGTTGGAGTCCCAGCTTCTGAAGTTTTCCAAGGAACAGTTGGAACACCGACTCGTTGTGGAATCCCTCGAGGAAACGTTTCGAGAGCTGTGCGTGGATTATTCCCGAGATGAGAAGCCAGGCGTGCTCAAGCTCTCCAGGGTTCAGCATCTGCGTACTGCCATCTCGGGCACATTGAGCGGGGCGGTTGATGAGGCCACAATTCTGGAGGCATTTCATCCCACGCCCGCGACCTGTGGGTTTCCTGTGGACAGAGCAATGCGCTTTATTATGGATCACGAAAAGTTTGATCGAGGATGGTACGCGGGTCCGTTTGGATGTGTGTCAAAAGATTCCACTGAGTTTGCTGTGGCGATTCGTTCGATGTTGGCCAAGGGCTCGCAAGTCGAGCTGTTCGCCGGCGCTGGACTTGTCGAGGGATCTGAGCCCGAGCGTGAGTGGAACGAGCTAGAGGACAAAATTTCGGGTGTTCTTAATGTTCTTTCGGCATGAGTGAGACGGTGTCCAACCGCGTTTGGGGTCAGGCCGTTATCGCTGGACTCTGCCAACTCGGTGCGGATCGATTTTTTTTGACTCCTGGTGCCAGGAGTGCCCCATTGGCCGCCGCGCTAAGCGGTCGCAATGTTACCACGCATTACGATGAGCGAGGAGTCGCTTTTGCGGCTCTTGGGTGGGCTATGGCAACGGGACGTCCCGCCGTGTGCGTTACAACCAGTGGGTCTGCCGTAGCAAATCTTTTACCCGCCTGCGTGGAGGCCTATCACTCAAATCTGCCGCTTGTTTTGCTGACAGCCGATCGCCCCCCCGAGCTTCGGGGAACTGGTGCGAACCAAACCATCCAGCAGCCCGGTCTTTTTGGCGGGTTTGTTCGCCATGCCATTGATTTGCCTTGCGGGCAAGATGCCCAAGCCATGGAGAAACTCGGTCCGCTTTTATCGCAGGCTCTGGCCGCAGCCGAAGGTTCACAGCCGGGCCCAATCCACTTGAATGTGCCGATTCGCGAGCCATTGCTTGTTGATGCTCTGACTGAGAGCGCCCCGCCGAGTATCACTTCTCCTGCCTCCGATCCGCAGAAATGCGACTGGCCAATCGGATTTGATTTTTCCGATTTTGTATCCGGTCGGGGCATTGTTGTAATCGGTCGTTTGGCCGTATGCGACCAGGGCGAGGTCGCGGCCATTTTTCATCTCGCAAAGAGGCTGGGTTGGCCGATTTTGGCTGATGCCACCTCTGGCGCGCGTTTGATGTCGGGAACGGTCCGTCACGCGGATTGGATTCTTTCCCGCACCGATGTGCCGGCTCCAGATCGGGTGCTGCATTTTGGCGGCCCGCTTGTTTCAAAGAGGGTTGCAAAGTGGTTGTCCAGCTGTCGTGACCGCGATTGCCTGCAAGTGCGTCTCTATCCTGATGTTCTTGATCCCTGGCAACAGCGCCCCACCGTGATGCGCGCCGGCATTCGCTCGTTCTGTGAAGCGCTCGATCGCATCGAGCTGCCAGTGAGAGAATCTTCTTGGAGTGACTCCTTGGCTGCGGCGGATGAAGCTGTGGCATCAGTCATTGACTCCCACTTAGGTGAAGGCGAGCTGAGCGAGCCTGCGATTCTTCGGGCGCTGGCAGATTCGGCCGCACAGTCATCGGTGCCTGTGTTTCTCGGAAATTCCATGCCGATTCGAGACTTTGATTCGTGCTCTCGTGCCATTTCTAACCATGTTGTGAATATTTTTTCCAATCGGGGAGCGAGTGGTATTGATGGAAATATTGCCACGATTGCAGGTTTAGCACTGGCTTCTGAAAAGCCTCTTTTTGCTGTGATCGGCGATCTCGCCGCGCTGCATGATTTAAATTCCCTGCCGCTTCTTCGCGGCCTCCCTGTCACGATCGTGATTATCAACAATGGGGGTGGGGGGATTTTTCGTTTTTTATCAATCGATGTGGAGGAACGATTGCTTGATACTCCTCATGTTTGGACGTTTGAGGGTGCTGCGGCCCAGTTTGGAATCCAGCATTATTTCGTCACTTCACTTGGCGTGCTCCAGGGTCTTCTGGACGATCAAGTCCCTGAGCCGCGCATTCTGGAGTGCCGGACCGATCGCCACGCGAATTTTGCGTTGCATAGCAAAATCGCAGCGTCCTGTCGTGCGCTCCCGCTGTCATGGTTTTAAAACTTCGCAAATTTGGAGGCGGGAATCGTGTCCTGCTTTGCCTTCATGGCTTTTTGGGAAATCATTGCGACTGGGAGAAGTTTGCAGACAGTTTTTTAACCTCTGCGCTAGGATGGCAGGTCGTTGCGATTGACTTGCCGGGGCATGGCGATGAGGAAGGTGGCTGGGTTTGCCCAGAGCCTGAAGAGTTCTCAAAGGCCTTGAGTGATTTGGCCGTGGCGGAGGGTTGGGCAACTGGAGTGCTTGCGGGTTACTCGTTGGGCGGGCGTCTTGCTCTTCACACCGCCTTGTCTTTCCCTGAGCTGTTCCCTGTTTTTATTGGGATTTCCACGATGGCCGGGATTGAGGATGAGCAGGAGCGCTCGAGGAGGACGGCTTCCGACTTCGCACTTGCCTCACGCCTGAGGGGAGGTAGCGAATTTTCTCAGTTTTTACGCGAGTGGTGGGAGCAACCAATCTTCGAATCTCCATCGCATGATTTGCGAGCTCTGGAAGCATTTCTGGCTTCTCGGTTGCAGCGAAATCCTGCGTGCATGGCGTCTTGCCTTGAGACTTGGAGCGCCGGTCGGATGAAGCCACAGTGGTCTGCTTTGTCTGATTATCCGGGATCTGCGTTTTTGCTGAGCGGCGATGCCGACATGAAATACACCTTGGCTGCAGGGCGAATGAAGGCCTGCTTTCGTCAAGCCGATCACGTTGTGATTCCTCAAGCTGGTCACCAGTTGATTTCAGAAAATCCCCATTTTGTGGCGCTTGCCATAGCGAGTTTTCTCAAAACTCATGCAATCGCTATGCTGTGAGGCAGGGGAAAGCCTTCAGATCCCGGGCAGTGGACTCTCGTCTGGTTATTTTCAGTGGCTTGGAGTTTTTCTAAAATGGTCTCCATTGCGAGTGTCGGGGAGTTGCAGTCCTCGCTTAGGTGTGCAAGCAAGACGTGCTTGAGTTCCGGGCTGGCAATTTCTCCGATAAGGTTAGCGGCGGCCTGATTTGAAAGATGCCCGTGGCGTGAGAGGATGCGCTGCTTCACGGACCAAGGACGTTTTTGGTCGTTTTGAAGAAGGTCCTCATCATGGTTGGCTTCGATCAGAACCGCTTTCACACCGCGAGTCGCGCTCACAACTTGGCGCGGGGCGTGGCCGAGATCTGTCAGAATCGCGAACGATGACTCATCGTTTCTTAGTACGAATCCCACAGGATCGGCCGCATCGTGAGGGACAGAGAATGGAAAAACCTGAAAGTCTCCGAGATCGAAGGCCGCTCCGCTTGAAAAGAAGCGCCACGGAGCTTGAGGGTTGTTTTTGCGGAGGCTGTCTGCAGTGAGAGGATTTGTGAAAACGGGTATCTTTTGCTTCACGCATAGGCCGTTCAGCCCACGAGTGTGATCCACATGCTCGTGTGTGAGCAGAATTGCTGAGAGTTTTTCCAGAGGAGTTTCAAGGTCGCTGAGCAACGCTTGCAGTCGCTTCGCACTCAGTCCGGCATCAATTAAAATCGAAGTATCGCCAGCTCTCGCAAGGATGGCATTTCCAGAACTGCCGCTGGCGAGGATGGTGGCGTGGATCATGAGTTTTTTACCTTATTCAAAAGCAGCCCGCGTTTGCGAGTTGAAGATGGGCGATGTGAGAGCCACGCGTTTTTTGGCGTAACGCCCTGCAGTTCGTCATTTGAAGTTCACCGTGTCGCTCGTTGCCCTATCAAACTAAAACTCTGCTGGCATAAGACAGGACTTGCAGAGGCCTTGTTGCAGGGATAGAGCCATGTTGTATGAAAGTTTCTTCTACTCACCGCAACGGCGTGAATGAGACCAAGGCTGTGGCCATTGTTGCCATTTTCATTCTCTTGCTTGCAGCCTTCCGAGTTCTGCGGGCGGGCCTTCTTCCTGAGTTGCCGAATTTTTCCCCGATCGCTGCGGTAGCATTTTGCGGCGGGCTCTTTCTGCCCGGTCTTTTGGCCTGGATGGTTCCAATCGGCGCTCTCTTTGTTTCGGATTTTTTTCTTTCACTTCTCATCGGCTACCCAGCCTTGAGTTCCGCGCAGTTGGTATCTTGGGCATGTATTTTGGGAATTGTTGGATTCGGTCGTCTCGCCGCTCAGTTTTCCTTCTCAATGCCGCGATTTTTTTCGTTTCTGGTCGGCGGCGGGCTGTTCTTTTATCTTGTGACCAACACGGCTGCATGGATCGCAAATCCTTCTTACCCAAAAGGAGCAGGCGGCCTCTGGATCTCGCTGACTACTGGATTACCAGGGTTTCCCCCATCGTGGATTTTCTACCGCAATTCTCTTTTGTCGGATTTAGTATTTGGTTCCATCGTCTATGCTGTTTGGGTACTAGCACGACGGAGGGCGCTGGAGGTTCGGCAATTTCAAAGCGCTTAGAAATCTGCTAAATCCGAATAATCTACCGTGATTTAGTCATATCCTGCAATAGAGTCCGCTCTGATGCAAACGACTCGTTAGCGAGGATTGAGGTGCCTTTTTTACAGCGAATTATGGACAAAATTTGCTGGGGTCACATCCTCCGCGAACGTAAGCTGATCGAGGCCGGCTGCGAGATCAAAATACTCAACTATTTCATTTGGAATACGAGTTTTACGCGTTGATTGCAGGAGGGTCACGCTGAAGCCCGCAAGGAGTATGGCAAACGCAGCGGCGTTAATCCAACGAAGAAGCCGAGCAGGCACTGCACTCTGAGGATTCAGCTGCCTGACTGTCCTCAACACATTGCGTGCGAAAAATGGTGACGGCTCGGTTTTGCGGGCATGGGCGAGGAGATTCCACAGGGCATCATTCTCTGGAAGTTCGTTCATATCAGATGAAACCTAATTCCGTGAGTAAAGTTGCGTGAAACTTTTAGGTTTCGTGTGCGTCGAGGAAGCCCTCGAGTTGACGGATGCGGGTCGGGTGGCGCATCTTTCGGAGCGCCTTGGCCTCGATTTGACGAATACGTTCGCGGGTGACTTTGAACTGGCGGCCGACTTCCTCAAGCGTACGGCTGTAGCCATCAACAAGTCCAAAACGCTGTTCGAGAACCTGGCGTTCGCGCTCGGTGAGGGATTCAAGGACATCTTTGATTTTGTCCTTGAGCAAGACGATTGCTGCCATGTCCGCTGGGTTTTCAGCGCCCTTATCTTCGATGAAGTCGCCAAAGCTCGTGTCGTCGCTGTCACCCACAGGGGCTTGAAGTGAGATTGGCTGCTGCGCCATCTTCAAAACAGCGCGCACACGCTCGACGGGGAGTTGAATTTCGTCGGAAATTTCCTCAGGAGAAGGTTCGCGTCCGTATTCCTGAACGAGTTGCTTTTGGACTCGGATCAATTTGTTGATCGTCTCAATCATGTGCACCGGGATACGAATCGTGCGTGCTTGATCCGCGATCGATCGCGTAATGGCCTGCCTGATCCACCACGTGGCATAGGTTGAGAATTTGTAGCCACGGCGGTATTCGAATTTTTCGACGGCCTTCATAAGGCCCATATTGCCCTCTTGGATGAGGTCGAGGAATGAGAGCCCGCGGTTGGTGTATTTTTTGGCGATCGAGATGACCAGTCGAAGATTTGCCTCCACCATTTCGGTTTTCGCCTTGAGCGCTCGGCGGTGCCAAACTTTCAATTCCTCATGCTGTGACTTGAGTTCATCTGGCGTGAGCCAGAATCGAGACTGCATGTCTTTGAGTTCGGCAGCATGCTGACGGCGCAATTTTGGATTGGCGTCTTTGGCGTGCTTGGCGAGTTCCTTCTGAACGTTCCCCACAGCACGGCTGTTTTCTTCGACGAGAACAACAAAGTCTTCCACGACTTTTTGCTTGAAGAAAAATTTGGGATAAAATTGTTGAAGCGTCTTGAGTCCGCGATCAAATTTTTTCCTCTTTTCTGCATTGCCGCTGGACTGGCATATTTCAATGTAAATTTTTGATACCGAATCGGTTTGACGCTTTACCTGCTGGCAGAGGCGAGGGAGGGCTTTCATATAGCGCTCACGGCTCTCGATTTTTTTGTCGAGAATGACCCGGTCAAATCTCTCGCGCTGGTCTATGAGTTTTTGCGCCAGATCAATGTGAGCGCGCGCAACAAAACCAAATCCGTAGAGAAGTTCTTGAACCTTCAATTCGGCGTCTTCGATGCGCTTGGAGATTTCTACCTCTTGCTCGCGTGTCAGCAAAGGGACTTGGCCCATTTGCTTGAGGTACATGCGAACGGGGTCGTCTAGGATATCGAGTTTGGAATCGGCCTTTTCTTCTTTTTCCTCTTTTTCTTCTTTCTCGTCGTCATCGTCGTCTTTGCGGACTTCTTTGACTCGATCGACGTCTGATGCCTCGATGATTTCGATTTCAACGCCTCGAAGTTGACTGATGATGGCATCGAGGTGCTCGGGGTTGCTGACTCCCTCGGGCAGATGTTCGTCCAGATCTTCGTAAGTGAGGTAACCCTGCTCTTTCGCGAGGCGGATGAGATCCCGGACTTTCTCTTGAATCATTTTAGGAATGCTCAAGCGCAGGGCCTCTGACACGGGCTCGTTTTTGGAGGTTGGATTGGTCGGTTGCTTGAGAGGTTTCTTTTTGTCCGAGGCCGGTTCCTTTGGTGCCTGCTGCTTTTTGTTTGTGGAAATGGGGGGAGGGGTTGGCTTGGAAGGAGGCTGAGCTTTTGCTTTGGTTTCCTTTTTGGCCGGAGATTGTGCCTTTGTCTTGGCGGGCACCTTTGAAGCAGGCTTTGAACTGGTCTTCGGCTGCGTTTTTACTGCCTTGGCAGGCGGTGTTTTTGTGGCAAGTGGTTTTTTTACAATTTTTTTCGCCGCAGTTTTTTCCACTTTAGCAGGGACTTTTTTCGCCGGAGCTTTTATGGGCTTCGCCTTGGATATTGCCTTATTCGGAGCGGGCTTTTTGGCGGCGGTTTTCGTAGGCAAAGGTTTTGAAGGCCTGCTGGGCAACTTGGGAGAGGCTGGCTTTTTAGCGACCGGCCTTCTGGCTTTCTGAGGCAGCGCCTTGGCGGGCTTCGCGTGGAGCTTGGCAGCTGGCTTGAAAACCTTCGCAGGCTTTTTTGTTGCTGTAGTTTTAGCCGCCGGACGGGACGGGCTTTTTGAAGAGGTAGTTTTTGTTTTCAATCTGCTTTCCGTTAGGCTTGGAGAAAAGGCCGTCGAACATCCGCCACACGGATCGTGAGGTCAAGGATTTGTTTTTGTATTTTTTGCCGCTCTTGTGACGGGACGCCTGGATCGGCGATCCGGCTCTTAAGGCCCTCGATTTCGCGGGCGAGTTGCTGCACTTGGAGGCCTTGGAGCAATTGTTGAGTTCGATCGAGTGGGTCCGGTGTTGATCGGTGGATGTCCATCCCAGAGATCAGGCGTTCTTCGGGCTCTGTGAGTTGAGCCAGGAGAGTTGGCGGGGGAGGGGCCCCATCTTCGTAGACGGCTTGGGAAAGTTTGTTAATCAAAGTGCCTCCTAGCTCGAAATCTGCTAGCGGAGGTTGAGTGCGTAGCCATGTCCTCACCTCGGAGCTGCTGAGTGTAAGGCGGCAGAGCATTTCCATGCCGGCGGAGAGGATGAGATTTTCCGTACTTCGGGGCCTCGGCGTTTCCTCTTGTTCAATAGCAGTGGCCTTCATGGCAACGCGGATTGCTGGCTGGGGAAGTCCGAGTCGAGACGCGATACGCCCAAGAATGGTCTCTCGCAAGATGTCATCTTGAATGAGAGCAAGTGGCGGGGCGATACGCTGTACGAGGCGGGATTTTCCGGAATTTTCGTTGAGTTCGCCGGATGCAAAGGCCTCGTTGAGGCTGTGGTCGAAAAAGTCCTCAGCCTGATTTACAACCTCTAAAAATGCTTCTGCTCCAGAGCGGCGGATGAGTGAGTCGGGATCATCGCCTTGGGGAAGCGTCACAATTTTGACGAGAAGTCCTTGGGAGAGCAGTGCAGGCAGCGAACGGGCGGCGGCCTTTTTACCGGCGGTATCGGAGTCGAAGCAAAGCAAGACGGTGTCCACATAGCGTTTTAGAAGACGTGCTTGATCGGCTGTGAAGGCTGTGCCCTGTGGAGCGATGACGTTTTTTACCCCCGCTTCAAATGCAGAGATGAGATCTAATTGGCCTTCGCAAACGATGGCAGATTTTTTTTCGATGAGTTCGCGTTTGGTTTTATCGAGTCCATAAAGCACGCGTCCCTTGCTGAAAATAGGGGTTTCAGGGGAATTGACGTATTTGGCGGCCTTGGCATCCGCTTCAAGAATGCGTCCGCTGAAAGCGATGACCTCGCCATAGTCGTTATGGATCGGAAACATGACGCGGTTTCGAAATCGGCTGTAGATCGTATTTTTAGAACTCGGGGATTCGTCCTTGGACGAGGCGAGGCCGCTTTGAGTGATTTCCTCGGAGGAAAATTTGCGTCGGCGAAGGTGAGTCAGAAGGGCGTCCCACGACGAGGGCGCGAAACCGAGTTGCCAGGACTTTGCAATCTGCGAAGTGATGCCTCTCGATTTCAGGTAATCGCGCGCAGGAGCGGCATCCTGCGATTTCAGGAGCTGATCATGAAACCATGAGGCTGTCTCCGCATGCAGGGCTAGGAGGCGTTGGCGAAGGTTGTGTTTCTTGTGGTCATCCCCGGTTGATGTGTCCTCGACGATGGGAATTCCAACGCGCTGGGCGAGGCGACGAACGGCGGAGGGGAAATCCAGGTGCTCATACTCCATGACGAATCGGAGGACTCCTCCTCCTGCCCCGCATCCGAAGCAGTGGTAATTCTGCCGGGCAGGGTTCACATGAAAGGATGGTGACTTCTCGCGGTGGAACGGACAAAGGGCACGGAAGCTCGTGCCCGCACGCTTGAGCGGAAAATACGAGCCGATCAGGTCAACGATGTCATTGGCATCGCTGACTCGCTGGATTGTTTCCTCTGAGATCAGTCCCACCCACCGAAAATACCTTGCGGCGCACTAGGGGGCGAGGGAGATTTCTGATATTATGAATTGGTTTCTTCTGGGCCTTGTTTGTATCGCTTCCTTGCTGCCTTTGGAGGCGGCTGAAAAATCGATCTCCACCGGTGCGGTGGTGGTTCTGCCAGTAAAGGGAGTGGTGAGCGAAGCCCAGTTTTTCTTTTTGCGCCGGGCCTTGAAAAATGCAGAGGCTGTCGCGGCTGCCGCTATTGTTTTGGACATGGACACTCCGGGAGGCGATCTGAAAGCCACGGAAAAAATTGTCCAAATGTTCTCCGGCAGTCCCATTCCCGCATACACGTATGTGAATGCGAATGCGGGTTCCGCTGGTGCGCTCATTGCCCTTGGAACCAAAAAAATTTTTATGGCCCCTGTGAGCGCCATCGGCGCTGCGGCACCAGTTGCCGGGAGTGGGCAGGAGATTTCTGAAACGATGAATGCAAAGATTGTTTCCTACTACTCCGGCTATTTTCGGAGTGTGGCGCAGAAAAATGGCTACTATCCAGAGCTGGTGGACGGTTTTATGAACCTTGATAAGGAGGTGAAGATTGGGGCTGAGGTGATCAATCCTAAAGGGGCTCTGCTCACGCTGAGCGCGCAGGAAGCCATTCGTGATATTGGAGGCAAGCCGCTTCTGGCCACTGGCATCGCTTCCGATCTCGCTTCCATGGTCGCAGCTTGTGGTCTTTCGGTTGACCGCATCACCAGGATTCAGCCCTCGGGATTCGAGAGTGTCGCCCAATGGATCACCATGCTCGCACCCCTGTTTTTGCTTGGAGGCATCATCGGGGCTTATCTCGAATTCAAGGCGCCTGGCTTTGGGGTGGCAGGTATTCTTTCGGGCGTTTGCTTTCTTCTTTTCTTCGGTGGTCATTATATCGCCGGCCTCACGGGATTGGAAATGGTCGCCTTATTTTTTATGGGTGCTCTATGCATTTTGATAGAGATCATCTTCTTTCCCGGGGTCTTTTTCTTGGCCGTGGGAGGGGTTCTCATGGTGATTGCTGCAGTGTTTTTCTCCATGGCAGATTTGTACCCGGCCCAACCGCTTCAGTTGTCTTTTGAAGTGCTTCGGACTCCTATGCTGAACCTGATGTTCGCCGTGGTTGCCAGCGTGGTTGGGATCGTTTTGCTGGCACGATTTCTTCCAAGCATCCCGCTTTTTCGAGGTTTGTTTCTATCATCGAGTTCCCCGGCGGGACCATCCATCGCGCCTATTGTGACCGAGCTCGGTGCCGCAGCACGCGTCGGGGTCGGCGAGACTGGAAAGGCGCTTTCGATTCTGCGGCCGTCTGGACGGGCTGAAATTGGCGACTGCGTTTTCGACGTCCTGACGAATGGCGAATTTCTTGAAGCTGGAACAAAAATTCAGGTTCTCGCGGTTAACGGCCAAAACATCATCGTGGGTCGCGAGCTTGTTTGATCCACGCCATTGCCGACTTAGCTGCAAGAGTGCCTGTGGCAAAGCATCCCTGTAAGAGATAGCCACCTGTGGGGGCCTCCCAATCAATCATTTCTCCGGCAAAAAAAAGACCCGGCAGCTTTTTAGCCATGAGGTTGGAGTCAATTGCGCTCCAGCAAATCCCACCCGCGCTGGAAATGGCTTCCTCCAATGGGCGAGGCCCCTTCAAGGTCAGCGCACAGTTTTTCGCCGCACGGGCTAGAGCATCCGCATCTGTGCAATCTTGTCGCGAAAGCAATGCGAAGGCCGCATCGCCGAGTTTCCATCTCAGGCGTGCTTCGGTTGTAAAATTTCGCCGAACAGATTCCATTTTTGCCACAAGCTCGGCGTGGGTGTGGGCCGGTTTCAGATCGATCGATATCGTGGGTTGGGACATTTCGCGAAGGGTTTTTCCCAGAGCATAAATGGGGCCGCCCTCGATGCCGTAGCGGGTGATCAAGAGCTCTCCTTGGAAGGTGGAATTGCCAGCGCTCACGGTCACATTTTTTACGGGTTTTCCCTCAGCGAGGGCCAGAAACTCGGGTGTCCATGAAATTTCCCACCCACAGTTGGCTGGCACAAGTGGGCGTGTGGAGATGTTAAAACTCTGCACCAACTCGGCCCACTGTCCATCGGAACCCGTCTTGGGCCAAGAACCGCCTCCCAAGGCCATAATAACGGCATCCGCTTCGTGGGTGGATCCATTGGAGAAAACAAGCTCGAGAGCATCGCTCGGGCGAATTGAGATGAGGCGGTGTCGCATCTCAAAGCGAACCCCAAGCGAGCGCAACCTTGCGACCCATGCACGAAGAAGCGTGGCGGCCTTGAGGTCGTGCAGATAGACCCTGCCGCTGCCTGCCACGAAGGTCTCCGCTCGGAGGCCTAGTGCCCATTGGCGAAGTGCGAGTGGGGAAAAGCCTGATAGCGCCGAAGTCCAGAAATCCGGGCTCTGTTCCGGTCCCGAATACCTCTTGGCGAATGTTTCCACCGGCTCCGAGTGGGTAATATTCATGCCGCCCTTTCCAGCCACAAGGAACTTACGGCCGACCGATGGCTTCGCATCGAAGAGCACGACCTCGGCATTTTCTTCCGCAGCGACCTCGGCGGCGCGGAGGCCAGCAGGACCACCTCCGATGATAGCGATCCGCTTCACTTTGGAATGGCCGGGGTGAGTTTTTTTCCGGCGAGATTTAAAACGGCCATCTCTGCTTCATCACTCGCCCAGTCGAGGAATGTCGTGGTTATAAGAGTTTGAGCATCACTTGGCAGGGCGTGTAGGAATTTATTGCGCCGCGTTGTGTCGAGTTCTCCAAAAACATCGTCCAAAAGCAGCAGCGGCGAGTGGTTGTGCGTATCCTTGATCCGGCGCGCTTGGGCGATCTTGAGCGCGAGGGCGATGGTTCTCTGCTGTCCCTCTGAGGCAAAGGACGCCGCTTTGAGAGAGTTGAGATGAAGCTCCACATCGTCCCTGTGTGGGCCGCAGAGCGTTTGCCTGAGGCGCTCCTCCTCGGCACGCGAGGCGGCAAGTGCTTCTGGAAAAGATCCGATGCAGCCCGGTCGGTAGTTCATTTCAAGGACATCGGATGTCGAGCTGATCTCCAAACACGATGCGGTAGCCAAGGGGGCTAGTGCATCGGTGAGCTCCGCACGCGCTGTGAGCAGCACATTTCCGGCATCGAGGAGAGGCAGATCAAAAGCGGCAATCTCGCGTCGAGGGCGCCCCTCTTTGAGCAGGGAATTGCGAGATCTCAGGGCGCGTTCATAGTCGCGCAGTGCCCTGCGGTACCCCGTCACAGATTGCGTTCCAAGAAAATCTAGGTACCTCCTTCGCCCGGAGGCCGATCCTTTTACCAAATCTAGATCGGCATTGGAGAACCATGTGACGCGAGCTGTGGAAAGATAGTCGTCGGATTTGCTTTGGACTTTTGAATCCATCGAAATGGTCCGGCCATCGCACGTTTGACGATATTGTAGGCGGGTGTTTGCAAAACATCCCTCGATAGAAAACCCCTCTGTTCCACTTCGGATCAAATCTGTGGTCGCCGAGCTGCGAGGAGATTGCAGGCGGAGAAGCACGCACACGGCCTCAAGAATCGAGGTTTTCCCTTCGGCATTTTGTCCCACGATACACGTGCGGTGTGGGGCTGGAAAAAAATCCAGATTTTCGAAACAGCGGAACTGGTGGATTCGGACTTCGCTGATCACGCAATCTTCTCCATGCGATCAGCCTCGCGGGCTCGCGAGGCATCGAGGGCCCAGGTGGGAAAATCCGGCGAGAGCGTGGCGGCATAATGCACGCGCTTTCCTGTGAGCGGGTGCTTAAACGCAAGCTTCCAAGCATGCAGGAAATGCCGCTCCTGAGATCCCCTCCGTCCGTACTGGGGATCGCCCGTTACCGAGTGGCCGAGGTGTTTCAAATGAACGCGGATCTGGTGTGTCCTTCCCGTGCGCGGGCGGCACTCGATGAGCGCCTTGCCTTCATGGCTGGCAAGTACACGGTAGTGCGTAAGAGCATCGCGGCCACGATCGACAACGGCCATTTTTTGACGATGCACGGGGTGGCGACCGATCGCCGCATCGATTTTTCCGTGAGGCATGCGGGGGATTCCGTCGACGAGTGCGAGGTAGGATTTCTCGACTTCCCGTGCTGCAAACTGAGCTGACAGTGAGTTGTGGGCCGCTTCGGTTTTGGCTACCACTAAGCACCCGGACGTTTCCCTGTCCAAGCGGTGGACAATTCCCGGCCGGCCTTCGCCTCCGACAATCTCCAATCCACCGCAATGATAGAGCAGGCCATTTGCGAGTGTGCCCTCGCGGTTCCCTGCTCCAGGGTGCACCACAAGACCGGCGGGTTTGTTCAGTACGATCAGCGTCTCATCCTCAAAAAGGATATCGATCGGAATGTGCTGAGCGGCCAATGGCGATGGAATCGTTTCCTGAGGAATTTCAAAGACAATGTTATCTCCGGCACGAAGGGGATAGGAGGGCTTGGCTGCCACTTGGTTGACGAGGGCATGGCCATCGCGAATGAAGCCTTGAAGGCGGGCCCGTGAAAAATCGGATGCTTCTGTTCCGAGGAATTTGTCTAAACGTTGTCCGGCTTGTTCAGGTGTGACGAGAAAGTGAAGTGGCATGCTTGGGGCCTCTCCAAACGATTCAAGTGAGGCTTCACGTACTCTGGCCGTATCGAACTCCCAACGCAAGGAGATCGGAAAACGAAGCCAGATCCATCAATGTGCGAATGGCGTGTGTTTGATCGCGAGATCCTTCAGCATTTTTTCGTACTCGTGGCGTTGGACCGCATATTCCAATTCCTGCTGCGCTCCATTGAATACAAATAGTGCGATCAAAATGAGCATGGGATTTCCAAAAAATCCCAGCACCGCCAAGGCGCATGCCAAGACTTGGCCGATCCTTGCGGCAATTTGCGTGGCCGTGAGATGGCTGAGCTTCATTGCCAAGAGCGCTCTGAGGACACGCCCACCATCCATCGGGAATGCGGGAAGCATATTAAAAATAATTAACCCACAATTCACGATCAGCAGATTGTGAAGCATGATTCGCCCCGTGCTATCTGCGCCTGCTAGAACCCCCCCCGTGATTGCCAAGATAGCAGTCAATATGAGCGCGATCGCCACATTCACAGCGGGTCCTGCCACCGCGATTACGAGTTCGGTCGAGGGTTTGTCTGGGATGCTTTCCATGCGCGCCACGCCGCCGATTGGCAACAAGGTGATATCCGGCGTGCGAATACCATATCGTCTTCCGGCCAGTGCGTGTCCAAATTCGTGAAGCAGCACGCAAACAAAAAGCGCTGCGATAAAGGAAACCTCGCCAACTGCTCCCGGCCACCCCGCGTCTCTCCAGCCAGAGTATCCAAAAAGCGCTGGGAGAAGCAAAAAGGTGACGTGAACTCTCACATCAATTCCGGAAATTCTGGCTATGCGATAGGACCATTTCATAAAAAATTGATTTGCGGATGCTTGGAATCTCATAAAATCCACTCGGACGCGTTTACCGCGCCCGCATTCCACAATCACAATTCACCATATCGAAAGAAAAGAAAATGTCCCTTTCCACTCCCAAAGTTCTCGTGGCCGATCCGGTCTCCCAAAGCGGGGTTGACGAACTCTCCGCTGGTGGCACGCTTGAGGTCGTCGTCAAGACCGGTCTGCCTGAAGCCGAGATCATTAAAATTATTCCTGAGTTTTCTGCTCTTGTCGTCCGCAGTCAGACCAAAGTCACGGCCGCCGTGCTGGAAGCCGCAACCAATCTCAAGGTAGTTGGCCGGGCCGGGGTGGGGGTTGATAATGTGGATGTGGACGCCGCCACGCGCCGAGGCGTCATCGTCATGAACACGCCTGGCGGCAATACTATTTCTACCGCCGAGCATGCGTTTTCGCTTCTCGTCAGCATCGCCCGCAACATCCCACAGGCTGATGCCAGCATGAAGGCTGGTCGCTGGGATCGGAAAAAATTCGAAGGTGTGGAACTCTACAACAAGACCTTTGGCATCCTTGGCATGGGACGCATCGGTACCGAACTCGCGCGTCGCGCGATGGCTTTCGGCATGCGTGTGCTCGCTTATGACCCATACCTCTCGGTTAGTCGGGCCCGCAGTCTTCAAGTCGAGCTGATGGAGCACATCGACACGCTACTTCCCCAAGTTGACTTCATCAGCATGCACATGCCGCTCACCGATGAGACGCGTCACATGCTGGATGCGCGCCGTTTGGCACTCTGCAAAAAAGGGGTTCGTATTGTGAATTGTGCCCGTGGTGGCCTCGTTGCCGAAGCAGCCCTTTACGATGCCCTCAAGTCCGGCCATGTCGGAGCTGCCGCCCTCGATGTTTTTGAAGTGGAGCCGCCGCCTGCAGACTTTCCGTTGCGAGAACTTTCGAACATTGTATTCACCCCGCACCTTGGCGCCAGCACCGCCGAGGCTCAGGAAAATGTCGGTATTGAAATTGCTCAAGCGATTCGCGCTGCTCTTCTCGATGGCGAAATTCGCAACGCTGTGAACATGCCAAGTATTGACGCCAAGACCGCAGTTGTCGTGAAGCCCTATCTGACTCTCGGTGACAAATTGGGACGCTTCGTTGCCCAGCTCGCTCCAAAGCGCAATGACCGCGTTGTGATCACCTACGGAGGCAAGGCGGTTGAGATGCCCACTGACGCGATCAGCCGAGCTATCCTCACTGGATTCCTCAAGCACGCGGGCGGCGAGGAGGTGAACAGTGTTAATGTTCGCAGCATGGCATCCACCATCGGCCTCGATGTTCAAGAGGTCCGCTCCAGCGAGCAGACCGATTTCAACGAGTGGCTTCACGTGGCTGTATTCAGCGGAGACACCAAGGTCTCGCTCGGTGGCACATTCTTCGGGGCAAAAAATGACCCCCGTATCGTGCGGGTTAATGGCAATCCCGTGGAAGTCACGCCCTCCGGTGTTGTCCTGATGCTCGAGAACCGCGATCGCCCTGGTATCGTTGGCCACATTGGCACGCTTCTTGGAACCGAGAAAATCAATATCGCCAGTATGAGTCTTTCCCGCACAGAGCAGGGTGGACGAGCCCTCACGCTATTAAACCTGGACAGCATGCCGGGAGCGGATGTGCTCGCAAAACTCTCGTCGGACGCGGACATCTACAGTGCCCGTGTGATTGCTCTTTGATTTGCAAAATCGGGTGAGGTCGCCATGGAACAAACCGAGGCTATCCTCATCCGTAAGCAAGCTTGGAGCGACACCAGCCTTATCACCACTTGGCTCACGAGCAGTCATGGCAAAATTACCGCCATGGCCCGCTCGGCCCGGCGTCCGGGAAGTGCCTTTGCTGGGCGTCTGGATTTTTTCCATAAGGCCGAGATTGGCTATGCGCATCCCAAACGGGGATCGCTGCAAACGCTCTGCGAGGTGCGTCTTATAGAGGTTTTCGCCACCACCTCTGCGGCAAATCTTTTCCTTTGTGGCTATTTTGCCGAGCTCATCGATCTTGTGACCGAGCCGGGTGAACCATTTCCTGAAATATACGATCTCTTCGCTCGAGCTACGGCGCACCTCAGTAAGTCGCCTGCCACGCCGCGTGCTCTGGAGTTTTTTGAGAGCGAGCTCTGTCGTCTTCTGGGTATTCATGATGGAACGACTTGCACGAGGGCTGCGATTGAAACCTATTGCGGACGCATCCCCTCATCGCGTATTGCTGCTTTGCAATTGTTGAACTCTCGCACCATGCCGTGAAACGAATTTTTCAGCAAACCCCGCTTCTTGCTTCTATCGCCCTATTGTGCATGCCGCTCACAGGCTGTCTCGGCCCGAATATCCGAGGCTATAAAACCAAGGCTTACACGATCCGCGGTATCCGTTATCATCCGATGCAGCCTCGCGAGGCACTCGGCCATGTGGAAACCGGCGTCGCATCCCACTATTCCGAACATTTTCTGATTTTTCCCGGTAAGACATCTACCGGTGAGAATCTCTGGCCATGGACCCGTGTTGCAGCTCACAAGACACTCCCCATCCCCTGTGTCATTCGCGTGACCAATCTCAAAAATGGCCGGAGCACCAAAGTCCGTGTCAATGATCGGGGGCCGTTCATCGCTGGTCGCATGCTCGATGTCACCAAACCCGTCGCCGATGATCTCGGTTTTACGAAACAAGGCCTCACGAAGGTAAAAATCCAAGTTCTGAGTGTCGGGGACGGTTCGTATCGAATCAAGTAACTCGCACTATCAATCAAACCATGACAAAACCCAAAATCGCTCAAACATCCCCCTCTCCCGTCCAAGTCGTCGCTGGCAAGACCTATTACTGGTGCTCCTGCGGAGAAAGCAAGTCCCAACCTTTCTGTGATGGCTCGCACAAAGGCGGCAGCTTTAGTCCAGTTCCCTACACTGCGGAAAAAGACGAAACCGTTTATTTTTGCGCTTGCAAGCAAAGCTCCAAAGGCATGCTCTGCGATGGCTCGCATAAAGCGCTATCCTAAGAACAAGCCGGATTCGCTTTGCTCCAGACCAACTGGGCAAAATCTGCCCGTTTACTACTCTTGAGGCAGGCTGTTCTTCGCAAAATCAGGCTGGCACAGCGGATGCTACGTATTTTGTACTATGGTCGAAGGAATTTATACTAACGCCGCTTCGCTTTCGGCTCTGGAGCGCTGGCAACAAACTATCTCACAGAACCTTGCGTCAGCAAATGTGGCTGGCTTTAAAAAAGCTAGTTTCGCCATCGAGAGCGATGAGAAAAAAAACACGGAATACGCCCCAGACGGCGTGACCGCAGCCCGCCACTCCGGAGGCATTCCTTCCCAAACCACGAGCGTCAACTTCTCCGCTGGCGACATGAAGGCAACGGGAAAAAATACCGATTTTGCCATTGACGGCCCCGGCTTCTTTCAAGTTCAAAATTCCAACGGGAAAAACCTCTACACGCGTGATGGGGAATTTCATATCAATCAAGATAATACATTGGTAACCAAAGAGGGTCTTCCCGTTCTTGGCGATGGTGGTCCGATCACGGTTGACCCTGAAAAAGGCACTCTTGTTGTCGCAAAAGATGGTTCCATTTCGCAAGGTGACAACCTTCTGGGGCGCCTGAACCTCTATGATTTTGATGATCCGGCCCAACTGACCCGCGTCGAGGGAGGTTTTTTTGAACCCCCTGAAAGTGTGGGCAACCCACAGGCGCTAGACCAGGTTTCCATCACCCAAGGTTCCATCGAATCCAGCAACGTCATGCCAATGACCGAACTTGTGAACCTCATCGCCGTCTCGCGTGCCTACGAGGCTTCTCAACGTTCTGTCACCTCGCACGACGATCTTATTTCCAAAGCCATCAACTCACTCGGCGCAACCGCCTAACCCTAAAAGACTATGTTACGAGCCCTTCAAGCCGCTTCCACAGGAATGGAAGCCCAACAGATGAACCTGAATACGATTGCGAACAACCTCGCAAACGTGAACACCACCGGTTTCAAAAAGAACAAAATCGAGTTCCAAGACATGCTCTACCAAAAAAAGCGCGAAGTTGGCGCAGAGCAGGGGGCGGGAAACCTCACTCCGACATCGGTGGAAGTCGGCAACGGAACACGCGTGGTCTCGACGGCAAAAATTTACACTCAGGGGCAACTCACTCAGACTGGTGAAAAAATGGACGTTGCGGTTCAAGGTGATGGATTTTTCGAGGTTCAACGACCCGACGGCACCACCGCTTACACCCGCGATGGCGGTTTCAAACTTGGGTCCGATGGTCGCGTGGTGACCAACGATGGGTTGCCCGTTTTGGGTGGCTTCCAGCCCATTCCGGTGGATGCTCAAAATGTCACGATTTCATCCACCGGTCAGGTAACCGTCGAGACCCCCGGCGGTCAGCAGAATTTCCAGCTTCAGCTTGTTCGTTTCAACAATCCCGCCGGTCTGCGCAGCGCGGGCGGCAATTTGTTTGATGAGACACCAGCAAGTGGCGCTCCAAATCTCGGTAATCCGGGCCAAGCGGGCTTCGGTTCGCTTCTTCAAAACCACCTCGAGACCTCCAATGTGAACGTAGCCGAGGAAATGGTGAATATGATCCTTGCCCAGCGCGCTTACGAGGTGAATGCGAAGGCGATCCAGTCTTCAGATCAGATGATGGAGCAGGCAAATAATCTCAAGCGTTGATGAATTTTCTTTCCGTAATTCTATTCCTGACCGCGGTTGCCGCTTCCGTGCAGGCCGCCGATCTCGGGGGAATTACCGCGCCGCTCGCCAATGCACCGGTCAATCCGATTGCGGCAACTTTTCAAAAGCCCGATCAGGCCGCTCCCGCTGTGGTCACCTCGGTCGGCGCGGTCACTATTGGCGAGCGTGAACTAATCGACGCCCTGCAGCGTGAACTAATCGCTCGATATTCGCTGGAAGGTGATCTCAAGCTATCCTTCACCCAGGAATGGAAGCCGATCGAAATTCGGCATGGTCGCGACTGGAAACTCCTCATTGACCAAGCTCCCCAAGGTGGCCTTTCCTCAAGACCCCAAGTTCGCTTTCACATTGAAGCCGGGGACAAACAGATCGGCTCCTGGCAGGAAAGCCTACGCGCCTCTCTCTGGCGTCCAGTCTGGATTGCCACCCGACGCCTCGACCGTGGTGCGATTCCGGATTCTGCATCTTGCGCCCTGAAAAACATAGACACATTGGCGGAAAATCTTTCCTTCCTTCCTGCAGATACCGACCTCTCGATTCACGAAATGGCCCAAGGCGTGGGGCAAGACCGCCCGCTCACCTCGCGCGACATCGTGCTCCGGCCCCTTGTGAGGAAAAACCAACTCGTGGATGTGATCGTGTCCGAGGGCTCGCTGAATATCTCTATGAAGGGTCTCGCACTTGGCACGGCTGGTGCTGGGGAAATGGTAGCCATCCGAAATGTTGATAGTCGCAAGGATTTTCAAGCAAAAGTCGTCGGAGCCAATACCGTCCAAGTCAAATTTTGAGTCTAACCATGAAACTTTCTTCCGTATCCCTCCTTTGTGTCTGCTCTTTTTCCGCCCTTGTATTCACGGGAAACACGGCTCGCGCCGGCTCGCTGTGGCTCAAAGATGGGTCCACCGAGCAGAGCATGTTTGCTGACAAGATCGCGCGCAACATCGGCGATATCCTCACGATTGTCGTTTCGGAAGACACTTCGGCCCAGCAGACCGGTCGAATCAAGACCTACGAGAATACCCAAGGAGGAACGGGCATTTTCCCCGCACTCAATGCGACATTGAATGGCTTCGTGCAAGCCCTCCCAGGCTGGCTGAGCAAGTCAACGGGTGGCGCCGTTGATCAGGGGGATGTGACTATTCCGACCCTCGACATTGCGGCCAAAAGCGAATGGAACGGCGGTGGCGATACACAAAATACCCTCACCATCACCAACCGCACCGCTGTAACAGTGGTTGATGTCCTGCCAAATGGTAACCTTGTTGTGGAAGGTGCGAAGATTATTCGCGCCGGCCAAGAGTCTCAGTACGCCTACATGCGTGGTATCGTTCGTCCCATCGACATCGCATCCGATAACACCATTCCCTCTACTAAAATCGCCGATGCCCAGGTTGAGTTCATTCCCGAAGGCGAGCTATCTGACGCTCAGAAGAAGGGTTGGCTCGTCCGCATCTGGGATAAAATCAGGCCGATGCCTTAATTTTCTTTAAAATACCGTGAAAAAGCTCGCTTTCATCTCCCTTTTTTCAGCCCTCTTGTCCAACCAGCTCCCAGCGCAGGTTGGAGACTCCTCGCCCATCACGCTGAACTACTCTGGCGGTTCTCGCATCAAGGATCTCATTGATGTCGAAGGGGCGCGGGATAACCAATTGAATGGCTACGGCCTTGTTGTGGGGCTTGCCGGCACGGGTGATAGCAAAATCGATTCCACCCTTCAGAGCATTGCGAATGCCTTGAAATCCTACGGAATCAATGTGCCTCGCGATGCCATCAAGTCCGGCAATGTCGCCGCCGTGATGGTCACGGCCGATATCGGGCCATTTGCGAAACCGGGTTCCCGTCTTGATGTCACAGTTTCCTCGATGGGTGATTCTAAGACCCTTCAAGGCGGCGTTCTTCTTCAAGTGCCACTCCAGGGTGCTGACAAGACGGTTTATGCTGTCGCTCAAGGCCCGATTGCCGTGGGAGGCTTCCTTGGGGGACAGGGTGGTCCTGGTGGCGCCACGGTTCAAAAAAACTTTCCGACCGTTGGGACGATTCCCAATGGTGCCATTGTGGAACGTGAAGTGCCCGCCCAGATCGTTCAGAATGGCTCCATGAATCTCAACTTGCGCGAAGCGGACTACATCTCTGCAGCACGCATGGCCGAGGCCATCAACCGGGTTTTTCCTAACACCGCTGTGGCGCGCGATGGACGCACGGTGAACGTCATTGTGCCACCTGAATACAGTTCCTATGAGGTGAATTTTCTCGCCAGTCTCGGAGGCATCGAGCTTGAGCCGGATTCCGTTGCACGAGTCGTGATCAATGAACGCACCGGCGTGATCGTGGCTACATCCAACGTCCGCGTTTCTAAAGTAGCCGTGAGCCACGGATCGCTCACGATTTCCATCGCTTCCACCCTCACAGCCAGCCAGCCGAATGCCCCTCTCATCGGCAATGCCGCCGGCCAGACTGTCGTTTTGCCAAGCACGACGACTGGTATCAATGAGCAAAAAGGCTCTTTTAAAATCGTGGAGGAAGCTCCAACTATCGAAAAGGTAGCCACTGCCCTCAATGCCTTAGGTGTTTCCACCCGCGATATGATGTCGATCTTTCAAACCATGAAACGCGCTGGAGCTCTGCAAGCCGAACTCGTCTTAAACTAATTATGGACATCTCAGCCCTCACTCCCAAAACGCTGCCAGGCCTCACACCCCTGACTCCCAACTTTCAAACAGCGGCAAACGGCAAAATTTCCTCACCCGAGGATGCAAAAATTGCCGACTCCTGCAAACAGTTCGAGTCGATCCTGTGGCGCAGCATGCTTGAAAAAGCGCTCCAACCCATGATAAATAATGACCAAGCTGGAGCAGATAAGACTGGCACTTACAACTACTTCCTCACAAATACCATTTCCGAGTCCGTCAGCGGAGGGTCAAATGGCATATCCTCGCTCCTTCAAGCCCAACTTTTAAAAAAACCTCAATCCGTTTAAAATTATGAACATACAAGTAAATTTTAAAGAGATCGTTTCCGCACTTCAAAACGAACTCCAAGAGTACGGCGGGCTCCTCCACCTTTTTGACCGCCAACAACAGTGTATCGTTCACCAAGATCCCACGGGATTTTTGGACATCAACATCGATGTGGATGAGCAGATTGCGAAGCTTACGCAAATTCGCCATAATCGTGAGGAACTCGTTCGCCAGTCTGCGGTTGTAGCTGGAAAGCCAGAGGATATCACCCTCTCCGCGCTCACCCATAGCTTCCAGCCCGAGCATCAACCTCTCCTCAAGGCCCTCATTGACGAAATCAATGACCTGATCACCCGCACCCAGCGTCGCACCCGCCAAAACCGGATGCTTTTGGCTCAGTGTGTGGAGTCGGCACGACAATTGCTAGCAGTTAGAAACCCCGGAGCTATGCCAGGAACATACGGGGCCCACGGACAGGTAAGAACAACATACATTCAGGAAAAATACACCGCGGCTGTCGCTTGACGAGTTCAGGCCAAGCTGCCTCGAAAACTCAACAAGGAAGTTAAAATTATGTCAGGCCTCATCGGATCACTCCAAAACAGCAGTGGCGCCCTCCGCGTCCATTCCAAAGGTCTTGAAGTCGCAGGAAAAAACCTCGCGAACATCAATAACCGGGGATACTCCAAGGAACGCGTAGAAATCGGTGATCGCGGCTCCATCGAAACCGGTGTCGCTTTTGAAAGCATGGGCGTCGAGGCCATGGGCCTCCGCCAAAACCGCGATGCCCTCCTCGACAAGAGCGTCATGCGGGAAATCACTTCCACAAGTTCCCTCGAAGCTGCCAAAAAAGTCCTCGAAAGTGCCGAAACCGCCCTCGGCCAGTTCCTCGACCGCACCAAAGACTCGACCTCCATTCAAAATGCTTCCGGTTCCAGTGGTGGCGGCATCAGCGACGCCCTCACAGATTTCTTCAATGCTTGGGAAAGTTTTTCCGTTAAACCCAATGATGTCGGAGAAAAGCAACTGCTGATCGCTAAAGCTCAAATCCTGGTTGATAAAATCAACTCCACAGACACGCACCTCGCTCAGGTTCAATCGGATGCCGATGCCCAGTTAAAGACCGATATCGTCGTTGTCAACGATTTGCTTGCGGAGATAGCTAAAACGAACGAATACATCGCCAAAGCGGAGCTTGTGAAACCATTTTCTGCGGTTGACCTCCGCGATCAACGCCAAGCTAAGCTCGAAGAGCTTTCCCACTACATCGACGTTCAATTTTCTCCAATTACTCCCGATGGTCTTGGACAAATCAACGTAACTTCCAATGGTGTTGACCTCATCAATGGCAAGTCCGTGCTAGGGAACTACGAATACAACGATTCGACACGCAAGTTGAGCTTCAAGCTTACAGGAGCCGCGACTGGCACGGAATTCACCGACGCGACGCTTCCGAATGGTAAACTTGGCGCTCAGATCCTCGCTTCTACAGGCGACGTTCAAAAGGCGAGAGGTGAAACCAGAACACTTGTCACCAACCTCATCAGCTCGGTAAATGGCATTTACAAAGGGATTAATTCTTCAGAGCCTGAGTTTTTCCTGACTCCCGAAGATGGTTCATTGATTGCATTTAACTCAGCTGACATCGATGCGAATAAATTAAAGGGATCAGCCCGATTGGGAGCCAATGATATCGCATTGCGAATTGCGGGACTCGGAAGCCAACCGATCACGGCTCTTGGAACGAACGTTACTTTTGTAGCTCACTTTAACAAAACCGTCACAACCCTCGCTCAGGAACTCAACACGACGAATATTCGTCTGGAAGACCAGAAACTCAGTCAAGAAATGGCTTTGAATAGCCGCGACCAGTACAGCGGTGTATCACAAGACGAGGAAATGACGGACATGATGAAATTCCAAAGGAGCTTCCAAGCTTCGGCGCGCCACATCAATGTCATCGACAGTCTTCTCGAACAAGTTGTCAATCGCCTCGGAGTAGGCTAAGAAAGTAAAAAGCCATGAGAGTCACATTTAATACCTTCCCAGACACTCTGCTCGGTCGCCTTCAATCCTTGGGTGGAGAGCAGAACAAAGCCCTCACCCAGCTCAGCACCGGCCAACGCATTGCCGCTCCGAGTGACGACGCGCCCGCCATGCAGCGCATTCTCAACTTGCGCGTGGAAAAAAAACAAAACCAGCAGTACTACCGCAATGCCACGGACGGGGTGGAGGTCAGCAAGGTTACTTTTGCTTCTCTCGAACAAATCAAAGATCTCCTCGTTCGCGCCTCAGAGCTTGCTGCCAATGTGAGTGGAGCATCCTCCGGGCAGGAGTTCACTGCCAAAGCAACCGAGATCGATCAGCTCGTGAAACAAGGGCTGAATGTTGCGAACACGAAACTTCGTAATAACTACCTCCTTGCGGGAAATGCTGCTGGGACTGGAGTGGATCCCTTCGCATTGGATGCTGCCGGTAAAGTCACCTACGTGCCGGATACGCCAACCGTTCAAAACGATGCTACCGATACTCCGGAGATGCGCATCGGTGAGGATACCACGATTTCTGCCTATGCTGTGCCATCCGAGAACAGGCAAGTTCGTGACCTTTTGAATAAGATGATTGATCTCCGGGACGCTATGAATTCAAAGAATTCTGGCAGCGTTATCGCGCTCCGGGATGATTTGGCTGCGCAAGAAGATTTAATCCTCTCCTCGCTTTCCCGAGCTGGAACCACTCAATACCGCCTTGAGACGGCGATGAAAGATTTGGAAGTCCGCTACGAAGGCACAGAGAAGCTCATTTCAACAGACGCTGATATCGACTTTGCTGAAGCCACTGTTCGCTTAAACCGCGCTCAGATGGCGTATCAAGCGGCGATCCAGAGCGGCGCGATGATTCAGAATAATTCTCTGCTCGACTATCTGCGCTGATTTCCTTAGCTAATCTCCATCATGCTCGTAGAAGCCTCGATTTCGGGTCAGCAGGAATTTGTTCCTGATGCAACGAACAATCAATTTTTCATGCCCGAAGGTCTGATTGGCCTTCCGGATTTTAAGAAATTCCAACTCATAGTTGACCCCGAGAGCCTTCCTTTTGTTGTGCTCTACGCGGTCGAAGGCGACGAAATCCAGATTCCGGCCGTTGAGCCAGTTGGGCTTGTTGAGAACTATCGGCTTGATATTGGTGATGCGGATGCCGAAGTCCTCGGACTTGTGGGCGATGATGCGAATCCGCTTATTCTCAACGTGGCCACGATCAAATCTTACGAACCACAGAAGGTAACTCTCAATCTGGCGGCTCCTATCCTCATCAACCGTCGCACGCGGGTCGGCAAGCAAGTTGTTTTGCTCAATTATCAGAGCTACTCGACGACTCACGTCCTGATTGACGAAACGGCCTAAGCATCAAAAGAAAGACCTCACCGATGCTTACTCTTTCTAGAAAAATTAACGAAACGATTCAGATTGGAGACAATATTGTTCTCATCGTTAAGCGTATCGATGGCGACAATGTGCGGATCGGAATCGAAGCTCCCAAAACCATTCCCATCTATCGAGGTGAGATCTACGAGGAAATTAAAGCTCAAAACCTCGAGGCTATCCGCAATCCCCAGACTTCGCTGACCAAGCATAATCTCGGCAAACTTCGCCTCGCCGCCCAAGCCGCCCGCGAAGCCGCAGCCCGCAAGGCTAGCGGAGAACCCCCAACCGAGTAGCGCGGACGTTTCAGACAGGATTTTCCGCCTGCGGAATTGCAGCTCCGGCGGGACAAGGCGGGATCAGCAGAGTCGATGCGAAGCGAAGAAAGACTGTCAAAGGCAGCCCAAAGGGTGAGCGCCGTGAATCAACTTACAGGAGGACGAGGAGATGTTGGATGCAAGAGAAAACACGGAATGCCCGCGGAATTGTAAGTAACCCACTCTCTGCGCTCTTTGTGTCCTCTGTGGTAAATGCAGCTAAAATCGTTTTCGTGCAAAAGTGATTCACGATCACTCCAAAAACTTTTTACTTCCGCGCGGGGCGAAGCGGCCTATATTCGCCTCTGGGCTTCGCCTGTCACGGGTCGACTCATCCATCGGCAAGAACCCGGCATTTCCCGAAGCGAAGGAAACCATGGCCATCCCGCGATGCCGAAAATGCGCGGTGACTTCCCGCTCGTCGATGCCATAAAATTCCTCAATCATCGGATTTCGTGCCGATGCGGGCCTCTGAAAAGTATTCACCTGCGCCGCGGTAAAAAACACCACCACCTGGGAGGGGTCCGCCAGTGCCGTTTGCTTCTTGAGCGTACCGTTTCCAGTGAATCCCGACCCGAGAAGTGTGTTGTAGCCGACCCCGATATAACCATTGCGGTATTTCGGTTTGAACGCCCGCGCCTGCAGCGCGAAACTGGGATCGGGACGAAACCCTTTCGGCACATAGTTTGCAAGCGGGCCCTTTGTCGGATCGAAATTCCGCTGTCCCTCAGGGCTGCCTATGCTGGTTGATGTTTCAAAACCAAACCACCATGTCGTCCCGGCACCATCTGCGGCATTGCTCGTCTGGTATGGCCAGAAGGTATAGTTGTTGTCACCGAGATAGGCCATGCCGCCCGCTGCCAGTTGACGGATGTTATTAGCTGAAACCGCAAGGGAAGAGCTCGCGTAAGCCTGCTTGGCCGAAATAAAGCCGATAGCTCCCAGCACAGCTAAGATCGCGATGCACACCAGTAACTCCACCAGAGTGAACCCGTGGGAATCATTCACGAAGGCAACAGCGCTGGGAATATTTAACGAGCGGGGGGAACCCCCATTCCAGGCCCATGCTTCATCGCGGTCAGGCACAAGATCAACTAGCAAAAGCTCAGAGTGATTATCTCCCGGCATTTCTCCGCCTGATAAGCATTAGACAAACGAAGGCTGAGCCAAGCAAAATCGCACCCGATGGCTCTGGCACTGCTGTGGCAAAGGGCTGCTGCACAGATGCAGGTGCAAAATTCGCTGCAAAGCTGAAAGCCTCCCACGAGCCATCGACAAGCTCACGGTCTGAAGCGCCGATCGGCGCGGTGAACCAGATTACGGAAGAGTAATTTGTGCTTCCGCTTTGGGAATAGTCAGCAGGGCCAAGATAATTCCCATCTGCATCGTATGAATCGTAGGGGAACTGCCCGGCAAAAAGGCTGTATGCCCAATACCCGCTAGCCCAATCCGCCCGGTTGCGATTTTGTACTCCGTCGTTGAAAGCGACTGAAAAAAGAGAATCCCCGAAGCTAAAGCGCTCCATGGAGAGTGTCAGTCGCGAATCCGCACCGCCCCAAGTTTCCAAAATCGTCGCAGGGGACCCTGGAGTGGTGATATTGGTCGAGCCGGCAATGGCCCTCAGCATATCAACGCCGGTCGCATTGCCTCCCCAGCGATAGCCCCATGCAAGTGACGCGGGAGTGATCCCATCGTTCCATTGCAAAATCAGCGCGGAGCGGTTTGTTCCATTCCCGGTCCAGAACTGGATGTCGTCAAAGCTGCCAACCAACCCCTGCGAGTTTGCGCCAGATAGGGTCGCCAGGAGCAGGCAGGCCCCCAACACGATGTTATGCATTCCTTGTCCTTATAAAAACACGGGGACGTCAAAGGACAATCCCTTCCCCCGTTTTTTGAAAGGACCACCCCCGTCACGTGCAGTCATGCGCTGCCCGCGCACCGATTTCAGGTGCTGTGCGGTTTTCTCCGCCGGTTCGAACCCGGACTTTGACCTTTGCGCGACAGTGAGGGACTTTCACCCTTGCTTTCCTAGGCCG
>Ga0214921_10000353_pt1 | contig 87580 bp, 80 predicted proteins | sample LL1505_MetaG_FD_177992 | JGI IMG/M metagenome (GOLD analysis project Ga0214921, IMG submission 177992) | Freshwater microbial communities from Lake Lanier, Atlanta, Georgia, United States - LL-1505 | ecosystem: Environmental > Aquatic > Freshwater > Lake | place: USA: Georgia | collected... | reverse complement strand
CTTATCAAGTTCAGGCTATCCATTTTCCGCAAGTTGCACAATACATCTTGAATTTTCTCAGAATGGAAATGATATAATCAAGAGATATTCGGAGCAAGTTTCTTCATGGACTGAAGATGGAAGGGTGACCTCATCAAAGCCAATAGCCAAATATTTCAGAGTTAGATTTCAAAATCAATCAGTTGAAGCTATAAATCCGACTATACAGACGGTATTTACTAACAGTCCGAAGCAATTGAGATCCGATCCAGATGAGGGTATAAACCCGAACGATGACATTGTTGTGACCAAAGCCTTTTTGGCCATGACAGAACAAAATGGAGATATATCATATCCATCTTCTAAGGTCGGAAACCTCAAGATAGATTTGGCAGCACCTCTCTCTGGCTTTGGTGAGCTTATGTCTATAAGTCCAACGCCAGTATCTCAGTTTAACTTTGTTTACGGCATCAACGATTTTGTGATGTATACCGAAACTTATAATACTCCAGCAATTGATTCGGTTTTAACTGAAGCCAGAGTTAGATCTGGAGTAAATCCAGATTCATCCTCAATATTAAGAACAATAATACCACTTCATTATAGACCTGGGCAGGCTAGCGAAGCTCGATTTACAGCAAGATTCACCAATAGTGCTGCAAACAGCAGTTCTATGGCTGGAGTTGGAAATCCAGAGTGTGGATATTATTTTGGATATAATGAAACTCAATTTGGAATTTTTCATCTTAACGGCGGAAGACAAGAGATCCAAAGGTTGGTGGTTAACTCGCAGGCTAGCGGAAGCGGGAACATAACAATAACGCTTGATGGCGAAGCCTCTGGAAACATCGCAATAGCGGATGGTGATTCAGTATCTGTAGTTGCCGCCAAGATAGCTCAGGCGGATTTTTCTAGCGTTGGATACGGATGGGATGCTTATGCTCTCGGAGCCGTAGTTTATTTTACATCTAGGACGGCCAGAGATGCAGTGGGATCTTTCTCTGTCAACGCCGGTGCAACTGGAGTTACTGGTGTTTTTACCGAGATTACCTCCGGAGTGACTCCAGATCAAACGTTTATTTCTCAGTCAAATTGGAATATCGATGTTATGAACGGTTCTGGTTCATCCGGAATGACATTGGCTCCACAGAACGGTAATGTCTATAGCATTATAGCTCAATATCTTGGTTATGGTGCAATATTCTTCGCAATTGAGGATTCTAGCTCTGGAAGATTTTACCCTGTTCATGTCATAAGATATGCCAATTCAAATCAAGTCACCAATCTTAATAACCCATCTCTCTATATTTCATGGAGAGTCAGAAACTTTGGGAATGACGCAACAAATATAGATCTTCGTGGCGCTTCGGGAGCTTCTTTTGTTCATGGAATTTCGTCGAGGTCTGCCCTCAGATTTTCAACAGTCCAGTCCAAATCAAACGTAACTACTGCAAAGCCAATATTTACAATTAGAGCCGGAAAGGTTCTAAATGACAAGGTTGCTCACAGTCAATTGCAGTTGGAGTATATTTCTGCTGCCGTAACTACAGGAACGAAACCAGTAAGAATATACGTCTATAAGGGTGGAACTTTAGGCACAGACTCTTCTTTCTCAGCATATGACAACACAATCTCTCTTGCGGAAATTGACAGCTCTGCAACAACCTATACCTCAGGAGTATTGTTACATTCTTTTATAGTACCTAGAGATGGCTCGATAGTAACATCGCTCAGAGATCTTAATATAAACTGCGAATCAGGAGAGATAATAACATTTGTTGCGCAAACTTCCGTTGGTGCAGATGTATTTATTTCCTTAACATGGTCAGAATTGCAATAATATAAAGTAATATATTAACATCGTGGATAAACTAAAGCTATATCTGTGCTGCAACGGAAATGCAGACAAATCTGGCTTTATCTATTGCAACTCATGCGCTAATGTTATCTTAGATTTTGCTAAGATAAGGGCCAATGAGGTTGATGTAGATAAGCTTATAGATTTTTTAGATAAGGCCGCAGGTCTTTTTGATTCGCCAGTAATTAACCACAACAAGGCTTTCAATGTCATCAATTTAATCCAAAAAGATTTTCATCTTTTTTCGGAAGACCAGGTTAATAAAATTCAATATTTTTTTAAATTACATAAGGATTGCGGAGTCTTTCTGCAACTTATACCGGAGGTATAATGAACGACGATGTAGAAATTCCCTCAGGCTCCTCTTTCTTGGAGTCAAAAAAACAAGAAGCAAGGTCTAGATTCACTTCGGCTTTAGAAGATTTTAAAAAAATCCTATCCGATAAGACACACCCCGATAATCAGACGACGGCCTATCACAATAACGTAAAGTCAATTCTATCCAGAATGCTTTCTTTTGCGGACTCCCTAGATAAAGTTTATCCAGGAGAGGGGTTATTCGGACTTATCGTTATGAACTTTAGAACCTCCCTGAAGTTAAAGGATGAATTCATCAAGCTGGAAGTTAAGGTTAGAGAGTTAGAGCTAGAGGTGAAAAAGTTAAAAACCCAGAAAAAGTAATGGAGTGACATTTGAATATCGATGAACAAGCTGAATTCAATAGTTTTATCGACTCCTTAAAAATCAATCCAGAAAGAGTAGACTTTTCAGAATCAGGTTCCTTAGATATTGTCTCTATTTACCCAAGAGTAGATTCAAAAATATCTAGGCTGGAAAAGAATCTTAAGCAGATAGGTCTTATGCTTAAGGCGAAAACCGAGCCACTAGGACATTATGATTACGAGTCAGGTTGCTTTAAAATCACCTTTAGAAAAAGAGAGCTTGAGTCAAGGAATTTTGAGGACTTTGAGCAAAAGCATTCTGGAGAAATTCCAATACTGCTTGGTCTAAACGCAGACGGAAATATACTTCAGCCTGATCTTTCCACCATACCAAACCTCATAATCGGTGGAGTTCCAGGCTCTGGAAAAAGTATGTTGCTGCACTCAATAGTAATTTCTATGATGAAGTCTAACACAAACATTCATCTCTGCGATCCCAAGCTTGTGGAATTTTCTAAATATTCGGGCGTCAAAAATGTAATGACGATCTCTCTGAATAATCACGAGCTAGGGCTAGTCTTAAGTCATTTGACGAAGATTATGAACACCCGATTTGAGAAATATAAAAACTCAGGCTGTTCGAACATCAAAGAGTATCGAGCACGCAAAGATCCTTCTGAAAAATACGAATGTCTCATCGTTGATGAATGGGCTGACATAGTTCTTTCCAATCCCGGTATTGCAGACCAGGTTGTAAGCCTAGCTCAAAAGGGGAGAGCGGCCGGAATATCCCTAATCTTGGCAACTCAAAGGCCGTCATCTAAAGTCTTTCCCGGACTAATTAAAGCTTCTTTTTCAGGAAAAATTGCGCTAAGAACGTCAAACTCCATGGAAAGCAGGATTATTATAGATAAGGCTGGCGCAGAGAATCTTTCGGAGATTGGCTCTGCAATTTTTTCAAGCCCAAATCATCCTCAGGATATTATTTTTCGAAGTCCTCGACTTGATGATATTTCCGGTACTATTAATAAACATAAGCCTTCCAGCTTTTTTGATATATTCGGACTATCGAGATGGAAAATTTGAAGGCATCTAAAAATGACGTCATAAAGCAGGTTATGATAGCTGATATAGCTCGTAACTTTTCCATTGGATTGGAGAGAACTGCCGCCGGTAATTTTGATCTTAGGTGTAGATGCCCCTCCGTAAATCATAAGCACGGAAGAGAAAGAACATCGTCTCTTTATATCAACTCGAAGGATAATAACTTTTTTTGCTATGGGTGTAATGCAGGAAGTTCTGTTATAGATTTCTATATGCTTTGCGCTCAAAAGGAATTTCTAGAAGCCCTAAATGATCTAAAGCTTCTTGTTAAGTTTCCTGGTAAATATTCTGATGTTGTTGAGAAGAAAAGGGAGTGCTTTCCGCTTTTGGTGCAAAACTCCGAAGTAATTAGAGAATTTCTGATTAACAACCCACAGACTCTCGAAGATACCAACGGCTTTTTGCAAAAGCTAGATGAAGTAATTTTCGAAAAAAAGAAAGATGATGCGAAATACCTAACATCCTTAAATGAAAAGATGAAGAAAAAATTTGGTGCAAGATGAGGGCTGTAATTTGTGGAGACACCCATATTGGGGCCATATTTGGTTTAGGCAAGAACAATGGAAATGGTGGAAATACAAGAATTGATGACTATGAACGTTCACTAAACTATATCGTTGATTATGCCATCAAGACGGAGGCAGATATCTTCATTCAGACTGGAGATCTTTTTGAAGTTAGGAATCCAACTCCAGAGCAGATCGAAATAGCTGATCGTGCGATAAAAAAACTGTCTGATAACCACATTTTCACTATAATAATAATGGGAAATCATGATTATAAAAAGACAGGAGAAACCTTTACCAGCTCAATATCTTCACTTCCTGCGAAGAATTATTCCAATGTAAGGCTGCTTTTGGAGCCAGAGAATATCGTTTATACAAACAAGAATGGCAATAAAGCAAATCTTTTCATGATCCCATATCGTGACAAGAGAATGTATGCGGGCTCAAATCAAAAAGAATATGTTGAAAGCTTCAATACCCATATTTCATCTTTGTTTTCCGATGTGGATCTGAAGCTTCCAACGCTAACTGTTGGACATAATTTCTTTTTTAAGGGAAATTATTTTGATTTTGGTGGCGGAGAAGTTTTGCTTTATCCCGAATCAGTAAAGAGATCTGATCTTGTTGTTATGGGTCATCTCCATGAGTTCTCTCTCGTCAGAAAGAAAGAACCAGTCTCTTATTATGTAGGCTCACTTGAGAAGACAAACTTTGGCGATTCTAAGACGGATAAATACTTTATAGATTTCAATTTCTTAACAAAAGAAGTTAAGACAATAAAAAATCCAGTTCGAGAAATCGAAGACATTGAGATAGATCTCAAGTCTGCAACAACGTCGAATTATCTTGAGTCCGTAAAAGACTTTTTGAAGAATAAAGACCTTTCAGATAAAATTATAAAAATTAAGCTTCTAATTAAAGAAAACTTATCTGGGGTCATCAACAAAAATGAAATAGAGAAATTCTGTTATGGAAGAGGTTGCTTTTTATTAACGAAGATTCTAATTGATATATCGCAAACCAAATCTGAGAAAAATCAAGATATACTAAATCATAAAAATGATTATGATATTTTTAAGGCTTATGCAGAAATGCAAGACCTTTCCCCAGAAATGATGAAACTTCTGCTGGAAGAATCTAAAAGGATTATAGGATAATGCAACCAGTATCTTTAATTTTGGAGAATTTCTTTTCTCACAGATCTTCCGAAATCGAATTTAAAGATTTCAATTCCGCACTACTTTTGGGTAGCACTGATGGCGATTATTCAAAGTCAAATGGCTCCGGAAAGTCTGCAATTTTCGAATCAATCCTCTGGTGCCTTTTTAATAAGTCAAGAGCATCAATGATGGATGATGTTATTCATTGGGGCGAAAACAGATGCTCCGTCACCTTCGATTTCATCCATGACTCACATACATATAGGGTGAAGCGGACGAGACTTCGTTCCACGTCTACATCTACTGTTGACTTTTTAGTTTTAGATGAGAATGGCAAATGGATAAGCCTTTCTGGTTCGACTTCTGGCGATACCAACGATAAGATTTGTTCCACAATTAAGCTTGATTATAAGACGTTTGTCAACTCAGCTTATTTTCGGCAAAATGATATTTCTGAATTTGCAACATCAGAAGCATCTAGAAAAAAAGAGATTCTGAAAAGTATCGTAGATATTTCTAAGTGGGATACCTACGAGAAGGAGTCTAAGAAAAAGTTAAAAGAAGCTCAGAATGATTTGATTGTAACTCAAACAAAGATTGATACTCTGAACGAAGAAATTAAAGTCCTTTCTCCATTTCAATCTCAAATGGATAACTTGGGAAAGCTTATTGAGGAAAAAAATTCCGAATTGGCTTCCTTGCAATCAGAGGTCGAAGCTCTATCCGAAAGATATCTCAAGGAGAAGAGTCTTATCGATACCGACAGTTGGGACAGAATAACTGCGGAAACCGCTTCGCTCAAAACATCCGGGAAAGACCTTAAGGTTAAATATGAGAGATATGTCTCTCAGTTAGAGGAAAAAACAAACTATAAAAACAAGGTAGAATCTGAAATATCAGAGATTGAAAAGCAAATATCTCTAATTAATATAGATCCAGATCTTGACTCTAAAGTTGAAAAGACTAAGGCAGAGACTTACGAATATAACTCCATCATAAAGTCTTCCAAAGAAAAGCTGAAAGAGCTGGAGAAAATCTCAATAAAAGAAGAGGAGTGCTACACCTGCCATCAGAAAGTATCTCCTGAAGATTTCGCAAAGATTAAATCGGAGCATGATCAAAAGGTTCAATTCCTAAAGGATAAAAAAGAAAACGCCGAAACAAGAGTACAATACCTCGACAAGACTTCTGAGGATCTTCTCAAGCAGCAGAAGGACAAGAAGAGAGTTGATGAGTACAACGCAAAGTTACCAATTCTCTCTTTTAAGCTTACCTCTCTTAACTCAGACATAGAACAAATTCAAAAAGAAAAGGACGAGATGTATGGCACACTCGTTGGAATTAAGAACAAAATTATAGATAATGATGCTATTCTTGATTCTCTAAAAAACGAAAACTTCCAGAATCTTAATTCAAAGCTGAAAAAGAGAAAAGAAGATCTTTCCACTTTGTCATCTCTCATCTTGAGTTCTAGCGTTGAGCTAGGAACACTAAAAGAGAAAACTTCGACACTTAGCTTGAAGAAGGATTCTCTAAACTCTGAGATGAAAAATCTCTCAAGGAAACAAGATCGGGTCGCAGTTTTTGAGAAGATGACAAAGATGTTTGGTAAAAATGGAATTCAAACAATTCTTCTTGATGTTGTTATATCCGATTTAGAAAAGAAGTCCAATGAAATTCTTCAATCTATTTCTAGCGACTCCTTCGTAATTTGCCTTGAAACTCAAAGATCAGGATCTGATGGGGTCTCTATCGTAGAAACTCTCGATTTAAATGTAAAGAAAGATGGTTCACTTTGTAATTTTTATTCTCTTAGTGGTGGTGAGCAATTCAGGATTGCTCTGGCCCTCAGAATAGCTCTTAGTGAAATGGCAAGTAATCATGGTGGATCTTCACTAGAGTTTCTACTTCTCGATGAGATAAACTCACCATTAGACAAGAGTGGGGTCGAGACTTTGTTTGTAAATGTGATAAAATCACTTGAGTCGAAATACAAAATTCTTGTCATTACTCACGATGAGTCCTTAAAGGAGAGGTTTGACAATATAATAGAGGTTCAAAAGATAAATGGTGAAAGTACGACTAGCTTTACATCCAGATAGTTACTAATTAAGAGCAATAAAATATGGCAATATTATTAACAGTAAAAGAAAGCACTAGGCAGATAGTCTCAGGAATTCCAGAATATTTAACTTTTACGGTTAATGTTCCAGCGTCCGTATTCTATACTTTAGATGGAACAGACCCTGACGGGTCTTCGGAAATGGTTGAGGGCGGTGTTCTTTATCTGCCCACAAACTATCTCGAATTTACATTCAAGGCCATCGCTATATCTGGGATTGAATCAACCGATATTTTTGAGCAAGTTTACTCTCAGACCCCAACTACATTTACAAAAAGATTTGCTGAGAATGATGGAATCTCGGTTCTTCCTGTGGACTCAACTCCAGTGGAATATCTTTCCTACAACCAGGATAACGAAGAAGCTCAGCAGACCAGCATTCCATTTATAGATTTAGAGTACAAGCCATCATCACGAGATGTTTATAAACCATTCGATGGTGGAAAAACCGCAGTAGATTTCATCAACTTTACTTTGGAGCTTGCATCTATAGAGGAACCATATCAGTCAAAGACAAGCTCTGTAAACAACAATCTTGAATTTGATCCAAATGCAGGTTTAATCTTGATTGATGGGTCTACCGAAGAGAATATGAAGTCTCAAGTAGTGAAGATAATAAACAGACCATTAGGAACTTTAAATACCAGATCTAATTTTTACAACGAGCATCTTCAAAGTTCACCACCTGTTTTTGGAAATTTAGTTAGGTATTTCGTAAATCAAAAAACTGGAAAAATAGTCTTCTACTATCACGATAGTCGTGAGTGCAGATGGATAGAGTCAACCCAGTCGATAAATCAAAAAACTCTAGATTTAACTAACCATTTGCGTAATAATTATGTATTCCCGTGGATCGAGGACCCAGTTATGAGTAAAATATTTTAAAATGTCATTAGAAATAAAAAAAAGACTTGCCCTATCAGTCTCTTCGATAGGAACATATGAAAAGTGCCCAAAGAAATATTGGTATACTTATATAGAGAAGCCAGACATCCCAAAGAAGAAGTGGGATCATCTTGAGTTCGGCTCGTATGTCCACTTGGTTTTGGAAAAGTTTCACAAGTACTTAATTGAGCAATTCCTACCACAGTCTGAGTACCCAGCACTGATGAAGAAGTGCATGGAACTAGCTCTAAAGGAATTTGACGAAAGCATTCTTGAGAAAGATGCAGATTTAGTACGACGGACACTTCAGTCCTATCTGGACCAAATCAAAAAAAATAGTCTCCCAAATGTTCTTTTTGTCGAAAAGCCTTTCCTTATGGAAATCGGTGATTATAATATAAGAGGGTTCATCGACCGGATCGACAAGGTTGGCGATGGACACTATCATGTAGTTGATTATAAGACAAGTAAGGATCCCAAGTATTTGACGCCATTCCAGCTTTACGTTTATTCTCTCGTCATCAAGGAAGAGTTTTCTGATGCAGAGAAGATAACCGGAAGCTACATGCTTCTTAAGCATAATTGCGATTATAAGACATGGGAAATTTCAGATAAAGACATTTCCAATTGTAAAGATAAAATTGCCAAGTTTGGAAATTTGATTACAACGGATTCTGCTTGGGATAAAAAGCCATCGCAACTTTGTAATTTTTGTGACTTCAAAGATCTCTGCATGAACAACTGGACAGACTGAATATGGAGACTTTATGGGAAAAATGTTTTCTGGGCAGGCCAAAGTTTATAACGAAGATATTTTCGTTGATTCCTCTACGGGTACTGGTTTAGATAGTGTTTTGAAGAAGATTGACCCACTTCTTCATAAGATGTCACGGTCCATTTATATCCCCGGCTATTCAACAGAAGACCTAAAGCAAGAGTTGGCTATCTTGGCCATAGAGGGAATTAGGTCTTACGATGGAACTAAGAATGTAAAGCTTAGCACTTTTTTGCACATCCATCTTCACAACAAGATTGTTTCAAAGATTAGAAGCAAGAATAAACTTTCAAATAATGCCTCCTCTTCAATTGAGAATGCCTCCCTACCAGATACATGTAATTGCGGAAGTACCATCTTCATGGTTGAAACTAAATCTGGGGAGGAAAGGAGAAGGTGTGTTTCGTGCGATAAGCTTTACACCAAGAAGCTTAAGAATGCAAAAACAGAAATACCATTTTCCGTGATGGATGAGAGAATAGATCGTGGAGATGAGGGAAAGATTTCTTTCATCGATTCGGTGCCACGAGATAACTCTATTTTTGCGCAATCAACCTCTCCCGAAGAACTGATTGAGATGAGCGGAGCACTTGCGGACGTATGTGCAGATATGGATGATAAGACAAGAAAGCTAATCCAACTGGTTTGTTTTGAAGATTATTCCATTAAAGATGCCGCCGATAAGATTGGTATGACGAGCTGGGCAGCAAATGTAAGGCTGAAGAATCTTTCTAAAAACAAGAAGATTAGGGAACTTCTAACAAAGTAGGTCATGCGTCAAGATGTAAAGAAATACATAGACTCTGAAATTGAAGTTTCGAAACTTAGAGTCGAATCACTATTGAGAAGCAGTAACCTCTCTGATGTTGCAATTAATCGTCTGATTGATATAGAGCGTTATTTTCAAGATATTGACTTTAATTCTTTAAATATAAGTAGCGTCTCTGATGCCATGACGGCAGTAAGGCTTTTCAGATCTTCCAAGAAAGACTTTATAAAGCTTTATCTTGAAAATTCAGAACCAGCAGAATTTCAAGTATTGGAGGCAATCCTAAGGTATAGAAAAAGCCTCTTTCAGAAGATTTCAGTTGAGGGAGAGAAATCCTGCGTTACCGTCAAAGACAAGATGAGAAGGTTAGTATTAGTTGAATCTAGTTTAAAATTATTTCAAGCAATAGACTCTAAGTTAAAATTTTTGGGTGAAGTCAGTTCATCAAATAAAATTTTCTCAGAGTTCGTAACCCACCATCCGAATGAAGTATTTGGATTTTACGATGAATCCGTAAGTGAAATTTTAGCGGAATTAACTCGACAGAAGAAACCGATTTACAAAATAAAAAATCTAACAAATATCATAGCCTCTAATCCTGAGCAAGATTTTCACTTTAGTTTTCAAAAAATTATCTCCCATGGAAAAATGACGAAGGGTATAGTACTACCCATAAAGCATCTTGGACGAGAAACCTCTTGGGTTTGCTTTAAGAAGATAGTTATCAGCGGTATCGATTTTTCAGAGATTTTCTCATATACATTGAAAAATGTCTTCTACGAAGGAAAATATTACAAGGCAATAATTCTTAAGGATAAGAAAGAAATTTCCGAGGATAGCGACCTACTCTCCAAATATAATATTCTGAGTAACCTGTTTTATCAGAACATTCTTGATGGGAATTTAACAGAGAAAAAAGGTTTAGATATAGATATTGAAAAATCAAAAATATACACACCGTCATCAAGAACGGAAGACAACTCGTTAAGAGAAAATTGGCAGAATTTCCTACTAGACTTTAAACAAATAATAAACGGAGTTAAATATGAGTGACCAGACAGTAGCCCAGCCAGTAGTAAAGAACGGTAATTATACCATGGAGAATGTTCGCTCGATGGTTCGCCAAATGTCAGAGCTAGATTCTCAAATCAAAGAGCTTCGTGACGAAAGGAAGAAGATTATTTCTGACTTTATCGATGAGCATAACGTTCCCAAGAAAGAGGTTATGGAGGCCATCAAGATGGTTAAATCGGATATCGATCCTGAGGTAACTGCATCAATTTACGCTCATATTGCAGACCTTGTAGAAACGAAGTGATAGCAAAGAGCCTTTAAAAAAAGTTGGCCGATGCATCTGTTGTCGGCCAAATTTTTATTGCATATGATATAAGAAGATTTTAAAACTTTGGAATTAATGCTCAGAAAAATGGTAATATACGCACATACTTTGTATGATAAGATGTTTAAAATGTAATGAAAACAAGGATGAAAGCTCCTTTATCAAAAAAGAAGGGGCGAAGCCATCCGTAGTTTGTTTTTCTTGCTGGAAGAAGTTTAAGGCAGAAAATGTTATAAACAGCGTTGCAATCAAAAATGAGCTTGGTTGTATGTTGTGGCCGGACCAGGATAGAGATAGCGATTATTACAATTCTATAAGAAGAGTTCTTGTTCCAAACACCGGAAAGTACATTCACATCAGATGCAATAAATCATGTATGAATAAAGAGCATTTCTTCTATTTCGAGAAAAACTCTCAACCATATTGGTTTAAGTATGGTCTTGATTCCGAAATAAATTTTTCCAATCCATCTGAAAAAGAGATAATTGCAGTTAGGTCTATACTTATAGATAGAATTACCACAAAAGGGGACTGCTGGATTTACGGCGATTCATCATCCAAAAAAGCGATATTGAAAATTGGAAAAAATTTATTTTCTTCAAAAAAAATATATTATGAACTCTTTAACTCAAAAGTGACTTCCAAATACTTTTCCATATCTGCATCATGTGGAAATATAAACTGTGTGTCACCAAAACACCTAACTCTATTTGCAGGCAGGTCATACCCTTTTTGGGCAAGAAGAAATTTAAAAAAACCAGAAGTAGGTATGGGATATTGTCAAAACAGCGCCTGTGAGAAATATTCAGTTGAGATTCCTGAGGCTTTACTAAATAAATTTCGTGACGGCCTTCTTTGCAAGATATGCTTTGACAAGATTGATTTTGCTTTAAAGCTAAAAAAATCAGAGTATGACTTAGCTTATTCTGAAAAAAATAAAGACAAGATTAAAAAAAGATACAAAGAATGGACTCGGACGAAATCTGGAAAATTATCGCAAATCTCAAGTTCTCAAAACCGAAGAGATAAACATTTAAGAAAAATAGACAGAGTATTTCTTTCAAAATTACTGGACGAGTACGATTCATGTTGTTACTGCGAAAGGCATAAAGACGAGATACCGGACCATCCATCCGGAACGGCTAAACTACATTTAGAGCACATAATTCCAGTTTTAGGAAAAAAAGAATCCGGGTCGAACGATCGAAATAACTTAGACATTGCATGTTGGCAATGTAACTCCATGAAAAAAAATTTGCTGCCAAAAGACTGGCTTATCACACTTTCTAAGCGAATCAAATCATCCGAAAGAAATGAAATAGTAAGTCTGTACTCCAAGATAATCAAAAATCTTTCAGATGATAGTAATTATAAAGACAACAAATTCATACCAAGACACATGAGGAATGGTAATGCCTAACGGACCTTTCGTATCTTTACATAATCACAGCGAGCAAGGTTCCGCCCTCGATGCGCTGAATGATGTAAATAAGCTTTTTGATAGAGCTAAGGAATTGGAACACCCGGCCCTGGCAATCACAGAGCATGGAACCGCCGTTAGTCATTATGATGCCTATCGTGCCTCTCAAAAAACCGGTGTAAAACTAATCCCAGGAATTGAAGCTTACTTCTCTCCGAATCTAGAGGAAAAGAAGTCTTCCCATATGGTTTTGGTTCCAAAGAACGAAACCGGATATAAGAATATTTTGCGCCTAAATTACGAGGCTTATAACAATCAAGCCTCAGGATATATGGGCAAAATGACGCCCAGAATTTCTTGGGAGCATATCGAGAAATTCAATTCAGATATTTTTTGTCTAACCGCTTGTTCTAATGGTTTGCTCTCAAAAGACATTGTTTCTGACAATATAGATTCTGCGGAAGCAAATCTTCTCAGGCTCCACTCCATCTTTCAGGATAGACTATTTTTAGAAATTCAGCCTCACGCTCTAAAGACAGATGACGGAAAGGTGGATCAGGTAAAGTTAAACGAAAATCTAATCTCGCTATCCAGAAAGCATGATATTCCTTTTGTTACAACTTGCGATGCCCATTACCTAGATAAGGATCATGCAAAGTATCACGATATGATGCTTGCAATCAAGGATAAGAAGCCACTCTCAGATCCAGATCGTTTCCGCTACGGCGTCCAAGAAATGTATCTAAAATCTCATGATGAAATCATAAGCTTTTTTGGAAGCAGGATTGGCATCATGGCTATGAACAATTCTCTAAAGATTGCTGCCGCTTGCGAAGAACCTCATTATCTCAAAACCAAAGGTGCAATACTTCCACAATTTCCTGTGAAAAACCAGCCAGACTTTCTTCAGTTTCGTGAATGGTGGCAGGAAAATTGTGAAGAGCTTCCGATGGATAAGGCTTACCTCAGATATAAGTGCGTTCTAGGGTTCCAAGAGATGACTCAATCTTTTTCTGAGGAAAAAAAGAGGGAGTATTGGAATCGTACAAAATACGAGCTTTCCATCCTTGAGCTTAGAAACTTCTCATCATACATGTTGATTGTTGCTGATTATGTAAATTGGGCGAAGCAAAATGGTGTTTCTGTGGGAGCAGCAAGAGGAAGTGCTGCCGGTTCTCTAGTTGCAAACTTGATCTCTATCACATCGGTTGATCCAATCAAATACAACTTGCTATTTGAAAGGTTCCACAATAGGGAGAAGAAAGCCTTTCCTGATATTGACTGTGACTTCTCAAATCCAGATCGAGTCAAGGCATATATCAAGGAAAAATATGGAAAAGATTATGTCGCCCAAATCAGCAACTGGTCAACGATGTCTCCAAAGGTCGTTCTCAAAGATGTCGCCAGAAGTCTTGAGATTGGTGGAGATAAAAAGTCAGCATTTGAAATAGCGAATCATCTTACATCCATCATGCCTGATGTTGATACGATTGAAGAGGCAATCGATGGAAGCAAGGAATTCTCAAAATTTATGAATCAATATCCTGATGTTAAGGATTATTCATCAAAGCTTCAAAATCTAACTCGTCAGTGGTCCGTACATGCTGCGGGTGTAATTATTGGAGACAGACCTCTATATGAAATTATTCCATTGAGAATTGAAGAGGACGAAAAAACAGGAGAGTCTATCACAGTCACTCAATGGGAGAAGACCAGAGTTGAGGATTTTGGACTTGTCAAGATGGATGTTCTCGGTCTAAATACTCTCAATGTTATCGAAAGCTGCTTGCAATATATTCGAGAGACAACCGACAACAAGGATATTAAAATATCAGATATTTCGATTGATGATCCAGAAACATACAAGATGATTTCTCGTGGAGAGAATATTGGGGTATTCCAACTGGAGTCATCCTTATCGCCGCTTTGCGTAAAAATTAAGCCAAGCGATGTCGAGACAATTGCCGCCATCAACGCCTTAGGTCGTCCTAGCTGCCCATCAGAGCAGCGTCAAAGTTATATCCGAAGAAGGTTTGGTCAAGATCGCGTTCGTTATACCCATCAATCTCTAGAGCCTGTTCTTAAGGATACTTACGGCATCTCGCTATACGAAGAAAGTATGATGGGTATCGCGAGGGAATGTGCCGGATGGGATCTTAACGAAGCCGATAACCTGAGAAAGCTTACTAAACTAAAGGGAAAAGATCCTCAGTTGGCACTTAAAACCGAGGCAAACTTTATCAAAGGTTGCATGGAAACATGGGGCATGTCTTATGAAGAAGGTCAGAAAATATGGGATGAAGAGATCTCTTCATTTTCTGGATATGGTTTCAACCGATCCTTGATTTTTTCTCAAGAGGTGCGTATAATTCCTCCAGAGGGTGGAGATTGGCAAGATATTGAGATCCAAAACGTCAAGCCTGGCAGCACAGTCCTATCTCGGGATGAAGTTACCGGCGAAAACATATCCGTAAAGGTTTTGGACAATCATTATCATGGCAAGCTCAAACTATTCAAAATCACACTTGATGACGGGGAAACTGTAGAATGCACGATAAATCACAAGTTCAGAACGATGGACGGGAGAATGCTGCCTCTTCACCAGATTCTAAAAGAAAACCTAGAGATCGTAACGAACCAATAGAGCAAAGAACATGCAAATGTGGAGAGGTTTGCTACTCCGTCAGATCTCTTTCATTTCACAAATCTAAATGCGAGATTATGGTCGCAGAAGAAAAAGAGAGAATTAGGCTTGGCCTAGAGCAAGGCGAACTTGTAAAGTGCGCTCTCTGTGATGAAGTCGGCTCATCTCTCGCACTTCATGTTAGAAAGGTTCATGGTATTGATAAAAAAGAATATATCAAAGTCCATGGACCTGTTCTTGCTCCGGGGTCAAGAGATAAATATTCCAAGGCAGCGGAAGAGAATGGCAATTGGATTGTTAAAGCAAAAGAACGAGGTGAAGACCTAACCGAGTATTGGAAGAAAGTCTCTGCGGGTGTCAGAGAATCAATACTAAATTCCCCAGAAGAAAGAAAGAGAAGGGCAGACATGCTGGGTTCTCTAAATAAGACTGAGGCGTTTAGAAAGAAAGCAAGCGAAACTGCGAAGAAGACTTCTGCGAGAAAAGACATTCAAGAGAAGAGAGCTTTTACCTTAAAGAAATGGAGAGATGGCAATAGGCAAGATTTCTATATTAAATGTACATCGAATATGCATAAGTATAAATCTAGGCCAGAAAAAGAGTTGTATCGAATTATATCATCCTATTTTCCAGATCATAATTTCGTTAATAATAAATTCAAAAAAGACAACTCCTTCTTTTCATTCAATAAGACCGGAAACAAACAAATCGATATAATTTCTGATTCAAAAAAAATATATATAGAATATGATGGATTTCTTCATTTTAAAGAAGTGTGGAAAGGGACCTTAACTAAGATTAAATTGAAGGATTCTTTTTTTTCAAAATATTGCATCAGAAATTCAATAACTCTAATTAGAGTGTCTTCTGATATTTATTCGTACAAATCGGGTGGTGGATTCAACCAATTTGCACTAAACAAGGCAAGGGAAATAATAACATCACCAACACCCGGCGTCCATTTTATAGGCAAGAGTTGGAATGGTCAAGAGTATACTTTTGCCAAAACAGAACAAGAAATTTTAAAGATTTACGGAGTTTAAATTAAATGGCAAAAATAGTTTCATGCGAAGAGGTTGGTGAGTTCGATACGTATGATCTGGAAGTCGATCATCCAGACCATCAGTATTATCTATCAAATGGCATTCTCACATCAAACTCTCATGCAATCTCTTATTCTATTATTTCTGTTCAAACTGCTTGGCTGAAGTGTCATTATCCATCACAATTCATGTGCGCACTTCTAAATGGAGAAGATCCGAATAGTGATAAAGTTCAGGAATATCTTAACGAATGTAAGAGGCTTGGTATAGAAATTATCCCTCCCGACGTAAATAAGAGCGGTGATAACTATAGAGTCGTTGGGGAGAAAACGATTGCAACCGGACTTTCGGCGATAAAAGGCTTGGGTCCCGCAGCAATTTCTGAGATTATAAAATATCAACCGTTCAATAGTTTTTCCGACTTTATTTGCAAAGGAATCCTTGTTCATGTAGATGGAGAGGAGCTTGGCTGTTATGATTTCTTAAAACTTGGAAAGCCAGCAACAAAAGAGAATAAGATTGAAAATATTCCTTTTATCGGAAAGTCATCAATTCAATCTATGGCAAGAGCTGGCGCCCTTGATTCTTTCGGGAGGACGAGAAAGGACATTTTTGAGAATTTCGATGACTTTAGAACAAAAATAAAGAATGGTTTGAAAAAAGGAAAACTTATCTCCGAAACAGATTTCCCACCTCCCATCGAAGAGTGGGATAGAAAGGAATTACTTTATAACGAAAGGGAGGTTCTGGGTAGAACGATTTCCGGAAATTCTCACGAAATCTTTGCCGGATTCTTCAGGAATATGGGGAGCACCTTCAAGCTTAAAGATTTAGGTTCTTATAAGCCGGGGGTTAAAATAAGAGTTGAGGCAATTATAAAAACAAAAGTCAAAGAATTTAAAGTAAAACAAGGTAAAAATTTAGGCAGAAAGTTTGCCAAATATCTCATAGAAGATCTTTCCGGCGATACATCCGAAATTACACTGTGGATGGATGATTACGAAAAATACGGAACAAAATTTAAGGATGGGATACCTTTTAAGGCAATCTGCAAGGTAGATGAGTATCTGGGGCAAAAAAGCCTTTCACTATCTGAGTTGATAGAAATTTTCGGAATAAAGGAGTAATGATGTCACATAAGTTAGAGTATGTTTGGTTAGATGGATATGAGACACAGAATTTGAGAAGTAAGATTAAAGTTGTTGATGAGCCCCCACATTTCCTAAAGTTTGTTAAGGATTGGAATTTTGACGGTTCATCCACTGAGCAAGCTACAGGAAGAAAGTCTGATTGTATCTTGAAACCAGTTAGAATCTATAAATTTAGTGAGTCAAAAACAATAGTCCTGTGTGAGGTATTCAATCCGGACGGAACTCCTCATGTAACAAATACTCGTAGCAAATTGAGAGAACTCCAGGATCATATGGATTCTTCCGGCTTCTGGTGGGGTTTTGAGCAGGAATATTTCATAACAAGAAATTTTACACCAGTTGGCTTTCCAGATGGTGGTTATCCCCGCCCTCAGGGCCTTTATTATTGTGGTGTAGGAGGAAACCAGATTAAAGCAAGGCCGCTTGTAGAAGAGCATTTAGATCTCTGTTTGTTTATGGGAATTCAGCTTACCGGCATTAATGCTGAGGTTGCGCCAGGGCAGTGGGAATACCAATGTTTTGCAAAGGACACCCTAAAAGCCTGCGATGATCTTTGGATTAGTCGATATATGCTATACCTCATGGCTGAGAGGGAAGGTCTTGATATCGACATTTCACCAAAGCCAATTAGGGGAGATTGGAACGGCTCTGGCTGCCATACGAATTTCAGTACAACTCAAATGAGAGATGTTGGTGGTCAGGAATATTTCGAGGGAATATTTCAATCATTCTCAGATCATCATTGGGATCACATTCAGAATTATGGAAAGGGTAATGAAGCAAGATTGACGGGTCGGCATGAAACACAGTCGATCGACAAATTTTCTTGGGGTGTCTCCGATCGTGGATCTTCAATTCGCGTACCAATTGATACAGGCAAGGAGTGGAAGGGCTATGTAGAAGATCGCAGACCTGCAAGTAATTGCGATCCATATAGTGTCGCCCTCTGCATTGTGAAGTCAACCTTAAAACTATGGTGATATAGATGATTACGTGCATAAAATGCAATTTTAAAGTAAGCAACAAGATGCGCTTCAGCATAGCAAAAAACTTTTGCCCATCTTGTGGTTCAAACCTTCTTTCGGATGCTGTCTTTGGCGAGATTAATGCGATTAACAAAAAGCTCCAATCTCAAGAATTTATGATAAATCTTTCCGGACAACTTAATAAAGACCTTGTTCAGAATCTCATCTATGATCTCAGCATCTTTTTTAAGTTTGAGCTAGAGAAGGTTTATAGGGCAGAGGTTGGACATTCATCAACTTCCGAGGGATTTGAGGAGCCTAGCTCTAGAGAAGAATCCAATCGTGATGATGAGTCATCCGGCGGAGAGGTTGAACAGGAAAAGCCGAAATTGGTCCACAAGTCGGTTTCCAGAGCTCAGTCTCTATCCGAAATAAGAAATGAGGTAAAGCGGGAAGTCTTGTCTGAAATCCGGTCCGAAGACGAGGATGAAGATGAGGGCGAGGATGACGATATGGATTCTTCAGATGAGGATGTGGATGATCGTGTTAAGAGACTGAAGAAGCTATACGATACTTCCCCAACGCTCAAGAAGGTTTTTAAGGGTGTAAGCAGGATTGAATAATGTCCGAATCCATTAGAAACATAGCCAATACTAAAATACTTCTCACAAAAGAAGAATTTCATTATTATGAAAATTTGGCAAAGATCTTCGGGTCGGAGTCTTTTGTAGGGCTATTCCAAACAAATAGTGCTGGATGTATAATTCAAGTTTCTCCAAGCCTACAAAAGGCTACGCCTGTCCCCATAATTTATTTCTTGTTAAATGTATCTTTTAATCAGCGCATGAGAAGGCTGGATTCTTTTGTCGATAGGGTTGAAAATATGGAAAAAAGAATTAAAAAAATGGAAGATAAAATTAACAATTCCGAATAAAAGGTCGGGGTAGAATATAAGGGACGGAAGGGATTGGTTCGATGAAATTTAAATCGGTTGTTAATATAGCTGAATTTTCCATAGAAGATATGGATCTTTCCGATATTATGAAGCTTGGGAAGATTCTTCCTAAAAACGGAGTAATTGATGCAAATATTGCAGAAAAATATTTGATAACAACGATTGAAGCACAGGATTTGTGTCAAGAGAAAATTGCGCAAGTTGATAAGTATATTGGCATTAAGAAAATCCGATTAGACAAGATAGAAGCAGAATCAGCACTAATTAGAGCCAAAGATGCTGGTCATAAAACTGCTAAAGAGAAGGAGTGGTTCATTCAAAGTGATGTCGAGGTTATTTCAGCAAAGGAAGATCTTGAGATTGCGAAAGTCTGTAAGATGTGGCTTGAAAACAAGGTAAAGTATTTTTCGATGTGGCATTACTCGCTCAAATCGTATCTAAAAAGAGATTATGGTATTGAAGCTTCATCAGGGTATTCTACATTTGCTCCAACGCCAAACTATTCAGAGTTAGAGTTACCAACTTACAACAAAGCAAAAAGTGAGGAAGAAAATTTTTGTGGTGATATAGAGTGGAAGTAAACTGATTCAAAAATAAAAAAACAATTGATTCTTAGTTCAACAAAATAAATTAAAAGGAGAATACATGTCACGAGAACTTACTTCAGGCGAGATCGATTGGAATGACGTTGGAGCATCAAAGGAGAAGCGACCCTCAGATTTCATGAGGCTGAAGGAGGGTGAGAACGTTGTTCGCGTTATGAGTAACCCCATTCGAACTTATGTTCACTGGATTACAACTCAGGATGGTTCCAACAAGAAGATCTTGAGCCCCACCGGTAACCAGTCACTTGTTAAGCGACTTGAGGAGGCAGGCTTTCGACTTCAGCCAAGCTATCTAATCAAGGTTCTTGACCGTAGTGATAATGAGTTTCGAGTCCTTGAAGTTGGAAGCCAGATCTTCAAGGGAATTCAGACTCTAATCAATAACCCTAAGTGGGGTAAGGCAACCGCTTACGACATCAGCATCAACAAGGGTCCAAAGGGTACTCAGCCACTATATACCGTAACTCCAAATCCAAAAGAAGCGTTGGAGTCAAATCTAAAACAGAAGTTTGTGGACTTCAATGATCGAATCAATCTTGATAAGATTACAAGCCCCATGCCAGACGAGGAGATTTGCAAGCTTCTAGGTTGGAGTGCAGGAGATAGTGATGACGATGATGATTTCGCTCAAGCCGCTCAATCAAAGTCAGCTTCGTCAGGAAAGAGTTCCAAGTTCAATTTTGACTTTGAGTAAGATTTAAGTTTGTTTCTTTGGGGCGAGTATGTAAAATTACTCGCCTCATTTTTTTTATGCAGTATATTATATCTATGCCAAAAATTTTAGGTTTAGATATATCATCAAATACCATAGGGTATGCAGTAATAGAATATGACGATAAGAATATAAGCTTGATAAAGACGGGTCATATCAAGCCGCCACCATCTTCAAAAGGAAGTTTAACTTTCAGGGCCATGAAGGCATCCGAGAAAATAAAGAGCTTGCTGTTGACGGAAGCTCCAGACTCCGTAGCTGTAGAAGCGTATGCAAGCAGATTTACAGCAGGAAGAAGTACGGCAAGGACAATTATAGTTCTTTCTTTTTTTAACGAACTTGTGTCATTAATTTGCCTTCAAACATTAGGTTATGAGACTGACAAATATCCGGTTACCAGCGTCAGGTCTGTAATATCCAAGCATTTAAATATAAAAAGTGTTTCAAAAGACGATATTTTTAACTTAATGAAAACAACATTCCCTTCCTTCAAATTTGATTTAAATAGAGTTGGTAATATATCCAAAGAGTATTTCGATCAAGCCGACGCTATCGCAGTAGCTTATTGTCATGCGATAAAAAATCAAAAAAATATAAAATAAGAGGTCCTATGTCAAGAATAATTGTTTATGGTGATGAGGCGAGAGAAAAGATTGTTAGTGGCGCCAAGAAATTGGCAAAAACAGTTTCGGTTACCATGGGTCCGCACGGAAGGAATGTAATTCTCGGAAAATTCGTCGGAGCACCAACAATTACAAAAGATGGTGTTTCTGTTGCAAGAGAGGTCGTCCTAGAAGATCCTGTAGAGGAGTTGGGATGTAGATTGATAAAAGAAGTTGCTGGTCGTACTGCTGATGTCGCTGGAGACGGAACAACTACGGCAACAGTATTAGCTGAGGCAATTCTTTCTGAGGGTATGCAAACCATATCTTCTGGTGTAAATCCTATCTTTTTCAGAGACGGCTTAAATTATGCCGCCTCTCTAATTTTAAAGCATCTTGATGATCATTCAAAGGAGATTGACTCCTTTGATGAGATTAAGCACATCGCCTCTATTTCGGCTAACAATGATAATGAGCTTGGCTCTGTCATTGCAGAGGCTTTTGAAAAGGTTGGTAGAAATGGCCTGGTTACCGCAGAAGCTTATGCGGGTGTTGAGAATCGTGTAAAGTATACCGATGGAGTAGAGCTAAAATCTGGATATTCTACATCGGCAATCCTAAAGAAAGATGAAGATCCAGTCACATTAGATAACGCATACGTGCTCATATGTGAACGTGACATTACTCATGTGCAGGATTTCGTCCAGGTTCTTGAGCAGCTTCACAAGGAGAATCGACCAATCCTTATTATCGCAAAGACAATTAGGCAAGAGGCGATTGACATGATCGCCCTAAATAGAAAGCAAGGAAGGCTAAACGCAGTAACGGTCGAATACCCCATTATGGGTAAGAATAATTCGGAGTGGTTGGCAGACTTGGCACTCCTTTGCGGAACAAAAGTCTATGGGGAGGAGCGTGGCCTTCCTTTGGCGAGCGCAGCAGTTTCTGAGCTAGGTTTTGCGGAAAAAATAACCGTCTCTAGATATTTCACAACAATTATTGGTGGAAGAAAAGATGAAAACTCGATAAGAGAAAAGAGCAAGCTTTATCGTGAAGCTCTAGAAAACGTCATAAGCGACATGGATCGAAAAGACATTCGTGAAAGGCTGGCCTTCCTAAATAATAAGGCTGCAGTTATAGGCGTTGCTTATTCTACTGAGGCAGAGCTACGAGAAAAGGGAGATCGAGTTGAAGATGCGGTGTGCGCAACAAAGGCTGCGATAGAATCCGGAATCCTTCCTGGCGGCGGCATTGCTCTTTTGAGGGCTGCCTCGTCCATTTGCATGGATGATGTTCCTCAAGAATATCGGGCAGCAACAGAGGTGCTCGTGCGTGCGTGCAAGCGTCCATTTCGCCAAATAATGGAAAATGGATATCAGTCACCTGAAGAAATCGAATCAAGAATTTTGTCTGAAAATAACTATTGGCATGGGTATAATCTACATGGAAGAATGTACGGCGATATGCTTAAAATGGGGGTTTTGGATCCCAAAAAAGTTACAAAGACGGCCGTACAAAATGCTGTAAGTATTACACTTCTGCTCTTAAATACAGAAGCCGTACTGTCCGAAGACCTTGCAAATCCTTCGGGGTGGCAACCCCCCGCAGGCTGGCGTGTACCATCAAGTTCCAACCTAAACCATAACTACTGAAAAATGGAGATAGTATGAGTAAAAAAACTTCTGAGGGAGAGAAAGAGCTTTTGTCATTGTTTGGTGACGATTGCCTCTTTCTTGATGGCGATATTGATACAGTTGGTGCATATGATGTTATTAGAAGTGGAAGTGCTTCGCTTGATTATGCTCTTGGTGTCGGTGGATTTCCAAGAGGAAGAATTATCCAATTGGCCGGGAAAGAATCGTCTGGTAAGACACTCCTATCCCTACTCTGTATGAAATCTTGGCTGAATGAAAATCCGTCAAATACGGCAATGTTTGTTGATGCCGAGTTTACCTATGATGCTTCCTGGGCAAAGTCTCTTGGTCTTGACACATCCAGAATTATTGTTGCAAAGACAAATGATGCAAAGAAGATTTTCGAAGGATTGATTGGAAAATCTACCACAAATAAGATTACCGGGAAAACAACTAAGAGTACTATGGGTGTCCTAGATTTAGTTAAGGAGGGTACAGACCCTAGGTTTAAAAACCTTGGAGTTATTGTCATTGATTCAGTTGCTGCAATGAATACCCCAATGGAAGCAGATGCTTCTATCGGTAAACAGAATATGGCTCCAATGCCAAGGTTCCTATCTACAGAGTTGAAGAAACTTACACCGGCCGTTGCAGAAGCAAATGTGGCCATGATTTTCATCAACCAGATACGAGTAAATCCAGGAGTTATGTATGGGAATCCCGAGGATTCGCCAGGAGGAAAGGCACTTAAACATGCCTGCAGTGTTATGATTAACATGGCTCCCATGGGAGGTGCGGACAACCGGGTCGAAGATGAAAATGAAGAGATAGTCGGTCATAAGGTCAAAGCAAAGATTCAGAAGAATAAAGTGGGAGCACCATATAGAGAGGCTATCTATACAATCAAATATACAAAAGGTATTGTAAATAGAAATGAAGAAGTTCTAAATCTAGCAATCCTGATGGGACTCGTTGATAGGCCAAATAACAAAACCTATGTTCTTGGGCAAGAAAAATTTAATGGAAAGCAAGCTATTCTTGACTATCTGGATGATAATACAAAGTTAATCCAGCTTGAAGAAGCATGTAGAGAAAAATATCTCTCCGGAGAGGGTCCAGTTGCATCAGTTCATGATGATGAAGATTCTGCGTCGGATTCATCCGCACTCGAAGATTCGGAGTAACATATGCTTTTAAATTGTAACAACAGATGTAAGAAATCAGATGGTATGACGGAAGGTTCGCTCGATCTGGACTCAAATCAGGTAATCTGTAGAAAATGTGACGAAGAGATAGTTAATGTTTCGGAATATACAAAATCTTCCATGCGAAGAAACAAAGATATATTCATGAAGACAAAGAACAAAGCATTTACTTTTAATTGCTCTAATTGCAACAATAGGGTTGAAACCACCGTAATTAATGGTGTTCCATATGGCAAGGACTGTCAGACCAAGAATTGTACAATTCAGGTTAGTGAGATGATGGTTCATGCGATGGAAAAAATAAAACCAAATGTCTTGGCAATAGAGAAAGAAGATGACTCAGAATGATTTTTCGGAACTAAATAAATTAATCGATATTTGTCATCAAAATTTAAAGAAAACAAAGGTAGGTAAAGATTATCTCTTTGATGAGAGGAAGATCTCTACCGACATCTTTAAAACATATCAGTTAGGTTTTTTTCCAAAAAATATAAAAACCTTATGTAAGCATGTATCAGAAGATTTTCTGAAAAAAATTGGAATGATGAACTATGACGGAACGAGTGATTTTTCCGATTATTATTCCATCATCTTTCCTATTCGTGATGAGTATGGGAACCCGGTAGGTTTGGCCGGAAGAACCATGTTGTCTGAGAGAGAAAGGACAATTCTCGACATTCCGAAGTACAAAAATAGCAAGTTTAAAAAAACAAATTATTTATTTGGTTTGGGACTCTCCAGAAGGGAAATTCTACTAAATCAAAATGTTTTTGTTGTTGAGGGTTATTTTGATCAAATGAGTATGTTTGATTCCGGTATAACCAACACAGTGGCTGTGTGTGGAACTGCGTTTTCAAAGAATCACTTCATCAAGTTGTCAAGATATACCGATAAGATTACATTTTTTCTAGATATGGATGATGGTGGAAAAAAATCATCTTCTCAAATTTATAACAAATTTATAAGCAAGGGTGCGAAACTTAGGTTTCTGAGTTTGCCGTCAGGTTATAAAGATGCAGGGGAATATTTTTTAAATTCTGGAAAAGCAAAAGAGGATTTTTTTAATGAAGTAAACCAAATTCTTCCCTTGGAGTGGTAATGAAAAAAAATAAAAGCAAGAATTATCAACATAGAATTGTTGAGATTTCTTTTGATCAGTCTAAGTTAAATAATTTTTCAGAAGATAAAGGTATAGCCGGAGTATTGGCTGAAAATTCATTATCAGAAGATTTGGTAGACTTAAGGTCTGAGCTCCTAGAGCAGGTTTATGAAATCATAAACGGTGATTTTTTAACTGAGCACCAAAGAAAAATTCTCTATATGGTTCTGGTTGGAAAAACACAAAATCAAATCGCAGAGTCTCTTGGCATCACTCAGTCCGCAGTTCATAAGGCTCTTAGAGGGAATCTTGATTATAGGAATGATAAAAAAAGATATGGTGGAATCTTTAAAAAATTAAAAAAGATTTGCAAGACAAACCCCAAAATACAGATTCTTCTGGAAGAAATGGATAAAATAAAAGAGAAAACTATATAAATATAATGACATTAATTCTCAAATCTATTTATAACCAGGCAATAGATATTAGTTCTATTAATAAATAGATTTTTGTTTACCTAGGAGAAGTTTATGTCAAGCAATCTTGACAATATTTTAATAAAATTATTACAAAAACAATCCAGGGATCTCAACGATAAAACAATCGTTGAGGTAACTGATGACATTGGTTTTGAGAAGGTTGCTTTTGGTATGGTGAGGATCACCAACAGCCCATATAATCCTTATGACGGTCTCTGGACCTTATCTGAAGTTGATGGAAAGAAATTTTTGGTTAGAGCCTCGGATCCAAAATTTGATTATAAAACTTCTGGAGATTGGGTTGTAGCATCAGATTATGACAATTGTAATGTAACACTTGCCTATAAAAATATCCCAATACATAGATTCTCTTCTGAAGACTTTGGTTTCTCCGGAGAGGATATTTCTATTTTTAAGTCCGCTATTTTAGATAAAGCCGGTTCTGACGAAAAGTTCGTTAAAGAATTGCTTTCTGAGCAGCCAGTTACAAAGAAAGAATCCCTCATCAATACATTTCCAGAATTAAAAAAATATATCTAGGTGAAAAATGTCATTATCTAAATTAATAAAAACAGCAAAGAGTGCTCTAGATAAAATGGATAATGGAAAGAAATTTCCAACATCCTATGTAATCAACAGACTAGAAGTATCTTCTCAGAGCAATCCTTCTGATCAGCTTATTGGAAACATGAGGGATGTCCTAACTAAGGTTGCCAGCAAGCAGCCCGTAATTTCACAGAAAGAGATAGCAGATCTTTATAACAAGATGTATGGTTTTTCTAACGGCAATTCTGCTTTTAGATATGAGTTAAACGATCTCCTTCCTGAAGGATTCGCCTCCGTCAAGCCATCTGACAAAACCTATCACTCCAAGAGAGCTTCTGATGAAGCCGCCCCAGTTTCACTCTCTGAGGATAGCGATACAGTAAACGCTTTCTCCAGAATATTCTCACTCGGTGCCAACAAATCCTTTGGAACCTATGATAAGAATCTCATCAAAAAAGCAGAAAAGCTAACCTCAATTGAGCTATCGTCCGCAAACCTTCCTCCAGCTTCAATTGATATCGTTGGTGGAAATGAGCACTTCATTCTTTGCAGCGCTTCCTATAAGAATTCTGATTTTACAACATCTTCTGTTAAAATTCCAGTTCAGATTTCAAATGGCGTAGTTACACCACCAAAGGCTTTTATTTCCGGAGACTCCCTAGAGCCGATCACAAAAGAAGCCCTACTTGTTGAGCTTAAGTCACAGTCCCTGAATAAGAAGGCTTCCGCAAGAAGTGATTTTGAGGAGCAGAGAGCATCATACCGTGTAACTGACTATGTTCCTGTAACTCCATCTGCACTAAAAGATATGATTGATGTCGAAGAGGTTTTGACAGCATCTGCATCCGGACTTCCAGAGCACTTAGTGAAGAAAGCCTCTAGAGTAGTTTTCTCCGAACTAACCTTAATAGGGGCCTTTAATCCACAGATTAAGCTTGCCTCATCTGAGAAGAACAGACTTGCTTTTGCGGCCAGAATACCAACCACCTCAGGATATGAGGACGTTGTAGTTCCAGTCGAAGTCTCTGGTGACCTAGTAAATCTTCCATCTAAGTTCTACACCCTCAACAAGAAGTCTTACGATTTCTCTCACTCTGGATTTCAGAGCTTCACAAAGGAAGCGGGCGTTATCTCTGAAAAGAGCGCTCCATTCTTCAGAGATTCTGACGAGCTAAACAAGCTTTCCTACTCTCAGCTATTCGACAAAATAACTGCAGCAGTAGCAATTTCTGATTATAAGCTTGCAGAGGATGCCTTAACCATCATTAGCGACAAGTTTGGACCAGAGAGATTCAAGATTGCGCTAAATGACTTCCAATCTTTAATCAAGAATGCATCAAAAACTTCTGACGACTCTCTTGTAAAAGAAGCGCTAAAGAGAGGGGACTTAATAAAAACAGCAAACTCTATCGAACTTTTCTGTCCCAAGCTCGGCCTACCTTTAAGCAAGATAGACTTCGATAAGAATGGAAGGCCAGTTCCAAAGCACAGATCTAAGGCTGAAAACCTAGAGTCTCTAGATGGCGTTGGTTTCACTACAAGCAAAATTTTCTTTAACTAATAGGATTCAAAATGAAGAGAGAGAATAGGCTTTTAAAAATTGCCGGAATATACAAAGAATCTCAGATAGAGCCATCCGGCTTTCTTCAGACTCCAAATCCAGTAGTCACCAATTATGGTACTAGAGAGGATGCTGTCAAGAAGAAAGAGCTTCAAGTACCACCAGAATCTTCGAAATATCCTACCCCTGGAGAGAATCAGCCAAAGGTCGATGTCAAAAAACCAGAGACCATGGGACCACTCTCAACAAGATCTTCCCCAGACAGACCCGGCCAAGGTGCCATTAGAGTTTCTGATGGCGTCGTTGCAGATCCAATAACCGGAAAAATTTATGATTACTCTCAGGGATTCAAGAGAGAAGACGGCTCCATAGTTCCAGGTGGGAGCGTTTCACTACAAACGAAAGTTGGTTACTAAAATTAACATAAGTTAAAGTAAAATAGGAGGTAAATAACCTCCTATTTTTTTTGGGAAGAAGTAATGCTTGAGAACAAGATCTCTAGACATCCAGATAAAGAAGAAATTATAAAAAAACTTCTAAATGGTGATTCGGTCAAACATGTCGAGGCCTGGTTAAAATCAAAGTATCCGAAAAACAAGAGATATCACATATCTTATATGAGCTTGCAAACCTTTAGGTCAAAGCATTTAGACATAAAAGGTGACCTACTCGAAGATATAAAAAATAGAAGAAAGATGAATGAGGAAGAGACGGCCTCTCATGAGGCTCGTCTTGCTGTCGTTAATTCTTCCGAATATCAGAAGAAGTTAGATGAAATTGTTTCCAATGAAATAGATGTTTCCAGAAAACTTCTTGAAATGGAAAAGCTAATCTCATCAAGGCTTGAATTTTATTACAACACAATAATGGCTGGCGGGAGCACCAAGCATGATAAGGTTTTTCTTGAATATTTAAATGCCATGAGAGCTATAATGCAGGATTGGAAGAAATATGTTGAGGGTGTTGCAGATACAAAGATTGAGCATAATATTAGCGTTCAAGTTGTAGATTCGCAGGTAAAGATACTCAAAGAGGTAATGCTTGATCTCATTAGGGAGATGGAACCATCACTAATTTTAGTATTTATGGAAAAATTGAACAAAAGAATGCAGCAATTAAATTATGATTCGCCAGAATATAATAATTATTTGATAGATGTTAGCAGCGAGAATATTTAATGGCAAAGATAAGCGCAAAGGATACAGATACTGTTTTTGCTTTTAAAAATTGGATTAAAGATAATACCAATATAAAAGCTGAATGCCCTTCTCATATATTAAATTTGCTCATAGATAATATATCAGAGCAAATAAGAAAAACAAATATTACAGATCATAGAAAAGAACATGTTGCAGATTTTTTACATAAGCTAGACTCTTTGAAGGAAAAAATAAAAGTAACTAAAGATGAATGATAATTTTAATAAATTTTTAGATCAAGAAATCTTGAATCTGGATTCATATGAAATTAAGAGCGAAAAAGACCACTCTTTTTTTGCAAAAATAAAACTTGCCGCAGATCTTCTCGGCATTAAAGATCAATCTATTGTAAAGAAGAGTTGGGATAATAGAGGGAATTCCGAAGATTACAAAACCATTGCAGACTATTATCATCTAGTATTTTCTCAGCTTTATCATTCTAGAGTAGATTCTGCAGAAAAAAACATGGTCAAGAGTGCTTATCCCAACACATCTGGACAGAGAATTTTTGAGATATATCAAAACCAATATGATCTAATGGCTTGGTCTGAATTGGTAAAGGAAATTTATTCAAATTTTTATGAGGGAAAATATTCTTATCCAGAGTCTTTAGAAAAAACATCATTGAAAATAAAAGATCCCGAAGAAAGAATGAAGTTTAAAAGATGGGTAAAATATTATAATGATGGTAATAATAAAAAATATAGCAATGAGAATGGGACTGAAAATATGAAAAAGCAAGCATCCTTCTATTTACCAATGAATGGAACTGATTCTTATAGCGGTGATCGCGATTATGGTACAGCCTTAAGCTCTGCGCATAGCTTTGAGAATTCTGTGAACGACGCCAGGGATAAGGCTGAGATGAAGACCTCCTATAAGACCTGGAAGAAAAAGTTCAACACAGCCTGGAGAAGAATGGATAAGATTCTCAAGGAAAGCGAGGATTTTGTCGATCCCGATAAATATGAGCAAATTTCAGAGATTCTACATAAGCTTGACGTTCAAATTGGCAAAGTAAGGTTGCACTCTACTGCATCAGACTTGTCTTTTGGTGCCGCAAATCAGCTCCAGAAGATAGGTTTTTCCGATGGCGCAAATATACTTAAAAAGTTTGCTCAAGAGACAGCCTCCCCAGAAGTCGTTACCGCTCCGACATCAGCTCCTACAGAGCCAGTTGCTGCTCCGGTCGCTACAGATGAATCACCAGAAAAAACTCCAGAGCAAATCGCTGCAGAAAAGAGAAGTCAAGATCGTCAGAACGAAACTGTTGGCGAAGAAATGATAAAAGAGGTTGCTCCACTTCCGGGACCTATGCCAAATGAATATGATAAAGTTCTTGGAACATCGGTAAACATAGATGATGCTTCCAAAAAGCTAGAGCAAATAGCAGGAATGTTATCCGATCGAAGGGTAATCAGATTCTTGGCGGAATTCGATATTATGTTAGATAAGATAGGTATCGCATCAATGTTCCCTGAGCTATCAGAAGCTCAGAGTAAGCTCATCGATTCTTACTCTTATGCACTAGTTAGAGTAACCAAGATGCTTGGTATGTTATCTAATAATCGTGCAATTATGGAGTTGGCCTCTGGAGGCAAGCCATCCGAAACCGAGCCTGAAGAGGCTCAGGAAGGCGCCGAAGGGGCTGAGGCGGTCGAGACACCGGCAGCACCCTCGGCGGCAGCTACAGCGCCAGTTTCAGGCCAGCCAGCAACACCAGCGCCCGCTCCAACGGCATAGGCTAAGGATTAGAAATGGGGGATTTCTACAAAAAGAATTACGAAGACTTTTCGCTGCTGACTCGGCTTCACAGAGAGTATCTTATTGGTAAACCATATCTCGTTGGGGGCGCCGTAAGAGATTATTGCTCAGGTTTATCATTTGATGAAATAAAAGACTTTGATATAACAACTATGTCAAATGATTGCGTCAGACTATCCATTCTTTTTGCATCGATAAGAAATAAAACTTTCAAGATGTTTAAAGATAAGCACGTATCTATACTTGATGAGTTAAAAAATTATGATTTTAGCTCCAATGTAATTTATTCCAATGCCTCTGATTATGTTAATCAGAACCATCCTGAAAAAATAAAATTTAAAGAATCTTTTTCAAGAGATTTTACAATAAACAGTATGCATCAAGATTTCTTCTCTGAAAAGATTTACGATCCAACCGAGCTAGGACTTCGAGATATTTCCGATAAAATAATCAGAACCCCATGTCCCGCAAGAATATCTATAGGTAACGACAAAAGAAGAATATTTAGGGCCATACATCTTGCCGTTAAGATGGGGTTTAATATTCATGGCGATATAATAGATTATTCTAAAAATATATATTCTAAAGAAGACGAGAACGATACTGATGACTTTTCAAAATCTTCCGAGATAAACAAAGCAATGATGATAGATCCGGAGGCCACATTCTTTTATATAAAAGAGATGGGACTTTACAAAAAAATTCCTCTCGTTGGTCCATACAAAGAATATATAATACGGAAGGGTCTGCTTCTAGACTATATGTCATAGCAAAAATTTTAACAATATATTAATATATTTTGGTAATTTATAAAAATGCTAAGAGGAAAGATAAAAACCTGTCCATTTGGGCTTCAGATACCTGGAGCCTGTAAGTCTGTTGGAAAATCAGTCTTTGAAATGATTCCTTTGAACTCTGAGGATACAGAGGCACATAAGGAATATAATCAAAGAGTATATGTTTTAAATGCAGAAGATGGCAGGGCTTGTCCTTATGCAAATATTATATTAGAGCAAAAGAAATCTGTTGATTGTAAGTTTGGAGAGGGTGTCTCAAGTAATAATTCTGCTAATATACCTATGGACGGAAGCCCAATTTATCCCCACATGTATGTCGGCAACACTTCTAACCCAACCCATTCTTATCCGTTACCATATTATGCCGATGATAATATTAGAACAGTTTATTATGGACTTATCAGTCTTTTACCATAAAGTGGAGAATTTATGAAAGATAACAATTTTTATGTCGTAGCTTTTTCTGAAGAATTAAAAGATTCTTCGGGAGCAAATCCACAAACATCTCAGGTATCTTACGCAGAGGATTCTTCAGGCTTAAACCCCGTAAAGGTAGAAGAGATAGTCTTCCAAGAGAAAATTCCAGGAAGCGATGCTCTTGTAAATTCGGCCGATGACCAGGAATCTGTTGTAATGGATCATCCACCAGAGGATTTTATCAAAGACTGGAAAGAAAATAATAACGTAAAGAGCTTTATGAAATATGTTGAATCCATGTATCCAGGTGGCATTCCAAGTCACGATGGAAAGAGCACTCTTGGTTGCGAGAGAGCAATAAGATTCCTCGATGGTATAAACAAAGAAATTTCATCGGCAATAAAAAAGGATATGGATAACATTTTAGATGTCGTGAGACTCGAAGAAGTAAGAGTTTCGATCATGAAAGATCTTATAGTCCTAAAAGACCATCTGACAAAATTAAAATCAGAGCTGAAGGGCATGAAAAAGAGCGCCAGCCTAGATAAGGAAGCCTTTGAGGGCATGGACGAATCTATAGAAATTGTTTATGACAAAATGATTGGCGACGAAGCCATGGAGAAGAAAGCATTTTCTCCAAAGCTAAGAGTTGTAGTAACTCCATTTGAAAGAGCAATATCTGGAATATTGATAAACTCAGTTGTTGCCGGAGGAAAGCCTTTCGAGCAAGTATTTGATTTTCTAAAGAAAAAATATGATCTAACTGAGAGAGACGAACTCTCTATAATGCAGGTTGTTATGGATAGCGGCTTTCCAATCTTCAAAGATCGTGGAACATTCTCTCATGACCCCGAGAAGTCTGGAGAGGAAAACTACGGAATTGAATTTATAAAAAATTATTTCTCATAATACCTATTGGACTTAAAATGACAAAAATAACAAGAACAGATGAGGTTGAGAAATACAACATAACCGTTGATTGGTTAGACAATTTTGCCAAGAATCTTCCAAAGATTGCAAATGTTGCGCCGCCGCCTCCACCTGGAGTTTTTCACAGAAATGAAAAATTCGCAACAATTGAAGATAAAATGAAGGATATCATGAGCAGAGTTGGCTTTGAAACCTTCACAAACATAAAGGAAGGTTCTGAAGAAACCAATAGCAAGACCGCTTCCAAGGAGTGCTCCTGCGGCAAGGGTGCATCTTGTATTTGCGATAAAGTTAGAAAGGTTGATGAGATAAAAAAATTCATCTCAGATATGCTTTCAAGCGAGCCACATTTAGATCAGCTAAATGTCATTCAGAGATGTCGTGATAATTTCTCAGATATGGATCAGCTCAAGATAGATCTCGACAAACTGAAGAGATTTGTCGCAAGTATCAAAAGTAAGATCCCATCAGCCAGAGAACCTATAGTTTATAAACAATTGGAAGTAGATCCAATGCAGGGGGATGATATCGCAGATTATTATAATCATGCGATGCCAATTCAAAAGTAGTAATATGTCTCTATGAATGAATTAAAAAAGAAAGAGCAAGAACTATTTGATAATATAAAAAGCAACTTTCTGGATTTAGACCCAGCCTACTTTATCCAAAATAATTTGAGACTCGATGGAGAGGAGTTCCGAATTATTGGTAACGGCTGGAAATTCATGGTTGACATTTATAGATATATAGGTCTGCAATCAACTCAGAAGATTGGGAAACCAGTTGTAATCAAAAAGGGTCGACAGGTTGGTGCCACTATGATGGCCGCCGCCTTAGATCTATATTTTACAAATGGTGGTATGTTTCAAAATATGAAGGTTCTTCATGCCTTTCCCGCCCTTCATTTCGTAAAGCGTTTTTCTCAGGATAAGTTAGAAAGCTTAATAAGAACATCAAAAGATAACTTTCTAATAAAGAACAAGCTAAAATCAACGAACGCAGCAGACAATCTAACCATGAAGCAGTTTAATAACGGAACTTTATGGATAGATAGTATTGGTGAAGATGCAGACAGAATTCGTGGTATGACCGTTGATGCTATCTTTTTTGATGAATGCTTTCCATACAACACATTTATAGAGACTGATTCTGGAAAAATAGAAATAGGAAAAATATTTGACCTATTTACAAAAGGTGAGCAACTTCCATTTGTAAAAAGCTACAATGAAGAATTGAAGTCTTTTGAATTTAAAAAGATTAAAAATGCTTGGAATAGAGGCGAGAGAAGTTTATTAGAGCTACATCTTGGAAATAGGGTAGTCAGATGTACGCCAAATCATAAATTTTTAACAACTAAAGGCTGGATTATGGCGGAAAATCTCACGATCGGAAGCCTGATAATGTCCTCCCCGGCCACAAAAACATTCGTTAGAAATTTAAATTCTGATCAATTACAAATAGTTTTGGGTTCATTTCTTGGCGCCGGCTCCATTGCAAGTAGTGGAAATGGAAAATACAGGATGAGCGTGATTCATGGAGAATCACAATCAAATTATTGCAAGTGGAAGGCATCATTTTTTGATTCTAGTATTGCTACAATAGAAGAAAATGGCTTTAGTAAAAAGCCGGCCATCAAATTTACTACCAAGTTGTTTGGCTTGAATTCGGCTTTACCAAAGAATAAGGTTAGTTGCCCTCAATGGGTTTTGGATAGCCTTGATGAAAGAGGTATTGCCATATGGTTTATGGATAATGGTAGCGTTAAAAAATGGGGTGAATCCGGCTCTGTGTGTTTATCAACCCGTTCTTTTGATGAAGATTCACAGAAAAGATTCGTTGAAAAATTTAAGTCACTTGGAATAGATTGTCACTACAAATCTTATCTTTCTGGTGCAAAAAAGGATAAGAAGTATTATTCAATATATTTTAATGAGGATAGTTTTAAGAAGTTATCCGAACTAATTTCTCCATATGTTCATGACAATATATCATATGAAATTCTAAACACTGATAATGATAAATATGAATGGAATGAAGGAAAACTTGTAACTAGTGTCACATCTGTTGATAAAATAATAAAATTAGATTACAAAGAAGTTGTTTATGATATTGAGGTTGAGGACAACCACAATTTTATCGTAACTACTTCAAAAACTAGCAAAAATCTTGGAGGAATAGTAGTCAGCAATTGTCAGGACATGTTTGCACAGTCAATTGGAAACGCAACAAAAATATTGACCGCAGCAAAATATGGTCCTGTTGGCACTGGCGTTCAAGTTTACTTTGGAACACCAAAGGAAAAGAATAGTTATTTCTCATCCATGTGGGATATGTCTGATCAGAGATATTATCATCTTGGCTGCAAGAATTGCAAAGGGACTTATCCTTTTTATCTTCCCGAAAGCAGAGACTGGTTGGACATCTGGGTCTCCGGTTACACAATAAAGTGTCCACTTTGTTCCTGCGAACAGAATAAAGTAGATGCAATTGAAAACGGCATGTGGGTAGCCTCAAGAAAATCAGAGGATTGTAAATTCGTAGGTTTTCATATAAATCAGCTATATATCCCTTACTTTACAAAAGAAAATATTCTAAACCTTATGCCTGAAAATAACCCACTTCAGACAGATAGGATTTATAAGAACGAGGTTGTTGGAGAATTTTTCTCTGGAGCGGGACTTCCAATAACTAGGGCTGAAATATATGAAAAATGCCGAGATGCAGATCGTTCTCTTGCCAAAAGGATTTTGCCCAGAGAAAAGACAACTTATCTTGGAGTTGACTGGGGTGGCAAAGACGATGATAATTCCTCCAACGTGGGTCAGTCATACTCCTGTGTTGTTATTCTTTCTGCTATGCCCGACGGAACACTTCTTGTTGAGCATGCCCATAAATTAAAGAAGCAAGACTTTGATTATAAGAAAGAGACAATAAATGAGATGTATAAAAGATTTGGGGTAAAACTCGGCGTGTCTGACTGGTTCTTTGGTCAGGACGTTGTTCATGATCTTCAAAGGCATTATGGCGATAAATTTTTAGGCGCCCAGGGAAGCGGAAATTTATTAAAGCCTCTGAAATTCAGAGATGACGAATTGATAGTCTCTTATAATAAAGATCTTTTGGTTGAAGAAATCTTTGATAACTTTAGAAAAGGAAAGATAAGATTTCCGTGGAAAAGCTTTGAGTATATTGAATGGCTCATCGATCATTGCACGTCTATGGAATCATCCATCAGAGTTGTTGGTGGTCAGCCGATAAAAACATATATAAAGGGTAATTCGCCTAACGACGGTCTTATGGCACTTATGTATGCCTATATGGCATATAAATTTGATTTAACTAAAGGTTTTACTATTAAACCAGGTATAAATAATAGCGAAACTGTTATGCCAAAACCAGTCCTGGCTCATGTGACAAGAAGGATGTAAAAAATGAGAAGAGTTAGTAGGCCGCCATCTGAATCTCAAATTTCAAAATATGCCTCCGAGTCTCTTAGCGAGATTAGAAGGGCACAAATTTCAGAAGTTGTTAACAAAGCTGAGGCATCAAGCTTAGTTCCCAATGCGGCAATTGCTCATAGCACTAACTTCAAAAAGCAGGGCTCAATCGCTTCCCCAATGGGGCCTTTGAAAACAACACACGACACAGATCGTATGGCACCTGATGTTTTCTCGCCCCTATTCTTGCTTGCAAATCTAAATTTGCCAAGAGATCGCGTAACGATGAACTCTTGGAATCGTATCTATTACGATACCAATCCAATCGTTAGAAACGCAGTAAACCTCCACTCATCTTATCCGCTAAGCAAAATAAACATCTCTTGCAAGAATAAAAAGGTTCAGCAGTTTTTCTTGGAGTGGTCTGAGAAAATCGATCTTTATTCAATAGTTTATGGTGTTGCTTTGGAGTATTGGAAGCTTGGAGAGGTCTTTCCTTATTCCGAGCTAGATCAGGCATCTGGAACATGGAAAAGAATAACTATCTTAAATCCAGACTATGTGCATGTTAAAAAGTCTGTAATAGGTGACCAAACTATAGTTTCTCTCATGCCAGATGCCACACTGAAAAGACTGGCGACTTCTAGCGATCCATCGGATGCGGTTATAAAATCCAAGTTACCAACACATATTCTTGATTATGTGAGAAGAAATCAGAATATTCCACTTGATACATTTAACGTATCACACCTAAAACTCCTAAGCTCACCTTATGATATAAGGGGTACTTCAATTATCGTTTCTGTTTACAAAGACTTGATGCTTTTAGATAAAATTCGTGAATCAAAATTTGCTCAGGCCGACGGAATGATTAACCCTATAACTCTCGTCAAGCTTGGCGGTGATGAATACAAACCAACTCAAAATGACATTGAGGCTTTTAGACAGGTTCTTGAGGAAGCTCAATACGACAAAGATTTCAAAATTGTCACTCATAATAATGTCGATATTGCTAGAGTTGGATTCTCCGGCGCAACACTTGATGTGGGTTCGGATTTAGAGTTTATTATGAATAACTTGTATAATGGGCTTATGGCACCAAAGGCATTGTTTGATCAAGAGGGAGCATCCTATGCCTCATCTTCTGTTGGTCTTGAAGTCCTAAGGCAGCGTTATGATATATTCCGAAATATGATTAAAAAATGGTTGGAGCGCAAAATTTTCGCCCCAATGTGCGAGCTTCAAGATTTCTTTGAATATGTTGATGGCGAAAAAAGACTTCAAGTTCCTTCTATCGACTTCAACCATATGAATCTATACGATTTGAATGATTACGTCCAAACCTTAGGTAATTATGTTGGTAATAAGCAAATCTCAGTTCAGACTCTATGCAGAAGCTTGGGTCTAAGCTACGAAGAAGAGCAAAAGAGATTAAGAGAAGAGGCTATTCACGAAGCAATTACAAACAAGGAAAAGAGCATCCTTGGAAACATGAGACTATCGGAACTACTGTCTCTTGACCCAGAAAAAGCAATACCGGAGCCACCAGAAGAAGTCACTCCCGCAGAACCAGCGGCTGGTGGTGGAGGCGGGTTGCCAGGAATGTCATCTTCTCCTGCGGGCGGGGAGCCTCCAACTCCAGCTTAACAACCTGCTAATATTAAAATAAAAACTATGAATAACAAGAAAGCTTTCAATGGCTCTGCCACAACCTCTCTTTATAAAACAAAATCTCCATCTGGAAAGGAGGTAATTTTTACAATTACCGACTTAGTTCAGGGAAAGGGAAAGCTGAAAGATCCGGATGGAGATGGAAAAACAAGCTTTAAACCAAAGAAGTATAAAGCTCATACTATGAGCGAGATGGTGAACAAGCCTGGCTTTGGCAAGACCGAAAAAAAGATAAAAAAGACATCATACAGCTCTAGACCTGCAGATGAATTAGTTGATTTTGCAAACATACCCTCTCTCGTTGGGGGCGATGAAAGCAACACTGAGAATGGAGGGAGATTTGGGTTTATTATGCCTGGAGACTCCTATCCAGTTTCTTCGGGACTCCCGGCGGAGATTAATCCCAAAATAACGCCGGATATGTATAATCTAAAAACATCCATTGAGGATGATGAAAAAATAAGCAATGATATCAGAAATACTCTACACAATCTAAAAAACGTATCGGATGTCTCCGGTAACGTTGTTCTTTCTGATTTTTTAAATTTCTTAATTGTTAAAAATGCTGAAGTTGAAAAAATATCTTATGAGTCACTATATATAGATTATATATACAAGATATATATGTCTGATATGCCTGATTCGAGTAAAAAGATTCAAAAATTTTCCATGGATTTTTCAAAATCAATTAGAAAGCATTTTGACTCAGGATTACCACTAGACAAGGCAAAGGAGTTGGCTTATAAAGAGGTCGTATCTAACATAGGACTTCTCAAGGAGGCTCAGGTTGTTTCTACCGATCCAAAGACGGTTGGCGAGCAAATTTCAAAAATCATCATGATAATGATTTCTAAGTTTTCTATGAATTCAAGGAATAAGGCGAGGGCCAACATAAGAGGTAGGATATCCAACCTTAATGTATCCGAGATGGTTGCTAAGAAAACTCCTGCCGGTGCAGCAATCGGAACGAGTATCGCTCTTGTTAAGAATATATTAAACGGAAAAGATGGTTATTTTATTAAGGCTGTTTTAGAAGAACTAAAGAAACATATCTAGAGGCTACTTATGCGCAAAAATTCAGAATCATTACTAACATTGGAAAGTCAGCGAAATAAAAATTTCGAAACTGCCACCCAAAAAGAGCATGGAAGCGAAATAAGGTATGATTCCGGAGTACCATTTTCTCCAGTGGATTCCTATGAGCAAGGCCATATCAGTGATGTTTCAGATCAAGATCCTGACGTAACTTTGAGCTTGTCAAAAAATTCTTTTCAGAAGACTCTGCAGAAAATAAGCTCATCTGTAGGTAAATATGGAACTGTAATCACCTACAACATAGACCCCGGTAATGATGTAGGCGACTCTGTGATTAAATTTTCTTCAAAGGGAGGAGATGATTTCCTAAGAATTGATCTGAGGAATTCTCCCATTATGAAGAAGTTTTCCGGATTCCTAATTAATCTTGAGGATTTTACACCAGAAGATCAAAAAAGAATTTTTTTCAACATCAGTCAGTATTCGAGACCAGTCTGCAAGGGTGTTATTGTAAATGCAAATAAGAAGTCTGTCGATTATCTCAGCAAGTTAGGCTTTGAAATAAAAGAGAGCGATCATAATGATGGTCTTTACTACGTAGAGAAGAATGAGATTTCAAAGGTCGCATCAATAGAAATATCTGACTCAAAAAGTCTCGATGGAAAAGCCTGGTTTATTTGTGACGTTGCATCAAATATAGAAGACAAAATTGCAGGACTTCAAACTTACCCTAGATTAAAATATGGTTCCGGTCTGATTTTCCCATACGACAGGCCTCAAGATGTAATGTATCACATGGGGACAGTGGATTTTCCAATTGACATAATTTTTATCGATGCAGACAATAAGATAAAGAAGATCTGCAAGAATATTATTCCGGGGACAATCGGCAGTTTTGGTGCAGCGAATATTTCATGCGTTCTGGAAGTTCTCGGAGAAACTTCCGATAAATTAGGAATAAATGTTGGCGATAAAATAACTGTATCCTCAGTAAATGGCGAACAGTTTGAGAAGTACTCTTCGACAAAGGAGCTGACTTCTGATAGGCCAACTTATCATCGTATAACAAAATTTTCAAATAAAAAAATTGAATTTAAAAATTACGATATAATTAGTGGCACCAGTCCTTTCTCCATCCCTCCCCTATCTAAAATTGCTTCTAGCAGTGATTTTAATTCAAATGTTTCTATCTTTGATTTTGATCAAATCATCTTCGATAAGGATGCAAAAATAAAGATATTTAAAAAATCTTCCCTATCTAGCAAAGGCGAGTCCTCCAAGATTATCGGATTGAAAGAATTTCTTTCCAAGGTGGGTCAATACAAAGATTATTCGGTTATCCCAAATAAATTGGGTAGCTTTTCTAATTTTATGGCAAAAGAAAGCAACACGAATCCTGAAGCAAGAAGAATAATTTATGAATTAAACAAAAGCATTGCTTCCGGAGATAAAGTTGTATTCGCAACTAGAAATATAGAAAATTCAGATCTTTTAAAGAAGCTTATTCTGAAGAGGGCTGAAGAAGAGCTTTTGGTTCATCCTGATCTTTGGGCCAGCGAGGTATTTACAATATCAAATGATTTAGAACCAAGCCAGATCATAAGAGTTGCGTCCGAAAGATTTGGTGGCAAAAACTTTAGATACATCTCTTCGGCGGAATTCAAGAAAGTTTCTGGAATACCTATTCCAGATTCCATAAAGTCTGAGGCAAAAAAGGCTTACTTGAAATTAAAAAAATCTTTAGATTTAGTTTCAATCGTATTAGATAAGCTACAAGCTAATAATCAAGAATTCTCAAAAATAAAAGATAAGCCCGAATTAATAAAAACCTACAAAGGTGCTTATCAGCAGTCTTGCCGAAGAAACGCAAAAAGAGTTTTTGACGCTCTATCTGTCATCAAATCATCTCTACAGATAATGAACGAGATTAAAGATATCTCATCTGTATCAGAAAAAATAGACTCTTTGACGATTTCCTGCTCTCAATACGTCGATGTTGTTGAGGAGATCTTTGCGCTTGTCGATAAAATATCCGAGCCAGAAGTATTTATCGCAAAACTAGCTGAAGATACAGAGAAGTTTTCCAAATCAACCGAAGATCTTGAGAACAATATAAATAATTTTATTGATTATATTTCTCAAAATATTTTAAATCAAAAAGTTTTAACAAAATAGGTGACCAATGTTTTTGAAATACGGAGATACAACAAACTCTACTTCCGTTGAAGATTCCTCAGAAGTTTGCGAGAATTGCGGTAATAAGTTACTGATAATAAACGATAGAAGCGTCTGCAGATGTTCAGAAAATCCTGATTATAAAAAATCAAGTGATTTTTTTACACAAAAAAAATTTTCAACTAATTTAGAAGAATAGTTTGTAAAATAACAGGGAATTTTAATGTTTAAAAAAGTAGGATACAGTTCCTCGGAGATCACTCCTTTAAGTAGCGAAGCAGTTCTTGCTGATCCAGTCATTGTGGATCGCATGACGAAGCTTGCTCACGAAATTAAGTCTATAGCCCCAAAGTCAGATGACTTTCTTTATTTCTCTATTATATTCATTAAGGCCGCCGAGTCAGCCCTTATAGATGAAAAGGGAGATCTCAAGAAGGTTGGAAGAGAAAGAGCTTGGGGATACTTTGATGACAACTGGAGATGGCACGGTAACGTTCGCCCACACAAAAACAGCAATTCCGATATTTTCCCCGAAGCAGAGCTTAAAAAAGCCGCAAGAGATTGGATTGGAAAACCTCTATGCAAGGATCATATCTCAGATTCTGTTGATGGTATAAGAGGAATTATTCTAGATACTCATTACGACGAAAAGCTAAAACAGGTCGTTGGCCTCTGCGCTCTAGATCGCATAAATTATGCTGATTTGGCAAAGAAAGTTGAGACAGGTATAGTAAGATATGGTTCGATGGGAACCGCAGTAGAAGTATCTGTTTGCTCCGAATGTGGAAATAAAGCAAAGACCGCAAAAGAATATTGTGATCATGTCACAAAGAGATCTGCTTGGGGCGAAATAAACGTTGGATTGAAGCCAATTGAATACTCTCTTGTTGTTCAGCCTGCGGAAGCTGGTGCGGTCCTATTGAAGTGTATAGCATCGCTAAAAAGCTATCGTGATGAATTCGTAAACTATGGTGTAGATAATTTCGAAGAAATGTTGGGCAGCCTATCTTCAGAGCAAGCTCAGCATCTAAACACGATAGTCAAGACAGCTTGTGGTGATGAAGGTTGCTCCATAACAGAGAGAAAGAAAATCATCACAAGTTTCTTAACCAAGAATAATTTATTAAAAGTTGCATCCACAGACGCCCCAGTTGTACAGGGCTCCCCACAGAATATGGAAAATTTTACATCAGGACAAACTACAAATCCAATAACTGGCTTGGTAGGATCTGATGATTTTGACGTTAAAGACTATACTGGCGCTTCTGGCTCACTAATTGCTTCACCTAGCGATTCAAATGAATTTCAGGCTGGAGGAGTGATTCCAGATAATACTTGGGATGCAAAAAAAGCGTCAGTATCTAAGTTTGCAGCAGAAGAAGAAAATGATCATTTTAACAAATCAATGTTATCGTCAGTTTTGGAGGATATAATGAGTGAGTCTAGTTTAAGAAAGCGTGCTGAGCTAAGAAGAAAGTTAGCTTATCACCAGGGTGGTTCTGATAAGGCCGTTGAGCCAGCAACCTTCAAGAAAGAGACCTTCTCTTTCGAGGCAGACAAGCAGATGCATCAGGATGGTAAGATGGGCGGCGCCGAAGGCAGCTTCCCAGGAGACCAGGACATCAAGCAGAAGCTCAGCAGAGCCCAGCTTGAGGAAAGAAGACTTCGCCGTCTTGCTTACTTCCAGGGCGCCTCTGAGGGTGCTGAGCCAAAAACCTTTAAGTCTGAGCCCTTCCCATTCGATGAAGACAAGCAGATGCATCAGGATGGCAAGATGGGTGGTGACAAGGGTATGTTCCCCGGCGATCAGCAGCTAAAAGAGAAGATGAAGAGAGCTTCTTATGAAGGTCCAGCCCTCTCCACCAAGCTAAGCTGGGCCCCAGCCCCATCCGGTCAGATCAACAAGTCTGCCGCAGTATTTGAGGTTTTTGCTGGCGATAAGCGTGTTATCGCCGCAACTGGCTCCGAAATCTTCGGTGACGAGCTATCCCAGAATTGGGATTGGTTCACCAGCAAGGAGTATGGTCAGGAAGTCTGCAAGCAGATCAGAGCTAGCGGCCTAGATCACGTAACTATGCTTCTAAAGGGCGCACAGGAGATGCCACCAGCACCCCCAATGGGTCCAGAGGCTGGCGCACCACCCGCTCCTCCAATGCCACCAATGCCACCAATGGCTCCTCCTGCCGGTGAAGCTCCCGAGATGTCTGATGAGGGCGATGACTCCCCTAAGAAGACTGTTGAGGACGCTCTCGTTTCAATCGAAGAGGCAGTCGCCAAGGCTAGAGATGCACTCGGCAAGATTGAGGGCGGCGGCAAGGTAACTGTCAATATTGATGCAGACCAGGGCGCTGCAGACGTTGAGTCTGGTGGTGAGGAAGTCAAGCTCTCTAGAGAGATTTCTCAGCAGCTTAAGGTTGCTCTTGCAGAGTTGGATGAATCTGCTGACGAGCTAGCCATGATCGCAGAGACCTATGAGAATGCTCATAGACTATCCTCTGAGAACGTTGCAGATCTCAATAAGATTGCTCGTGACTCACTAAGAGATGCAGATAGAGCTCTCGGTCAGACCTCAGCACTAACCAAGATGGCATCCTCCCTTTCTCAGGTTATGACCAAAACCGCAAAGGTCGTTTATGCAGAAGACTATCAGACCATGGCTGACGATTCTTCCGACATGAGCTCCGAAGTTGGCGACATGTCTCACGACATGCACGACATAATTGGTCAGGCTGACGACTCCGATGATGAAGTTCAAGACCTAATCTCTATGGCCATGGATCTAAGAAGAGCAAGAAGAGAAGAGATTCTTGTTCAGGCTGCAAAGAAGAAGGCTCCTGCTGCAAAGTCGGCCCCAGCAAAGCCATCTAAGGCTAAGGGTAAGGCCGAAGAGGAGGAAGAGGCTCCAAAATCAAAGAAGATGAAGGACGAGGAGCCAAAGAAGTCCGAAAAGGCTTCGAAGAAGGAAGAGCCCAAAGAAGAGAAGTCTGATGACGCAAAAGAGAAGAAGACCGCCTCTCTAAAGGAAATTGTTTCCGAGGCATTCTCCACAAAGAAGGCTGATCAGGACCGCGAAGTCTACAAGCTAAAGCTCCGCAGAGCTTTTGACGTCGCCCTTGAAATGCAGAAGAAAGGCCTAATTGGCATGAGCAAGACTGCTCTAGACAAGCAGGTCGATGACATCATGGACTTCGATGACCGTGCTTTCGAAGCTTTCAAGAGAAGCGTAGCTAACGCAAAGTCTATTTCTTCCGTAAAGATTGCAACAGATCTTGGTGGAGTTAATGTTGGTGTTGAGTCCTCTGAGCAATCACCATCCAAGTCATCTTCCGACATCCTAAAGATGCTCTGGGAATAAGGAGATAATTATGTTTAATAAATACGCTGGCGACACTATCGCCCAGGAAATGTTAAAACTAATTAAGTCCGCCTCACATCCAGAGCATATGGATGCTGATGACGATGCTTCTGATAAGAAGGTCCATCATGTTGATGACGATGCTTCTGACAAAATGATGCATCATATGGATGATTCTGCTCTAGATTCAAACGAGGATCTATCAGATGATTCTTCTGATTCCTCAGACGAGTCTTGGGATTCTTCTGACTTCCTTCTATCTGATGAGTCATCTGATGCTGATGACGACTCTTTAGACGGACATATGAATTCCATGGCAGACTATATGGATGACGATCTTATGAACGACTCCGATGACTCTCTATCTCATTATGCTGAAGCCTCCGAAAGAGATGTATATCTAATGAAGGGTCTAGGAAAGATTGAGGCAAGTCTAAGAGCCAAGGGCGAGGGATTTGCCGCAGATCTAGTGAGAGTCACTGCTTCAGAGATCAGAACTGATATCGTTAAGCAGGCCGCTTCTCGCAAGAACGTTGTTCGTGAATTAGTTAAGATGGCTTCAGATCTAATTGATTCTGGAGACCTCAAGGCTGCTTCTTTGGTAAGGGATGCTATAACTAAGATCAATAGATGATAAAAGTTTCCCGATGAGTATAATAAAGGGGAGATTTTTCTCCCCTTTATTATTTTTTATTATTAAGAAGAGGACTCATGTTAAAAGTAATTCACTCCGGTAACGCAATGCCTATGAGCTTACCTGTTGATCCCACTGCGGAATTTCAACCAGGTATGTTTGCTCAACTAAAACTAATTGGAAATGATATAGTGGCTGGTGTGTCGGATGGAACTGCGCCACTAGGAATTATTGATGATGTAAGGACCACTTCTTTTACAAAAGCCCAGATAGATGAGATTGTTCAAATTGAAGTTGCTGATAATAACATTGCTATAGATGAAAATGGAAACAGGGTAAATATAACCGATGTAAATTCTCCCCTAGAACATCCGCATATTATTCAATCAAGCTTTACCTCCAGCGTATCCGTCTTCTTAAATTATGTCAACGGAATTATTTCGGTCCCGGCCGGAACGCCATTAAATCATGATTATGATGGAGACGGTGCGTTTGATGGTTACAAGGTTGTTGTAAATTATATTTATAGAGTCGCAACAAAACCAGGCGACGATAGCACGATATCATCTGGAAGAGTTACAATTCATTATCAAAGAGGTATCTACGCATCAGACCAGTTTGATACAACTCAAATTTATCCACTCAATGCAACGCTATACATCGGTCTTGATGGAATGTTAACATCAAAACAACCAACCGAAAATCATCCCGGCGTTGCAATTTGTACTGGTCCACCATCAGCAACAATAGGAAGTTTAGAATTTCTCTTACTATAACCTATTTTTCTTCATCTTTGAAACTACTATTATTTTTTTAGTAAATTGGATACGGAGTTTTTATGTCTAAATTTTGGGCCAAGGAAGATAGAAGAGCCTGGGAAAATAGCGAAGTTTTTTCAGAATTTGAAAAGACAATCTTAAATAATATTCAGAAACTTTCTTCTGGAAATTATGCTATAAATAAAAGTGCTCAATCAGGTCTTGTTGAAAAAACAAAGCAGGTTCAGGATCTCACCAATGCCGTAAATGAGGCAAGCAAAGCAATAAAAAATTCTGGACTAACTTCCTCCGCTGATGACGGAGAGTCCACTCAAGAAGATTTTCTGATGGCTCACAAAGACAATCCGTATGCGGGCAATTTTGGTCCAAATCCCACTGCAGATTGGGAAGAGGATGATGCAAAAGATCAGGTATTGGACGAGCTAAGAACCTTGGCTTATGATGCCGCAATATCCGGAAATATCAAATTAGCGTATCAAATCGAAAGAACCATTCAAGAAATTTTGGACGAAGAATAATGATAACCAAAACTAATCATTCCGAAGTTTTCAATATCTTTGTGAAAAAAATGAGTGAGAGAACTCGTCAAGGATTTGCTAAGAGTGCTGGTGAAGCGAGTGCTATTTTTGATTTTATTGAAGAATTTGCAAAAATATTTGCAAAAGATTGGAGCGTCTTAACGCCAGCAGAAAAAGCTGTTTTTAATACGACAAGGCTGCCGCCATACAGAAACTTTGTAAATTTCTTGTCGGATAAAGCAACACAAGCATCTATAAAGCCCGGCCTCGAAAGCCTTAAAGGTGTAGATGGATCAAGTACCGAAGTCGTAGAAAAACTCAACCAACTTGCGAGTTCGAAATATAGTTTTGGCTCTGCTGGAGATGCTATAGGCGAATACATCGATCTTCAAAATATAATGAAGAGCGATGTAGGTAATATATCCAACGTACTTACTCCAGAAAAAGTAGGAAAGATAGAGAGGGCCTATAGGTTTTTTGCAGATCCTGATCTTTCAAAAATAATAAAGAGCGAAGCTGATTCGGCAGCCGGAGCACCCACCCCATCTGTAACACCTCCCACCCGTACTGTCGCTGAGCCAGGAGCCGATGCTGCGCAGACTACGACAAAGGCAGAGGCCGAAGCAGAAGCGCAGGCTGCGGCAAGACAAAAAGAGATAGACGATCTTAAGCCCAAAGCGCAAGAGACCGGAGCTGATGGAAAGCTAACTCCCGAAGCTTTGGAAGCGCAAAAAAGAATACAAAAGTTAACTCAGGAAGCTAAGGAAGCCGAATTACTCAAGAAAATCAAACAAGATAGAGAGTTGGCTCGTAGTGATTTAAGCAAGGCATTTAGAGATCTGTTTACAATCAGCTCTATGAAAGCAATATTTTCAACAACCCTATTTCTCGGATCCATAGGGGCAATTTATTATTACTTTAGTTCCGCAACACAATCAAAGAGAGAGAAGATATCCTCGTACCTCGTTCAATCACAGGGCTGTCTCGATTCAATCGACACCATTTCAGGAACAAGGGCAGAGTCCTTAAAGATGGCATTGTCATCGGATCTCCAGAAAATAAATCAAATGAGCTCCATGACATCAGGAAGTGTTACAGAAGAATTTGTTAGAAATTATGGGGAGCTTATAGATAAGGTTGGCGGAACTGGTAGCGGATCTATTTTTGAGTTTGCAAACCATCTTCAGGCAAATCCGGAAGAGATAAACGGTGGCTTCTCCGTCACCGTCTCAGAAGCATTTTCTTGCATAGTAACAAACTTTAATGCAGCAAAATCAATTATTATGAATCTTGCAACCGAAGCAGTGGAAAGAGGAGGTCGTTCAAGCGGCGGACAACCTTATTCTGATGGTTCTGGAACCTCTTCCGGAAATGCCATCTCTGGAACAGTAACTCTTTCTGATGGTTCGACACATACTGTTGATATAACTACTAAGAAACCCTCTATCCCACCCAAATTTATACTTTTCTTTCAGGACGGCAGAAATCCGTTCTTTTCTTCTCCAACTTTTACAGCGTTCGTAGATCCAGATGGGTCCGGATTAGTCCCCAATGCCGTAGGAAAACCACTCAATGGTAACGGAAGAATTGCTGCAGCAATAAAATATTGCTACAACAATGGAATAAAAAATGAGGGAGATCTTAAAAGAGACATCATTAAGTCTATAAATTCAGGACTCAGCCCATTAAGAAAACTTTTTAAGAATGAACCTGAACAAAAGGCATTTGAAAAATTAATTAAAAAGTATAAAGGAGGCGGAGGCTCTTCTTCTGAATCGCTTTCTGATGATGGTCTTAGCATGAGTAAATCTTCAGATTATCAAAATAATTTTTCAGATTCTATTAATAAAAAGAGTTCAACTATGAACAAGCTCGCCTTGTCAAAAGACAGAATAACTTACCACGAGGATGCCGTAAAGGACCTTAAGGATAAATTAACAAAATCTTATTATGCAGGCTTAGATAGTATGTATAGTGAGAAGCCAAAAGCTCAAAAGACAGACCTAAAAGATCTGTATGGATTTCAAGAGGAAACCGGATACGATTTACTTTTAGAAGCCCATCCAAAATCTACCTATCTAGCAGAAGCCATGGGCGACGGCGGATTAGTGGAGAATGGTTTAGAGCAACAGGTTAAGTCTGAGGCTGTCGCTCTCAGTACACCTAGTGGCAATTTTCGGTCAAAATATGCAGAAACCCACGCTTATTTAAACAAACTATTGAAGGTGGCAGAAGCTCAAAATAAAACCGAAGTTTCAGATCTAATTAAGCAGACAATTAATCAGTTTTTTAATTAACTTTTAGGAGTAACAAATGGCATTAAAACCACTACATCCTGGCTACCTACCCCTCGGCCAGTACGATCTTAAGGATACTGTAACCTCCCTCGTTGGCGGTGAAGTTGGCGTATTTGAGACTGTCGCTTCTGGCGATTACTACGCTGCTGACGCTGGCGGTCTTTCTATCGCTCCAGACGTCAAGCTAACCACCGGTCAGCCCGCCGCAGGCGAGCTATACGGCCTCCTCGATGAAGGCACCAGCGGTTATGGCACCCTCTACGGCACCGTCATTGGCGGCACCGCAGGTCAGGGCACCGGCTTCGTCTCTGGCGCTTACGCTGTCTCTGGCGCCACTGGCGCTGTTGTCGTCGGTCCAAAGACCTTCTTCGCTTCCGGCAAGGCCACCCTATGGTCCATGCCAGGTCTATATGGCGTAACTGCAGATGCTTTCGGCGCTCTACCAGCTTCCGTTAACACCAAGCTCTACGCTGTTTCTTCAACCGGTCTTCTCTCCACCGCTTCCTCCGGTCCACAGGTCGCAGTATTCGTCAATACTGTTGCTGATAGCTCACTCGTTAGCACCACCGCCGCTGCTGCAACCGGTGCATCACTCGCAACCCCAGAATACTACGCTGTCTACCTCTTAGGCGTGTCTAAGTAATTAAATAAGGATAAAAAGGAGAAAAAAATGTCTAACATCTTCAATACTCATGGCGAACTAAACGCCAGCAACGTAAAAGAGGCACTTCAGCAGATCGTAAAATACGCATCTATCATCGAAGAGCTTCAGCCATCCAACTCTGTTGTCGCTTCTGCTCCATCTCTAAGCGATGACCAGAGAGACGATATGATCAAGCAGGCTCTCATGACCCAGGAGGGCAAGATTGCTCTAGGTCAGGCTATGGCTACCCCCATCCGCCGCAACTTAGACTATCAGGGCGTTGGTCGTAAGGCCCTCGTCGTTGATCCTCTACCCCAGGGCGCACTACCAGTCTACGATCGTGATATCGACGTAGCCGCAGTAGTCGTTTCCTCCAATGGTTCTGCTCCAGAAAGCCGTGTATTCGGTGATCGCGTCACAGTTCCAGAGTTCGAAATCGTCTCTAACCCCACCGTCCGTATTGCTGAAGTCAAGCGTCGTCGTTTCAACATCGTTGACCGTGCTCAGCAGAAGGCTCGCCAGGAAATCCAGGCTCAGGAAGATGCCAACGTCTTCGCAGCCCTAGATTTCGCCGGTGACACCTCCAAGGGCGGCGAGAACGATTCTCAGACCCTCGATGTAAGCTCCAGACTCGGCCAGCTCGCCAAGGACGGTATGCTCAACCTCAAGCGTCAGATCGATCGTTGGGACCTCGTTACCTCTAAGTACTTCCTCAACATCAATGAGTTCACCGACATCCTAAACTGGGAGTCCGCTGGTGCAGCAGGTAGCTCAATGGTTGATCCAGTCACCCAGAGAGAGATTCTACAGACCGGTCTCTATGGCCAGATCTTCGGCGCCGATATCATCGTCTCCAAGATCGTTCCCGCTGGCAAGGCTTTCGCAACCGCAGAGCCAGAGCTAGTTGGTGTCATGCCAGTTCGCCAGGACATCGAAGTCCTCCCCGCCGATGAGCCCAAGCAGCTCAAGCTCGGTTGGGTTGTCTCCGAGATCATTGGTATCGGTATCGTCAACCCCCGTGGCGTCGCCACTGGCACCGTCTCTGCCTAATCTAATTTAGTCAGGAACACTTAAAGGGGGCCAAAAGCCCCCTTTATTTGTTTTGGGGGTTAAAGAAAATGAATAAAGCAAGATTAAAAAATAGGTTAGTTTTTAAAAATCTGGTTCAGAAGAAGTCATCAGATCCTGGCGGACTAAAGCATCGCCGAGATACCAATTATGTACCTCCAGATTCAGTTACATCTACAGAGAGTGATTTTAGCGATATATTCAATGTTGAAGAAGAATTAAATGGAATTGAGCCAAGCAATAATCTATATAATGAAGTATATCAAGATAAAAAAGATGATGACAAATAGATTAAATTTGTATAATTACTGGTAATATATCCCTGTGGTTGTGCAATTCTACTCATATTATAGTTACTATCATAAAGAGTGTAATATTACATGGATAATGAAGTCAAGAAATTTATAACATCAGATCTTTCGTTGGCGGCATTTTTAGCAATGAAAGGTCTAGAGTTAATTAAGTGCGGAAAAACTCCATCCGGAAAATTCGAATTTATCTTCAAAGATTCGGAGGATGTTGGTCCAAAATACTCTGTCGAATATCTGAACAGCGATTTTTGTAAGTTCGATAATCATGTTAGAGTTATTAAAAAAATGCTTTATAGAAATTAATTTTTTAAAATCTACTAATATTTATGTAACATTGGCATAATAGCCGTGATTGGATTTTTGTAATTAATAAGATTTGTCTTTTATTGAAAGATTATGTTGCGAAAAATAATATTTGGAAATAAACTATATTATTTTTTTCAATAATAAGTGGCAACACTAGAATCAAATAATGATTCTCAAAGTTCAAAGTATAGTTGCAGTTACAGAGATAGTTATAGAGTAACTACTTTCAATATTTAGGAATTAATCAAATGGCAAGAGCCTTTAATACCAAAATCTCAGGTGACCAGATCACACTTGAGGAGCGCTCCGGTCTTGGCACCGGTGGCTTAACTACAATTGACGCAACTGGCGCACTAGCAGTAGACTGGAACGTCGTACCTGATAAGAGCTCCGTAGAGTCAGTAATGACCGCAGAGTCTTCCACCAGACTATCTGCTGATAGCTCTCTAACCTCCAGAGTTTCTACCGAAGAGTCTACTCGCGCTTCTGCAGATTCTGTCGAAGTCTCCGTCAGAGCTTCCGCAGATGCATCTCTAGAGTCCAGCCTCTCCGTAGAAGTTTCTACAAGAGGTTCTGCTGACACCTCCCTCACCACTCGCCTCTCTTCTGAGGAAGTAACTCGTTCTTCTGCAGATTCTTCTCTCGCCGTTCTCGTTTCCGACGAAGTATCCTTAAGAGCTGCTGGTGATTCATCCCTCACTGTTCGCCTCTCTACTGAAGAGTCCACCAGAGAGCTTGCCGATTCTTCTCTCACCGTTCGCGTTTCTTCTGAAGAAGTTGCACGTTCTTCTGCAGACTCTGTAGAAGCTTCTGTCAGAGATTCTGCCGATGCCTCTCTAACCGTTCGCGTTTCTTCTGAGGAAGTAACTCGTTCTTCTGCCGACTCTTCTCTCGCCGTACTCGTTTCTAGCGAAGTCTCCGCAAGAACTTCTGCTGACACCTCTCTCGCTGGCCGTATCTCCGATGAGGTCTCCCTAAGATCTTCTGGCGATGCTTCTCTCGCTGGCCGCATCTCCAATGAGGTTTCTGCAAGAGCTTCTGGCGATGCTTCTCTCGCTGCAAACCTCTCCACCGAGGCTTCTGTAAGAGCTTCTGCCGACACCTCTCTCACCACCCGTCTTTCCTCTGAAGAGGCCACTCGCTCTACTGCAGATTCTTCTCTCGCAGCCCTTGTCTCCGACGAGGTTTCTGTCAGAGCCGCTGGTGATTCCTCTCTCGCCGTTCGTATCTCCGATGAGGTTTCTACTCGTGCATCTGCTGACGATCTTGAGGCTTCAATCAGAGCTTCTGCTGATACCTCTCTAACCTCCAGAGTTTCCACCGAAGAGTCCTCCAGGACTGCAGGCGACAGCTCTCTAGGTATCAGAGTTAGCATCATCGAAGCTGGTATGGTTGCCGGTGTAACCTGGAAGGGTTCATTCGCCACTGTAAGCGCTCTAGAGTCCGCCATGAGTGCCGCAACTCCAGTTGCTGCTGGTGATGTAACTGCTTATAACTCTGTTATTTCAGCAGGTGGCACTCCAGTAATGGAAGGTTGGGCATACTACGTCAAGGACGGTAACGACGCTTATGTTGTCGTCTCCGAAGTTGATGGCGATCTAACCATCTCTACCTGGGGCCCACTCGGTCTGCTCTACTCTCTCGTTAAGTTCGCAGACTACAACGAACTTTCCGGTCTAGTAAGCAGCATTGATACCAGAATCTCCACCGAAGCCTCTACCAGAGCTGCTGCAGATACCTCTCTCACAACCAGACTATCAACCGAAGAGTCCACCAGAGCTACAGCAGATACATCTCTCTCTACTCTAATCTCTAACGAGGTTTCCGTAAGAGCTTCTGCCGACTCCGTTGAGGCTTCTGTCAGAGCTTCTGCAGATTCCTCTCTAATGGGTCGTATCTCTGATGAGGTCTCCCTAAGAAGCGCAGGCGATTCTTCTCTAACCGTTCGCCTATCTTCTGAGGAAGTTGCTCGCTCTTCTGCAGATTCTGTCGAAGCTTCTGTCAGAGCCGCTGCCGATTCTTCACTCGCCGTTCAGGTTTCCAGCGAAGAGTCTTCCAGAATTTCTGGCGACTCCTCTCTAACCACCCGTCTCTCCACTGAAGAGTCTGTTCGTGCATCTGCTGATACCCTCGAAGCATCTGTAAGAGCTTCTGCTGACACCTCCCTAGAGACCCGTCTCTCTACCGAAGAGTCTACCAGATCTTCTGCTGATACTTCCTTCACAACCCGTCTCTCTTCTGAGGAAGTTACTCGCTCTTCTGTTGACGCATCTCTCGCTGGTCGCCTCTCTGACGAAGTATCTCTAAGAGCATCTGCCGATGCCTCTCTCGCTGGTCGTATCTCTACCGAGGTTTCCACAAGAGCTTCTGCCGATACTTCTCTAGAGACTCGTCTCTCCACCGAAGAGTCTACCAGAGCTTCTGGTGACACATCTCTCACCACACGCCTCTCTACCGAAGAGTCTGCAAGAGAAGTTGGTGATTCATCCCTAACCAGCCGTCTCTCCGATGAAGAGGTTGCTCGCGCTTCCGTCGATTCTTCTATCGAAGCAAGACTATCTGATGCCGAAAGCACCATCGCCTCCGCTGAAGCTTCAATTACTGCTGACACTGCTACCAAGGTCTTTATGGCTAGAGTTGGTTCTGGTGGATTCTCTTCTGTTTCCGCTGCAACTAACATCAATCTTGACACTGCATCCGCTCTCAAGAAGACCTATACATTCAACTTCGGACCTGACATCGTTCAGTCTGCACCATTCGTATTCGTACCTGGTCTCGAAGTCTTTGTAAACGGTAACCTCCTAAGACCAGTGTTTGATGCATTTGGAGCCATCAAGGTTATCTCTGCACCAAGCTCTATCTCCTTCTCTGGTCTCAATGGTGATTACCTCTTCTACTCCGACGTAGGCACCGATACCTTCGGTATAGCATTCCCCTTCAAGCTCACCAATGGTGACGAGATTCAGGTTCGCTATAACCTAGTCGGTACAGAAGCAATCGCCTAATTGGCAAAATAAAGCTGTTTTAATCTGATGGAGGGGGTGAGTTTTTCTCACCCCCTCTTTTTTTATTTATTATTCGCCCTATTACTAATTAAGACTTATATTCTAGGAGTCAATATGAATGCTAGAGATAAGTTATTAAATTTAATTTCGCAAATAAAAAATGCAAAAAGTGAAAGTAGTAAGGCTGTTTCTTACTCAGAAGGTTATTTGGACTGCCTTAAGGATATATTGAATGATGATTGTAACGATTTAAATAAAGTAATTATGGTCAAATATGATGGGAAAGTTAGAGAGGAGGTCTACTCTGAAATACTTCCGATTCTTGAGTCCATAAGTGAACAGAATAAACCAGGGCAGGAAGGACCATCTTCAACCGGAATAACTTCCGAAGAAAATACTGAATTTTCCGCAATGCATCCTTCGGACAGGGCTCGAAGCTTTTTAGAGAGAATTGGGAGGGCCTAATATGCCTGTTTATGTCAAATCAAAGAACAGGGTTTGTCAAGAGCGTGCTGAAAATGATGCAAATTTTTATTACAAGCCATTTGAAGAGCTTTTACTGCAAGACCATAGCGAAGCTCTTTCTTCGGAGACAAGGCAGCAGTTGCTAAGACTAAACAAATGGATTGCCGCTTATAAAGACTTTGCGTTCAAATATCACTTTGATAATTTTGTTCAAGCCAACGATATTTATACGAATCCAGATGATGCTATGCGATTTCCTATAAACAACGAAGTTCCAAATGCACCATTTTTAGAGGTATTTGAGGAAATAGATGGCAATAATTAATATAACATCTGGAAATTTTTCAGTTACGGATGAAGGAAATACGCCATATGGAAATAGCGTAATAAGAACTGAAATAAACGGTGTCATACACATCACCGAGGATATAACAAAACAAGTTCTTCCTGGAAAATATAGCTACATTACTTCCTATAGCTTTGTAAGTTCATCATTAGAAGTTTTTGTCAACGGATTAAAAGCTTCTCATGACTTTGATTTTTCAGAAAAAACATCTTTGGATGGATTTGATTTCGTTTTATACGATGGAAATTTCAATCGTTGGCTGCCAGGAACATCCGTAGTTATTGTCAAATATATGAAATCTAGCTGATATTATCTATAAGATATCTATATTTTGTTATGTTCTCTGGATTCTCTGCGGAGAACTTAAATATAACTTCTTTGGCCGATTTTCTATAATTTTCTATATTTTCATCGTGAGTTTCTATGGCCTTCTTTATTTGAGATACGCAGCTATCCGCACTAAATGTTTCGTAAAAATATCCAGCATCCTTACAGAATTCGCTGTTATGAATTACGGGGTGACCAGAATAAAATCCTTCTAGAGTTAGATAATTTAGATCGCAATAAAATTGGTGAGAGAGAATCATTCCAACATAGCCTTTCGCCAACATATTCGGCAGTGGGTATCTTCCCTCTGCCGATATTTTTTTGTTTAAAAATATATCAAAATTTGATGTTATTTCCTTGAATTTAGGGTTATCCTTCAGATGTACAGCATTAAAGATGAGGATTTCCTTTATTATATTTTTATCTTCTCTCTCTAACTTCTCCAAAGAAATTAGAGGATAAATACATGTTTTAATTATGTTTATATTTGATTCAAATATTCCAACTTTGTTTATGTTTGCTTTGTCTTTATAAAAAATATCTAAATTATTTGTTTTGCAATATTTGTTAAATATCTTTGGAGACCAAATATAAGGACAGATTTCAACCCTTCCCTTTGATGTTGTCTCAACAAATCCTTTTGAAAACTCAAAGTGTGGAGAGATCCAAGAGTCTAATCCGCCTCTATTAACCGCAGGATTGCTTTTTGGATTTAAAACTAAGTCCTCCTGCATCAACATCAGGATGTTGCCGTAGTTAATCGTTATTACCTTTATACCTTTCTTTTTTGCATAATCTAATAGGTTATCAGTAACGGAATAACAAACCTCAATAATAAGATCATAATTTGTGATCGTGTCTTTATTTAAATGGAGTATTTCATATTCTTCTATAAATTTTTTCGCATCATCAAATTGAGATACGGGATCAACTCTCTTGTATCCTATCTTTTTTAGAAGTTCAATTAAAAAATAAGCATTTTGAGTTAAACCATTGGACCAAAGTTTAGAGGAGTCCTTGCAGGTCACACCTATCTTGAGTTTTCTCATTTTAAAACACCTTCAATAAGTTCTCTTGTCACTTGTTGGTTCTTCTCATTATAAATAGAAACTTGCTCTAGTTTCGCCTCATAAGAATCAATATGTTTAACTTGATCGAATGATTCCAGCGCCTCAATCAATACGTCGGAACCTTTATTTACATCAAATTCCGGATAGTAATATCCAACATCTTTAAATAGCGGGCTATTGTGAATAAGAAGTCTTTTGTAAAAAAGCGTTTCTAAGTAGACATAATTTTGTTCGTTAAAAAGTTGATTTGAAATAATCGTATTTGCATTGTTATTTTTAAATATCTTATACAATGGGTATCTGCCCTCATAGGAAGATATTTTATTCTTATGTATATTTAAGCACTTAATATAATTCATAAATACGTTATTTTTATCCATCGACTTTGAATTGAAGCAAAGAACTTCCTTGATCAGGTCACTTCTTTTATCGTAAGCCATATCACATATAGCTAGAGGGACCATGCAGTTTTTCAATATATTTAAGTTTGGCTCAACTATAGCTAACTTTCTGAAATCTTCTTTCTTAACTTTCATATCCTGATTATGAAAGCCCTCATCATACATTCTTAATATAGAAGAATCCCAAATGTAAGGAATTACTTTGACGTTAGTTCTTGTTAAAACTTCTATATAATCCTTGAATTTATAGAATTGTTCTGAAACCCAAATCTCTCTATTTCGGAATGGGATATTTACACCTGTAGAAAAATTTTTATTTTCTCCATTTTTTTGAATATATTTTTCCAAATCTATCATAAAAGAGTTTCCATATTTTATAGAAACTAATGGTTTTCCAAGGCTGTTATAATATGAAGTAAGTTTCTCACTTAATGGGTGAGCTACTTCAAGTACAAGGTCAAACTCTCGAATAGAATAGACATCCTGTTTTTCAACTTTAATGTCGACAAGTTTTAGAGAATTCTGTGCTTCTGTAATCAAATGTGGGTCATAACCCATGTCTTCAAGCATCTTATACAGAAAATATATATTTTGGTCCAAACCATTAGACCAAATACTTGCCTCATCTCTGGTTGTAATTCCAACTTTTAATTTTTTCATGCACTTCTCATATATTAATAATTATTGATAGTAGTAGGTGATTTCATGGGTTTAGGAAGCTATTTGCTTGGGGCCGAGGTAAAGATACCGGTGCAAGTAACATTAAATGGAAAGCCGCTAGTTGGACAAGTTCCGACGATAGAAAAAATTATAAAACCAAACGGCTCCCTGGTTCCTGGCCTACCTGCTTTGGCAACAGCCATAGATTCAAGTTCTGCTACATACTATTATAGCTTTACTCCCCAGATAGCTGGAGATTATATTGTTATAATAAAAACAACGTTAAGTGGTGAAGATTACGTTACAATAGATAACTTCACAGTTTCGTCCCAGTCACAAAAACAAGTGATATCTGCACCAAGAGCGGAGCCTAAATAAATGGCAAATACCAGAAGCAAAGCAATTCGTGGACAGGATGTAATCCTTTCCATTCAATATTACGGTATCGACGGTCTACCGACAGATACCGATTCGACTCCAGAGATAACTATAAAAGACCTCAATGGGAATGTGATTGTTGGCCCTACTTCTAGTGGCATAACTAGAGTTGAATTGGGGTTATATCAATATACATATTCTGTTCCAAAATTATCTGATAAGGGCAACTGGACTGATAGCTGGTCTGCACAAATAAATGGAATCTCTGTACAAAACGTATTTCAGTTTCTCGTTGTTGATGAATCTTCTGCCATATCAGGATCTATAAGACTTGGAGATGATGTCAATTTTGACTTTACAGACGCCGAAATTTTAGGCATAAACGTTCTTCTGAAGTTTCTTAAGGCAAGACTTCGCAATTCAGGTAAGAAGCCTAAAAGAGATGAATTTGGCGCAATAATGTACGATTCTTACGGTGAGATCATAACCGAAGAATGCGATGTCTTTTCAGATGATATCCTAATATGTTTTCTCTGTCAGGCCCTTTCTGAATTCAATATGATTCCATTCTTTACAAGTTTTACTTTTGCCGATGAAGTTATTTACAAGTTATTTGCCGCAGCTCTTGTAGAGGGAGCTTATGTTTTTGCAATATCCTCCCAGGCATTAATTGAAAAGGGCAGAGATTTCACCATAAGCGATGGAGGACTCTCTTATCAGCCACCAGCTTTAGGTGACTTCTTACAGACTCACTTTGGTACTTGGCTAAGCAGCTATAGGGAAAGGCTTAAGTTTATCAAGAACAGCATTAGACCTGGACCAAGAAGCTTTGGAACCTATAGTAATTTGACCAGCGGAAGTCCTGCCCTGAATCGCCTTCGCCACGTTCGAGCCAGAAGAATAATATAGATTATCAATACAATAATTATGGATTGACAGCTATTACCATACTTATTGTTCCGATTGAATTATATCCGGCATTAAAAGCAAATCCCCTTCCCATTAGACTTACTGTCGTATCGTCGCATTGAGTCGGAACCTGAAATGGATAAACTTTTACAAAAGGGCTGCCCTGGTTGTATAGTTCGACCAAGCCCGACAGATCAATTTGTCCAACATCTGATGTGCTTGCCAATATAAAAATATAATCTTTCATCATTATCTCCTTTTAAAGTTCAAGTTTGCTATATAAAGATATAAAAGTAATAACTATAAAACTCTGCTAATATTACAGGTAAATAATCATGGATCCTTTTACTATTATAATATCTGGGCTTATAGAAAAGGGTGGCATTTGGGGAATTATTGCGGCCATGATTTTCTTTTGGAATATTCATAAAGAAAATAAAATGTTTGGAAAAGAAAAAAACATAAATGAAAAAGAGAAGGTACTTGAGACGAAAGTAACTCAAAATCAAGAAAGATATGAGAAAAAAATCAACTACCTAGAAAGAGAACTTATAAATGCTCAAAAAGAGCTTCAGGAAAAAACGCAAGAAAATTCTCAATTAAGATCTGAGCGAATAGATGACTTGAAGAAAATCATTGGCGATTATCACAAGCTGGCCAGTGACACATCCCAAACGTTAGAACAAATAAAATTCTTTTTATCAAAAAAATAGGATTCAGAATGAATATTTTAGATAATAACTTAAAATTACTCATTGAGGAATGCGCCCTTCTTAAAAATAAAATATCCGAGCAGGTTAAAGATATTTGTATTACAGTATCATCTCCACCAGAGAGTGTTGGAAAGTTTAGCGCCGAATCTCAAGAGGATGATGAGACACATGAAGAAGATAGAGAAATGCAAAATTGATTATCTTGGATTCTCAAAGCCAGAGACGCCTGACGAAATTGAGTTAGAAATTCTTGGACTGAAAAATTTAATCTGTAAGGCAAGCGAAAGAATTTCAGAACTGGAACAAAGTACAAAGCTAGCACAATATATAATCGGGATGCAGAACAATGTATGTAGTAGAACTGAAGAAAAAAAAGATTGAATCAATAGAAAATCAAGTCAAGATATTATCTAAGGTCAAGAAATATCTCAAAAAAGATCCTGTAGTAAAAGAGCTTTGCGAAGAGTACGACAGAAAACCGGAGGATTTAGATGGAGTTTCTATAGCATTTGATTCTAAGCTTGATGTTACTGCAAAGACAATAGATGGAAAAATGTTTCTAAATACATCACTGCTTGATGAAAAATTTGAGATATTATGCAGATATGTTGTTCACGAGCTAACTCACGTATTTCAGCATATAGAAAAAGAGTTTGACACAGACAGAACGAAAAGAAAGAAAAAATATCTAGAGAGACCAGAAGAAATTGAGGCTTTTCAAAATCAAATAAAATTTGATGCAAACAATCGTTCGGAAAAAGAAGCCGAAAAATATGTAAATAAGCTGCTAAAATATCACAAAGTAAAAGATAAAGAAGAAGCAGAATCCAAGAAGGAAGAACTTCTTAAAAAGTTGAAGTAAACATTAGATATTAATAATATCTAAATAAGTGTGGAGAAATTATGTTTTCTTTAACTGGAGTTAGTCCTCCGGAGGGATCCAAAAGAAATCCTCTCGATACATTAATTGAATTTACTATTGTTGATGATGGAAATGGAATCAATTCATCAACATTGATTGTTCAAATAAACGGAACAACTGCAGTAGAAGGTTCTGAGTTTAAGCCGGGGTTTGCCGGAATTTATTCTGATATAAATCCAGTCGGAGATAACCTTTCGGTTGTAATAAATCTTGAAAATAACTTTGAAGAAAACTCCATAATAAACGTTAAAATACAGGTTCAAAACTTTTTAGGAAAATATAATAATTTTAATTATTCTTTCAAAGTAATTGAAAACAAGCCATATCTTTTCTTTTCTTCTCCCGAAAACAATTCGAATGTAGTATCGCCTCAAAGGATTTTTTTGGAATTTAAGGATGACTCTGAAGATCTTGATTTATCTACAATTAATGTGTCTATCAATGGCGCTTATGCAATTAAAAATGGTGATTTTCAGAACGGATTTCATGGAATTGGTAGCAACATAACCTCGGTAACTCTTCGTGACGTAGAGATAACAATAGATCCAGATGAGTTCCTGAGAGATGGCGCATACACTCTTCGTTATGAAATATCAAATTCAAGTTCAAAGATTCTATCTTCCTCCTTTAAGTTTTTTATAAAGTATACCGAAGTACCACTTCCAGACATATTTCCTCAAGGTGGATTCGTAGGTTTCTTTCAGGGCGTTACGTCTGTTCGCGACCTTGGAAATGGCAAAGATCTCTATATAAGCTGGTCCAAGCCTGCTTCAAGATTTTACAATAGCGATATTTATGTTTTGCTATACTACTCAGAAGATCGTCTTAAAATCTTTGATTCTGAACCAAAGTATCTGATAGATAGTTCTATACTTGAGACAACGTTGTCAGAATTCTCCGTTGGAATCGGATATTACTTTGCCGCTAGAGTTATGGAGACGTACAAGGACTCTTTGAATACAGATGGCATGGGAGAGCTCTCTCCTGGAATTTTTTATCTGCCATCATCAACAACCCTTGTTGAAGAGATTTCTGATGAATCCACTATAATTAAAGTTTCGAGTGTAGTTGGGTTTCCGGCCACAGGTTTGTTGAAAGTTGGAACCGAAGTAATAAGATATAATTCAATAAATTTTGATGAAAATTATTTTCTGGTGCCATCTGGTGGCAGAGGACTTTCCGGAACAACTCCGGCATATCATGACTCATCGGATCCGGTCGAGATGTTCCTGTCTTGCCAGGATGATAACAACGTTATTATTTATGGCACTTGTACCTATCAGGATCAAGAGTCTACCGGAAGACAATACAATGCTGTTGGCCTTATTGTTCCGGACTTTTCTGATTTTGAGAAAATGGCCCATGACGGTCTAGATCACTGCGGATATCACCAGCCATTGCCATGGGAAGTTTTAAACAATAAGAACGACTGCGGAACATATCTTGGTGGAGAATATAATGGATTTAGGGGAGTAAATATATATCAGCGGGCTCTCGATAGAGAAGAGGAGCTGATGGAGAATGTCGGAGAAAAATGTGTACTTCTCAAGAGACTATGGTCTGGAGAAACCTGCAGTTGTGTGACCTTAAGAAGGCAACATCCTAAAATTAGAAGTTGCAAGTTCTGCTTTGGAACGGGCATCGTCGGTGGATATGAGCAGTATATCAATCAAAGGAGAGCTGATAAGCGGGTTCTCATCAGATTCTATGAGACCCCAGAAAATTTAGCGCTTGGGGATCATCAGCATCTAAATCAAGAATTCAAACCATCCGCATTAGCCTTATATAAACCAATAATAAAAGATCGTGATGTTATTATACGATTTGATTACACTGATGATATTGAGTTCATATATGAAGTTTTAGACTCATCGAGAGAAAGATTTGTATTTAATAAGTACGGAAGGCAAAAGTTAAATTTAATGAGAATGGACAAGACAGATATTCTGTATCAATATCCATTCATGAAGAACCCCTAGGAGAATCTATGTGGATTAAAAATAGCAAAGGTAGAAAGGATGCGATGTTAACATTTGCAACAATTTCCTTTCTTGTTGTAACCATGAATATAATTCTTGTTTCTTTCTCGCCAGTATTTGAGAAATACTTATCTTTTTCTTTTGTGCCAGTTGACATAGCAATACTTACTATGTATATGTCTTCCACATTCACTGCTTATGTTGCAAGAAAATGGACGGATTTTGGAAAAAAGGAAGAGCAGCCAAATGAATAAGGAATTTTTAATAAAAAAATTAGCAGAGTTAAATGCTAAAACAGACCTGGTTATTCACAAAAAGCTATCTAAAATAATTACTAATAGTTTTAATGATAATAATGTCAGTTTAAATAAATTTTCATCAGAAGATGAAGATGGTTCCAAGATTTACTTCGATATAAATATAGAGTCAATAAAAGAACTTATGAATAAAACTGATATAGAAAAAGTTAAGATAGATCCAATATCATTAGAATAATTAGGAAGTTTCATGTTAAAGCATACCTCTCTAATCATTTTCATTCTTTTTAATATTTCTTATTTTTTCAAAAATTATAATGAAATATCTGAAAAAGTTATAAATATGATGTCTTTAAGCGAATCTCAGTTTAGCTTTATATCTTATAATAATTTTGAACCATCCATAATTTTACCTATAAGTAATTCATCCGTTGAAGCGGACAAAAATATAAATATTGAAAATGGGTGCTACGAAATAACTAATTCTAAAGAAAAATATTTAGTATATTAAAAACAACAATATATTAAATTATAAGTATAGAGTATGTCAAATTCAAAATATCCAAATCAAATAGATACATCTGCTGAGCTACCTATAGTAAGAAACAACTTAAATGAGATAGGTGCAGACTCCATAAACTCTATTAGATCTGCAATAATCCAAATTGAAAAAACTTTAGGCATAAACCCTCAGGGTGCCATAGGTAATAGCGTCTCGTCCAGGCTATCCAAGAGTTTGGATCCGTCTGGTTCAATATTGAAAGAGGCTCTCGATAAAGCAAATGTGATTTATGGACCAATCACAAACGACAATATCGCAAAAACTGCAGCCATAGAGGAAGATAAATTAAAGCTAAATTTTCCAACTAATGTTCTGCAGGCACAAGTATCTTACGTTAATTCTGTAATTGATTCTCTTGAGCTTCAGATTAAAGAAATTAGCGCAAATTTATCATCTCACCTAAATAAGAGTGCTTCAGCAAGGCATCCAGCAACCGCAATATCTACTTCGGCATTTTCAGGTTCATCATCGGAATCATTAAAATCATTCTCCGATTCCAATGTTCAGGCCGCATTAGACAGCATAATATCATCCCACGTAAATTACAGTGGTTCAAATATATCATCAGAAAACAATTCTCATAATTCAAACCAAATATATTTTGACAATGCAAATACAGGTTCTGTAATATCATCATCTACAGTTCAAGGCGCAATAGAGGACCTAGTTGCAGCACCAATAGTTGCAATAGAAAACTATAAAAATTACAACAACTCAAACGGAATCGTTAGAAAAGCAAATATATTAGATTTGAACAACTCTTCGTATGGAATTCTTATTGCATCTAATATATCCGTAACAATTCTTAAAAACTCCTCTTATTCAAAAATATCTAATATGTCGCTGTCTGTTGACATAGATAAGCCGGATTTTGAAATTGAAAAGTCTGATAAAATATCAATTATATCTGATGGTGTCGAGAGAACCTTTCAAATATTAGGCGTTAATTATAATCCATCAGACGCTACAAAAATTTCATCCTTTGATGTTTTTGGATTTGTAACTGAAGACATTACAACTAACAGCTCTTATATTTATTATAAGCAAAAAACAAATTACACAAAGTCATCGTTGCTGACTGGCGCAATGCAAAATCACTCGCTAACATCCTCGTCAACTGTGATGTTTTGCGATCCAAGCGCAGCATCCGCAATATCCTCATCAATTAAAATCGGAGAAATAACCGCCACGAATAGATATTTCAATATATCAATTAATGATGGTATTCCGTACAACATAGATTGCTTTGTATTATCTGGTACAAGTCTTGACTCATTAATCGCCTATATTAATGAGCAGCTTGATTCTTATCTTCTTCCCGTATTAGCATATCGAGCTGATGATGAACATGGAGGTTCAGAGCTAGCAATATGCTCGAATGTCGCCACGGGAGACTCGACAGATATTTATTTTAAAATATCTCGATCGACAGACGACGCCATAGATTCTCTTGGTTTCTCCTATTGCGAAGACAAAAACATCTACGGGAAATACTCTGCATCATTTGTGATAAACGGAAAAGAACACAACAAGAGTGCAATAAAAATAAAGACTCAAAGCATAAGCTTCACTCAAAATTTGAACATATTGGAGACTACAGATTCTTCAATAAACTTTGTTACAAGTGGCGTGAAGAAAGGGGATATAATAATAATCCTTGGTTTTGGATACAACATATCCTTAAGAATATCCGCAGTTACAGAATCAACACTAACAATATCTTCTGACCAGTTACCTTCAGGTTTACCTAGCACAAGCGTTGATGGCTTAACATACGTAATTTTAAATAATACCCTTGATTTTTCAGAATATGAATTCATAAAGGTGGCAGGATCCTTCGGAAGCATACTCTTTGAGATATTTATTGACGATGAAATAAATTTTTTTTACAATCCAATCGCAGAGCTGGAGACGCCTGTATTAGTAAGTTCTTCCCTATTAACGGTGGTTGGTTTTGATAATAAATTTGGGGTCGAGCAAGCAACAATTAATTATACTCAAACAGCAGACGGCTACGTTAGCATAAGTCTAGATCAAGGTCCCTCCATAAAAATAGTCGGAAATCACAATTATATAAAACTCTTTTCCGATAACAACGCTCTATCTATTGATGTTTATGTTCCAAGCAAAGAAGATCTTTACAGTTATATAGGCTCTACATCACAAACCAGCTCGATTGTATATCTCTTCAGTAAGATCGACAGAGATAATAATCTCGTCTTAGCCAACATAGCTTATGATAGCTTTTCATCCTCCCTCGTTGGTGGAATCGGTGGTCCAAGATTCTTCTCTGAATTAGATTATGGTGTAATTTCTGACAGAGACATATCCAGTCGTTTCGTTGATACTGTTGTACGACCCGGGATAGATGATCTCAGAAGTAACGGCGTAATCTTTGGTCTAGATGTCTTGTCAGGATCTGTAGGAATAGATGGCATTTATTTAGTTAGTATAAGCTCTGGATCTTGTTACGTAGGCGGAAGAAAATTTATATTTAAAAATTTTGAAAATATTTCGACTGCAATTAATTCTGCGGATACGGACAAAGTATATATAGGGGTAGACCAGGACGGAAATCTGATTTTCGAGTCTTGCGATCCGCTCTGCAACTATCCTTGGCAGGATGCGAACGTTGCATTGTTGGGTAGCATAGAGCTTTCTGGCGGAATTGTATATTCTTATGATCAGAGACTGTTTATAAACGAGATAGACTTAAAGATACTTAATTCTATAACTGTAAGTCCTGAGCCAGGCATGGCACACTTTAGTGATTTAGTAAAAGCCCTAAAGTATGCAAAAAGATTCCAGCAGATATATCCATCCGCAGGAACTCCGGAAGTTCATATGAAATCCGGAACACACACGGTGTCAATAGACATTACTACTGAGTTGTCAATACTTGATTGGTACTTTGCAGTAGTTACGATAGCTGAGGATGATACAAGGAAGAACTATTATAACACCTTAATTAGAGATGGTTTTTGGGTAGATTTCCCTGTTACAATCTCCGGGGAAGGTACATCAACAAAGGTAAAGATATTTTATAATATTTCCGCTTCCGACGGTGATTATGTTTTTGCTGGCGCTATAACCATTCCAGGTTATGGCTTCAACCAAACAGGAATTCACGCAACACTTGCTCATGACAGGTTTTATAACGGATTCTTAACTCTTAAGAATTTCGAGCTGACAACTGGTGGCATACATGTTCTAGATCTTAATAATTACGATTCTCTCGGTAATAATTATGATTTCAAACTTAATATAGACGGCATATCAAAATTAAATGATATCACTGGACTTTCTACATCATTTGCTTATTATTATTCTTTCTCTTCCTTAGAGATAAGGGAGGAGGATGATTCGGTAACGAATAAGGGAAATATAACAATAAAAGATTGTTATATAAAAACTTCGAATACCCTCCTATCTCCAATAAATTTCACTCCGCTAGCTTCCTCTGTTAGATACAAGAATGTATGTCTTCAGAACAACGTAATAATTTCAGCGGAACCAATAACTAGCCCATCTATCTTTGATGCGAGTGACTTTCCTCCAGATAATGATATAACATCTATCGGTAACTCGACCCCACTTGTAGGTACAGATGATAGAACCGACAGGATCTCTAATAATTTGGTTATTGGTGGGCAGCTTACAACATCAAATATATTCTTCGATACCGCAAGAAAAATAACAAAAACTTATTGGTTCTATCAAAGCCAGATAGTTATTGGCGCAGGAACAACCTATCACTTTGATGCATATGATCCCCTATTTGTTGGAATAATGTCTCCAGCAATAATTCCTACGGATAGAATTTACGCCCCATTAGTTGGGGCTTATACTAGACCTTTCGTTAATGTAAATATATCGGAATCCGTTTCCACCCCAATAGAGATTTTGAGCGGACAGAAACTGACATCAGTAAAGATTACAGGTGATATTACAGCAGCCTCTCAGATCGAAGTACTTATAATAAAGGAGGGTAATACCTCCGGAACTTACACTACCGTTGTATCTTCAGGTACGCTGAATAGTCTAATTACAATGGCCGGAGGATATTTTACATTTGATTGTTCATATAAACCAACCGGTTCTGCCCAGCATTATTTACTAGTTAATCTATTAACAACAACAGCATCACAAGATGGATTTAGCAAAGTTATATTAACTTTTGAGTCTACAAATCTATCTGAAATATTGGGAATTTCAGAATGAAGTCAAAATATCCAAATCAAGTAGATACGTCTGCTGAAATTCCAGTGGTTCGTGACGGTATAACGGAAATATCGTCGGAATTTTTCAATTCTCTACGCTCTGCAATAATACAGATTGAGAAGACCTTGGGTGTAAATCCTCAGGGTGCCGTAGGGCTAACTGTCGGGGATAGAATCTCAAACTCACTCGACTCTTCGGGGAACCTATCGAAAGAAGCACTCGATAAGGCAAATGTTATATATGGACCAATTGTTGATGATAACATATCGCAATCTGCTTCAATTTCAGAATCCAAATTAAAATTAAATTTCCCAACAAACGTTCTTCAATCACAGATATCAACAATAAGCTCCCTGATTGACGGAATAGTATTAAAGATTGATGAGCTGAATATTTTATTTTCTGCGCATATCAATCCAAATGCCACAGGAAGGCATTATGCAAAATCCATCCTTGTTGAATCATATACACAGTCTAGCTCAGATTTGGCAACAACAAGCTTTGAACAGTCTAGCCTGCAAACATTCGCAGAGAATCTATATTCCAAGCACATAAATTATTCTGGGGCATCAATATCCTCCACGAATAATTCGCACCTTGCATCGCAAATATATTTTAATAGCCAGCCAATATCAGATTTGACATCCTCATCTGATGTGCAGAATGCAATAGAAGATATTGCATCCTTAAATTCCGAATCAATTAGAGATAACTTTTCTTATCTAAACTCAAACGCCCAAATAAGATTTGGTAGAAAAAAGTCCCTATTTGAAGGAAATGATAAAAATTTAGTCATCATATCTGCAATTGATGTTATTTACTCAATTTCATCTACATCAGTAACTAAACTCACTCTCTCCACTCCAACTTTACCTATACAAAGTATATCAAAATTTGATTTGGTGCGACTAACTGGAACGCCAAATGCCGCAGATGACGGAGAATATTATATAGAATCGTTCGAAATGGATGGCTCGAATATATCAACAATCAGTATTTTTGCGCAAATAAAGACTGATTCATCTGGCACTGCAATAATATCTGTCTTTAAAAATTCCTATGAGAATAATAATTTCAACGGTCTAAATACAACCATTCGACCAAGATTTAATTATACAAATACACCAGATATAGTGGTTGCCCATCCAAATGCAGCCTCTGTTATAAGTTTTGGCTTTGATAGTTCAAACATTACTGCGCTAAATAACAAAGTCAAGATACTTGTCGATGGAGAGCTTGAGCAAGATTTTGAAACGTTTGACTCAACCTTATCGGAAGATTCTCAGAACATAGATTCGGTTGTATATAAAATAAACACCCAATTTGTTGAGAATAAATTTCCAGTTATGGCATATAAGGTTAGAAGAGCCTCTTGTTATGAGCTGGCCTTGACCCACGTTGTTCCGGATTTAGCTGGAGATATAAAGCAAAGATCTATAAAGATTTCGGCAGCATCTGATTCCGATGGAACTACCTCACTAGGTTTTTCATCAAGATTGGATATAACATATTATGGTGCAAGTGGTAATCCAGTCCTCCTAAATGGAAATCTCCTCAAGGATTTTTACAAAATATTATCCTTCGATAATACAACAGCTTATCTGAACCCTTCTTCCCAAAGAATTTCTCTTAATTCTGGAACATTTCTTTCTTATGGCGTTGCAGTAGGAGATACTGTCGTTGTCTCCGGCTCCACTGATTCTAATGATGATGGTGCATTCAGAATATTAAATGTCGATGCCCAGAATATAGATCTTGACTTAACATCTTTTACATTTTCCGGAAGTTTGAGTGAAACATCGATAATATATATCTTTAAGAATTCAATTCCATTATATACATTAAACTTCGAAGAAGTCTCTGAAACTTCAGGCTTTTCGATGGTCGACTCTTTAATGGATATAAACGGTTTTGTCTTCTTTAATAAGAGAGCAGAAATATCATCGCCAATATCATCATCTTCAGTTTTTGCATCAATTGTCGATATATCATCAGGATATTTGATTGATGATTTTGCCACATTAACTATAGATACTAATGGTGATGCGTTTATAACTGATTCAAACTTAATTGATGGTGAAAAAGTAACTGTAACCTCAAACGGTATTTTTAATATTCCATCACCAGATAGAACAAATTATCTAACCATTAGAGTTAATTACACATCACTCCCTGTAACAAATCTCTCATGCATTATATATGGAAAACAAGAACACAAAAAAGATGTTTATCATCTATCTCGCTCAATCTTTGGAAACTCACTAGGTAGAGTTTTCGGTTTCCCAACTTCAGTTGGTGTTCCAAACCTAATAGACAAAAGAACCTTTGGGAATATAGACGTAAATCAAATTTCTCCAAATTTTATCGAAAAGTATATAGAAGGTCCAAGAAATGAATTGAGAAGCTCTGGTATTGTTACAGGATGCTCTGTAGCGGGAATTACCAGAGGCACTGATGCCGGCGGAGATTATGTCTCTTTCGGGGTTTCTGCAGGAATTGCAATCGTAAATGGAATTAGATATATTTTCTCAGGAATAGAATCCTTCAAGCACTATACGCTTACAAACTTCTATGTCGCAATTGATAGGTTTGGTTGTTTAGATGTTAGGGATGAAATCTCAGAATCTTATTCTTCGTATAAAAATCAATCCGTAGCTTTCCTCGCTTACATTCGAAATGTCGAATCGATATATGTCCCATCCATTAATGGAGAAGAGGTCTATGATTTAAGATATTTCGTCAACAATATTGATTCCAAAATTTCTAAAGAAATTATTGTTTCCAATAATCAATCAGATTCGCACTTTACAGATATAGAATCGGCAATAAAATATGCTGGTTTTTATTCGAGAATCTTCCCAAATATCTCTTATTACTCTCCAAAAGTTGTAATAAGAGAAGGTGAATACGAAGTAAATTCGCCAATTTTGATTGATTTTGACCTAACCGTCGCTGGATCTGGAACAACAAGCCTTGTAAAGAGGGGTGATGCTCTCTCCATTGGAACTCCATATAGTACATCTACAAATTTTGATGTCATGAAATCAATATTCATCATTGGTGGTGGCGAGGCCAGCTCTAGCGACAGAATCATAAGAGGAGTTATGTTTAAAGACATCTCTTATAAGACCAATGATTCTTTCTCAGGAACTGCTCCTGTATTCTGTATAACACAAGATCTGGGCTCTGATGGAAATAACCCATATTTTAGATTTGAGAATATTTATTTCGAAGGCCCTCAAGATTTTAGCGCAAATCCGGCAGGAACACCTGTATTTGAAAATCCTATAGTTGCAACCCATTCAACGGCAGGAAGCTTTCCAACCGACGTTATATTTGGAAATATAATAATGACGGGATGCTATTTTAACTACATGGGATCCGAAGATGGTATAATAAAGGTTGTGGTGGATCAGGGCGCCTCAAGTAATTCAACCGTTCAAAATATTATAGCAACAAATAATATTTCTGTTAATTCTGCCCCAGATGGCTATATTCCGTCACCAAAGATGATTTACGACAATTACACATCATATGTAACCGTCTCGAATCTAATTGAAAGTTCCAATGCCATAACAATCTAGGAATAGCATGACTGAAGATGAAAAATCTGCGTTAGATATAATTTATTCTCTTCCGGCTTTATTAAAGAAATTAGAATCAAAAATCGATGTTATTGATAACAATGTAAAAATTTTAAATAACAAAGTTTTGAAATTATCGAGCGGTCAAGGGCAAAATACTGCAGATAGGAGTTCTTCCGTTCAGGAGCAGGCGCAAAAATCTTTGACCCTCAACCAAGAGCAACAGGGCAAGGATCCTGAAAAAAAATTGCTAATGCCCAGGGCAGAATCTCCGGATGAGTTACCAAAGGTTTACAGGAAGGATGGCCAACTAGAAAAGAAGGAGACGGCAGAGCCACAAATCAAAAAAATAGTGTTGGGAAATATAAAGCTTTTTGGATATATAAAAACTACATCAATGAAGCCGGTAACAAATGCAACCATCAGAGTCTTTGATAAAGATAATGATCTTATAAAAAATATAAGTACTGATAAAGATGGATATTGGGAATGCAGACTTCCAGCCGGTCAATATAATTCCGAAATATTGATAAGTGGAATAAAACCAATAAATAGGCAGTTCACACTATTGAATGGAATGAAGGAGTTTGAGCTTAAATAATGATTAACATAAGATTCAGTCAGAAAAAAGAAGAAAGATCCGGAATCTTTTATGATATAAATAAGAAAATATCAGATTTTATAAGTAACAAAATAGAGAAGAAAATAAATCTAATAGAAGACAATAATTCCATGGAGATTGTCGCCTCAGATTTAAGCAAAGTTGACTCAGGAGAAATTAAAATAGAATTGTCCTATCGAAAGACAATTACTATTAATAATTCAGATTTATTTGACAAATCAAAAGTTGATAAGCTTATTATGGAAATAAAAAACTTCTGTGAGCAGGCAATCAATATTGAAAAGTTTAGTTATATACCAATCCATATGAGAGAGAAGAAAGAAACAAAAAAAGATGCCGATTAACGAGCAAGCTTTACCGGGAACCGGAATTAACGGTGACCACAGGGTTTTTTCAGATTTCTTTGCTGAAAATAATATTATTCAGCAAGTTGCAGTCGTACAACCAAAGAACTTGCTCATTCAGTATCTCCGAGATCTCTTCAGAAAAGATTCGGTTTATACTTACAGATCTGATGAGTACGGCTTCCCACTGACGGTTGATTTAACTGGAAAAGATCTCGAAACGACAGATACTACAAAAATTTTAATTAGCGATGTTTATAGGTATGATGTAAAATTCTTCCCAGCGATTATAATAAAGCATACCGGTGGTGCTTATAAACCAACATCGTTTAATCAAGATGGGACATACAAATATAGAAGGGATTATATAGAAGACTCTTTCGGCGGTCGCAGACCAATTTCAGTTCCAACTCATAAAATTTATACGGGAAGATGGGATCTTGGTTTTGATGTCGCAATATATTCGGAAAGTTATACCGAGCTGCAAGAAATAGTGGATATAACATCAATTGCATTGCAACATGTTCTTTGGAACGACCTAAGAGCATCCGGATTATTTATAAGTTCTTTAAATATTGGCTCTGAAAATGCCGAGCCATATGCTAATGATTATGTATACACTCAGAGTATAACAATCAAAACTCTATCAGAGTGGAGAGTTGAAATTCCAATAGAAAATGTCGTAGAGAAAATACTTTTCAATATCGATTCTAATCTCACATCTTCGCCATTTGAAGGAAATACCGCAAACTCTACAATATTAAGATATGATGATTTATTAAGTCTAACTAAGATATAATACTACTAATAATAAAATAGAAGTGTAATTTATTTTTTTCGGAGGTTTTATAATGGCAAATATTCCAGGTATAAGTGGATATACCCAACCGGGCACCTTTGCCAGAGACAGAGTTGTTTCTAGAGCCGTTTCCATTCCAGGTGGCCTAAGGCTTCTTTGTGTAATGGGCGAAGGCTTGAAGAGAGAAATTCTTGTAGATTCTGCGGTAGGTAATGGGCTTGACGGATCTGCTTCCTGCAGCCCCACCGGAACTGGTGACGGAAAGTATTTCTCACTTTCCACATTCCCAGTAGTATCTGGAAGAACCGAAGTCTATCTAAATGGAACAGCTCTATATGGCTTGGAGCAATCTGTCGATGAATCTTCCTTCGAAGGAAAGTACGACTTTAGACTCGATCTAACCACAGGATGCTTGGAACTTCAGGGTGCCAGCATCGGAGACCAGAATGGCAAGAATTATTCTGCAAGCTCTCTAAATGTTGGTAATGGTTTTATCGCCGACGGAACTTGCGGTGATTTTGATCTAATCTCTATACTAGATACAAATACACCTCCAGAGAGATGGACAGTTCGCTGCGTCTCAGTAACAAGAGACTCTTCCGGAAATCCAATACCAGGTCTATCGACATTTACGGTTTCTGGCTCAGTCTCTGGACAGCTCAAAGATTCAAGCGGTCAGCCATTCCTTTTCCACGGAACCTACTTCACTGGAACTGATGGGGCAGTATCTGGCAACTCAACCGCATGCTCTGACGGCTTTATTGTTGCGGAAAACGGCGTTGATTTTGGCCTAGCCTTCCCAGTTTCTGTAACAGGAGATGTAACCACAGGAACCACCGCTCAGTACAGCTTCTCAGGAGATCTAATTACCCAGGGTCAAGCCCTTGTAGGAGATCATTTCTGTCTACAAGATGGTTACTCTGAGTTTAACGCAGTTATAACAGATATAACTTATGATTCTGATTCAGACGAAACCACCGTAACCGTCCAAACGGATACCCTACCAACTGACGTACCAGTTGGTGGTGTTGACTGGCAGATTAGAGCAACTAATCTATTCGTTCAGGATCCAACTCAGCCATATGATGATGGAAATGGTTCTTTTACGAGCAAAGACCTTGGTAAAGTTCTTCTTATCTGCAGCGGAACCTCCGCTCAAAAATACAAGATTATTGCTGTAACTTCATCCAGAAGAATTCGTGTACAGCTTCTTTCGAACCCTGACTTAGCCTTCCCCGAAATGACCGCCGCTGCAGACCCTGTTCTTGGTCTCGCTGAGGATGGTCTAACTTACGCCCTTCTAGAGACAAATGGTGTTCTAGTATTTGGCGTCAAAGAGGGTACTGTTCCATTTGAAGTTGGTGATAAGTTCTTTATCGATGTAAAATCAAGAGTTTTGAAGGCCGGCGATTCTCTGGAAGTTAGATATGTTGCCGAACAGGATTTGAATGACCCAGAGTTCTTCACAAGCGCTCAGGAACTTTACTCCAAGCATGGAGATCCAAGTGTCACAAACACACTATCCCTTGGCGCCCAGCTAGCTTTCCAGAACGGAGCAGCAGGAATTTTTGCAATCCAGTGCAAGCCATCCGTACCCAGAAGAAGCAGCGTCACACTCTTCAGCGAAGTTAAGGGCGGGGTCGGCGGATATCCAGGCTGCGGAACTGGCACTTGCGAAGTAGATGACGTATCCTTTGTCATCCCTGCACCAAGATCCGGTCTCACCTCCGGCAGACCTGATGGCGATACCAACGTAAACTTCTTCGTAAAAAGAAATGGCGTTGAGACTCAGATATTCCCAAACAAAGTTGGTTTCTACAATTCTCAGCTAGAAAGCCCAGTTGGACAGCAGAGTTTCGTAACCAGCCCAGACTACGCATTCTCTTATACTGTAGTTAACACAGATGCGAAGATTGTAGCTCAGGGAGTTGGGGCAACAATAACTGCATCCACAGGATATTTCCAGTCTCTTGATGTCGACTTCTCAAGCAAAGACATCGGAAAGGTAATCGTCCTACAGTCCGTTGAGAATTCTTCCGGAACTGTTTTCACCTCGATTTCCGATATCAGCAACTTCGTATTTGGCGGTGTTCCATCCACAGATATAGCAGAGCTCGTCATAACAGAAATAATCAATGACAATACAGTTGCGGTAGTTGCAAATAACATAGATCAGGATGTTGTCGTCGCAGATTGTCAAGATGTAAATTTCTTCATCAAAGACGAATCCGATACTACAAACCTATCGGCAATGATTCTTCTAAATAAGGATGTTGTTGAGAGCGGAGCCCTCAAGAGAGGCGATGGTCTAAGAATTTCCTATATTGACGAGAAAGATGCAAATCACTTTGATACAAACTGGTTTGAGGCTCTAGAAGCTCTAGAGGCTGTAGATTTCCAGATTCTAGTACCTCTACCAACCCAGACTATCTCCTCCATATTCAAAGCTGCAGTAAAGCACTGCGAAAGCATGAGCACTATTGCAAACAGAAAGGAGAGAATCGCATTTATCGGTGCTCAGGAAGGTCTAACTCCAGCAGCCATCATTGGTACAGAGGAAGTTGCAGTAGAGGACATTGGAGTTCTAGAGGGAGTTCAGGGCGACGATCCTGAGGAAGTCCTAGGAGGAAACGTAGAGGATCTTGCCGACTACAAGCTATCAAATAACTACACCTCAAATAGAGCCGTGTTCTTCTATCCAGATAGAATAGTTACCAGCATAAATGGAAGCAATACCTTCGTTCATGGATTCTATATGGCTGCGGCCGCTGGTGGTTTAACATCCAGCACCCAGAATGTCGCCATACCACTAACATTCAAAGAGCTGGCTGGATTCGCAATAACTAGAGATAGACAGTTCAAGAGACTAACTCTAGATCAGCTAGGCGCAGTCGGTGCAACAGTTGTTCAGCCAATCACTGGCGGTGGAAAAGTACTCGCAGGAAGAACCACCAGTCAGTCTGGTTTTATCGAGGATGAAGAAATCTCCGTAATGTTCATAAGAGACAGGGTAAAGCAAGTTCTAAGAGATAGCTTGCTGCCATTCATCGGAACTGTCGAGGATCAGAATACACAAGGCTTAATGAACGCAAGAGTCAAGACAATAATGGCGTCACTTGTAAGTCAGGGTTTGATTACTAACTTTGAAAATGTTAGAGTTGAAAAAGATAAGGTAGATCCAAGACAGTGGAACGTATACCTAAGATTTACACCAGCATATCCGATAAACTACGTTATGATTGACATAGAAATCGGAATTTAGCAATAATTTTATTTTATTCGGAGACTTAAATGGCAGCTTATCCTAAAACGGGTTCTACCCTAGATTCAACTACAAGATCTTCATTATCCACCCAGATTATCATCATGGTAAATAATGAGCCTGTTGGCGCTATTCAAAGTTTCGCAGAAACACAAAATAGACCAATAAAAGAAATAACAGAGATTGGAACAGACGGTATAGTTGAATTAGTTCCTCAGAGTGCTGCAAAAACCTCGATTAGAATAAATAGAATGTATTTTGATGGCTTGTCACTTCCAGAATCTTTTTCCCGTGGCTTCAGAAATCTTCAATCACAAAGAATTCCTTTCGATATAGTTGTTATAGACCAGACCACTGGAACCGGAAATGACGCAATAATAACAACTTATCATAACTGCTGGTTCGAAAGCTTAAGTACAACCTACCAGACTAACGAATATACCATAGCTCAAGATGCTGGCGTAAAGTGCGAATTCGTCTCAACCATAAGAGGCGGAGAGGCAATTGCACTAAGCCAGGGCACTGGTGGCTCTAGACAGGTTCCTGTTCAGAAGGACTCTGTTGAATTGGCTGCAGATAGCGGTAAGACAAGAGGTTCTCTCGATTTCCCCGGCTTAATCTCCGCAGCATACTAGAAAAAAATAAAATTAATTTTAAAGCCACCCCTCAAAATTATGATGGGTGGCTTTATTTTTTTTAAATTTAGAGTATAAATTATCTTGAGGTATATTCATGAGTCAGGTAAAGCCACCATCCGTGCCGGTCAGAACCGCAAATGATGTAATGAACGCAAGAGCAAAGCTTGGTGATAAGTTTTCGCCTGAAGCTATAAAGAAACAGGATGAAGAAATGTCAAAAGAGACTACTAGAGTTAGTCAACCAATGACTTCTCAGCAAAATGATTTGGAAAGGCTAATCTTTTTAGGTAGAGTTGAGAGAACTCTTTCCGTCTCAGGATTCTCATTTAAGATGTCAACTTTGACGACGAGCCAACAAAAATTTGTAATTACAGAAGTTTCAAGAGTAAAAGAAGACGAGAGAATATTCTATCTTAAAAATTCAACGATAGCCCTCTCAATCTGCGAGATCAACGGAATTGACTTTGATGTATTTATAAATAATCATAACAAAGACTTCTCTGAAAGACTTGAATTTATAAATAATTTGCAATCAAATCTTGTAGATTCTTTATTTAAGTTTTATACCGATGTATTTCAAGAGTCGGTAGGACTTCTAAATATGGAGGAAGTAAAAAAATAGTAGAGCTCCCGCATCATAGGGTACGTTGGGAGCTCTGTAAAATCTGGAGATGCAATGTAGATGATCCTATGTTTGACAGAATATCTTCTGTTCAATGGGCTTGGCTTTGCGCAAATATCGCCAAAGATAAAGCAGATGAACTGGAAGAAAAGATAACCATCTCTGATTATATAGCTTCCTATTGGAACCCAGAATCCGTGAAGAAAGTTCAAGAAGCAAGAAAACAAAAAGAGCTTGACTCTAAGATTACAGATGAAGAGTTTATAGATATTATTGCAAATCAAGATTACAAGAATAATCCTCTCGTTGATGCAATAAGAAGAATTAAGGATTCTTCTCAGTCTGACAGTGAGCAAAATTCTTTACCATTGCACTCTATTAATTTAAATAGAATGATCAAGGAAGGAATTTAATGGCCACTGCGGCAGAAGAAATTCAGACAAATCTTCTCAAAATAATACAGAATATTGGAAATTTCGATTCGGCAATGACAGATATGTTGCTTAATTCCGAAAAAACTTTTTCCAACATGAGAAATATGTTGGGAGCTGTAGATAACGCCATGTCTGGAGTCCTTGGGTTAACGAAAACCCTTGCAGGCTCAACTCCATTTAGTGAAACATTTTTAAATTCAATACAAGAAGTACAAACTCTTTTTACTGGTGTTGGAAGAACGATAATTGGAGTGGCGGAAGAAGTCGATAAAAGAGGGCAGGCATACAGAGGTCTGATAGAAGAGAATTATAAATATGCCGCAAGCTTTGGATATGGAACTGAAAAAGCGATAGAGTTAACTGATCGAATATCTGAAATCGCAAAAGTAAATAGCGAACTTACCAAAGGTGGTCTGTTTATAAATACGGAGGAGACTAGGCAATCTTTTAAACTCCTATCAGCTAATTTAAAATCATCATCAAGTGAATTCTTAGATTACTCTTACACTCTTGATGGGGTTTCTTTAAAAGCAGAGCAAATGACGGCCGTGCTGCAGGAGACTTCTGGTCTTGATACTTACGCTTATTATCAAAGACTGAATGAGATGGTAAATAAGCAGGGTATGTCTTTTGATGAAGCAATTATGTCTATTGCCGATTATAAAGAAATTTCAAAAGAAACTGGCCTCGGTGTCGAGGAAATATCAAATTCGTTAAATTATGCTGTAAACGGATTTTCGAAATTAGGCATTACAGTTGACTTTGCAAAGCCGGCCCTAGAAGGCTTCGCAAAGGTTATGAAGGAGGCTGGAATCGGTATAGAAAATGCCTCAGGCTTAACTCAAACTTTGTCAAACAGCCTTATGGATGCAGCCAGCAGCTATGGAAAAGCTTATGTTCTATTCCAGCAGGGAGGACTTGATTTTGGCGGCGGCGGTGGCGTTTTAGGGGCGTCTATTGGATTTAGAGCCTCTATGATGAACCAGACCCCAGAACAGCAGGAACAGACCGGTTTGGACCTTGTAAAGGCCATGAAGGATACGATCGCAAATTTCACCGGAGGTTCCATAATCACTCTTGAAGAAGCCGCAAAAAATCCTGCCCTACAACAGCAGTATTATGCTCAAGAACAGATGTTATCCGGAGTATTCGGCATAAGCAACCAGGGCGATCAGCAACAAACATTAAGCTTACTTCAATCAATAGATGAGGCTACAACAACAGGAGATAGGGATAGGGCTGCACAACTTGCGGAACAACTTAATGACGGAAAAGAGTTCAGAGAAAAGACTAAATCCCTTCAAGAAAAACTTGGAGCCATAGCTGCCGGTAGCTTCTCAGAGCATGTTAAACAAAGTTATTTGCAGCAGCAGATGGTCGAATCTCTATTGAGATCTGAAGGTGGAGTGCAATATGTTGGTGGAGAAGATGGCGATAAAAGAAGTATGTTTGATGTATATAGAGAGGGAATGGCCAAGCTATCTGGTGTAGTTGGAGAGGCTAGAGAAATTGCTACAAAAGCACTTTTCGAAGGAAATGGCGATAAAACAGAGAGGCTTCTAAAAGAACTATCCACGCCATATGACTTTAGTCCAGAAGAAGAGACTGGTCCATCAGGAGGCTCTCAAAGGTATACTGCAGGTAATAACGTCTACAACATAAGTATGAGTGGAAATGCTATTCCACAAGGAAAGGCCATAATTATAGTTCCAGGAGAACAGCCGTCCTTAATAGATGCAGCTCCAGGTCTAGTACAAGCCGCTAGAAGTGGCACTCGACTAACTAACGGGTAAAATATAATTTTTAAACATATTAATAAATAATATATGTTCATGGGAAAAATAAAAAGAGAGACTATAAAATTTTTATTACCAGTTAATTATTCTACAGTTATTTCTAATAATTCAAGTGGAAGACTGGTTATTCCACTCTATATAAACCCCCAAGATGTTACAAGGGCAGATAACAAAATAATTCAAGAGTCACAAACACTTGGTGGTTTCATTATTCAGTATTGGGGAGAGAAATTAACAAATTTTACTGTCAGAGGTATAACCGGCTCTGGAGGTATTGAGGCGATAAATATACTTAGAAGTGTTTATCGAAACGAGCAGATTCAATTTAAAAAAATACTTCTCGAAAGACAAAGGCAACTTGCTGAAGAAAGTGGGGCTATACTGAGCGACTTAGCTTCTCAGGCCAGCTTTTCAGAAGGTCTTGTTGCAGCAGGAGATATTCTTTTTGATGGAGTTGTCTCCGAAGTAATTAATTCGGTTAGTGAGACGATAGAATTTTTAAAAGATCCTACCGCAATAACAACAAGTGATTCCTCACAAGTTAGAACTCAAACGCCAACATTGGCGTCTTTCGCAGTTTCTGTTGATATGTGTTTTCAGGGTGAAATTCATAGAGGTTTTTTTACCGACTTTTCAGTTACCGAATCAGCTCAAGAGCCAGGGCATTTCGGTTACAACTTCTCTTTTAGAGCACTTAGAAGCGTCGGCGAAAGAAATAATTTTATGCCCTGGCATAAGTCTCCAACAAACGAGTCTGGCCAGCCTGTCCAGTCTAACTCTATATATGCTCCATATGGCTCTTCGCTTTCATTTCCATATACGACTCCAGTAAGTGATTCAAATATCTTAAAAACTTCAACAACAATAGTTGAAGATCAATCTGGTCAAAAGGATCCAAATCAAAGATCGTTATCTAGATTTAGTGACCTTTCATCAAAAAAATAATTAAAAATAGTAAAATAAAATAATGAGTTATATTCCATCATATCTTGATTTAAAGAGAAATGTTGATGGTGCAATAAATGGCACCATTGATAAGCTTCTAACGGGAGATTCGCCTCTATACCTGGTCGAATCTGGCGTATCTGTATTTTTAGATCAAAATAGGGCTAAATCTACGAAACCAAAAAACAGATCTTTTGTTGCACAATCGCCAAATTCAACCGTTCTTATAAAGAAAAAGGCCTTCTCTACGTTCAGTGCAAATAACGATTTAAAATGGATGGATCGTACTGAAAAAATGCTTTTGAGAGCCACAAAAGCCCTCTTTGCTTATAAGGTAAATCAAATAAGGGCCTACGAGTCTCTGACGAAGTTGAATAGCTTTATGAATGAATATGGGGAAGTAAACCTAAACATATTTATAGATACCTTGAATTCTGCGAAATATCTGGATATAGCAAGCGCAGGAAGAAAGCAACAGATTTCAGGATTTGTCGACTTAATTTCTGCAACATTTTCAGACCTTAATTATGATGCATTGAAGGAAGATGTCATAAAAGTTTTAAGGAGAAATACTTTTTCTTCTCAAAATTATCTAACATCTTGGATTGTAGATCCTGATAATGTGGATAATTATCAGACTGGACCAGGAACCGGTGTCATTGAGCTGTGTAATTTTACAAATTTTTCATGCAACTCCGTAGTTACTCCAACCGGCGGTGGTGGAGATTTTTCCATACAGGATCCCTATAGAATTCTTAACATAATAGAGGAGGATATAGAAACTGCCATAAGAGAAGCACTTCTCGGAACACTGGGTCTTCTTAATGATTTAGCCTATGGTGCTATGACCACACCACCTTTAGATACAACGCTTATAGTTTCTTCTGCCTTTGAGTTGGCGGGACTTGGAAGTCTAGATCCAACAATAGACGTTGATTATATAAGGGAGAGGCTAAGAATATTCTATCTGGGTAAAACAATAATTAACGTCGGCGACGCCGTTCATTTTTACGTAAAGGGAAATAAGTACGTTGAAAATTCATCTAAAAATGATTCATCCTTCGCAATTTCGCCAGATGAGTCTTATTTCAAAATAGATGATTCAATTCTTGAGGCGGAAAAAAGATTATTTACAAATAACTTTATAGATTTAGATACATATAAGAGGATAAGAAAGTTATCAGACTCTTTTGATATGATTCACGTTTTTGGTGGATTTGTCAAAGGTATTAGTGAAACATTCTCTCCAGCAAGTGGTAACTCCATAAAGGTTTCTTGCTCCAGCAATATGGAGTGGCTAACATGGTCTAGGTACATGGAGGATCCAACACTTAATGATCCGAGAGGTGTCTTAGAAGATCCTCTTACGCCATATGACCTAAAGAAGGATGAGACTGGAGAGATAATTCTAACTGGAGCGCCGGAACTTCTGCAGGAGAATAAAGAGCTTCTAAGAAGCGGTTTGTTAAGCTTTGATTCTGGTATATTAGCCGGAAGTAATGCAACAGAATCCAATATATATCAGGGTCAATATAATGATGCTGGTTCTCTCTTTGGAAGTAGAATAATTCAGCATCCGCAAGGCTTAATATATAGGTGGAAGACCGGCGTAATTACGGCAACTGCTGATATTAAAAGTGGTAGCGATTCTGCAAGCCTAGCAAACCAAAGAAATTTGCAACAGATATATGGTATGTTGGTTTCAGATTCAGCGGTATCAAATCTTGATGTTGCAAACGCTATTAGCACTCTTGTTACTGGTCAGCCATACAATGTAGAGACGTTTACAAAGCTTGCATTTGAAGCAATGAATTTAGTTAAGAAAGATGGTTCTTTTAATCCAACCTCTGCATTATCATCAATATTAAATTCGATAAGAAATCAAAATAGATATTATGGAAATTTTAAACCATATAGACTTATTACATTATCTCAGAAAACATTAAATCAATTTACTGGAGATTTCTTTTCTACGGAGAGTTCAAAAAATCAAATTTCAGTGTTAAGGCAAAAAAAGAATAAAATCAAATCAAAAATAGAAAAGCTGCGTGGTGGTTCCTCTTCGCTTTCACAACAGAAAGGTATGATTATTGCCACTCTTCAGGCTGAGTTAAATCTTATAAATGCACAAATTGATGCAGAAGTTAATATAGCAAGAAAATCTACTGGACAAGACGTATCTCAAGTATTTAACCAGGGATTTTTTAATGATTATAGCGTTAGTGGCCCCGGCAATACATCAGATTATGATGTCAATAGGGCTATGTCCATTGTTTCATCACAAAGAAGAATAGAAGACGTTAAGCTAAATAGAGATAGTAATTACTTAATTATATCAGATCTTTATGATGCCAATACAGAGATAAAGCTTGCGGCACTAAATTTAAAGAGACAGAACTTTAGCCTATTCAAGGCCAGTTACATGCCAGTTTTGGATAGAATTGCAAATTTAGTTGAAGTTACTGGTTTTGAATTTTTCTGTAATTCTCAAGGACACTTGGAGCTTAGACCACCGTTATGGAACAGAACTCCGCTAAGCGTTCTTAATGCAATGTACAAATATCAAAGCACGACCAACAACAAAATTGTTCCGGATTTTCTATTTAAATTGTTCGAAACAAGGGTTGGTTCGCTGAAGGCAGAAATTAGCGCATATAATATAAAAATAGTTATACTTGCCTTACTCATAGGAAGATATCCGGACGCATCACTCATTCCGCTCCCAACAATAAATGAGGCATTAAATATTTCCAGTTCTTATGGCGAGGCGTCCTTAAACTTCTTTGGTGTAAGGCTAGGACAAGATCAGAAGAAGTCATTTGGAAGCGATATAACATATAGCTCCAACGGAACATCTAACTTAATAAACGAAACAAAAACATTCGATCTTTTTGTAGATATTGATATTCTTGATTCAAGAAAGGATTCTACATCCGGAAATATTACAGACCTCATTGGTGATTTTAGTACATTTTTCCTAGAATCAAAACCTGCAGGAGGGCTTGGTGGCGAGCCAGGAAGCACAAACTATGATCTTGCCGTAGAGCTAATTCGTGATATTTCTACGAATGATATTGCATCTACAAATCTAAGTCAAAATTCTTCGTATCTAAAAGTAGATGCGGAGAAGATAGAGAGTTTAAGACAGCAATTTTTAAAGACGACAGGCATAGATCCTCTTATGGGTTTTTCTCTTGATAATGGAAAGACCATAACATCTAAAGATTTGGTATACAAGCTACCAACAGGAAATGACGAGCAGGTTGTCGATATTGACGTTATAACTCAGAAGGTAGATCGGATATTTGCGGAGCTGGAAAAGGCAATCTCCGGAAGAAATGTTCTCGTAACCATTTTAAAAACAAACCTTGAAAAGCAAAGTGAGCTTGAGCAAATAAATGATAACCTAGTTAGCGGCTTCTCTGAAGTGTCTGACCAGGATGTCTTTGATCAAGTTTTTGAGGAGAATGTTGGTAGCGCCCTGCCAAACATGCGAAAAGCAGTTTCTTCACTAAATGATTTAATGTCAGGAGATGCATTTAGTAGTACACTATTTGACCACTTAATAGAAGATGATACTAAAAATCTTCTTGGTCCAGGCTCCGGAAGAAGATATATCATTCAGGATGAAGAGATAGAAGATATGAGTATGGAGGAGCGTCCTCCAGACTATACTAGAATAGATGTCTTTGGACAAGCTTCGCTTATAGATGAGTCTCTAAAAAGCATATATGGTGGCGAAAATCTTATGTTCTGGGCGGGAGCCACAGACTTTGATCTTTGGAGGCAATATGGATATAGGCCAAAGACCGTAAACGTGCCATTTTCAAATAGCGCAGAATATGTCTCCAAGCCACTGGCGCTCCTACACATGATGATGCAGCGAGTTAAGATTTTTTCTGGATCCGTAACTTTAGCCGGGAATGAATATTATCAACCTGGAGATACCGTCTATATTCCATCGAAAGGCTTACTTTTTTATGTTACGAGGGTAGCTCATTCATTCTCAATAGGCTCTAAATTTACAACTAGTTTGGCGCTTGAATATGGTCATCCTCCAGGCATATATTTACCAACACCAATAGATATAATTGGTGAGCAGTATAATAAACAATTTTTGAAAAATGGCGATTTTATCAATGTAAGAACTACACTTGGAGATGATAAATACAGGGTATTAGAGCCAGATAGTTGCATAATATTCCCATTTGGAACACAAATATCAGAAAATAATGTTGACGCCTTATTGTCTTACAAGGGTAATCAGACAGCATTTTACAATATGATTACAGATCTTTCCACTGGAATTATAACCGGAAATAGAAAACTTCTCATAAGAGGTTTCGTCAAAGATGGGAAGGACTCATCTTTGATAAATGAAGTCCAGAAGAGAATCGATATCGTTAAATCATTATTTTTAAATCCTGTAATGTTGACTCAAACAAACTCTACGGCACTTGGCGACGATCTATATGATTCAGTTAGTTCTATAGTCAGGACAGTATCTCCAATTGGAAACTCAAAAGATTTGGCACCGATAGTTTTACCGAATGGAATTACCGCACCAAAAATACAAGATTATCAAATAATAGAACAAATATCGTATTTAAGTAAAGACTCCTCCTCAGTTGATAATCCTCAATTAAGTAGAGTAAACTGCATTTCGAGTAAGGATATCGGGAGATTTAGGGCCACTGGAAAAACTGTTGATGTTTCTAAAATTATAGATCAATTTCCAAAAGGCGGACCAAAGCAAGCCTCTATTTTTAAAGCAAGGGAAGAGTCGGAAAATTATGTCGGTCTTTCTATAAATGCTCTTGAGAGAACTATAGAGATAGGCTTATTAGATCTTGATAAAGCTTCATCAGATCTTCTAACATCACTAGGTAATTCGGTAACATTGTCTACAGGAATATAATCAGATGCCAGGCATAAAACAGCTTATCAGAGAAGCTAAAATCATAGATGTTGACCCCGAAAATATGACTTGCGAGGTAGAGTACGGTGATTTTCGTGCTTCAGAAAGATCCAATCAAGTTCCGCTTCCGAATATAACTGGGGCCGGAAATAATGGCATCATCAATATACTGAAGCCAGGTACTAGAGTATTAATTGCGTTTTTGGGAGAACATTCAAGAGAAACAGTTTCTATCATTGGCGTACTTCCATCTTTATCTCAAAAAAATTCCATAGATCCAAATTTAGGCATAAGTTCAGATCTTCCCGTAGGATCTAGAAAATACAAGAAGGGAAAAGAAGGAGAGATGATTGTCAGCTCTCATTCCGGACCAAGCCTTCACCTAAAAGAAGATAGGGAGATGGCCCTCGCTGATATTTTTGGGATGGGCTTATTTTTTAACTTTAATAATGGTTCGCACTCTGCAGAGTTTATTTCAAATAACAACATTTTTATTAATTCGGGTGGAAGAGGCTTTTGGGGTGAAGTTAGAAGAACTCCAAAGTTCATGATTATACCAGATGATTTAGACTCTTTAAATTACAATAAAAAGCTGCTATCCCTGACTTCAAAAATGGGATTTTTTAGCTCCTATCCTGCGATAAATAACTCAAATGGAAGACTTTTTAGAAATCCATCCCTATCAGAATATAGGATGGTTATAAATGAATTTTCTTCGGATTCGCAGTTTTCTGGCTTTGAGGATGAATTACTTAGATATAAAAATCAAATCGAACAGCTTTTAAAAAATGAAGGATTTTCAAAGAATCTAGATCCAACAAATCTAATAGGCTTATCCGAGAAGGAGTTGATAGAAATAGTTGCGGGAAACTTAATTGATATAAATGGAATTCAGCTGGATTTAAATTATAGATACTTGGTTCTTGCAGATGAAAATAGGTCTTTGCCAAAAAATGACGAATCTTTCATCGATATAGTTAGAAAATCAAGAAGAGGAGTTGGATACCATTTCCAGCTAAATTCAAAATCATTTAAGTCGGAAGATAGTGGAAATAAAAATAATTTTGTTTTAGATTTGGATAAAGAAGGTGTGATGAAATTGCACGTTCCAAAGTCATCTAAAACTGGAAATGTGCCGTTCCCCACCCTAGTAAACTATTCATCCGGATCCGACTCTACTGTCATCTCCTCTAGGCCTGCAGCGCCATCGATAAAAAAATATATACCGGTAACACTAAGGGATGAGTCAAATAATCCGGTTCCAAATAATTTAGAAACCGACGCTAGAAATACAGGTATAAGATTTGCAAATAATGATGTAAATCCATATTTTTATTCCGATCAAGATTCAGAATATGTGAGAATTAATAAGACAAAGCATCATAATATTTATGAGGTCGCAGAAAGACTTATTGCAAACAAAATAAGAGCCATAAATATACCAACTACATTCGTTCCAGTAGACTCGGAAGGTAATAAGAAAATCTTAAGTCCAGAATTCTTAGGTATCGGTGGAAGACCATTCGAAGTTGTAGCGAAAGAAGATGTTGATGAGAAATTTGACTTTGCTTATTCTACAGTCGTTGTCAGTCCAGACCCACCAGGCGTAAAAACAGGCGGCGATACATACGTTGCGGGAAAAATAATTGGAGCCTCAGATTCAGCCGATAAACCACAAAGTAATTATTATAAAACAAAGATAACAGATAATAAGGCATCTCTTCAGGACACCTCTACATCAGGACAGAACTCTGCCGGCGGTGTATCAGCCAACATAGACTTTGAAGGAAGTCTTGAAGCATCGATTGGTTCTGATGATGCCGATGGAAAGAGCCTCGTCTTGGATACTGCAGGCTCATTGGTTATGTGGCTTGGAAAAGATCAAAATAATAGAAGTTTAGTTTTCCAGTCTGATGGCGAAGTAATGTTTAACGTAGGTGGAACATATAATGGGGAGAATACTACATCTCCAACATTAAACAAGGGAAACTTTACACTAAGAGTTAACGTTACGGATAAGGGATTTTACTCTTCAGAAATAAAAGAAGTGGATAGGCTGGAGGCTTCTGCAAGCACAGACTATATTATATCAATAGGGGAGCACGGCATAGTTATATCTGGAGGTACAAAACAGCCAATGCTTTTGAGAAATAGGGGTTCCATTATGATGGAGTCTACTGAAGGTGAGATTATATTAAAGTCTGGTGCTGACATCAGGGCCGTTCCATTTGGAAGAGAAGATATGTCTGTTTTGAAAACTTTAGAGAGCAGACAGAGGTAATATT
>Ga0214921_10000352_pt1 | contig 87713 bp, 85 predicted proteins | sample LL1505_MetaG_FD_177992 | JGI IMG/M metagenome (GOLD analysis project Ga0214921, IMG submission 177992) | Freshwater microbial communities from Lake Lanier, Atlanta, Georgia, United States - LL-1505 | ecosystem: Environmental > Aquatic > Freshwater > Lake | place: USA: Georgia | collected... | reverse complement strand
GTAAAAAAATTGTGTAGTAAGAGTGAAAATGTATGAGTGAAAAAAAAAATTGAAAAGTGTGGTGGAAGTAAAGTAAAAGATACCAAACAAATAAGCAAATAACTCAAAGTCGCGAAAATGTCCTCATCAAACAGTAAAGTAAACAGTGTAGTAACAATGTTATCATCAAAGTATAATTTTGATGTAGCAGAAGCATTAAAATATGTAGAAGAAAATGTAGAAAAAAAAGGTCGCCCAAAGAAAGAAAAAAAAGAAGTAGAAGTATCGGGAAAAGTAGATATCTTTACAACATTAGTAGAAGGTGCGACAACCGATGAAAATAAAGAAGAAACACCAAAAAAAATGACAAAAAAAGCAGAAAAAGAAGCAAAAAAAGCAGAAAAAGAAGCAGCGAAAGCAGCAAAAGAAGCGGAAAAGAAGGCAAAAGAAGAAGCAAAAGCGGCAAAAAAAGCAGAAAAAGAAGCAAAAGCCCAAAAAGAAAAGAAACCACGCACTGAAGCACAAATAGCCGCTTTTGAAAAAATGAAAGCAAAGGGCGAAGAAAAACGCAAACAAAAACAAGCAGAAAAAGAACAAGCAAAAGCAGCAGAAGCAGTAGCACCAGTAGCAGCAGAAGCAGTAAAAGAAGAAAAAAAGGAAGTAAAAGTGAAGAAATTTGAAGTAAATGGAAAAAAATACTTGAAATCAAGTGAAAATATCCTATACGACGCAGAAACACAAGATGTAATCGGTAAATGGAACGAAGAAAAGAAGGAAATAATCTTTGAAGAATTAGAAGAAGAAGACGAAGATGAAGAATAAATGAATAATATAGATAGATTTTATATGTAATTAAACCCCTTTTTTCCTCGGCGATATCTATTTTTTGTCACTCATTTCTCGTTTCGCTAGGGTGGCGGGAGTCGGGATAATACCCCGCCACCGCAAAAAGGGAGCGGGGCTGAACAAGTCCCTAGGGAGCGACATTAAAATATAATCTAAGAATAATATATGACAACGGTAAATTATATCCTACAACCGAAATCAATAATCATATATGCGGTTGTATTAATCACACTGTTTGAAGCAACTGCACAAGTATTTTTAAAAAAGTTTGAAGTAGGAAGACACAGTAGTTACTTGTATTTATTAACGGCCGTAGCATTGTATTTTATAGTATGCTGTCTGCTGTGTTTGTGTTATAAAAACAAAGGAGGTTTAGGAAAGGTGAATTTAATGTGGAGTTGTATGTCAATGATATTTGTAATCTTGTTTGGGTATATTTTTTTACAAGAAGAAATAAAAATGCACGATATGATGGCGATATTTTTTGCCTTCCTAGCAATATATTTTGCAAATATGGATTAGTTTTCTCTCAAAATAAAAATTCTAAGTAGGAAATAATGAAAAGTAAATTAGAAAAAAAATTAAAGAAACACGAAAATAAGATAAGAGATTTATCAAATACATCAAGTAATTTTATAAAACAAGTAATAGGAAATTATTACGGACTGTTGCACACGATATTAATCATAGGGGGCGCAGCAATCATCTTATTTAGCAAAAATCTGATTCATTTATCAATAATATTATTTATAATTTCGTTGGACGCTTTTGCAATAGTGGTGCGACATGACTGCCCATTGACTCAAATGGAAGAAAAATATTTGGGGGTAAGTGGAAAAAGACAAATTAATGAATTTTTGAAAAGCTACGGTTTAGTGTATAATTGTTCACACTTGTACGAATCACAACTAGAATTAGTAGTGAATTTCTGGGCATTGACTGCTTGTAAGATAGTAATGTTGATTTGTTTGAAAATGTTGAAAATAGAGTTAAACGTGGATTAAATAAATCTCGGTAGTATTTATGGATAAATTGAATAGTATAAAAAAGTCTCTCACGATGAACTATAAATCGTGGTTGTTGTTGATAACTGCATTGGTAGTAATATCTTCTTCAATAAATGGAATAGATGGTTTAGGTAATGGGTTTGCGACATTTGGTGTGCTTTTTGTAGCATCACATTTGCTTCATTACTGGGCACATTTCAAGAATGCGTATCCGCAAAATATAGTGCATTTATACCACCACGAACACAATAACTTTTTCTCTCATTTTATTCAAATCGTAGTAGAATTTGTGGCGTTAATGTCGTTTATGTGGATGAAATACAATATAGCAGCGATGAGTTTCTTGAATGAATGGGTGATAATCTTTTTTTACTTGTTCTACACGACAATTCACAACATAAACTACTCAATTTTCCACGTGAATCGTGTGCACGAGATGCATCACAAGTTAAGGATAAAGAATATGGGTCCGGATATATGTGATATCTTGTTCAATACAAAATACGATGTGGAAAATAGTATAGAAAATACAGACCATTATATTCCGAATATAGTTGTTTGTTTGATCTTAACTATGATGTTGAAATCATTTTGGGAGAGAAGAGAGAACAAAGAGCCGTATGAAGCCGGAATGAAATATTTGTTTGGTGGAAGTGTTGGATTACTAATTGTAACGACATTCTATTTGGTTCATGAAGGAAAAATCAAGAATGAAGAACATCCGGAACCCGATGCAGCAGACGAAAAAGAACCAGAGGAAGCACCCGTAGAGGAACCAGAAGAAGAATCCGTTCTCCCTTCGGAAATCCCTTAAAAAATGTGAAGATTTCTCTCTTTGATTGAATAATAAAAGAGAAAAATAAAGGAAAAAGAAAAGAAAATCTAAATAGTTGTTGTATAATATAGGGTATTCTTTTTGTCACTCATATCTATTTTTTGTCACTCATTTCTCGTTTCGCGATAAACCCCTAGATTTACCTCTCTCTCGCCACCCCCCTTCTCTCGCCCTACAACCCTAACCCAATGATCCCATCCAAAAACCCCGGCACCTATGTGCACCCGCAAAAGGGTAGAGTATAGAGTGCACAGTTTTCTCTCTTTGACCAATTAAAAAAGGGTTATTTAACTTACAAATAAGAAGACTATACTAATATTTTTATGGATTTTATTGTTGAATAAATAGTTGGGCAATTTCTCTCTTGCCGTTGTGCATATTGTAAATATATTGGTCCAAAGTTTTCATAGTGCGTGGTTCATCACCCATTTCTACTTCCACTTCAAAGGAATCCATTTCATACTTGAATACATGGACAACCTTTTCTTGTCCGATGCGATGACATCTGGCGATGGCTTGTTGCTCTACAGCGGGGTTCCAGTGAGGACTGACAAAGTAAATCTCGGAGAACTTGCTCTGTAAATTCAACCCTTCGGAACCAGTCTGGATTTGAACAACCAAGACATCAATAAGTTCATTCTTGAGTGTTTTCATTCGTTTAGAGAGAGAAGTCCTAGCATCAAAGACTACGATGTTTTGAATCCCTTGGGCTTTTAATCGTTGGACCACGCAGTCAATTTCTTCTCGGAAGTGGCAAAATACAATTTTTCCGGCGCCGTTTTCCTTTCTCTCTACTATTTGACCAATGACGGAATCCATCTTGCTAGAGTGGTTGGAGACGTCAGAACCAAAGAATTCTGGCGACAATAGTCCATCAAATATCAAACCATTCACTCTGTTCTTGAGTATGCTGGGTAAAATACAAGTCTGACGAGAGAACATCATCATCTTCAACTTGTCGCCCTTGCTACAGTACTCAGAAGAATTATGAACGGCTTGCGCAAATTTTTTCTCAGTTTCGTTGTTCCAACGGATATTTTCTTCGTTCATCAATAGCTCCGGCATCGCAATACCGACTTGAGACTTGGTGCGGCGTAAGATATAATTAGTTTTTAAATTTTCCATATTTTCTGACCCAGCATAAAAGCTAGAGGGTAACCCAAGTAATGAGCACATATTGTAGAAATCTCGGCGATTGTTTTGGACTGGAGTTCCAGAAATTAACCAACGAGCCCTTGTGTTGAGCCTTTTGGCGCCGTAGAAACGACTATTTTTATTACGCAAGTGATGTGCCTCGTCAAAGACCACGCGGTCCCAAGATACTTGGTGAAGAAGACAGTCCGAATCAGAGTCAATCTTACGAAGGGAGATTGCGACCGAGCCGTAGGTAGTCAAGACAATAGGTGCGCGCTCCAGTTGCTCGCGAGTAATTTTTTTCTTTTGGGCGCCGTGGAATATCAAGACCCGATGCCCAGTTGTTTTAAATATTTCATCCGCCCACTGTTGAACCAAGACCGTAGGCAAGACCACCAAGGTACGACGATAGGACAAGAAATTTACGACAATCAAACCAATCATCATAATCGTTTTACCGAGCCCCATTTCGTCAGCGATAAACCCGCCACGAACATCGTGCTCAGCCGATTCTTGATTCTCCTTGGCGATGCACCATTCAAGACCATCATATTGATGTTGCTTGTAGCCGGTGTCCCCGTGGGACAGAAACTGTTGAAATTTCTCAGAAATTGTTGAAGAAGACATTTTAAAAAGTTGATGAATTTTTGGGTGCCTTGGGAAAACTCTCCGAAAAAAAAATCAATTTTTTTTATACACCATACTTATTACCACCTTCTCCAAAAAATGTCATCCCATATACAGAGCCCTTTTTTGTCACTCATATCTATTTTTTGTCACTCATTTCTCGTTTCGCGGTAATCCCTATATGCACACTATTATGCTCACAAAATTTGCCATCAAATTGGAAAACTTAAAAGGGAGCGGGGCGCACGCGGGGTAGAAGGGTCCCGGGGGTAGGGTTCCAGAGTACCACAGTACCACGCTCCCCAATAAGTAGTTACTACTAAAACATTCGCTACCAACTTAAAGATTTCTCTCCATATAATGTATCCAATACAAAGCAAAATAAGAATGTTTATAACCCGTTACTTAGTCGCATTGATGCCCATAATGTTTTTACTAACGCAAGTCATATCATTCAAACTATACTCAACCATTACACGACAACCAACTCATAAAAAATGTTCATCCACCACAAACAACGACAACCACAACACCGAATATACGTTGAATGTTGGTAAAGCATTAGATGTCTTAGTGAGAGAAATACCGCTAGTATTTGCTGTACAAAATCTGGACTTTAGTATCCTTTCTTCACAAATAACAGTTATCAACGAAAACCAACACTCACTAGTACTCTCCAAAGAAGTCTACGTCACTGCAATTAGAGGAATACAAATGGCATCAACCGTTTCCTCAACCTACCCATCGGTACGCCTAAGAAAAATTGAATACATTGAAGACATTAAAACAATTCAGTGCTTAGTTGATGTTGCTTTCTCTCCTAATCACTTCATATCAACTGTAATCAATAATACCGAACAACAAGACACCCCAGTATGGCAAGGTATGTTTTATTTTGGGTTGAACAAAGAAGGACTCATAGAAACACATATTTTTGACCGCAAAATAAGTAACTTCACCCCAGAAGAAGAAAAGAACAACAACTGTTCCCAATTTGAAAAATTGTGTAACCAGTAAAATCCAAACACCGAGTCCCGCCATTTCTCTCTTCCCTCTCTTTTAAAAAAGCAAAAAATGAATAAAAATATTACCCCCAAACCAAATAATATTTATAATATAGTTGTACTATATGGACGACATATCAATAGATACTTTTATAAATGTAGAAAATGAAACGGCAAAATTTCTAAAAAAAGTAATGAATGCTAAAACATTTGAAGAATTACACAAATGTTGTTCAGTAACAGAGAGACATTACTTGTTCTATGTTGCTCAAAAATTAAAAAGAGAATTTCCCACTATAACATTCAACGATATATGTTTTGCAATAATATATGCCTACTATGGACTCAATTTAAGTGAATCATTAGACACCTTGTATACATCAGACAACACTAATTTAATGAACAACAAAAAAGATGTAAGAACACTATTCATCCGACTTACAGCACCAAGTAGTACACAACCCGAATACGGAGAGATAATAACAACCGAAGGAGAAAATATCTCTCACCAACTAAGACTTTTTATACTAGGCCCAGAAGCTCCCAGCCCACCCCAACGACGAGGTGGCAAAAGACCCGCCACCACGAAAAGACCCGCCACCACGAAAAGACCCGCCACCACGAAAAGACCCATAAAAAAAACCAAAAAAAGAAGAAGACATCGATCCAAATGAAACAACCACGACCTTTCTCTCTTCCTTCCCTTTTTAGAAAGAAAACTTTAAAAACAATTTTATTATAAATATATTTTATATAGTTATAATAGTATTAACATAAAATGTCTTTTAAAACTGGTGATACAGTTATTTATAATAATAAAGAATATGTGATAGTAGGTTATGCTGATTCTCCGACGGGAGAACCTAATTACGTAATAAAAACTAAGGATGGTTCGGATATTCAAGAAATAAATGTATCAGAAAGAGAACTTACTCAACCCAAAATCGGTTCACCAACAAAAACAAACTCAGCCGCCCAACCAGTTATAACAACTCCGCAAAAACCCATAGACTTCAAAAAAATAGCAACTCCACAAAGTGATGTAAAAACTACTTCAACACAAAGTGGAATGGATATTGATTCAGAGTTAGTAGACGATTTAAATAATAGATTTAACGGAGAACTAATTAATACTTCAATATTTGAAGCGAAACATGAGGAAAACTCAAATGAGGAAAACTCAAATCAATTTGCAAACCCAAATTTGTGTTTTACAGAATTCACTGTGAAGACAAAAACTCTCAAAGATATTTTAGTTGCAAATCGTTTATGTTATTTTTTTAGAGAAGTTGGTACGGCAGATGTGACAAAATTGAAATTCGGTATATCTGGGGAACTGTCTCTGGCTGGACTACTTGAATTTGCTTTTATAACCTTTCATTATATCGTAAATGATGATACTTTTGTAGGAGTAACAAAATTAAAGTCAAGGGATATTCAACAAGAAAAAAAACAACTGATAAAAGTAGTAAACAAATTTAATGGAAATTATAGTGCAGATAAAATTACACGTAATAAAACAACGAGTAGAGATATTTTAGATTTAGCTACCGAAATGTTGATTGCACTAGACTATATGTATTTAATATCATTCGCCCTAGATGAAGGAAGAGACCCGATTGAAAAATTATTATTAGATGACTGTTTCCATCTGATAAAAAAAATTTTACTAACGAAAACAACACTAGATGTTTCTCAATGTCATACACTATGTCATTTAAATATACTACCAAGACACGTATTGATAACAACAAGTGATTTTAGTGCTGCTTGTAATATACAACACGCACCAGTTCTTACATGTAAAACGTTTTATATTTCAAATACGAAAGCACTTTATACTGATAGTTCTGAAACTCAATTCATAATGGACAATGTTGCTGTTTATGGATATGCTTGGTTTATTCACCGATATAGTAAATACAAACATATGTTTAAAGAAAAAGCAAAAAAATTATGTAAAATACTAGGACTTTCAGAAGAAAATAGTATAACATATTTTGATGCTTTTTACAAAGTTATTAGAGACTTTAACAAAAAATATACTTTGTTTAGAGAAAATGATAAACTAGTTTTTAATGTTGCTTCTAGAGGTAATCCCTACTCCGAAAATTTTATACAGTTACTTGACAGTAGATTTGAGTCTCCTCATGGTAAAACAATAACAACTTATAAACTACTTGAACTTATTGGAAAGCACTTGAATGTCACTGATTTTTCTTTGGAAAAAGACCGATACATGATATACTCAAAATTATTTTTGAACTATTGCATTGATAAAGGATATTTAAGTTATGAAAAATTAACATTAAAATCTAGAGGTATAAGAGACCATGATTTCGGCGGTAGTCCTATACGTTGTTTTGGTGTAGCCGAAAAAATGAATACTGACATAGAAAAATTTTTAGGAACACGTCGAGAAACACCACCAACCGAGGAAGAAATTATAGAGTATTTACTTTCAGAAGAAACGGAAGATGTAATAAATAAATACGAACAATATATATCAAATAAAACCTCGGAAGAAAAAGAAAGCCTTAGACTAGAACGACCAAAACGTTCTCTTGATACCCCAATCTTTCAATCCGAACTTGAAAGATATGAAAAAACGTACGGTGAATATTATCCTATTCAAAAATATATTCAAAAATATATTCAAAAATATATTCAACTTACGAATGATAAGATACAGTTACTATACTATATTATATGTAATCAAACTTATGAAGAATTTGAAACTTTTCAGTACAAACAGTTGGATAATAACCGCGCATTTGTATATGTTCTATCTGGACACAGTGTTGATAAGGGAAGAAAAGAAGTTATTATACGTAATACTTCATTATTATCTTTAACCGAGCCGTCATTAAATGAAGGTAATATGGATGCTTTTTCAGAAAATAATGGACGTAGAACTATTTCGCAAAGATGGGAAATGGATTCAAATAAATATGCCGGAACAACAGACCTTTTTATCAAAAGAGGTGGTTCAAACTTGGCAATTGAAGGTGTACTTATAGTAGGGACTGCTACAGAAGCAGATGCAGCAAGTTGTCCTATTGGTTTTTATACACGTAAGATACATTGTCCATATGAAGCAACATTATATCTAAATGGATACGAATGTGCAAAAATTTACACTGGGCGTAGTAAGGAGCAGTCTGAAAGTAAAGAAGTAGAATTTAATACTACACTATATGTGTTTGGTGCATTGTATAATGCAAAGGAGTATACTTTTACTAAAGCAAGTTATAAAGAGTACTTAGGAGTCTTAAAAGGAGAAATAAATGTAAATATAGGGAATATACTTAATGGTTTAGGTACGCTAGTAGCAGCAGCAGTAGGAACAAATGCCGAAAATATTAAAGAAATTTTTGAAAAAACTAACATTTTCACACAAGATATTTTAGGTACTACTATAGAAATAGAAAATAGCGTTACAAAACCAGCAAGGGGCGTATATACTGTAATTAGTGAAAAGATAAGGATTTATTTGACAAGTGTAAACACATTTTTTGATGAAATTGGTAAAGATAATAATGTGGATGGAAAAAGTGATACTTTCTTAACAAAAAATGTTGTAGCTAATATTTTAACAGAATTTGCAAATATATTTTACAGTATACTATGTAGTAATAACTACAAAAACTATAAAATTATAACAGGTAGTAAAACAAATATAAATTCCATTTATGCTGATACGATGGATGAAGAAGTAGGGTCGTCAGATCAGTCGGAAACAAAGACCTTAAAAGAAGCCAAACTATACGAAGAATCCCACGAAGGAGGTGGAACATATAGTAACGAAGATTTAGACTATGCAGTATATATATTTCCAAACAACTTGGGTAACTATGAAGCATTTTATAACTATTTATCTATAAAGGCAGCACAAGAAGAACAAGAAGAAATAGAAAGGGCGAAAAAAGAAGAAGGTGAAAAAAATGCATTATTACTCACTGATGATAATAATGATGATAATATAGAAATAGTGCGTATAAACGAAAAAGTAGAAGAAGACAAAGATAGTGGTGGTAATGAAGAAATAAATGATAATAGTGTAATAAACAAACCATCATCAATTTCATCCCCAAGGGAGAATTCATCACGAACATCATATCTAGAATTGAGATTGCGACATGGAGTAAACTCGCCCATTACAACAACAGTCGGCGGAAAAAAAACAAAAAAACACAAAAAACCCAAAAACAAAAAATATACGAAAAAGAATGTGAAACGACAACAAGCGAGACATAATAAAACCACCAAACGCAAAAAAACCACAAAAAGACCCGCCACCAAAAAAACACGACGACAACACACCAACCATTAAATCACAATACATTTGTCAAAAGTATTTTCCTCAATAATGTTGTTAAAATATTGATTTAAAACCCGACCCAACACCAAGTCAAGAATACCATCCGTAGGAGTAATATAAGGACTCGTCAACTTATTATAGTTGGGTACTAAATTCGTAGTAAAGATAACAAAACATAGTAAACGATATATGATCGTCTCTCCTCCTTTTTAACTCACAACAATAATTTAATTGTTGATTTATAACACTCAAAATAAATCAACAACGCCCCAAATTTACACAACAACATCTTTCTTCCAAACTTGGTAGAAAAAAGTTCTACAAGCTCCCCAACCACCACCTTCCACATAGTCAACATAGAAATTATTTTTTTTCAAAATAGCATCAACCCGTATTTTATGAACTAGCTCAGCATAGTCATTTTCCACGATAATCAATTTAATATTATCCAGAATTTCTGGCATATCATTTAATATATAGTAGAATGCACCTTCACAGTCTAAAATTAAAGTGTCAAAGTCAATATTATATTTAGCCCGTAACTCATCAAAAGTCAATGTATTTACAACAGTATACCCATCGTATAAAACATCACTTTCAACAGTGTGGTAATTAAAATGACAAAAATGATTCGTATCATAAAGTGATTGAGGATCGTCTGGTTTTTGTTGAATAAGTTGCCTTTTTGATAAAGCAGATGACTCAACGTGAAACTTTAAATTATTTAAATCTCTATTTTGAGTTAAAATATTTGCTAAAAACTGGTCACATTCTAAAGAAACAAAATCCGAATTATTTTTTTCATTCAATATATGTGCAATAATCAATGAATTTCTACCAATATTAGCCCCAATTTCTAAAACTTTTTCATAACCGGTTAAATAATTCGTCGCCATTCTTTGTTCTTCTATTTCATTGTGAAAGGAACCATAATTTATTTTCAACTTACTTTGAATATTTGCCAACTTACTTTTAACTACTTCATAGTCCAATACCGTAACAACATTCGTAGTAATATCAATTTTAACTGTTTTTTGATTGTCATATTCCGTAGTATTGTTATTATCGTCAACAATATACAACGTTTTAATTTCTCCAAACGCTGGGTCGGGGAATATATTTCCACGAACAATATCATCAGCTGGTATAGTAAGAATATTATTTCTTACTAATTTGCTAAAACATATATCAGTAATATCAACAATTTTGTCTTGGTATCCGTACTTGATTAACATAAGTTAAAATTAGACAAATAATTATTATATACTAACGAATTATTCTTAAATACTTTTTACAAACATTTATCAACCTAAACCATCAGACAGTTATTCGTTCAGATATTTATACAAAAAATAAAAACCTAAAAGCAATGAATAACAAAATGAAAACAGATACAGTGATTTTTCGGAAGCCTTTTTCACTACCCACATACCAACAAAAAAGGATGCTAACACATAAAACAAACTAATAAATATAGCAGTGTTAAATTGATACTTCCCAGCTTTCCAATAACTATAAAAAGAAGCAAGAGACACGGGAGGTAAAATAGACAACAATGTAGTGCCTACGGCAGTTTTATAATCAGATGCAACACCACTAATCAACAATCCGGGTAAAATAACACTAGACCCGGATGTTCCAGTAACCGCTCCTAGACTGCCAGCACAAACCCCTATGATAGATGGAATCAAGTATTTGAACATTAATATATTTATATTTATATTTATAATTATATTTTATATTTTTATAAATGTGTATGTATGTATAGACCGATAATATATGCTAAAATAAAGACAGCCACAAAAGTAGAGAACATTGCCCACCAACGTAAGTTTTCTTCTCTTTTTCTTTGATTAATCACCAACTTTTTATTCTGAATAATTTCTTCAATTTTATCAACACCACGACCAATAAGCCCTATACCACACGCTAAGTTGGCAGTATCATCTTGGTCGCGAGTCAAGTCAATCGTATTATCGCCATCTTGTTTGGAAGACCCAAGAAGAGCGTGATGCCGGCGAACTTTTTCAACATACGCCATTCTTCTTTTTTGTATAATTTCAAACAAGGAACTACTATATTTTTTCATATAACTTTGTATTTCTTCCAAGACTAAAGTATCATAATATTCTAAAACATTTAAAATATTACTGGATTTTTCACTATCATCAAGCCCTCGTGCGATTTCACTGACAAAGTTTCCTCTGGTCATTCTTAAATCATCAATCAAGTCATTCACAAGGTCGTGCATATTCCAGAAAGTATCATATTTTTTATCAAGTCGTGGGTTCATAGTCATCATCATCATCATTTCAAACAAACAGATTTTTAATTATTTGTGCAATCGTTGTAAAATAGTTAAAATATAAAAAATATAAAAAATAAAATCAATTTTTATTATATTTTCTTAACTCTCGGATTTTCTCTCATCAATCCAAATAAATAAAGTAAAAATAAGATAAAACAAAAGAAAAATACAACCTAAAACTATACTACACTTTGTATAAACTTGAATGATTTAGACTCGCTGAAGAAAAGTTTCCAGTCAAGTTTAATAAAGACCAGAATACCATAAATAAAGAACAAAAATCTAGTTTCAAAAGTAGTTACGATGGGTTTGTTGTTGCGTGGGAAAAAGAAATACAGTAGCAACAAGGACATTCCGGCAATGAATACAAATTCAAAACGGTCTTTCCAGTATTCAATTTTTCCAATAAGTTCCTCATTATTCTCTCCCTTCTTGTGTTCAAGATAAACACGAGCTAAAGCACAAAGAACAAAAAGAACTTTAACGATCAACAAAAATGTAATAATATAGTCAATTTTTTGCATAGTTCTATATATATTAAGCCAATAATAAAATAAAGTATTATTATAAAAAGCGGAAAGAATGCCTTGTCATTTCTCTTGTTTTCTCTCATTCATCTTCGTAGTTTCTATGATTTATATGAACAATGCAACTACCAAAAGTCAGACAATTCAAAAGTATGAAGCACAACTTCCCAAAGACCTCCAAGAAATCTACCGAAAAATTCAACGAGAGCGCCTCCATATATATTATTATGGTTACTCACTAGGTTTTATACTTTCTCTCATCATCATTATTTACAACTATCAAAACAACTCATCCAAGTCTAAATTATCAACGAGTCATATGGTTTGTATAGTAATATCCACTAGTTTTCTAACCAACTATTTTTATTATATGTTGAGTCCTAAAACAACGTGGATGTTGGACCATATTAAAACTCCGGAACAAACAAAGGCGTGGTTAGAAATGTACAAGTCAATGCAAAGATATTATCATACGGGTCTTGTGCTGGGTATCATAGCCGTTGCATTCCTCGCCGTTGCTTTTAGGAAATAACACCCCACCACCCAGCCAATAAAAGTATTTCAACTTAAACCGATTTAAAGACAATCCTTTTTTACCTTGTAGAAGCGTCAATAGTTTAGTGGTAAAATGGAACCTTGCCAAGGTTTCGTCTCGGGTTCGATTCCCGATTGACGCATCTCCCCTCCCCATCTCTCCATTCCACACAACAACCTAGGTCTTATAGTGTAGTGGTTATCACTTCAGACTTTGAATCTGGAAACCCGAGTTCAAATCTCGGTAGGACCTCTTAATCCCAAACCACCCCAATTTACAAGCTTTGTTAGCTCAGTGGAAAGCAGCGTTCGACTGTTAATCGAAAGGTCGTAGGTTCAATCCCTACACAGAGCGAAAAATAATACTATTACACAAATAATATTATTATTACAAAAAAACACAACTCACGCACAAATTTACTTCTTTTGGAAGACCTTGACACATTCCCAAATTTTAGATGACTCATCAATAGAGAAGACTCCTCTGCGTTGTGCCAAGTTCAAGAAAGAAACTAAAACATTCAACGCAACATTTTCATCCGTAACAACAATATCAACTAGTTTGACCTCTGGTTTCTTCTCTTGTGCAGCAGTTCCTTCGCTTTCCATTTTATAATACTACCAAATAATATTTTTAAGTATGTTTAACGAAAAATATAAAATATAAATAGTTCTCTCACAACAACGGTAAAATATAAAAAAATTGAAAAAAATAACAAACCAACCCCATAAACAACACATACAAGAAGAACCAAAACGCACCGATTATATCGCAACTACATCAACTACAGCAAAAACAATAAAAAAACAAAATGTCCTTGGAACTATTACAAGAAAATTTCTCTAAATGTGTCAAAGGATACCATTTGGTAAATTCATCTCCAATCAATGAAACGATTTGGGAAGACTTGAACTCTCTCATCTTTACTTCATCCAATATAGAAGTATATTCAAAAAGCGAAGGAAGTCACGCACCCGGAATGGATATCAACTCATCTTTTGGAAAATTATCCAACAAATCCGCCAAGTACTCCAAAAATAAAAAAAGTATAGATATCAGTTCCTATAGACTAACAACCGTTTGTAACAACTCCAACTGTGGAACCCCACAAGCAATCATAGAAGAAATCAACAAAAGAAAAAACTTTGACTATTATTCATTCATCTTGAGAGATGAAACTACCGATCCCAACACCATAACCTATGATTGGATGTTGATTCCTAGTAACTATCCTCCTCTAGACCCTTCCCAGTATACTTGGGAACCATCCCTCAGTAAAAAAAACAACCAGATTCAAACGGGTTGGAAAACCGCCAATGAAATAAATGGGTGTAAAATGTCAATTACTTTCAGTATGTCTTCTCAACTATGGATACATATAGAAATGACTGAAGACATAAAAAAATTTATAGTTGCCACAGCAACCGCAAGTAAAACTCCAAGACTCAATTACATTCAACTATCAGAAAAATCAGAATAAATCTCAACCCACTCATCAAGCATCCAATCGTTGTTTGGCAAGAGTAACGTAGTCACTATTAATTTCAAAACCAATAAAATTGACTCCGTTATTTTTTGCTGAGACACATTCCGACCCCGACCCAGCAAAAGGGACCACCACTAACGTTTCCCCTTCGCCGACCTTGTTCCTAGATGCCTTGATTAATATATCACATAACCCCAGTGGTTTTTGAGTAGGATGATCAACTCTTTCTTTTTTTCCGGCGCCACCAGCTAACGCTGCTACTTTAATGACGTCTCTTGGTAAAGCTCCGCCCTCGTGTGCATTATAGATTGTTTCGGTTTCTCCATTGCTAAATCTACCTTTGGTTGGTTTTCTTACCTTTCCCGCTGCATTTTTTAGAAATCCCTCTGTGTAAGGTTCTCTAACATCATCGCGATTAAACACTGGTTTATTTTTATAACAACACAATATACTTTCGTGTGTTCTTTGCCAAAAATTTAATGAAGGAACAACTTTATTGGTATAATGCCATACAAGCCATCTAACATTGCAAAATATCCGTGTTCTAATAAAAGCCAAAGTTTCACTAAATCCATAAATATATAAAGTGCCGCAAGGTTTTAAAATACGCAAACATTCTTGAATCCATTCGTCACACCATAATAAATATTTATCCATTTCTTGTTTATCGCTGTTGTTACCGAAATCCTTGCCGATATTGTAGGGTGGGTCACAGATGATAATATCAACAGATTCAGCAGCAATTTTTTTCATTCCACAAATACAATCTTCATTGTAAATGTTGTTAAGTTCAAGTTTAATAGAGTTGTCCATTTATTCTTTGTATTGATTATAACTATCAAAGCACAAAACAAAATAGAATCAATTTTTATTTATTCTTCACTTGCGAAAAAATGAGCGTGTGAAAAATATAAAAATATATAAAAATAAAAAATTGAATAGAAACCCAAAGAAATCAATGACCAAGTAATTACCATAAAAGTTATACTCAAAAATGGAAACATCCTCAACACTATTATCAACAAACAACGTCGTAGACTATTCATACATTGAATTTCACACAAAAAAAGAAGAAAATACAAACTCAAAATTCTTACTTCCGTTTGCAGACGAAGATACAGTTCAAGTATTCGGAACATTAACCATAAAAGTAAACGATACCCCAATGACAAAAACCCCTCAATATATATTATTTATGTTGGACCGTTCGCAATCTATGACAGATGAAGTTGAAAGAAATTCAACAAAAATGGAACACGCAAAACACACCATAAAAAACATAGTAAAATTAATAGTAAATTCGGATGAAAATTGTCCACCAGTTTTCATAGAAGTATATGCATTTGATGATGAAGTAGAAGAAGTATTGCCAAAAATTCAAATAACAAAAGAAAACATAACAGAAATAGTAACCAAAATAAAGTCAATTCAACCACGTAACAGCACCAATATAGAATTAGCGTTGGAAAAAACCAGAGAACTAATGGAAACAAATAGTACAGACAACTCTCCAATAGAAGAATATCATCAACTACAAAAAACAGAAATATTTCTGACAGATGGATTACCAACGGCTGGTGATACAAATATAAGTCGTTTAATAAAGAAACAAATAGAAAAATCAAAAACAGCAACACCAATACAAACAGACAACAACCATATTTACATCGGTTATGGTGAAGACCATAATGGTAACCTACTACAGTCAATATCGTTCGGTAAAAAGAATGGTTATTACTATTTTGTTGATAAGATAGAAAACGCTGGACTTATCTTTGGAGAAATAATGCACGGTTTGTTGTACCCCGCAGTAAAAAATATCAACGTAACAATAGAAAATGGAGAAATATACGACTACAAAACGAATAGATGGTCACAAAGTTTATATGTATCTTCTATATTGAGTGAATCAGAAAAAATATATCACATACGATGTAACAACCCAGATGATATTAAAGCAAACATCAGCGCTATAAACGCGGTAACGAATGAAGATTTTGAACATATTGTAGAGCGACTTCCGGATTTATTAGTATCAGAAAATACAATATTAGAAACCGATTTGACAAAATACGTTTTACGACAAAAGACGCAAGAATATTTATATCACGCCAGAAGTGTAGCAGTGAGTATAGAGAATGCATCAAATACAATGTTAATCTTGTCAAAACAGACAAAAAAAGAAATTTCGGAAAAAATGATGAATCTACGCGAAGAAATAAAATCATTTTTAGAGTTCTTGAAAGAATACATAAAAAACAACAATTATGAAAGTGATAAATTCTTTATAATGTTGTACGAAGATATCTATATAGCTTACAAAACATTTGGAACAATTCAAGGAGCAATGTATACTGGTTCAAGACAAAGTTCCCAAGGTCGTCAGACATCTTATGTGGTATCAAGTCAACCAAATACACCATACGACAAGGAGGACGATGATGAACCGTCAATATTCAATAAACTAAACATAAAAACTGATAGAGCAGCAACCAGTCATATTTTGAGTGTAAATACCACACCGAAACAGTTGAAGGTAATGAGTTCAATAAACAGTCGTAGTTCAAGTCCTCCATTATTATCTAGTAACGATATAAAGTTAGAAGATATCAAACCCTTAACAGAGTTAGACGACATAATACTATTTAATAGGAGAAACAAAGTAAATTAAACAGAATAATCCAACAAACATAATAAAAGAAAAAAGTAATATAAATATTTTTTCTTTTATAAAGATATTAACATTTGTGAAATGACCGAACCATTTGGGTTTATACTAACGCGACATGTGAGTTCAGAAAAAACCAATAAATTTTGGAACGAAGCGTATAACTGTATCAGAAAATATTATCCAACAGAACCAATAATGATAATAGATGATAACAGTAACTATGATTATGTTGCACCTTTACCAAGCACTGTTTTAAAAAATGTTTTTTTTGTACAGTCAGAGTATCCTACTAGAGGTGAAATACTGCCATATTATTACATGTATAAATACAAGTTGTTTAAGAAAGCAATAATACTTCATGATTCAACCTATATGCAATCACACATGGATTTTACAAGTCTTCTTGGCGATGACCAAGTAAAATTATTATGGAATTTTAGTCATCATTGGGAAATGTTACCGGGACATTACATAGTAAATGATATAAAAAATTTACTAGGAAAATTAAATTACTCAGAAGAACTGTTATCGCTATATGAGAATAAGGACAAATGGTGTGGTTGTTTTGGTATTATTTCAATATTGACATTGGACTTTTGTGAAAAAGTATTACACGAAAAGTATAATTTTTTCATATTGCTCGACCATTTAAAAACCAAGATAGATCGTTGTTGTTTGGAAAGGTTATTTGGTATAGTATGTTGTCACAACGACCCCCAGATAAAAGAGAAAGTGTTAATGGGTGATATACATAACTATATAAACCAATATTGTAACTGGACATATGACTTTGATGAATACATACGCGACCGCGCAGAAAATAAACTAGAACGATTTCCAATAATAAAAACCTTTAATGGAAGATAAATAGTAGATACGAAAATTTATTTAGTTTTGGCTTTGGTGGAACTATTTGTACTAGTAGAAGTAGCATCGGTAGGAGCAGTAGCAGCGGTAGTAGCAGTAGTAGTAGAACCAGTGGAAACCCCGCTTCCACCAATACTAGCGCCAGTAGAACTAACTCCAGTGTTTGCTTTTATTTGACTAATAAAATCAAGTTGGTTTATTTCATTTTTAAGTTGGGATAAAATAGGGAAACTATTCGCTTCAGAAGATTTCGTAGTGGTTGTATTTGTTGTGGTCGTAGTTACGGATTCTGGTGTAATATTCCATAACATTTGCCATATAGGGCTAACACCATAACCATTACCAGTATTGAGTGCAAAAGGACAAGTGTATTCGGGACTATTTTTTAAAGCAACACAAGGATTACAAGGTGTCCCTAAGAATTGAAACCCGTTTATTTGATTAGGTAAGTCTTTATAGTCAATTTCAGTAACAGTTGTATTTAGGTTTCCATAAATAGAGTCATAACCATTATAAACAATTTTTTCTAAAATGGAATCACCCTTTGCATTTGTTGAACACATAATAGTGTTATTAATGTTGTCGGGTAAGTTTTTAGTATGACCAACGGTAGCACCATATAATAAAAAGGTACCTTCTTTTGTATTGTAACTCAACAACTGTTTCATTGCGGTTTCATTATATATTTGTTGTGCATCAGTCATAGAAATTTCGGGGTCAACGTGTATGAATGAATTTTGGGAAATGGCTTCTTTGTACAAAGTTTGAAGTTTATCGGACCAAGGCCATTTATTATTTTTAAACAAATATGATACTTCATCTGGAGTGGCTTGTTTTTGAACAATATTCATATCATAAGTAACATTTGGGTTAAGTACCTTTTGGAAATTTAAAAATTCATCCACTAAGGTAGGTGACCAAACACTACTATTGCTACCGCTACTACTACCAACAGTAGCATTGGTAAAACCTTCCTTTTTAACTCCAACCCCTAAATTCAAATCTAAATCGGTAATTTTTTGAATATTGGAGCGACGAACTACAAGAACAAGCATAAAGAAAAATAGTCCAACAGCAATAGCAGATTTCATATGATAAAAAGATAAGCCCAAAACTAAACCGAACAAAATAATATTTCCTAAAAGAGTACCAAAAATAGAAAGGAACAACTCGGGTTTAAGATAGATAACAAGAGAGAAAATAATGAATACAGAAATAATGGAAATATACAAAGTATTTACATTTCCTCCAGATTTCATAGGGATAAAAATATTAACATCATGAATAGAACTACTTTTTGGCATTAAACTATAATATATAAATATATTTTATAGTTTTTTATAGTTTTTTATAGTTTTTTATAGTTTATAAAACATTACAATCAACTTTTTCATATGCTAAAATTCTAATTATCTTGTATATACCATTCTGGAGGTGTGTCATAAATAATGTTGTGAACTGGAATAGGTGCATAAGGTGCCTTAGAACTAGCCGAGCCACCATTAACCGCAAAAGGAAAAGGTTTTAGTGCGCCAGTAGGATTAGCACATTTACGTTGAACTTGTAAAGTATACTGACTAGCAGTTTGTGGAATATGAAGTGTTTTGGTGTAACCAGCGTTAGATTCTTGTGTTTTATAAACCCGCTTAGCAGAAGTCGTAGAACAATCATTAGGACCACCGCGTATTCTGTGACCGACATATACTTCTGGTTTATTTGTATCATTAACACAAATATTCGCAGCAGCTTTGGTTTGAATATACAACAATTGACTTGCATTATCAGACAAAGTTCCATTAGGATAAACGGGTTGTACCCAGTAGTTAGGATATTGTCCATTGTTAATCCACTTGTATTTCTTTTCCAACATACCTTTTGTAGATAAGACCGATGGTTTAATGTATTTATATTGGTCGCCTAAAACAATGGCTTGTGTAGCGTTAAAGACGGGTTCACTTTTTGGGTATCTTCCGTTGGTACCGCCATTACCATAAGCAAATTGGCCACGAAAAGGAGTACCATTTTTAGACATGGCCATACTTTGGCCGACATATCCAACATTTCTTCTGCCACCATTCAAAGAAAACCCCTCTGGACCCGCACTACCGACGGTATATGCCAAAGTTCCTTTGCCAAAAGGTCCTTGGGACAGCCAAACACCACCCGGTGTTTTACCGGAAACATTTGCGCCATAACGAATCGTACCTTTTTTTTTAAATGCTTGAATAGACATTTTGTGTATATATGATAAACAGAGATAATAAAAGTAGTAAAAAAAAGCGATATATAGCACCATTTCAAAATTTATTTTTTATTTGTTTGTGTAGATAAAGTGGACCGATTCGCCGATATTTTCCAAAACCATGGGTCATCATAAATTACTTTAATATCTTTACCAGAAAGAATTCTTTCTTTGGCGTGTGCAGCCACTTCAGAATCATTCCATTTACTAAAATGAATAAAAACACGCGAAAACATCTCACCTTTTTCAGTTTTTTTTTGAATCATGTCTATTCTTTGGATAATTCCTAAATGAAGGCTTTGGATAATTTTCAAAACTTGGTCTTTAGTAATGCCGGCAACCACACGAGGAATGCATAAACTAGGACATATTAATTCGTTACTATGTAAGTTACAAGTTGTCATTTATATATTTGTATTTATAGTTTGAATTTATACTGAATATAAATTATGTTGTATTGCTTGTTATATTCATTATAACAACTATGAATTCTGAAATCAATTTTTTTAATAATTATATAAAAATATAAAAACTAATTTAAAGAAAAGCATATATATTGATATGGTGAAATGTATATTATTAGAAATCAACAGCACAAACACGATTAAGTAAGTGTGGTGTAAATGTTGGATAAAATAATATGTTAAAGTAGCCACACTAAAAAGACCGATTTTAGCTCAGTTGGAAGAGCATTTGACTGTAGATCAAAGGGTCGCTGGTTCAAACCCAGCAAATCGGAAACGCAACACTTTTTATAATTATTACGAGGACTGCAAAATAATTATAAAAAAAATTGAAAAATGAATAATGGAAAAATAAATAATAAACCAAGAATACATAAAACGAATCAATATGTTATTACGTTCGGGAAAAATCACGATACCTCTCACTCCAAAAACAAAACCCAACAAATTCAAATGCTCATACTGTAATAAAATCGGACACAAAATAAATAAATGTAACCACGCAATAATAAAACAATTGAATAACAATGTTGTAGAAAGAACAATATTTAGTCATATGGTAATACCATATACTTCAGCATCAAAAAGATACATAAGATTATACTTGTGCAGTTTATCAGAAATAAATTTATTAATGTTGTGTTACTACACGAAAATAAAAAAATACTCAACCGAATACAAAAAGTCAAGCTATGTAAATTTATTAGTAGAATATTACTATCAAAAGTTAAATCAAGATTTAAATACATTAACTCATATGTTGGGGACGATTTCCGACGAGAACTATGAAAAGTATACAGATGAAATATTGAACAACAGTGGGACATTATGTCTCACTTTTGGAGTAGAAGAGACGATATTGAATTATGTGTATACATACCGTCCTCCACAAAGAAAGTTTGACATACAAGTGGTAAATAATGTACAACAATCCACACCCATTACAAGTAACGACTGCCCCATATGTTATGAAACGTTCTCCCCAACCGAAATAATACACACTGGGTGTGGTCATAACTACTGTAAAGAGTGTCTAATAAGTTATTTCAAAAGTTTAAATAATAACGACACAACTCCAACTTGTGCGTGTTGTCGCAAAACCATCATTATGTTGGAAATAAAAAACAAAAAAACACGCGAAGAAATAAAAAATAAATATTGTTATATCCAGTTACCGCCGCCACAAGCCACACCGCCACCAGAACCAGCTACACCACCACCTCAAGCACCCCCACAACAACATAATACATATGCAACATCGTCTCTGTTTCAAAGGATAATATTTCATTTTGTGTGTTTCTGAATTTTGTGATAGTTTTTAGCCCCGATTTTTAAAAGGGTCCATTAAGTTAGCAATAAAGGGATTGATTTCAGTAGGACTCGTTAGTTTATCATAATGAAAAAACCCGCTATAAAACCATCGTCCTTTCATAATTTCCGCATTAGTAATTTCTTTATGAAACATTTGGTCAATAATAGAAAAAGCTGATTTAAGCAACAAAATTTCCTTTACCAATTCTTTTTTCACGTTGAATAGTTTTACCAACTGTGATTTGTAGTCTTTGTTCAATATGTGGTTGTTGAATTTAGATACAGCGTTAATGTAACGTATTTCATTCTTTACATTTTTCAAATTGGTAATTGTTTTTTTTCTATGGTCGTCAATTTTTTTAATGATGGAAAAAATATTCGTTCCATAAATAATGGGATAACGAACCCGAATAACTTGTGGAATCAAAAACTGATTGGTTTCTTTGATTTCCGAAATTTTTTTTTCTACGTCGCTCAATTTTTTCATCATTTCTTGTTCTAACTCTTTTTTTGAAATATTTATTTTCATAACAGTATCGTTTTCTTTAGTATCGGCAATAACGACATTAGTATTTTCCAAAGCGTTATTGGTAATACTAAAATCACGGAACAATAATATAGAGCCGGATGTAAATTCAACGGAAGATTGTAACTTATCGTACTGGTGCGAAGATATTTTATGAGCTTCAGATGCGGCGTCTAACTTCAAATAATTTACGATAGCTAGTAAGAAAGCAATAACCGCGTTAACAGAAGAAATTAAAATAGAACCCCATTTATAATCTTGTACAACAGATGCCAAAACCGTGGCGGCAGTTGATAATAAAATGGCCGGCATCATCAACATATTCAGTTTTTGTTCGGAATAAGACTTGGCTTCCATATAAATAATTTTATGACCTTTTAAGTAACTAGCTAGGATATCAAGTGCAGATGAATACTTGTGGTTGATATCAGAATAATATTTGTCAATACTTCTTTCTACTTGGTGGTAGTTCAATTTTTTATATGTAATCTTTGGAGTAGATGTGTCATTTTTAGACAATATGTTAGACTTTACTCTACCATCGCGAAAAAAAACGTTATTATCTTCTTCAACAAAACTATCTTCTTCATCTTCACTATAACTATCACTCAAGTCACTTGTATGTTCGCCAAAATAGTTGTCATCACCACTACTACCACAATCGTCAAAATGATAACTATGGATACTATTTCTTTGTAGAGAATTAAACTCATGAAGAGCAGTTTTATTATTAGTATTAGTTGTTCCTACTCCAAGTGTTTTTCTTTTCAAAGTGTCAAAAACACTTTTTTTAATATAAAGGTCGTTTGTGTCACTTTTGGTATTACAGTCACCACAGTTATCATTTGGAGGCGAGTCATTATTTTCAATCTCTTCAATATCAATATGTATTTCTTGTATAGGTAAATTTGATTTTGAATTAAAGTTAGAGTTCAGTTCGGAGTTCATATATATAATAAAATATAAAATAAAATCTGTACCATAATTATAATATGACAACAACGCGTAAGAATGTTCCTTGGAGAGGGTGGAAGAGAGAAAACCCAAACCAACGCCAGAGAACCGTTATGTTAAAAAAATGTGGAAAAAAATGTTTTTTAGGAACAAGAAAATCATTTCCTATATGTAAAAAAAATACTTGTTCTGTTTCTAAGAAAGGAGTATATGCGGCATATGTAAGAGCACGTCAAACAAAACGAAATCGTGTTGCAAGTAAAGCTCGTAGAATTTTGAAAAGAATGTAAAACCCAAAAACTCAAAAAAAGACAGAAACCTAAAAAATAAATATCAAAAGATAATATATGCCAAACAGTTTAGAAATTTTCTTTAAATTATCATTACTATTAACACTATTTCTGAGTTTTTATATTTTCATTAGTGTAACCATATATAAAAATCCAAACCACAAGCCAATATTTTCAACGTGGCAGTTTCCAATGTTACTTGCCATATTTTTAGATGTTTGTTTATTGGAAAATTAATTTATTAGTACCCACTCACCAATATTTTAAATAAAAAAAATTGAAAATATTTATTTATTTTTACGATAAAGAAATAAATAAATCCTCAATATAAAGTATAACAACACAACAACCAGTAACAAAATGTTAGAAATGATTTTTGAAAATAGTGACTTGGGAGATTATGACTACTATTTAAATGAAAATCAAAACAACTACAAAGAGAAGAATCAAATTCCAAAGTATCACGTTGAAATTGATGAACATATTCATCAAGTGAGTATAAATGTAAATGAAGTAAATGACGATGAACTAGATTGGGGTTACTATATAGATTTGGATACTTATACACCACCAAATAAAAATTATTCAAAAAGTAAAAACAGTTCTCCAATGTTGAATTTACCCAAAAAAAATTATACTACGAGCACTAAACCGATAAAATATCTACCAACCATAGAAGAAGAGATGTACCATAAATGTAACAAAGGTAATAAAGGTAAAAGTTATATAGTAGATGACTCCGACGCCGCATCATCTGTAATATCTGGTGTAACACTTTGTGCAACTATAGCATTTTATTACTTTTATAGAAATATACGTAACTAAAAAACAACAACAAAAAACACAACAATAAAAAATATTGGAATAAAACGGTTCCAATATTTTTTACTTTTTTCTCTCTACTCTGTTTCGCTGTTCAAGGACTATGACTGTTGATTTTATAATAACTATAAAAAGGAAGTAGGGCAGTATTAATCGTAGTTGGTGAGGTACAAGCAACAACTCCGTTATTTTCCACACCATATTTACAAATACTGTTAACGGCTTCAAAATTTTTTTCGGTGTACAACCTAGATTTTAAACTAGAATGATTCAAGGATACGCCGTTTTGTATAAATTGTTGGTTATTATATAATAGATATTGACCTTGGGTAAAACCTTTTTTACACTGTAGAGTTTTTCTAGCATTACAATTGACTAGTTTAGATTTTTTATTGTATATGTAGTCACTAACATAAGAACTATTCACAACACCATTAGAGAATGCATATTTTGCGACATTATAACAAGACGACATAATAAAGTTATTTATATATTAGCAACAAATAAAAAACTGAAACATTTTATAAATCATAAATAGATTGGAGTGTTAAACAAAAAGAAAAATCCATATTATTCAAATCAACTACTCTACCATATTCATCTAATAATTGAACTTGTAACTTTTGAATATCAACTGGACCGAAATATTGTCTAGGGGTAGTAACCAAAGATAAATTGTTTTGCGCTATAGTGTCAAAATACTTAGTACTTTGTGTTGAGATACGTGCTAAAATATTCTTGTTTAAAATAGAAGAATTAAATGCACTATAAAAACTATTATTGACGTTATTGTTGTAGTCATCCACGACTAAATACATATATTTAAAACCTTTCAAATCAATAATTCCTTCTGAAACATAACTAGAATTACTAGTATAAACACCATTCCTAAATCCAATCAACCAACCAAATTTCAACGGTAAAGGTGTTGATGGGTCTTCCTCTCCAGAATTATTTGCTTGAAAGTTGAGGGTAAAGTTAAATAATGTTGCCGTATTTTTAATACCAATGACCATTTGGGCACTTCCACTATCAGTGGAACCACTTCCAGTTCCAGTATCAATATTTTGGGAAAACACTAAATCTTTAAAATATGGAACAGAACCTAAAGGTCCAGTAGCACTAACATAATGATTTAAATAATTAACAATTCCGATAGCATTATAGTTACCATTTGGAATGAAAAAAATCTCACTATCTCCAGAGTCTTCAATTTTAATAGTGAAAAAGTTGTTACCAAGTTTATCGGAGACATAGTAGTAACTATTGGGAATTTCAAAAGCGGTTAGTTGCAAAGTTGTGATGTCGGAAAATTTGATAGGCAAGTCTAAATGGAAGTTGGTAGATGAAGTAGAATAATAATTATCGCGAAAACGAGTGTCAATATTTAAGTATTGTCTGATGGACCTTTTCTTAAGAGGGTTGATTGTGCCGGGATAAAATTCACTAGGAAATGACTGAGAAAAAGGAGTGTTTGGTTTTTGAATGAGAAAGTTAGAACCGTTTTCTTCAACAACCTTGGATGTTTTGAGAGAAGTGTCAAGATTATAAACATTCGCAGTAGTGAATTTGTTAAATACCGCAGTTTTTAATTCGGACAATAGAATTTCTTTGGCTTCTTTCAAAAATGCGATTGTTTTTATTCTAATACTTTCGTGAAGTGCTGGGTCGGAATAAATATTTTCTCTTAACTTGTTTTCTCTCATTTCAAGTGTCAAAGAATCGTAATTCACTGGTAGTTCAAAAATGTCCTCAAGTTCTTCTTTTCTATAATTGTTGATATTCAAATCAAAGTTACTATTCATTTTAGCAGAAAAAATTTATATATTATATGAATAGAATAGTTAAAGTAATAATCTTTAATAATTATTTACAAAACAATAAAAATAAAAAACAAGGGTAAATCCAACTACTAAAAGTTGAATCCATTAGTCCCTTGTTTTTTATTTTCATTTTTTATTTATTTGCATTTTTCACAAGAAGAATTATTTCTTAAGATGGATAATATATAAGCACCCATTTCATTAGTAGTAATTTGTTCATTTTTATTAACAACGACTGGTTGTTTTTCTTGTTCTTCTTGTTCTTTTTTTCTACTTGCATAAAAGTCTGATAAATCTAAACACATTTTTCTTTCGCCACTACCACTTACATATTTAGTAAGTGATGACTTCTTATTAATAAAAACATTCCAGTAGTAAGGATCATCGTAAACAACTCTAACCATATTTTCAGTTTTTCCGTTCATATAGTCAACAAGTTTTTCTTGGAAGTGATGAACCATAATGCTGTTTTTCCATTCTTTGAAATGGACATAAGCTGCATTGTAATAATGGTCACTATAGTCAGTTTTTGAAATAAAATCAACACGAGAAACTTCCCCAAACAAATTACTTTCAAAAACATAAGTAACTTGTTCTTTGGTAATTTCAGAAGAAACATAAGGAATGTATAAGCTCATAGTTTGATTGATTTGTAATGAAGCAGACATGTTAAATTTAAAATTTGATTGCAAGTAAGTATTTGGTAAATTAATAAGTAATCAAAAAAATAAAATCAATTTTTTTTTAGTATACGGTAAAAAATGATATACTAAAAAAATTATAATCTTTTACGACTAGCTAGGTAGGCAGCCGCAGTAGTTCCGACTTTACCATATCCAGAGTGTGGTTGGTAAATGTAGTTATGGTTATAAGTATAGCACAGCGTGTTGTTACAGTTGTTTAACCTAGGACCTCCCATACTGACTGGAACAAAATATCCAAAACTACTTAAATTGTTAGCGCGTCCTACTGGTGGAACAGAACAAGAACCCATTTATAATAGGTATATATTATAATTATTTTTTTCCACAAGCACTACATCCGGGCTTAGCACTATAAATACGGTCAATCATTCTAGAGTTCAAAGCAGATGGCATTGGTTTAACAGTATAACCAGCAGAAGAAGAGTTAGTAATCCCCTCATAAGATATACGAGGTGTGGAGTTATTATGTAAAGTCATAGCAATTTTTCTAGGCATTTTATATAACCAAACAAATTATTTATATAAAATTTACAATTTTACCAAATTTATCATTTTTACAAAAATAAAAACCGTCTAAATAAGAATGAACGAGAGAAAACAACCATCCCCTCTTTTCAAATTTCTAACAAGAGTTAGTATGGCAGTTATAGTAGGGAAGTAACTCATTAATTGTTTTACCGGCAACAGTACCATCTTCAAACTCAACATCATAAACATCCCCCATTTTGGCAATAATAGTCGCTTCTACATAATAACCATCTGAATTGGTAGCATAAACTTTTGTGCCAACATCAAATTCGTATGTAAAACTATATCTTTGAGGGTCGGCCAAGGTTTCATAAATTTCAGTATTTACCCCACCACGAATTGGACAGTTACATCCACTTACAATACTGGTCTTGGTCGTTTTGCCTCCATAAATAGGAAAAGCGGGATTAAATATAATTGGTTTTCCAAAATTAGGTGGAATGACACCTCTGCGTACGGGTCCTCTACCTTTCAAACGATTTAAGTAGCGGTCGTAAGAGTTGTGTTTAATATCCACACCCGCACCCCCGGGACATCCAGCACCCGGTCTGGCGCGAGTAATGGTATGCTTGGTGCTGCTACCGTGATAAAAACTGCCACCAGTAACAATATTAGGTTGAACGTGACGAACACGACGGTCACTCATTTGATTCCAATTGACACCAATAAGTCCCGGAGTTTGATAAACAGTTAATGCTCCTAAATCGTGAGTATATAAAGAGGCTGGAACCCGAACGGTATTTTGAATAATTTTTAAAGTTTGGTATTGTGATGCGGGGTCGTTATAACTCATGTTATTATTGCACCATCGGCATCCAGTAGTTATTTGATCATTTGTGGCAATAGTTGGCATTATTTGAACTTAATATAAGTAAGTATTATATTTTTGAAAAATATAAAACAATAAAAAATAATAAAAAATAAAATTGATACAAAAAAGAAAACATCCATCAAAACAACCAAGACCAAGAATCCAAAATAATGTTCAACTGCCAATACTGTAGAAAAGAATATACACGAAAATCAGCGCACAAACGTCACGTGATATTGTGTGAAATTATTCATTCCAAGCAAGTAAATTCTAAAGCGTCCCTAAAACGTGAAGAAAAATGCGAAGAAGAAGAGACAACTAGTATTCCAACTTTGACCACACTGTATCATATTGTGCAAGAGTTAGCAATAGAAAATAAAAAGATGAGAGAAGAAATCAGCGAACTTCATAAACATCTCACCAAAGGTATGAAAAAGGTAAATGTATTGGAGTGGTTAAATACTGACCCAGAGCAACAAATACCTATGAAAACATTCAAAGATTTCATGAAAACCATCCAAGTTACCCAAAATGCGGTACATATACTAATGAATGATACTGCATTACAAACAATTATTCATATTGTTCAAGAAAACGTTCAACAACACATAATGGAGATTCCTATAAAAGCTTTCAGTCAAAAAAATAACAGCATGTATATTTACAACACCCAGCCATCCGCAATAACAAGTTGGAAGAAACTACAACCAGAAGAATTTATCTTAATGTTGAAGCATATTCATTCAAAAATATTGTCGCAGTTGTGTGAATGGTATAATAAAAACAAGACAGAAATATTAAAAGGAGAGAAACTGAGTGACATATACGATAAAACCTTGCATAAATTAATGAGCGTAGATTTTGAAACATCGCCAACCCTAGTAAGTAAAATACGAACACACTTGTATAACTTGATAAAAACAGACCTCAAAAGTGTGGAATACAACTTTGAGTTCTAATCCCAACTCTAGCCGAACTGCCACGTCACTAATATAATTATAAAAGGTAATAAAGATTTTAATATTTATAGTATATACCAATAACAAAATGCAACTTGTTATGAATCTTTTTTTATTTGCGCAGTTAGTGCAACTATTATCCACTCAATTTGTCTGCGGACAAAATTCTAACGAAGTAGTAGACTCGTTAGATTACTGGAAGTCATTTTTAAACTTTCAAAAACGCTTCAATAAAATCTATTCTTCCAAAGAAGAATTAACCCAACGTTTTGATATATTTAAGGAAAATCTACAGACAATTATACAACATAACTTAGAAAAACACAACTTTACTATGGCAATCAATCGTTTCACTGATTTATCCGCAGCTGAATTCAAGAAAAATGTTGTAGGTGCCGGATTATCAAAAACAACTGCTGCCTCACCTTGTGAAGCATATTCATTCCAAAATTCAAAAGTTCCAGATTCTGTAGACTGGCGAACAAAAAATGCAGTAACTCCAGTAAAAGACCAAGGACAATGTGGTTCTTGTTGGTCATTTTCAGCAACTGGTGCAATGGAAGGTGCTTGGGCAATTGCTACGAATGAACTAGTCAGTTTATCTGAGGAGCAGTTAGTAGAGTGTTCTAGATCTAATGGCAACTTGGGTTGCAAAGGAGGTTTAATGGACAATGCGTTTCAGTATGCGATGGACAATGGAATGTGTACCGAAGACTCTTACCCGTATACTTCTTCTGCGGGTTCTGCCGGACTATGCAAGTCTTCTTGTGAACCTCAAGTCACCATAGATGCGTGTAGTGATGTGGAACCATCAAATCAGTTGGCGCTTAAAGAAGCGGTTGCTTTTGGACCCGTGTCAATAGCCATTGAGGCGGATCAAAGAATATTTCAATCTTATTCAAGTGGTGTAATTACCAGCGACAGTTGCGGTACCAACTTGGACCACGGAGTATTAATTGTTGGTTACGGAACAGAAAATGGAGTAGACTACTGGTTGGTTAAAAATTCTTGGTCTGAGGACTGGGGAGACCAAGGATATGTAAAAATTGAACGAAGTGATAGTAAAAGTGACCCCGGAATTTGCGGTGTTGCAATGCAACCATCCTTTCCAATTGTCGTATAAACAATAAATTTTGTAAATTCTAATAACTAAAATCCGAACTCACTTGTAGAACTTGATAAAAAATGAATTCAAACGCGTGGAATATAATTTGTAGTTTTAATAATTATCATAACTAACTTCGTCATATTTTGTAAATTGAAATATTTTTATATAGTAAATATATAAAAATATGCTACTTATTGTATTTTTATCTTGTTATAAAAACAATCATTTATGGAACGACCTACTGAAAACAGTTTCCAATTGCATTATTTTTTGTGGTAACCCAGATATCAACGAAGAATTTATATTTAAGGATAGAATTTTAACCTTGAAATGTCCCGATACTTACGACTATTTACCCTTGAAAACATTTCTCATGATAAAAGCTGTGTTAAACATTCCAGAATTTAATAATATAACGCATATTTTTAAAGTAGATGACCACGATACAAGAGTAGATGCAAATATTAACAATGCAATAGAAAATATACCAAGTATTGCACATATAGATTATTGTGGTCAAAATATCAATAACCATTATTATGGTAATAGAGAGTGGCATTTTAATAAATGCCCTTTAGACAGTAGATGGCATAATAAAAGTTATTCTGGACCATATGTTCCTTGGGTTGATGGTGGTTGTGGCTATATATTGTCAAGAAAAGCATTACATTTAATATGTAAAGAAACTATTGACGAAGTAAAAGAACACATTTACGAAGATTTAATGATTGCTCTAATTTTACATAGTAACAATATTCATCCCATAAAAATTCAAAATATTATTTCAGGTGACAAATAAAAACAACGCATAATATTCCAATAATTTCACGTTAAGTGATAGTAAAAGTGACTTCGGAATTTGCGGTGTTGCAATGCAACCATCCTTTCCAACTGTCGTGTAAATTTGTCAAACTACACATTTGAATATGAAAAAAGGTTACTTGACTCAAGTTACACACGTGACACTTTAAACAAACTTCATTTTCTTGGACTTAACTTTACCCAAATGCTGTTTTTGTTGTTGTTTCTTTATGTATTGAATCATCATCAAACGTTTATAATACTGTTGTCGTGCTGCAACTTGTTCGGGTGTTAACTCAATTTCTTTTTCTTCAACCATTTCTGGCATTTGTTGTTGTTGTTGAGCTTGTAAAAATTTGTTATAAAAATCATTTTGTTTTGGATAAGCATGTGTTTGAGAAGGAGCAACTTGTCTTCCCATTTGCATTGGTGGTTGCTGTTGTTGTGTATCCTCACCACGAATAATTTGTAACTTACCATTGACAACTTTCATATTCAAAGAAGACAAAATATCATCATAAGTCACTTTTTTTTGTTGTTTTTGTTGTGCGACATTTTGTTTTAAAATAGGTCTTGGAAACTGTTGTCGCTGTGGTTGTTGATACTGCTGCGGATTTTTTTTAGCAAAGTCACGATAAAATGATTGGTTGTCAACTAAGTTAGGTGGTTGTGTAAAGTTTCCGACAACGTCATTACTTGAATCATTATTATCAAAAATACCACTTTCATTTACGCAACCAAGATTTTCATAATCTTCTTGATTATCATTAATTTCAATAAAATCCATAATACTTTATGAAATATTTTATTTTTTTAATTCAAACAAATAAAATATGAAGAATATATAAGATAGAATAAATGGACATAGTAATTGTAAAAGAGTTGAATAATAACAATATCGGAGACGGTGAACCCCAAACATACATTAAAAGTCAAGGAATGAGTCAGACAATTATTCAAAAACCCGGAGTAAACAACGTAAATCAAATAAACTGGGACGCTGACTACAACGGACAAATGGCGAATCTAAACTTGGACGTAAATACAAATGGAAAAAAGGACAACTTTACGTTGCAGTTATCCAAAGGAGATTTAGAAAATCTTTTGAATATACCTTCTGTAGAAAAACCACTAGAAGAGAGACTAAAAGATGATTTTTTAATAAATGACAACCTTGCGCCTATTTTACAATATAAACCTCAAGCCTACTTGTTTCGTCCAAGTGTTTATCCTAAAACAAAATGTTCTTCTAAAGTAAATAATAATCTTGAGGTACAAGTAAAAGACGAACTAAATAAAATGTATTCACAAGATGAAGATGAATTAAAGTCAGAAATAAAAAATTTATTACAACTCAAAAAAAAACTACAACATCCACATAGAGGAAAACACAACCATTCTCATTACAAGACTCATCATCATACAAAAAATGCGTATTCATCTCCACCAGTAAAACGTCATCATTTAACAACAAAAAAGACGACAAAAAAACGGGATTATAAAACCCCGTCACCAAAAACAATACGTATACATTTAACCGATGACCACGATGCAGATACAACAACAAGTAAAAGAAAGTCAAGAAAAAAAAGAAAAACGTCGTCGTCAAAAAAAGATCCTTCACTTCTTGAGAGGATTAGTGACTTGATCCAAAATTAACTTTTCATTGTCAGATAAACTACGTTCCCTTTTAAATTTGTTGTATTTAATGACCTTATCTTTGTCAATGGTTGTTAAATAGTATTGCGACGCATAAATTAATTTACACATAACTTCGTCTTCATAAATGCATTCAATATACAAATCTTTTTTCATTTTTCTAATTTGTTTTACAAACAACGAACAGTTAAAAATTTCATCATCTTCAAAATTGACTACAATAACACAGTGATTTCTTGGTAATTTACATTTTCCTTCTAGTTCGTACAAGTAATAATAATGATTGCAATTACACTCTAACGCAAAGTCAGTGATAAATTGTTTCAACTCTGAAACGTTAGCGTGTTTTAACATGTTGAAAGAAATTTCAATATTATATCCCATTAGTATTTCTAAACATAATTATATGGACCAAAAAAAGAATCTAATGAAATAAAATATACCCACGAGACTTAACAACATTTATGATAATAAAATGAAGTAAAATACAAAATATTAAAATTCACCGAATTCTTTATTTAATATTATTTTGATGGAAATAATATTAAAAAATATAAAATTAAGAATATACATATAGAATGTCATTTAGAAAGTATGGAGGTCTAAATTATGCAGCAACAAACAATATTGTAAGAAACCATTATTTCAATAGTGACAATCAGACAATTTCAAATGTGCTCGGAGAGGAAAACTCAAAAATAGTAAGTATGAGTCATATTGATTTAAGTGGAAACTATTTGATGCAGACCGAAGGTATTTACTTTATGGATGGCACTGTTCAAACAACAGCATATGTTCCGGGTGAGTATACATTTACAGATTTAGTTGTAACTGGAACGTTGACTGTTTATGGAGCAGCAACTTTTGATTCTGGTGTAACAGTTACGGGTGGTTTAACAACTGATACTTTAACAATTACAGATGGTTCACTAACATACACTACATTGTCTGTTGGAGATTTAACAGTAACCACTAGTTTAACAGTAACTGCTCCAGCAGCATTCAGTTCAACAGCAACATTTTCAAATGGTTTGAGCACAGATGATATAACCACCAACTCATCTTCGTCTCCGACTATTTATTCAGACGCATCTTTAATAACAATCGGTTCTACAGAAGGTTCAATAGTTTATGTAAATAACTTGATTGTAACCGATACACTAACCTTAAGTAGATTGAGTTTAACAGATTTAGTCGCAACAACCATAACATCCACAGATATTTACACCACCAACATTACTGTTAGTGGAACTGCAACGTTAACCACACTATCACTAACAAATTTGACGGTGAGTGGAACAACTACTTTAGCATCAACAACAGTTTCATCCTTAACAGTGAGTGGTACCTCAACTTTTAGTGGTAATGCAAGTTTTCAAAATGTTACTATAAATGGAACGCTTACATTGAACAGTTTAACTTTGAACACGCTAACAGTAACTGACACAATAACTACGAAAAATTTAACAGTAACTGATACAATGACCTTTACCAATTTAACAGTCACTGGAATAACTACTTTAGCAACTACAAATATTTCGGGTGCAACAACGATGACGGGTGGTTTAACTTTATCGGGTGGTACAACATCATTAACGGTAAATGGCAATACTATTTTAGGGTCATCATCAAGTAACACACTGGCAGTTTATGCTGCAACAGCATTTTATGGTGGTTTAACCATTTCGTCCAACTTGTATGTATCTGGGACGATTACTTCTTCTGGAAGTATCACAACATCAAGTAACTTGAATGTCACTGGAACGACCACAACGACGAATTTAATAGTAACCGGAACAATGACATATAATGATTTATCAGTACAAAATTTGACTGTTTCGGGAACCTCGTCTTTTGGAGGATATGCATCCTTTGCATCCAATATCTATGTAAAGGGAACTGTTGGAATTGGTGCAACTTCAAGTGACCCTACTACGGGAGCTACAACTGGTTCTGTATATTATAACACAACGAATGACGTTTTGCGTATTTACAGCGGAACATCTTGGTCAAATGTGGGTTCGGTAACGGGTGTAACTGGAATATCTTCAGTTCCTCTTGAAAATGGTGCAACACTAACTACAGATAACTATTTACAATTTGCGAATGCCGTTGCGGGGAATACAAGTACAACATACGCTGGACTTTTCCCAGCATCAACATTGGACATTTATTCTACTCAGTCACCACTAGTATTAACCAATTTAGGTAATAACTTTATACAAATTTCATCCGCCCCAACAACTGCAAATTGGAGTTCTATTGCTTCATCTGCATCTGGACAATGTCAAGTTGCGTGTGTATCCAATGGCTCAATTTACACTTCAACCAGTTATGGCCAGTCTTGGTCGTCCACCAATTCTCCAACAACTGCTAACTGGCAGTCAGTGGCGGTATCGGCTTCCGGACAATACCAGACAGCGGTTGTTTCTGGGGGAGTTATTTATTATTCCCAAGACTTTGGTTCATCTTGGATAGCACAAACAATAACTGCGAATTGGAAATCGGTTGCAATGTCTGCATCGGGACAATATCAAAGTGCAGTAACATCAAGTGACTCATCAACTGGCAGTATATACACTTCTTCTGACTTTGGAGAGTCATGGTCCCAAGAAAGTACGCCAACGTCTAACTGGCAATGTGTAGCTGTATCCGGGTCTGGACAATATCAAGTAGTCGTTTCAACGAGTGGTTCCTCATTAGGTGGATACATATATACTTCTTCAAATTTTGGAGTGTCTTGGTCACAACAAACTACTACAAGTAACAACTGGCAATCCGTAGCAATATCTGTGTCGGGACAGTATCAAACCGCAGTTGCTCTAGGTTCTACTATTTATGTTTCAAGTGACTATGGTAATACTTGGTCATCTAGTGGAACCAGTAACTATTATTTATCTGTTGCAATGACGGCATCTGGAGAGTACCAAATAGCCTCAACAACGGATAATGCATATTATTATATATCTTCCAATTATGGAAACTCTTGGACAGTAAGTTCTTCTGGAATAGAATTTGCAGCGTTATCTATTTCAGCAAACGGTCAATACATCAGTGGTTCTGTATATGGAGGTTCAATTTATATTTGTCAAAATAGTATTTCAAATGGTGTTGTTTCAGTTGGAAATTATTTGTCAGATCCTTCTGGTGCAATAGGTAGTATTTACTACAACACAGATAGTGACGAATTAAAAGTATATACTGGTACAAGTTGGACTCCTGTAGGCACTGGTGCGACTGGTTTGACTGGCGCAACTGGCGCAACTGGTGCTACTGGTTGTGCTGGTTTAACTGGCGCGACTGGTGCGACTGGCGCGACTGGTTATGGTGCTACTGGTTTAACTGGTGCGACTGGCGCTACTGGTGCTGCTGGTGTTGGACTCGCCGGAGTAACTGAACTAGGTTATACTGGACTCGTATACGGAGCAACAACTACATCAGATAGTTACTTACAAATGGCATACGCAATTGGAGGTGGAACCGCAAATACGTATCCGGGACTCATGCCCGGTTCGTATTCCGACATTTTTTCAACCCAAACGATAGACTTGGCCAACTTTGGAAAAAATTGGATCCAAAATACGACTACAAATTTAGCAAACAATCAAAATAGATGGGTAAGTATATCCATTTCGGCATCTGGGCAGTATCAAACCGCTTGTTCGAACTATGCTGATAGTAGTGATAGTGGAAGTCTGAAAATATCTTCAGACTATGGACAAAGTTGGAGTGAACCGACAACGCCACCGACTGTAAGTGGATACTTATATTATGAACAAGTAGTAGTATCTGCGTCCGGACAATACCAAATGGTTTATTTTTCAGTATCAACTAGTTTGTATATTTACAAATCATCTAATTTTGGTTCAACTTGGTCATCGGTTCCATTTTCTGATTATGATAATAATTTACGTGTTAGTATTGCAATATCTGCTTCGGGTCAATATCAATTTATATTGTATGGTGCATTAAGTGGTGGTAGTGAGTGTATAAATATATCAAGTGAATATGGTAGTACTTGGGAAACATATACTGCTGTTAGCTCTATAAATTTTTATTACATAAATTTACAAGTATCCGCATCTGGTCAATATGTAACTTTTTGTACAAATAGTGTTACTGACAACTATGTTTATACTTCATCAAATTATGGTAAAAGTTTTGTACAAAATAGTACAATAACATATGATAATAGTTTTGAAGGTTTAGCAGTATCTGCATCGGGACAGTATCAAACAGTGTCATCTATTAACCCTTCTACTTTGTTGTATATATCATCAGATTATGGTCAAACGTGGAATCTTCCGACCACTGGTTCAAGTTACGGAGCTAATACAATATCAATGTCTGCATCGGGTCAATATCAAGTAATGGGATTTGCATATGGTCAATTTAACAACTGTATAAAATATTCAAAAGATTATGGAAACAACTGGAGTATTATTAGTGTAAGTAATCTTGGTGCTTCTTATGGAATATCAATATCTGCATCTGGACAATATATTAGTGCAACTGGTGACAATATCGCTAATAGTATTAGTTGCATATTTACTTGCCAAAACAGTATTTCAGCGGGAGTCGTCTCAGTAGGAAATTATTCTTCCACCCCAGCGGGCACAACGGGTTCCATTTATTATGATACGTCTAGTTCAGCGTTGAAAGTATACAGTGGTACTACGTGGTCTTCTATTGGAAGTGGTTCTGGTGCTTCTGGTGCTACTGGTGAAACTGGCGCTACTGGTGCGACTGGTGCAACTGGTGCTAGTGGTTTAACTGGTGCTACTGGTGCTACTGGTTTAACTGGTGCGACTGGTGCGACTGGCGCTACTGGTAATACTGGTTTAACTGGTGCAACTGGTGCGACTGGTCGTACTGGCGCAACTGGTTCTACTGGTGCAACTGGTAATACTGGTTTAACTGGTGCTACGGGTTGTACTGGTGCAACTGGTAATACTGGTTTAACTGGTGCAACTGGCGCTACTGGTCGTACTGGCGCAACTGGTGCTACTGGTACAACTGGTACAACTGGTGCGACTGGTGCAACTGGTGCAACTGGTGCTGGAGTCGCCGGAGTAACTGCACTCGGTTATACTGGACTCACCGGTGGTGCAACACTCACGAGTAACAGTTATTTACAAATGGCATACGCAATTGGAGGAAGTACCAGCAGTACGTATCCGGGACTGATGCCCGGGTCGTATTCTGATATTTTTTCAACCCAAACAATAGACTTAGCCAATTTTGGAAAAAATTTTGTTTTAAATACAAGCGCAAGTAGTGCTGATTTTTATTCTATTTCAATTTCTGCAACTGGACAATATCAATTAATCGGTACTGGAGGTGGTTATCTTCACATTTCTTCAAACTACGGTTCAACTTGGACAGGAGTATTATTAAGTGCAGGAGTGTTTAATTCCGTATCCGTATCTGCATCTGGACAATACCAAACTGCGGTTGCATATTCGGTGTCTTCACCTGACAAGTTAATTTACATATCAACCAATTATGGTTCAAATTGGACGTCAGTAGCAAGTGGTCAAAATTGGATTTCGGTTTCTATATCCGCATCTGGACAATACCAAACTGCTGTTACATCTGGCGGGTTAATTTACATATCAACCAATTATGGTTCAACTTCAACTTGGACGTCAGTAGCAACTAGTCAAAATTGGTCTGGTGTATCCATATCCGCATCTGGACAATACCAAACTGCGGTTGTTGATAATGGTTCAATTTATATTTCATCCAACTATGGTTCAAGTTGGGCAGAAGTTGTTGGGACAAGTAACCAATACTGGAACTCAGTATCCATATCCGCATCTGGACAATACCAAACTGCGGCTGTGAATGGTGGTGAGGGGAATCCTGGTTATATTTACATTTCTTCAAATTATGGTTCAACTTGGAAGTCAGTAGCAAGTAGTCAAAATTGGGATTCGGTATCAATGTCCGCATCTGGACAGTACCAAATCGCCTGTGAAAGCACCTATGTTCAAGTTTACGTTTCATCTGACTATGGTTCAAGTTGGACGTTAGTAAAAACTATTTATGGGGGTGATTTTGCTACTGCGGTGTCTGCTTCTGGACAGTATATTAGTATTACTTGTAAAAACTCCGTGGTTCCTATAGTTTACACGTGCCAAAACAGTATTGTCAGTGGTGTTGTTAGTGTAGGCAACTATTCAAGCACATCGGGTGTAACTGGTCCAACTGGTTCCATTTACTACGACACAACGAGTTCAGTATTAAAAGTATCCAATGGTTCTAGTTGGTCATCTTTAGCCACGGGAACTTCACTCCTCGGAGTAACCGCAATAAGTTCAACTGGCTTCACAAATGGTGCAACTTTTACCACCAATAGATATTTACAGTTGGGTGCAGCAACTGCAACTAATCCAGGAATAATAACTACTGGTAGTCAAACAATCGCCGGCTCAAAAACATTCAATAGTACTATAATTGGAACAACTGGAACATTTTCAAACACAGTCACAGCTGCGGTGTTTGACCAAACATCTGATTATCGTATTAAGGAAAATATTGAAGAATTAAATTTAAATATTTATAATGTAAATCCTCTAAGACCGGTTAATTATTACAACAACAGATTAAATAGACTGGATATCGGTTTTATAGCACACGAAGTTCAACAGTATTATCCGTTTTTAGTAAATGGTGTAAAAGACGGTGAAGAAACTCAAAGTTTGAATTATAATGGGCTAATAGGTATATTAGTAAAAGAAATACAAGAACTCAAACAACGTGTAAAACAGTTGGAAGACGACTCCAAAAACAACTAATCCCAAATAAAAATTGATTTAAATTTATTAGTTATTAGTAATTCAACGAGAAAGAAACAACGAAAATGACAACCGAAGAAAGCAAATCCGTTTTATTACCCACTTTGAAAAATAAATATTCTCATCCAAGGGATGAAAATATTTTGTTTGATGAGCCAACACATAAATATACTATTTTAACCGATATTGAATCCAAATATACTTCGGTTACAACATGGAATCATAGTCATTTCCCACATTTTGACGCCGATGATATCATCGCAAAAATGATGAAAGGAAAAAACTGGAATCCACAAAATAAATACTGGGGACAAACACCAGAACAAATCAAGGACTTATGGAAGAAAAACGCCGAGTCCGTATCTGGCGCCGGTACCGACCTTCATTTTGATATTGAGTGTTTTATGAATTATGACTTACCACCATCCGACCAACCGATTACTCACCAAGATTTGTTGGATCATTATTATAAAAAGTACCAAGACTCCACTCCTCCCAACGAATCTGAAGAATGGGGGTTTTTCTTGGAGTTTGCGAAAGCGTTTCCACATTTAAAACCTTATAGGACAGAGTGGACGGTTTACAACGAAGACTTGAAATTATCCGGTTCTATTGATATGGTATACCAAAACCCCGAAGATGATACTCTCTCTATATATGACTGGAAACGAGCAAAAGAAATTACCAAAACAACTGGTTTCAATAAATATGCCGTAACCGAATGTATAAATCATTTACCAGACACGAATTTCTGGCATTACAGTCTTCAGTTAAACACATACAAAGCAATATTAGAAGCCAAATATGGAAAAAAAATTAGAGAATTGTACTTGGTAAGACTTCATCCGAACAATACGAAAAAAACGTTTGATTTAATAAAGTGTGCAGATTTGTCACAAGAAATCCAAGATTTATTTGAATATAGAAAAGAACAGTTAAAACAAGAATTAAAACAATAAATATTTAAATATAAAAATAAATAAATAAGTATTAATAAGAGAATGTATTTTCCAACGATAGATACAATATTAAACTTGTTAACCACTGGTTTATTTATTTTTTATATGAAAAAAAAGTTAGATGAAAACGAACACTTCAAACGAGCGTTTTTTTTGAACTTTGATTTTTTTACGAGTACGTTGGATATTTATTTGCAAGAAAATTTACATTTTTATACGGATGGGGACAAGAAACTGTTTATAGAAAATGCAACAAGAATGAATGATTATCTTGTGACAAATGGACAAATATTAATGAATCAAATACAACAAATTTGCCAATTTATAGGAGATTTTCAGTTAAAACCAGACACAAAACAAGAAACAGATGATGTAGAGACAAAAGAAGAAGAGGAACCGCCAAAACCCATAGTTTTTGAAGAAAAATACAAGGAAGAATATAAAAAAGCTGAAGAACTTGAGTTGAACCAAGAAAGACTAGAACAGTTGAAAAATTCAATTTTGATAGAAACTACTCCACTAGGTAATGTAGTAATGTATTATGACAGTTCAAGAGAAACATTTACATACTATTCGGATAGTACAATACCATATCGTTACTTGGAAGTTGTTGCAAGAAAATATGTGGTTACGAATAGATGTAAAAAATTGTATATTGATATGGAAAAAGAGTTGAAGGAAGCACAAGAAAAACTAGAAAAAAAACAAAAAGAAGAACAAGAATTAAAACAACAACTTGAAGAAGGTAAAGAAAAAAATGAAAAAGAAGGTTCAACTGCGACAAATGCACCTACAAAAAAGAATGTATTTGCAAAGTTAAAAAATTATAACAGAGATAATTCTTTGAAAACTGCTGGAATACCTAGTGATAATAAGTCAGTATCAAAAAAGGTAATTCCACAAGTAGATAAAAATGCAACATCAACAAGTGAAGCGTTATTATTGAAGGAAAATGCAAACCGTTATTCATATGAAGGAAAAATGGTAAATTTTAGTTTTTTAAAAAAAGTAGAAAGAAAAGCAGTAGATAAAAGATACGGTATGAATTTTGCAGATTTTAAGAAAATGATGATGGATAAAAAAAATAAAACCTAACAATATATTAGATAGTTATGCCAATAAAAAAAAGAATTTTGAAAAATAAAAATAAAAATACTTTTTATAAGAAAAAACGAATGATGAAGGGAGGAAAAGATATGAATGAATATGAAGAAAATAATGAAAGTGAAAATCGTTATGAATCAAAACATGGTGGTCTTTTAGGAGTATTACAACAAGCATCTGGTATATTTAGTATGGGCGCGAATATAGTTGTAGATAAAGTAACAAAAATGTTAAATTTAGACTTGACTCAGTTAAAAGAGTCGTCTTCGTCTTTATCTACGGAAGAGATAAAACAAATACTTCAAGAAAAAGTAAAACAGATAAACGAAGCATTAAAAGACCCAGAAACGATGGCGCAGTTAGAAGAACTAGCAAGAACACTTGGAGAAAAGGGAGGTATTATACTAGAAGCTGCGACACCTTCCATAAAAAAAGCATTATTCAAATTAATTGAAATAATTACAGAGGGTGGAATAAGGTTGGCTCAAGCGATGATCAAATTCATACTAGATGTTGCTGGTATGATTCCAGTATTTGGTGAAGTAGTTGAAGCAGTTCGTGTATTAGATGATATGGTAAGAGCTTTCCAAGCTACACAAGAAGCGTATCTGGAAGCATACACTGCAAATGCGGACTCGGTAACGGAAACGATTCGTCGTTTTAAAGATATGGTGAATATGTCTAAACAAGGTAACCAGTATGACGATGCAGACGAAGAAGACAGACCACAAGTAGGCGGTGCATTAGCGATAAAAAAAAGAATTAGGAATAGTATATCAAAATTTCATAAAACAAACAAGGTGAAAAGACGTATAAAAAAACAAACAAAAAAAAATAAAAGGCGACTGCGTAAATAGATAGTTCAATTATGATTTTGCGACTGTCGTCAAAGTTTTTTTCCATTCTTGGTATCCAGTGCTTTTGAGAATATGAAAGGAAGTACCCAAATGTTTTTTTGCAATGACGAATGCTTTTTTTTCAACAACTCCGAAGGTTTTTAAATAGGATATTATATTTTGTTGTAATTCTTCATTATAGTTGCTGACTTGATTCATTAAGTCTGAAGAGTCTAATTCTCTGAGAGTTGTGTCTAATTCGGGAAGAAGTGGTAACATTTTAATAATATTAACAAAAATATTATTAAATAGTTTCTTTCAATTTTTAAATAAAATCATATTTATAAAAAAAATTGAAACTAATTTTTACAAACAAAGTATTTCAACACAACCAATAACTAGATACGAATTATACACTCAACAAGTCAGAACAATAAAAATATTATGCAAAATGGAAACACTACTTACCTTGATACTAACAACAGTGGTGATTTCACTTCTAGTAGTAATGGAACCGTTGATGATGAATTTGGAACAAAATACATTAGAAGTGATAGAAGAGATTCAGATGAAAAGTCCAGAGTTAATACATTTGGTAATACATCAAGTATAAATCAAGAAAATATAAATATTTATAGGTATAAATTTACACAAGAGTTTATGAATGAAATTTATCAATTTGCAAAAATTCATCAATACGACGAGAGAAAACATTTTAAAGAAGCGTGGGAGATTTGGATGGAAAGTCAGTCCGAACTTATAAATAGTGAGGTAAATCGTTTGACGGCTTTGAATTATCAAGGTGATATTATAGATAAAATGTTCAAAAGTGCTCGTTATTATTTTAGAAAAAAAGGAACTGTGAAAAAAGAACCGACACAGCGTTCAAATTATGTTGCTGTAAATAAAGAGTTATTAGATGCAATGGACCAACATATAGTATCAAACATAACAAAAAAAGAGTATAAGCCTTCGGAAGGATTTGTAGATTTTTGTGACACAAATATTGAATTGCTAAAAGAAGAAGTCGCGCGACTTTTTGAAGAAGAAGGACTTCAAAAAGATGCTAAAACAGTAGAAAAAAAGATGAAGAAAACCTATAAAAATCGTTACTTTATAATAGTATCAAACTCAACAACAAAAGTTGATGTTATTTAACCTCCATATTTAGTCTCACACTTGTGGCAATGACATTTTTTTCCGTGGCGGTGATGTTTTTTGGTTTTGTGATGACGACGTGATTTTCGGTGATGTTTTCTAGATTTTCTTCTAGAAGATGAAGATGAAACTGGAGACGAAGATTCTTCACTAGTAGAGGAAGATGACATTTCTTCACTACTGGTGTCATCTTTTGCGGATGATTTTTTAGACGAAGATTTTTTAGATGACTTTGAAGAAGATGACATACCACTGCTACTTCCAGAATATATTTTTTTAGCGTCAATCATTGCTTGTTTGTATTCGTAATCTGGATTCTTGGCGCGATTTTCCTTGAATACTCTTTGAACTAACTTAATCCAACTCTCTCCCATTTATATAGTAACTCAAGAAAATTATAAAAATTATATAGTTTTTGTTAAAATATATAGAAAACGAAAAAAATTGAAACAAGTTAAATAGAAATACTTAAACTATAATAAAATCATCAAACTTTCGCAAAAATGTCATCAACTTCAAATTACGAACCTTCCGTTGTATTTACTCGTTATTTATATATTAAAAACGAAGTAAAAATCGCGTTCTTTACTTCATTATTAGAGAGAAATGAAGAAAAGTCATTGTTTTGGGCTTACGAACTCTATTATTCTGGTTTTGAAAAAGAGTTAGTAGACTTGGTGTGGAACATCTATTTTGATTGTTATTGCCCACTAAACCCAACATTTTCAACATTTTTGAGAGAAAATCAAAAAAAACTAGAAAAAAGTAAAAAGACCGAAGAAAAAAGAGAGATCATTTCTCTCATCATCAACAACTTCTTAATCCGTCCTTATTCACTAGATGTCTTCCTTTTACTACAAAAATCAAAAGAAAACGATAAATTTACAACCAAAATGACCTTAACTTCTCTCTTAAATGAGAGAAACTACGAAGAACTTTCTAAATATATCTTGCAAACCCCCGAAACCAAATTGAAAACCCTTATGGAAAAAGTCGTTGAATATTTTGAAAAAACAGACGAAAACATAAAAAAATCAGAAGAAATGCAAAAATTTGAAGAAATCTACAAAAAAACGAAAAAATCAGTAACCCCGCAAAAAATCGTATTATCCCTAACTTTCTCTCTTTACTATCAAATTCAAAAGGTAAAAATGGGTAAAAATATCATTCTCAACTTAAATGTTGATGAGATAGCAGCGCTTAAAAAATACGACACTATCGTATCAACCAAAGAATTACCAGCTTATAAAATGCTACCTATGGCATACTCTTATCAAATTGATTCCAACAATTACCTTTCCTTGTTAGGAGTAAAGAGAGAACAAGCCGAGACTATGAATATTTATTACTATAACTGGTTGTACTACGCATCTTTCTCTCCTATTTGGTTGGATAGAATCCAAAAATACGGCGGAAAAATAAACTTTGAACGACAAACTGTTGAATTCCAAGAAGACCCCAACGACGATTTAATGCAAGAATTTTACGGACATTTCGGTTATGAACCGGACGAACAAACGAGAGAAACCCAAGAAAAAAGTATTCAACCATTAAATACCACGAAAACGTGGCAAAATTTCTATGAAACCTTTGGAAAACGCGGAATATATATTCCTCAATTTTGAACTTAAAGACGCCCCTCTCTCATTTCAAATATAAATTAACTTGGCGTTTTGGTTGGTTATGACACTACCCAAAACGTCGGTTTTTTTAATGTCTTTGATTTTTGAGTAAATAATTGGTAATTTTTTCTGAGACGCATACTTGGAATATTGTTTGCACAAAACCGCGCCTTGTTTGGCTATATAAGCAATTTCGTTACGGTTATATTTTTCTGGATTGGGAAGACTGGTGACTACGTGACAAGACGGCAATCCATCTACGTGAAACCACAAGTCACCTTCACTGGACTCATCAATTAAGTCCCAATTTTCTTGTGCATTTGTCCCTATTTTGTATAAAATAATCTCTCCAATTTTACTGATTAACACTTCTTGAGTCTTCATATTTGCGGTGTAGTTTTTGTTTCATTTTCTAGAAATCAAACAAAAAATTTCAATTTTTTATTAAAGGTCTTAGTTTTTGAACAAGTTCTGGTGTATACTCCACCTCTGGAAAAAATGCGGACAATGTAAATGGCACTTTATCTAACAAAGATTCCAATTTTGTTTTGTTTTTATCCACAATATCTAAAAATTCCTTTACATCTTCCATAGAGGTAATTTTAAAAGTAATACTTCGCTTGTTATTTTGAATGGTTGTTGCATTACTTGCCCCGCCAAGTTGTCTATCTGGAAGATTAGGATTATAGTTTCCAAAGTCTGCATTATTCACTATAAAACGTCCAAACATATTAATGAGTGTTGCAATAATATCAACCAAGGAAATTATTCCAAAGTTTGTGTTTATTTCAGTGGGAGTATCTGTATATATGTTATCAAAGTTCAAAACAATAAAAACTATAAATGCGTTAGCAAGCACTATATTTCTTTCATTTCTTCTATTAGTAAGAACACCGAGCGTCAAGTTCAAAAACATATATATATATGTTGTATACCTAAATGAATCATAATCTCTAATCAAAGTCCGACGAGCATCATTTCCAGTTATTACAAAAGATAAGTAAAAAAAATTTGCACCTCTAACTGTTTGTAGTAAAGTAGCATAATGCCAATACATAAAGTATGTTCCATTTTCATAAATTCTTCTTGGAATTGGGAATATGTACAATCTGAAAAAAGTATCTTCATTTGCATCATAAGGATAATCGTATTGTAAAAGATCACGAAACATATTTCTTCTAGTTCGGCTGTCATTCATATCTAAAATTTCACTGATTCTTTGAATAATACCAGTTCCATCATCCGTTAACTCTTCTCTACAAAGAGGACACTTAACATTAAAAATGAGTTCTCCTCGTTCATTTTCTACAAATAGAGTACGTTCTGTTTTAAGTGTGTTTATCCACCCAACAATACACTCTTTATGAAAATCGTGTGTGCAGTTATTAAATAAGTGTCTGAACATAATTCCATCATCTTGAATATTTATTTCATTTAAACAAAGACTACATTCTTCAAGTGGAGGTTGATTTCCATTCATCATTCCTCCTTTAAAGCATTTCTTACACCTTTTATGTTTCCTAGTCGTAGACTTTTTTCTATGTCTTATTTTTTTACGAGATTTTCTTTTATTTCTTGACTTTCTATTTATTTTCATTATATATATATATAAATAAATTTATAAAATATAAATGAATTTTCTTCCAAGTAAAATTATAACTACAACTGCAAAAAACCCACAAGAAGAAGAAATACCAACTGCTAGGATTATTCCTACTAATTCAAGTTCGTCTGTTTTAGCGAGTAAATTCAACGTTGGTAATAATACGAAATTATATAAAAGACCCAGTCCCCAGAATATACCGAATTCTTTGAATGCAATGCAGTCTATGAAAGAAAATGTAGATAAGTTGTACTTGAGTAAAACACGCCCCGAGTTGATGGAAATATACACAAGATTCATACTGACGAATGATAAATTTCCAGAAGATTTGAAAGATCCAGATAATGATCGGGATATGATGGCAAGATATTTTTATTCAATGTGGAGTAGACCAGATACTAAACCTACACAAATATTCAGTGAATTATTGGGAGGAATCGAGGAAAATCATAGTACTCTATATATGGAATGGTGGAAGAGAAATAATGAGTTGAATTACTATAGCAGCGTTTACAAAGCGCTTACTACTCGTCTTGGTGGAAATGGATTGAAAAAGGTAAAAAAAGTAAAAAATACGAAACGAAAAAAAAGACGGATGAGAAGAACAATAAGAAAAACAAATAAATAAAAAAATTGATTTGAAAAATAAGTAATTTGGAAAATACACACACAATAAAAACAGCAAAATGGTTAAAAACACAAAAGGAGGAAGCGGACATAAAAGTCAAGCGCGTAAATTTGCCACACCCGCTAATACAAAACAAGTTGCAAAAACACGTTTTGCGATAGAAGATGGTGAATTATATGCACAAGTAGTAAAATATCTCGGAAATGGAATGTGTCACGTATTGTGTCACGATGAAAAAACACGTCTTTGTCATATTCGCGGTAAATTTAGAGGTCGTGGAAAACGCGACAACATGATAACCAATGGTAAATGGGTTTTGGTTGGAATCCGAGACTATGAATCGGAAAAAGCAGCGGGAAAATTGGATAATTGTGACTTGTTGGATGTTTATTCAGACCAAGACAAAGAACGATTAAAAGTTCAAGTACAAGGAATAAATTGGCGAGTATTTGTTTCCAATGACCACGCCAACACATTTACCAAGGAAGACGAGTCAATTATATTTTCAGATGAAAAAGAAGATGAATACATAAAGTTAATGGAAATGGATATTAGTGGTAGTAATGCAAAGAAAATAAATATGTTGAATACAGCAACCGATGCAGACGAAGATGAAGTCAATATAGATGATATCTAAAAGTTATTATAAAAATATAAAAATAGTTAGTTATCTATACTACTATTTTTTATTGATTTTTTTATTTTCTAAAAATAAATAGTTACATTGAAAATATAAACTTGTAGATGAAACTGCAAAATTTACAATAGGTAAGTTACTTTTGAATTTATCAATAAATTTATAGAAATATTTTTTATTGAAAAACATTAATAAATTTTAACAATAAAAGTTTTTAAATTATTTAACGTATCAACATTAGATGAAGTAATTCGCCGATTTAGAAATTTAGTTTTATTATAATAGTTCATATGTGCAAGGGTATAAAATTATTCTATACATATATGTATATAATATGACAGATTTTTCATGCAAAACAACCATAGGTTATTTGGATGAAAATTTATTGGGAAGAAATAATGTAAGAAATAAAAAAATAACTTATATACAGAATGACCTTTATATTGGTGCAGTTATAAAAAGTGGTGGTTATTGGGAAGAATGGATGTTTAAGTATATTAAATCAAATTACATAAAAAATACAAATATGATAGATTTAGGTGGTAATATAGGAACAACGACATTATTGATGAGTGAGGTTTTGTCTAATAACTGTAAAATATTTACTTTTGAACCATTATATAGTGATATATTGCTAAAAAATATACTAGATAATAATTTGACTGATAAAGTTGCGTTATATCCATATGGTGTAGGAAATGAAATTAAAACTATAAAAACTAAACCAGTAAATTTATCTAATACTTACAACTATGGTGGTGTACACTTATCATCTATTTTAGAAGATACAGACGATAGTTCAAAAATAAATATTGTTCCACTTGACTATTTTAATTTTGAAAATGTAAGTCTAATAAAAATTGACGTAGAAGGTATGGAGATTCAAGTGTTAGAGGGTTGTTTAAATTTAATAAGAAGATGTAAACCTACAATTATAATTGAAACACACCAGTTAAATACACTAAGAGAAACATATATTTTTAAAGAACTTTTATTGTTAGGGTACGACCTTTATGCTATACCAGAAGGTCACAATGATTTCATTATGAAAATAAAAACGCTACCGCTGGCGAATTTGCCCTTTTTTAACAAACGAGTAATACGACGAATACGATTAATAAGACGAATGCGAGCAATACAACGAATGCGAGCAATAAAACAAATGAGAGAAATACAACGAATGCGAGCAATAAAACAAATGAGAGAAATACAACGAATGCGAGCAATACAACGAATGCAAGAAATACAACAAAATGAAAAACGGCTATTTAAATTAAACTTTTAAATTATTTAACGTATCAACATTAAATAATTCAAACCAGCACCACTTGGTCCAAATTATAATACTAAAATCAGCACCACACGACTTTAATATTTTATTTTGTTTTCTTTTTCGCACCATAGTTTAAAACTCTTTTTCGCAGAATTTTCACATACTTGCACCATTTGAAGTTTACGTTCATCCAGTTTTTTTCCGATTTCTTCATAAATGAAATCATCATCAAAACCAATTGCTTTTGCATCACCCCGAGTATTCCCATAGAATACTTTGTCAATTCTAGCCCAGTAGATAGCCGACAGACACATCGGACACGGTTCGCAACTCGTATATAACGTAGAACCAGATAGGTTAAACGTTTTTAATTTTTTACACGCATCTCTAATCGCAACGATTTCAGCGTGTAATGTTGGGTCATTTTTTAAAGTAACTAGGTTACTTCCTTCACCAATAATAAAATCATTATTATCAGTAATAATGCAGCCAAAAGGCCCACCACCTAGCAAAACATTTTCATTTGCTAGATGACACGCCTTTTTCATAAAAAACTCTTCGTTAGAAGAATTATCATCATTATTAAATAATGACATTATTATATATTATACAATATATAAATATTATGCTGTCTCCTATAGGTTTTTATGTTTTGTGTATAAATACACTTATAAAAAAATATGAGAATATACTAGTCATATATTGCTGTTAGGAGACAAATAATATAACGAATATGTCTTTAAATTATTTACGAGTAATTTTATTATATCAAACAAGATAGTAACAAACCGACTTAAACATAAATGTTTTATAAATATAAGCACTTTATAATAAGGTATTCAGTCGTAGTAAAATAGTATTGTTTTTAATATGAGACGTTTTCAAAAAGAAAATTCTTTTACAAAAATAGAAAAAAAAATAGAAACAAGTAACATAATAGAATTTCCGTCTTTATCTGATGTGATGCCACCATTACAAAATGAAAATAAAGAAAAAAGAAACTATGTGGATATGTTTCTTATAGAAAAAGAGGAAGAAAAAAAAGATGTATATTTGCCGGGTTGGTTACATATCAGTATGGATAAAGACCGAAAAGTAAAAAAAATAATGAATGGAAAGGTTTGGGAACTACCAAGTTATAAAGATGTTCAAGAAGATACAGAGTTTTTAACTAAAACAGAGTATAATAAAAATGCTGTAAAAGTAATATCTGAAATGATACAAAATTGGGAAAACTATAAAACGTGGTATATTCATTTATACGGAGAAGATTGTTATGAAAAAATGTATGAAATGGTTTATAATGATGATGATGTAATTTATGATGAACAACAAGATTATGAAGACGATATTTTAACTCAAGATAACATTTACACAGACGAAGATGATGATGACTACTAATAAGTTTAAAAAATCATATTATATTGAATATATAGTATAATATGAATGACGTATTTTTTGGAGAAGAAAATAATATAAATGATTTTAACTTGGATACTAGTTGGATTCAAGAATTTGAGTCAATTGATTATAACTATAAACAATTTTATAATGAAGTAATTGGTGACATTAAAATATGTAGCATTTATGTTGATAAAAATAATAATATAGAAAACATAAAACAAGAACTGCTAGAATTATCCAAAGAAAATTTAATTACTAAAGAAGAAATTATTAAAATAATAAAACAAAATTCGGTCAGTCAAAAGAAACGTTACACTTTATTATCATTGTTGAAGTATAATATTGATTTAGATGCATCAAATGTAATTCATTACTTGAAGCAACAAAAAAAACAATTAAAATCAGATGCTTATTTATCTTTGGTGAAGAATATTGATAATATACCATTAAATAGTACAATTAATATGATGCAAGATTTGAATACTATTTTTATTCTTTTTTATGAAAAGTATATGTCAAGTAATAATATTACCAAAAAAGTATATATACAAAATCATACTAAAACAAAAAAGAAACAACTTAAAGTTTCATAGTTAAATTAAACTATGTCATTAGATAAAATGACTACAAACGATACTCAAATAAATAAATTTATTAACCCAAATACAAAAAAAAAGACTGGAAAAAATGGACAGAAAGAATATACATGGTCTGAAAATACAAAAGAACGAATTTTGCAGTTTAGTTACCAGTTAACAAGAACTGATGATGAAAAGTTGTTTAGTTTAGAGATTATATTGCATAAAATTTTAGAAAGTTTACAAGACGAACTCTCTGTTGGTGAGATACTAGTGAGTGAATATCTAGAACAAATGTCAATATTATATAAACTAATAGGATACACTAGAGACATTGTAGACGGAAAAGGAGAGTATATGTTGTCATATATGCAAATTATGGTTTGGTATTCACATTTTCCAGAATTAGCCAAGTATGCCTTGAAATGTTTTGTAAATTTGGATGATAAAAACACTCATCCTTACGGGTCGTGGAAGGATATTAAATATTTTTGTAACTATGTAAGAAAAGAAACGAAAAGTAATGAACATCCACTAATAAAATATGCACTTGAAATAATGAATGCACAACTACTGAAAGATGTTAGCGCCAAACACACTTGCGAATTGTCTTTAGTTGCTAAATGGGCGCCTCGTGAAAGCAAAGAAAAGTTTTCTTGGATATTTAATGAGTTGGCGCAAATGTATTTTAAGAACTATTTAAATACGGCAAAAACATCGGAACAGTTAATAAAAGCACGTTTTAAGTGTAAAATGGAATATCGCAAAATAATTTCGTCATTAAATAAACGACTTGACACTGTTCAAATCAAACAATGTGCCAATAACTGGATGGATATAGACCCTTCCAAAATAACATCTATTACATTGCATAAAGAACGTAAAGCGTTGTTAAATATACATTGTTTAGACTCAAGTAAACGTCGTGTTCCAACTATGCAACGTGATTCTTGTGCTCAAAAATTGAAGAGGTATATCCGTAAGTCGTTAGAATACGAAATATTGAAAACAAGAGTAAAAGGTGAAAAAGTATATTTGAGTAACTATGTGGAAACAGCAGTAAAATTAATAAATCACTGGAATCAAGATGAAGTAGATTTATTAAACTGTCAGTGGCTGAATAACTCACTGCAAAATGTAAATATTGGACCAACAATTGCAATGGTAGATATCTCACTGGATGCAAACATATTATCTACTGCGTTAGGACTTGGTATTCGTGTTGCTGAAAAATCTGCATTAGGCAAAAGAATGATGACATTTGGTGAAAAACCCGAATGGTATAACTTGGAGGACTGTCCGTATTTTGTGGATGTGGTAAAGAAAATAGTAGAAACACCATCTTACGCAACACAAAAAACGTATGAAACGTGGAGTATGTTTTCAAATTTTTACAATGCATTTGATATGTTGTTGGAAGTTGTAATTGAAACGAAAATGCCACGAGAACAAGTTGAAGAGATGAGTATTATTATTTTTTCAAATATGCAAGTGAATAATAATAAAAGTAGAGAATTTGCATCTTTATATGAAGCAATAAAGACAAAATATGAAGAAGCGGGAATGAAAGCAATACAACGGCCGTATAAAATGCCACATATAATTTTTTGGAACTTGGAATCAAGCGATGGATTTCCGGCTTTATCTATACATCCCGGCGTTTCTATGGTTTCCGGATGTAATCCCAAGATGTTGAATTTGTTTTGTGACAAGGTGAGTATAAGCAGTCCATGTGGAACTTCTACTCCATACACGAAACTAAAAGAATTATTGAATAGTAAAAGGTATAAATGTATGGAAGAAGAGTTTTTAAAATGTATAAAATTTAACTGAAAGTGTTAAAAATAAAAAGAAGTTTATTTATAAATTTTTTTGCTCTCCCATAAATTTTTATAATGATTAGAGTTTGTGTTATTATACGCATACTTTCTTTCGGTATGGTATGATGGATATATTGTAGAAATGACAAATCTATTTTTATAAACTATATAATTATCGTATTTATAATGATACAAGTCTACATTTAACCCAAGTTTATCTTGCAAATTATTTTTCAAAATTAAATCACCTAACATTACTGGTCCAGTTGGTGACAATGATGTATCACCGTAGTACTTATTTTTAACATTACTTACAATTTGATTTATTCCCATTAATAAAAATGGGTGATTTTTTTTAAAAACCATCAATGCATTATATATAGTAAAGGGTTTCATTAAATTATATGGACAAACCTTATCTTTTACTAAGTGATTAGACTGTTCGGTAAGTTCTATTAACCTAAATCCATTTACACACGAAAATTTAATGTCTAAATAGATACCTCCATTTATATATAAAACACATAATCTCCATAAGTCGGCTTTGTATGCACCGGGTATTAACTTATCGTATGCCTCTAAAACATAGTAATCAAAATTTTCTTCAATAAATTTTCTACAATCATTGTCATCAAATAAAAAATGTTTAAAAATAGGATTTTGTTTTTTTAAAAGTTCTACACATTGTTTCATTCCAAAGGGTAAATTTTTAGTGGACCAAGTTTGATAAATATTCAAAGGTATTTCTGAATTGTAGTAATTTTTCAAATAAACGTAAGGTTGTTTAAATAACTTGAACTGTGTTAAGTCTTCTTTACTTTTTATTTGTATTAAAACATTTTTCATACTTGTTATAATTTCGTTCATATATATAGTGCTAAATTTTTTTAGTATCAAAAAAACGCCCATTTTAAATTATTTAACTTTGAGATTTCATAAATAGCTATTTTTGAACATTTATCAAAAACACTATAACATATTACGAAAGAATTTTCTACTATTTCAAGACCAATACAAAATTCCACTTGTTGATTTTCAAACTTGAATATTTCAGAAACTCTTTTCAAGTTCATATTCAAGTCAAAAACAACAAAAAAATGATAGTAATTATAATTAATAGTGTAGTGAACGATAAAGTATATTTCATTATTATAGTTAACACCACACGTTGACCCTCTTGCATTGAAAAATAGTTTGGGAGTTATTTTTTTTTCCACTAAAACTAACTGGTTTTCAGAATTAATTTCACAAAGGAGTAAAGGATACCATTTATATATGATTCGTAATTTTCCATTTTGAATATAATATGACCAATTTTTTTCAACTGTTTGATGATTAAAATTAACTTTAACTGGTCTAATATTAATAATTAAATTTAAATTTGGTTGATACTCGCCGTTAACAACTACAATTTTTTTATTTTCCAGTTGCATTGAACCTAAAATAACAATTTTACCGTTGTAGTTAAAAAGACGAATGTCTTCAATACCGAAATAAGATTTATTTGATATAACTCTCCGACTTTTCAATAACACTTGTTTTATCAACTTTGGTATAAAAATTTTTTTTTTTTCAATAACTTCAAAGTTACTATCATCTATTGTTGTAAAACGATGTAAGCTAACATTCTTAATATTTTTATAGTTAATATTTTGTGTAATTAACCTAGATACTAGTAAATACTTTTTTTCATCTGGTAATTTCACTATTGAAAAATTACCAGAATGAAAATCACGACCTATGATATTTACATTTTCAGAAAAATCAATTAGCTTATCATAAGTGTTTAGTATATAAACCATTATAATAAATATCAACAATATAATATATTTTAACAAACAAATTTATTATATTGGTTCTTCATATTATCAAAATACAGTATTGTCTAATGACAATGTAAAAAGTATTATAGTTGGTCTAAAGTAAAAATTTTTTCATGTAAATATTTTAAAGTTTATCTAGTGTAACAAATATTTTTGTATGTTGAATTGGATGAAATAAAGCACCCCAACTCCTTTCCATATAATGAACAACTTCGGGACTGGAAGATAGAGATAGTTCATTCAAAAATTTTTCATATCTAAATTTTCTGTGTTGCAAAATGTCTCTTTTATCTATAGAAATAACTGAATTATAATTATAGTGTTGGACACCTATATTACCAAAATTATGTAAAAACCATTTTCTGAATGGTCTCAATTTTGACAGTGTTAGTTTTGATTCGTTGTTTTTTGCTGCGTTTGCTGAATCCGTAGAACACCAATTACTTATTTTAAATTCTGAAAATAAATCTAGAACACCAGATTTTTCGTAATGACAAAGAAAAAAAGCTTTTTCACAGTGATTATTTTTTATTCCATTTAATGTCATAATTCCTTTCCATTTTTTATAATCGATATCAATAGAACCTGGTAAAAAAACTAATACATTACTCAATCTGTCATAGTTATCTACTATGTGTTTTATGTAAGTGTGGCACTCTCTTCCAACATTTTTTAGATTAATAATTTGTTTAACGTTTTTTTTTTCAAAATCTTCGTTATCGCCTTTGTTATATACAATATATTTGAATTCATTAAAAGGTGTTTCTAAAGTCCAACTTAAATTTTCATTGTATCTTGCAATAACTATCTCGACGTTGTCATAATTCATTATTTTATATATGTTATAAAATAGTTTTTAAAATATAAACACATAAGGCATTCTTATTTTCGTTACAGTCAGATAAAAATCACTTCTGGTGATATTCTAATTCTAGCGTTATTTCTATTAATACCTTGTAAATGGAATGCCCTATGTTCACAGTCTTCATAGTAACCATTTACATTTCCATAGTCTTTGAAAATAATAGGTGAGTTTGTTACCTTCATATGTTTTAATAAATAATGTTTCGGAACAAGATCTAGTCTAATTCGTCCATCATACAAACAGTTTTCAAATTTTTTAGTTCTATATATAGCGAATCCATTAAATGCTGAAATACAAGGTAATAATTCTCCATTTTTCAAATTATTAAGTAACTTAGTAACATAATTTTGTATTTTGTCATAGTACGCATAGTTATTCAAAAAATGATTATAACTGAATGTAAATGGCTTTATAGACAATGCCCAAATATCATAGTAACTTGGAGATGTTTGAAAAGATAACGCGTCCCAGTCATCTCTGTCTAGATAGTTTTTCAAAACATTTGGATATACATTTTTACAATTTACTTCGTCACAATCCATCATAATAAAAAATGGATATTCTGAGTAAGACTGTCGTATTTTTTCAATACAAAAGTTACGAGCATTTGCGATACGATGAGTTCTATATGGAGAAACATTTCGTTTATTTATATAAAACTTTAACCTTGAATTTTTTTTTTGGTAGTCCTTTAATTTTTGCAATGTGTTATCGTTTGAATGGTCATAGTACATTATAATTACATACTCTTCAAATAAAGCACCAATTTTTTCAATGTTTTCAAATATTTTATCAAGGTACGGACCACAGTTTTTAACTGGACCACATATACAACACTTGTACTGGGTCGTCATTTTATATAATAAACTTATTAAAAAAATTGATAATTTACCAATAATATTCTACTTATTAATAAAACAAAATGATTCCAATTGCTACAAGTAGATTTAATGATGAAACTTGGGAACAAAATTGTGTCTATCGTGAAAAGTCCCAACATAAAGGTTGTGTGTATGGCGCTCCTCTACAACTTTCGTCTAAAGTTCCGTCCCAACAACTAGTATTTGTTGTTGAAATGAACAACAGCACCAATAAAATTGAAGGAATCGGACTAATTAGAAATATATACCAAACTGACAAGTATTATAAAGTTTATCCAAACGGTAACTATAACAGATACGTTTATAAAAGTGATTATAGGTTAGACCGCGACATTTTGGAACGATATAATCCAGCACTTGTTCAAATTGTAGAATATATTTTATTTAAAGAAAAGACTCATATGAAAAGAGGGAGCGGATTAACTCTAGTTCCAGAAAAGTTATTAAAACATAAAATATGTGAAAACAAAAATTTAAGTCAAGAAATTAAGGTGATATTTCAGAAACATTATGGAAAAGATTCAACAACTGAAAATGAGGAACTGAAAATAGAGAACTGAAAAAAAAGCACCATTTACAAAATTTAATTATTTGAAAAATAAAAAATATATAAATGTATTCTATATATCAGTATAGTCAATGAGTCAGACGACAAAAATAGATACCAATATAGACAATTATACATTGCCAGAACTATTGACTATTTTAGAGTTAGACACGCCAACTGAAGAAAACGTACTAAAATCTACGAATTATTATATAAAAAAATTTAAAAAAGAAGGAAATGAAACAATGTCAAATTTTTTTCAAGACGTCCAAGATACACTGTTAATTTATGCTGAAGAACTTGAGACCCCATCAGATGCAGAGTATGCCCCAACAAAAAAACAATCTGAATTGTGGTGGGAAAACCAACAAGTATTGCCTCAAACAGACCAAGTTCAAAAGGATAAAATCACTGACCGAACTGACAATACCGATACATTTAACAACAACCACCTTCCAATGAGTCAAAAACAACTAGGAGTCACTAACATAAAAAATGTAGAAGTTGCGCAAGACAAATTAAATCCTACTTTGGCGAATACAACAACTCGTATTATCAGTTTAGATAGTCAGTATAGACAAGTAACTGGTGTAAATGATATATCTACAGACTATACTCTTGATTTATCCGAACCTCTTATAAATGTTCTTTCTTTGCGTCCTTATTCTTTCCAAGTTCCCTATACTTGGTACACAATTGACGCTCAAAATAGTTGTTTTTTTATTACTTTTGCTGATAGTGACGTATCAGTTATAGTAAGTTTAGATGCTGGAAATTATTCTGCAACCACTTTTGTAACTGCGTTGACAACAAGTTTTACAAATGCGGGTTTTACTTTTTCAACCACCCCAGTATCATTTAGTTCAACAAATGGTAAAATTACTTTGAAATTGTATGGCGGTACATATACCGATAGTTCTACAAGTACCTCCTATACTATTAACGAAACAACAACAGTTACCTTTTTTGACCCCACGAATGAATTATCATGTTCCACTGGTGCTTGTGTTCCTACAAGTATAATAAGTAACACCTTAGGATGGTTAATGGGTTATCGTTTGCCTTATATCAATGTTAGTTCTACTGGAAATGTAGCGCCCGCCGTTATTAACTTAGTTGGTCCTAAGTATTTGATTGTGGTGTTGGATGACTTGAACCAAAATCATATTAATAGTGGTTTAATTGGAATCACTGAATTATCTAAAACGTTAAAGTTGCCTACTTATTACAGTCGTGATTTACCATATGTATGTACACCAGCAAATCCTTCTGGAACAAATTTACAAAGTAATACAGAGTCACTGAGTGGAGACATAAATGCCGGAACATTAGTAATGGACAAATGGAATGCAAGTTATGTTCCAAATGTAACAGTATTACCGAGTGCTCCAAGAATATTAACTCAGTCACAAATATATTCTATAAATGAAATTATGAAGAACAATGAGAGATACAGTAACTACAATAAATCATCATCTCCGACTTGTACAGATACATTTGCAATAATACCATTGGATAAAAAGAATATGGCAACTGGTGAGTTGTATGTTGAAGATTCAAGTACGTTACAGTTGAATAAAAGAATTTACTTTGGACCCGTAAATATTGAACGTATGCGTTTGAAGTTATTAGATGATAAGGGAAATGTATTGAATTTAAACGGAGCTGACTGGTGTATAACAATTATTGCTGAAATATTATACCAATACTAAAAATCATTTTTTATAGTTCTATTATATATGAAACGTTTTTATATAATAGACTTTCTTGGATACTTTGGGCCGCAGTTACTATTCTTTTTGACATTATATTTATTATACTCAACAAAAACATATTTAATTGTTTATATTATAGCTATTATTTTCAATAGTTTATTAAATTTTATCATAAAAGGTATTATAAAACAGCCTAGACCAAAGGAAGATTTAGATGTATTCAACCCAGAAAAAAAACATAGTCCACGTATAGCATCGGATATTTATGGAATGCCTTCTGGACATTCACAACACGTATTTTTATCAACTACATATATTTACTTAGTTCTTAGAAATATAAACTTGACATTGTTTTACTTTCTATTTTCATTATTAACACTTGTCCAAAGAGTCAGATATAGAAATCATACTATTAAACAAGTAATCGTTGGAGGTTCTATTGGTGCATTTATAGCTTATATTGCATATACATATGCAACAAATAGTTTAGTTGGTAAGTTAGCTACAAAACTAGATGATAATGCAAGAGAAATTACAGATGGTTTTTTTGGTTAAACTCTATAATAAATCAACATTTGATATCCGTGTAAAAATGACCATTTCAAAGAAGACCAGTCAGTGTCATACGAACCGTCAAATTTCCAAGTAAAATCGGTATTTATATACTTTTTCCACTCCATTGGAACAATACGGTTATAACTCATTCCATCATACGCCATTTCTCTTCCTTCACAAGTAAGAGTTGCGCAGAAGTGTTGCTGTGTCATATCACGTATGACACAACTATCCAACACGTAGTTTGCTCCGTGAATAGTAAATTCAGTCAGTTTGTTTTTAACTATTCCAGAATATCCGGCTTCTTTGTTTGCGGCATCAAAAATTTCTAAAATAATAACATGTGGTTTGTGATTTAAATTACGCATTTCCATATCAATACGACTCATCCAGTTATCTTGTACATTCATTAAAAACATTAACTCTATAGATGTGTTGTGTAAATAATGAACAATACTTCCATAGTAACGAATTGGATTACCGGCCTTATCAACACCCACTAAATATGGATACTTTTTCTTGTATTTTGTAGGAATGCCTTTATAAACCTCTTGAATAATGCTATTCGTGTCCAGTTGGTATGCATAATTAGAACCAGTTAAACAAGAATCTATACTGAAATTCAAAAGGGCGAACGCATTAGCAAGTTTAGTAGGAATTTTAGTTCCGTCTGACTGTTTTCCTTCTATCATTAACTGTCTAAAGTAGTGAAAAAATTTTCTTCCTTTATCACTAATAAAAAGTGTGGCAAACATTACGTTGAACCAACAGTTAGATTTTACTTGCATAGGTGGAACGATTTTAGAAGGTTCTACGTGTTTATTTGCCGAAAGATTGTGCAATAGTATTTTTTTGGCTTGTTTTGAAGAATATGGAAGACATTTTTTTCCAAAAAAATTACCGTCTTGTACAGCAACTTTAAGAGGTTCCTTTAATTTGAATGCTTTAGTATTATTACAATCTCTAAGTTTCTCTCTGGGTATAGACTTTAAAGTGACTAATTCTTCATTCACTGTAGGAGTGTAAGAAGGCAGTCTTCTTTTTATTTTGAACTGTTTTTGTTGATTATTTATTTTTGGTTTTGAAAAATTTAAAAAGTCAAATATTCCACGAGCATTTCCAGTAGTTTTAATTTCATCGTATATTTGATTACTTAATGCTTGTATATCTTTTGGAGTTCTATTTTTTATTGTTTTTACCTTATTTGTTTTACGATTACTTTTAGTTTTCATATATTTAATGAATATTAAATTTATATAAATTTAATATTATGTTATTTGAAAAAATATTGTATTAATTTATGGGAGCGGGAATATTACCAACTGCAATACATAATAATAAACTGTACTTTTTATTTGGAAAAGAAAATAAATATGCTGACACTCCGGGTTGGTGTGACTTTGGTGGCGGAACTGAAAAAGGCGAGTCTTTTATGAAAACTACACTTAGAGAAGGTACCGAAGAAACCACTGGTTTTTTAGGTTCGGAACAAGACTTGGGTAAAATGCTTAAAAAACACGGAACATACAACATTGAATTTAGTGATGGAAAGTATAGAATGCACATTTTTCCATATGAATATGATGAAAAATTGCCTTTTTATTACAATAACAACCAACGATTTTTACAAAAAAGACTTGAACCAGAGTTAGTTAAAAAATCAAAAATATTTGAAAAAGCAGAAATAAAATGGGTATGTGTTGATGACTTACCTAAAATGCGAAAAGACTTTAGGTTTTACTTTAAAGTTGTAGTAGATGATATTCTTAAACAAAAAAACGACATTTTTAACTTTATAAAAAAGGCAATGAGAGAAAAAACTCCAAAAAATGTAACCCGAAAAAATAGACATTAACGTAAAATATAATTATAGTTAATAAAATGTTATAATTATATGAATATAATGTAGTTGTTATACTAATTAAATAAAATGATGAAAGAGGATGACTTTTCAACGGAAAATATTATTTTTGATTGGAAATTCTATTTAGTAAATTCAAGCGAATTAAATGATAAAAAGATAAATAAAAAAGATGCAGTAATTGAGTATTTCAAAAAAAACGACGAAAATGTATATGATATAATAACAAATAGAGAGAAAAACAAGTGGGACTTAGGTGTCAAAGAAACAAATCATATGCTATTTCGTTATATATGTTGCAACTACTTGTCTCTGATACGTATATTAAATTTACCAGATATACCAAAAGAGTCTATATACGAAGCAGTTTTTATAGAGTATCGTTGTTTTCCTCACATTGAATTTTTAATTCGTAACTCTATTTATAGGTTAGGTAAAGAGTGGAGTCATACCATTATTTGTGGCAAAAAAAATTATCACTACATTTTCAAGTTGGTAAATAAAATATCGCCAAATATAAGAATAGTTAAAACAAATAATGAAAATTTGACAGTAACAGAGTACAATAAACTACTTACAAGTATAAAGTTCTGGGAAAAATTAAAAGGAGAGAAAATATTAATATACCAAGAAGATTCTTTTATATTCAAAAACAACATAAAGGACTTTATGAAATGGGACTATATTGGTGCACCACTACCACTTGGTACAAATGACACTCCAAATTGCGTTGGCAATGGAGGTCTAAGTTTAAGAACACGCTCCATAATGATAGAAATTTTAAAACAAGTCTCTCCGATAAAAACAAATTATAACAGTTCAACAATTCAATATATGAAAGACAACAATTTAAAGTACCCTCCGGAAGACGTGTTCTTTTCAAAAAATATGCAAGAACTGAATATTGGACAAGTTGCGGACTGGAATTCAGCGTCAGAATTTTCATCAGAGTCGTATTACAATAAAAATAGTTTTGGTGGTCACAAGTTTTGGATTTCTAATGAAAACTGGATTCAACATGTAAATGAATGTATTTCTTTTAAAAAATATGAAAGCAATAGTGATGTTGAAAAATATATTATTTATAAAAAAAGAATATTACCTAGTCAGTTAAGTATTAATTTAAATGTCATGTATGGTCGTCATAATCATTTTGATATTGATTTTTTATTTTATAAAACAGTAAATAAAATAAATATTGCATCAAGTTCAGTAACTGAGTTATGTTATCATTTCAATAACTTTGGAATTTATGGTATGATATATCATCCTAAGCAGTTATTGAATATTTATCCCAACATTAAAATATATAATTTTTATGACAAAGTAGTTGTAAAAAATGAGGAAAAATTTTATGAAAGCAATGTTTTTGTTAATAAAAAAGTGTATAACAAGTCATTTGATGAGTTTAAAGAAATGACTTTGTTTAAAATTGATAGTTTGAATTTTACGAATGAAATAGCATCACCATTGTTGTTACTTGTTTTTATGGGCAATATTCAAATTGGAAAAGAACTGGTGACGAAAATAATACATTATAGTAAAACACAAGAGTTCAGTATTGCGTTTTGTTTTAATTCTTTTGAGGTTATGGAACACTTCAAAGAAACAATTGAGAAAAACTTCAACCACTACATCATTTATAAAAGCAACGAATATGGAACAGACATTACATCGTCTCTCTTGATGTACTATGATATATCATTAAAATACAAGTTTAAATATGTAATGAAACTACACACCAAAACAATTAGGCCACAGTTTGACGAACTAGTTAATTTTTTGTTGTTGCAGCCCTTAGAAAATGTATTAAAGTTGAAAACTCCATACTGTAACTGTATTGGTAATCAAAAACATTATATGAGTATTGTATTTCAAAAAAATCTTCGTTATGATAAACACAATAAAGTATTGTTGGAAAAATACAAGTACGAGTTTGATAGTTTTAAACGAATATTTGTTGCTGGTACAATATTCTTATCCGAATCAATTGTCTTTGATAGTGTTGTCAAGTTTATGAAAAGAAACAACTACCATTCTTTTTTATTGAATAATTTGTATGAAAATAATTCAGTGAATATGGACAACTCGCCTATTCATTTTTTAGAGAGACTGTTTGGGGTAATTCAACTAGACTATTCATCTGTGCCTCCTCCAACGTCCATAATAGTTTGAATATCTTTACAAATAAAGAATTCCAAATCTATACGTTTGATAAGAGAGACCTTTTTTTCTTCTTCAATAGGTATATCATCTAAAGTATTATACAGTAGTTGATGTATATTTTTGTTATTTATCTCAAGTGTTGTTTTATTTCTCTCGCAATGGTCAGCTAGTTTTTGAATGATGGACAAGTACAAGAAACAATATTCTTTGAACTTAAAGTCAATAAAGCAGTTTGAATAGAAATAATCTTCGTTGAGAGAATAAAAATGATAGTTATGGTTTATATTAGATGTGCTTAACTCAGTAACAAATAAATTCGGATAGGTAATAAATGCAGTGCGGTTGAAATGTTTAAAAATATTGGAAAAGTTGTTGTCAAAAAAAGAAAAAAAGAGAGACTTTAGTTTGAAAATATACTTTGCTCCATTGAGAGAATAATAGTTGGCGTGTGCACCATAACATCTTTTGCTATTATTCAAACAAGGTTGATATAAACCATTTGTTACATTTTTGTAATTTATATCAAAAAAATCAAAATCACAAGCACCCATTGAGAGAAAGTCAAACTGTTTTTCCTTGAATAACTGTTGAAACATACTTTCAAAGTTTTTATGAACCACTATATCGTCTTCAAAAATAATTGCGCCACCTTTATACTTGTTTTTTATAATATGTTTTAAACACCACAAGTGACTTAAAGAACACCCAACTTCAGATTTAGATAATTGTTTTTCGTTTCCGTGTAAGAGAGAAAATAGTTCATCAGAAATAGGTTCAACAACAACTAATGTATATTCAATATTTAGTTTTTTAAATAGCACATTTATGTAGTTTCGGCGAATAATATCCTTCTTTAAGTTGATTACGTATATATTTTCAGAATACTCATTTAAAATACTTTTTCTCTCTTCACTTCTTTTATAAAAAGTCAAATGGACCTTATAATTATCTAAAATTTTATAAATGTGTTGTATTTTTCTGGTTTGATTTCTTTTAATAGTTTCAATAAATTTTGTATTCATAGTCACTTCTCTCTTTAACTAATACTATATTTATTAGTAAGAAAAATACGTATTTTATCAAACGTTATATCTGAACTGGTTAATAAGTGTTGTATTTCATCAATAATGTATTGTTTGTACTCTTCATTTTTACTTCTAAGGGGTCTTCCAAAAATAATGTCATAAATCTCATACTCTGGCTTCAACTTTACAAGAGCAGTTTTATAAATCATTGTTGATAAATCCTTACTTGATCCGTATACTGATTTTTCCAACTCTTCCAACTGCATATGTTCCGATAAAATTACCTCAAGTGCGTTAATTATCTCTCTATAAATAAATAAATCGTCGTTTTTATAGTAGTGATAAAATGTATCTATTTTTTTCTTGATGTTGTCCAAACAGTATAAATTTTCTTGTAATTTTTTCCATTGCCTAGATACAAGAGGAAATATAATATGATTCATAATATATATTTTACTTTTATTTACTTCATAAGGAAGTTCTTTCTGAGAGAAACTCCTTCCAGACAAATTATTTAACATATACTGAGTTTTTCCAGAAAGAGAAACCGTAGTTACTTTATTGTTCATTATTATATTCGTATATAGTATTCGTATATAATAATTATGACCAGATGTAACATTTTTTACATTTTGACTTACATCCACAACTACAACTACTTTTTTCTTTAAAAAAGAGCGGCTTTCCTTTTTTAAAATCAAAAGCAGTATTGTCTCTACAAACACATTTTGAACATCCTCCATTATATTTGCACTTATTTTGTTTTGGTTCTCCTTTACATCCACACCCACATCCATCGTAGTTGTATTCTTTACAAGTATTACCGGCACAACTATTGACTCCACAATAAGAACCGCAATTTTGAGGATGAGGAGGACAATAAGGGGTCGTTATAGGAAAGGTTGTTCCTTTCATAGTGGGACATGTTGAGTTGCAGCCCGAGTTACACCCAGAACCACAACAAGAACCTCCACCACAACTATATTGGTTATAACTACCCATACTATAAATGTTGGTTTTTGCAAAAGGATTACCGCAACTTTGTTCTGGTTTTTCACACTCTTTACAACAAGATTTTTTTTTCTCACACTTATTGCAACAGTATTTATTTAGCTTTAACTTACGTGGGTAATACATACCTTCCAAGTCATCTCGTTTCACTACAGACTCTCCGTAAGGGTAAAGTATATTTTGAATTTCCTTACAATAAAATACGTGAGATATATTTTTACAACTACAACAATAGCTACAGTCTTTTACATGAGACTTGAAAATTTTATAAGATTTATAACTAGTATCTGCATCTGAAATAGAACGTGGAGGAGAGATGTCATACTTGTTATTTATTTGTTTGTAAAATGCTTTACTCAAGGTTAAAAATGTGTCATAGTCTATAAAAGAATTGACATAGTATTTTTTATCAGATATTAGTTTTTTAATACCCTCTTTTCCTTTTTTATACTTTAAATAATCATTATAGTTGATGTCATAATTATTTGAAAAAAATTGTTTAGTCATATATATTCATAATATTATAATTTATTCAAAAAATTAATCGTCTTTATCAGTATCTGAATTATTGTGTTTGTATTCGTTGTCACTGAATTCAAACTCCTCATCATTTGTGTCTAAAATTAACTCTTCTATGTCCTTTAGTTTATTTGCTAAACTTTGAATATTATACTTTGGTTTTTTAGATGATTTTGGACTACCAACTTCTTTATCGCGACTAGTAGTAGGAAAAACTTCTTGTGCGTTACTATATGGAGGAGCAACATTCTTTAAAATGTATCCAAAAATGGGAACTTTGTACTGAAAAGTAATTGTTAAATCAACATTTAACGCGCAAGAGTGATAATTCAAATTCACTTGGAAAATGATAATCGCAACTGAATTTTCACAACCGTGTTCAATATAACCACCCAAAATTAAGTTAGCTATTACTTGGTCCCAGCTTAACCCTAACTGAGTACCACAAATAGACGCTAAAGATTGAGTATTGTATACTTCTCTTTGGAGAGAAATTAAAGCGGCCGGGTTAATATTGTTTGCACTTACATTACAATTTTGTTCAAATGACTTTATTACTTCGTTATATAATGACAACTTATGAACCCGTGAATCATTTGAAACATATGTCTGACATCCTAATACAATACTTCTATTACTAGTATTTGCTTTATTTACACAAAAGTACTTGGCACTAGTATAGTAAAACATGTTGAAAAATTCATCTTCCGCTAAATCTATTACGTTCAAAATAATTTTATTCCCTTTGTTGATGACACTATTCGTGTTACATTCATTTTCACCACAACCTTGGTAGTAGTTGTACAAGGTTGCGATTGATATGATTGGATACAAGTTTAAACAATGACTATTTGTAGGTTCGTATATTTTGCTGTTACTGTATATATTTGATGAACATTCATTACTGTTACAACTCATACTATTATTATATTATGATAATATAATAATCTCATTTTTATAAACTATTTATTAACCAGTAACATTTTTGAAATTAAAACTTTCATACAGTACTTCCAATTCTAGTGTAAAACTATAGTCCATATTGTTAAAGTCAATTACTTTTCCAAATTTGTCAAGTATTTTAATATGCAGTCTAGATAAATTCACTGGACCATTGTATTTACGACTTTTGGCCAAAGGGTTATTATTTTCGTCAATAAGGAGAGATAACTTACCATTTACAATTGGAATTTTGGCAATAATGTCTTCGTTCAACATACTTTTGTCAAACCCTACAATATTTGATATGTTGTTGTTGTATTGGTAGTCTGTTATAGCCATGTAAATGTATCGGTCTCCACCAGCATCAAAGAGTCCTTCGGATGTAATCGTTCCAGTTATGTCAAGATAACTTCCTAAACGGAAACCGAGTGTCCACCCCATCGTATTCATAATATTTTGGTTAATGTCATCCACAAACTGTAAAGAATAACTAAAATTTGCTGGATGGTTTATTGTTAACTCAAACGTGGTTTTGAAACTATGTGGATTGATAGAAAATTTAATGTATTTTAAAAGGTTGTCTTTCTCCGCTTCATAAAAATAATTAGTATTTAGATAGTTTTGTAAACTATCACAGTCATAATTTCCATCGGGGATAACAATTGTAAATACTTTTGTTTCACAGTGTTCAATTACAATATTGAATGTATTGTTTTTTTTCAAGTGTGAAAAAAGATACCAAGCATTCGGAATTTCAATAGATGCGAGTCTCATTGAAAGGACATTTTTAATTTCGGTTGGTATAAAATACTGAAAATCACAAGGATTACTTGCATAATAGTTATTACGAAAACAACTATTCAAATTCAAGTTGGTAAGTTGGGTAATACGTTTGATTGAGTTCAAATCTCCGGGCGCAACACTATTTGGAAATGAACTATATACAACATTGGTTTTATTATGGACAAGAGAGTCTAATGTGTTCAAACGAGAGGTTGTATTTAAAATTGAATTTACATCAGTATCAAATATGGATTGTTGAGAACGTTCTTGTTTGATTTTGTTTTCAACAATAATATTGATTATTTCGTTTGGTTTATATTTTTCATATTCGTTTATTTTTTTTATTTTTTCCATATAATTTTGAATGCTTTTTGTATCGGTCATACTTAAAATGTAGTTTTGTTCAAATAGAGCATAAATATATATGATTAGTCTGGCGGCTTTTAAATAGAATGAATAAATGTCACTAGAAAATTTACTTTTGATTAGTTTTAATTTGTCTTCAATTTTGTTCAGATTTTCATAGTTATTGTCATTTGATAAATGATAAATATTTAATAGTTCAAAAAAATCGTAACTATTAATATCTAAATCAATATTATTGTTGTTGGACATATGTACTTACTTTAATATAAGTATATTTTTTAACTTGTAATTTTGTTCATTTTATTTTTATACACATTTGGAAATTAAAAAACGTCTATTTATGTATGTTAAGTTAGTAAAATTAATTTATCATTATACTATATTTATATTATAAAGTGAATGAACTTTATAATAATCGCTGCCATCGGAAGAAGTGGTTCAACCACTTTACAAAGAATTATTAACTCAATACCAGACTCTAACATTACTGGCGAAAAATGGGGCGCAATTGAAGATTTACTAAACTGTTACAAAAATATAAAGGGAACAATTAGTTGTACTCCAAAAAATAATGATGAACTACTAACAATGGATGAAATGGTAAAAGCAAATATAAAACCAGCGTGGTATAACTGTTTTTGTTTGGAAGAAGTAAAAAATAATATTAAAAATACAATTATCAGTATTTTAGTAACAAGTGAATCTATAAGTAAGTACAGAATTATAGGATATAAAGAAATAAGATTTTTTAACAAGTTACATTTGTTAGATGAATTTGTAGAGTTATTTCCAAATACAAAAATAATTTGCCATTTAAGCGATAACCTTGAAAGACAGTGTAAAAGTGATTGGTGGAAATTGGATGAAAATTCAAAACAACATTTATTAGATTATAATAACCAGTTAATAAATTATGCTTCAAATAAAGATAACTGTTACTTAAGTTATATGAAAAATTTATTTGATATTAATGAGATAGAAAAAATGTTTTTATTTTTAGGTGAAAAATTAAATAAAGAAGAATATGACTTAATCATAAGTAATAGTTTAGAGTAATTTTTATACACAAGAAATATGAGAAATACGATAGTTGAATTTAATAGTCGTAGGTTTTACGTTTGGATTAGGTGTTTTAAAAACAATATTGACCACAAAAAGTGGCCTAACGTAAGTAACTGTATTATCTGCTAAATGATAGTCTTTCAGTATACTCATAATATTAGACCAAGTGAGAGAACATAACAAACTACAACAGTTAATATCGCATAATGTTTTAATTCTAGATAAATCGTTACTTAATTCAATTAGAGAACAACTAGTAAAACAGTTTCTAGAAACATTTAAATCTTCCTCAATGTTTTTAATAATTTGCTCAAGGAGAGAGAATGGTTCGCCATTTACTTTTCGGTAAGGTGCCAAAAATGTAATGTAAAAGAAATCGTTGACCGTGTTACACTTATTACAGTCAATTCCAAAATTTTCTCCGTAGGGATAAAAAATATGTTTGAATTTTTCTGCACTTATTTCAATTTCATCTAAATTGATAACGTGATTGTTGTTACAAGTTACGTCAACATTGGAATATTCTTGACATAAAACAGCAACATCCATTACAATATTTGAACTTTTACAGTCGTGATGAAGCATACTATAATTATTCATAATATTACTTTTTATGAATAATTGTACAAAATGGAGTTTTCTAAATATTCGTGTTAGTAAAACTTTTCAAATTTAATCTGTACTGGTTCCTCATTGGGAGTTTCTTCTTGAAATCTTACTTTTAGTATAGGTTTTAATTTTTTTGATTCAGATTTTTTTGATTCTTCCTTTTCTGGTTTCGGTCTAATAAAAGGAGAGTCATACCATTCTTCGGTTGGTGACGGCGACTGGCTTTTTCTAGTAGATGGGAGTAACTTTGGCTGAATATTTATTTTTGCAACATCAATTCCTTTCCAATGAAAAGACTCAAATATTTCATTGTATTTTGAGTTAGCTATAATAGGGTAAAAAATATGTTTTGAAAAAAAGTTGAATAGTCCAATTAGTAAAGAAGTAATGTCACTAGATAAAATTAAGTACTTACAAGTGTTAGCAAACATTATTTGTTCACATATTTCTTTGTCATCAACAGTCATACTGTACTTACTAATTAAATTTTGACATATTTTGTGTTTGATATCATTGCTTGAAATATATATTTTATCATATCCAACTTTTTTAATGCTTTCAATATAATATTCGGTTATGTGTTTTGAATATTTTTCATCAAAAGAATTTGTAGAAACATAAATATACAAGTCGTTATTAGATACATATCTTTCTTTGAACAAGTTACTATTAATGATTTTATTTTTATTATCGTTGTTGTTATAATATAAATTTTTTACAAATAGACAAAAGTCTTTTGTCACACAGTGCAAGTCATCTGATAAAGTAATATTTTCTTTTTTTATGTCAATACCGTTATTCGCTTCATTAATTAAAGTGAAAAAGTTGTCATTTGTTAGCATAAAATTATTTTTATATGTATTTTTACCCATAAATAATTCAATTCCAAATTTTTTAAACAAATCGTAATATTTATAATCAAATGCGGTTGAGTATTTCAAAGATAAATAATGACAAGCCAAGTTTATAAAAAATAAATTTTCAAAATTATATATTTTTGTTTTTGTTGTATTTTTGTGTGAAAAAGTTCTATTTTCTTTCATTCCAGAATTTAACCAATGGTCTAAAGCAGTTTCTTTTGTCGTTATGTATTTTAAGTCGTTGTAGTTATTTATATAAGTTTCCCAGTCAAACTCTTTATAAGAAGATGACTCTTTTAAATCAAAGTATATTCTTTTTTCTTTTTTACCATACTTGTACCAATGCTCCCAAGCTTTTTCTTTTTTTTTTATATTGTCATCGTGTAAGTCATCATAAAATATAATATATGTTTCCCAGTCAAAATTTTTGTATTCAGTGTAGTCAAAATATACCCTTCCTTCTTTTTCACCATACTTTATCCAGTGATTCCACGCTTTTTCTTTTGTGTCTATGTTATCATTTTTCAAGTCTTTATAGTAAGCAATATATTTTTTCCAGTTAAAATTATCGTCAACTGGTGTAATGGGGTTGATAGTTGATTTTTCTAACTCTTTAATCTCGTTACTGACTATTTTTTTCATTTCATTTAAATCAAAATATTGCCTTCCTTCTTTTTTTCCGTAATTTATCCAGTGTTTCCATGCTTTTTCTTTGGTATCAATGTTGTCATTTTTTAAGTCTTCGTAATGAGAAACATAGTTACTCCAATCAAAGTTGTTGTATTCTAAATCTAAGTCTGGCATAACTAATATAGGTTCATATTTAAAGATATACAATATTACAAAAAACAATTGTAATATTATATTTTACTTAAAAACAAAAATTTTAATACTTTTCAGAGTTCCATTCTGGCCATATTTCATCCATATCTTTTTGTTCAATAAGTCTGTACGGTCTTATTTTATACAATTTTTCCATTCTTTCATCTTCTGGGTCTTGGGGTCGTTTTATAAAAGCGGCTTTTGTTCTATATCCGGTTTCGTTGCTACCATATTTTTTAGTATCTGGTTCATTTTCAATTGATGAAACATAATAGTATGCAATAGATTTACGCATAACCCCCTTTGGACAAGTTATTTTTTCTGGTAATCCGTGCCAAGATATATTATTCGTTTTGAATATAAACGCAGTATTAAATCTAACGGGTGACTTTACTTTACATTCATTCATACCTTTATCCCATAACTCAGTATGACCATTCCATTCTTCATTCCAATCCTTGCTCAAGTATAGTATAACATTAAGCCTTCGTTGTTTGTTTGTATGTGGGTGTTTTTCATAGTCTAAATGCATATTTAAACGACCATTTTTAGGATGCGCGTGCAATCCGGCACCGTTTAGGTATGGGTCATATTCTATATTATTGATGCCAGATAGTTTTGCAAAACAGTCAGTAATTTCACCAGTTGAAAGCAAATAAAACAACTTTTTAATATCAATTGGTAAGTTAATAATGTCATCGTATGCATACTTTACTTCAATTGGGTTGTTGTACTTGTGCCAGTCTGTAAAGTTATGAGGGAACTGTTCGTGTAATAAATTAGCGTACTCTTCATTTAAAAAGTTCGGAATAATAATATTTTCAAATGGTTCAGCATTTTCAAATTGTGTTCTAAGAGCATCTACATTATGAATCCAGTCTCCAAAAAAACTTTTTTTATCCGTTGTTTTTTCAACAAGTGACAAATTAATTAAATCTATTTTATATTTTTCATCACAAGTTAAATCGGTCAGTCCAGTCATTAGGTCAATGTCAATTGACCATCCAAGGTCACGAACTTTTTGATTACTAATATAGTATCTTTGGTCATTATATGGTCTATCTTCAATATACTCAATCCATTCTTCATAGTTTTCAGTTTTTTTAATCATTTTTATTAATATTTTAGCAATGTCCATTACAGAATATTCCATACCTTCGTCACAACCGATATTGTATATTTCTCCAACTTCTCCTTTTTCCAATATACATTCAAAAGCTTTGGCAGTATCGTATGCGTGTAAAAATGCTCTCACACTATCACCCTTGCCTTGGATAGTCACTTTTTTGTCTTCTTTCAGTAGTTTTATAAAACGAGGTATTAATTTTTCTGGGTATTGATTTTTACCATATACATTGTTTCCCCTAGTAATAATTATTGGCATTTTATAAGAGTGGTTATATGACTGGGCGATTAACTCAGCTCCGGCTTTCGTTGCTGCATAAGGATTTGTAGGGCACAAAATAGAGTGTTCAGTTTTATGTGTTTCTTCAATATTATTCATAGATTCACCATATACTTCGTCAGTAGAAACGTGTATGAATTTTTCTATTTTACCATACTTTCTACAACATTCAAGTAAATTATGTGTTCCAAAAATATTGTCGTGTGTAAATTTAATAGAATCTTCAAACGAATTTTGAACGTGAGACTGTGCTGCAAAATGAATAACGTGAGTGATTTTATATTTTTCAATAACATTTTTCACTAGTTTATCATTACACAAGTTACCTTTAACAAGTACGTATTTTTTGTGTTTGCGAATCCATTTTTCTACATTGTTTTCATCCGCACAGTAATACATGGCATCAAAATTAATCAAAGTATTAAAATTATTTTTGGGGAAATAGTAATTTATAAAGTTACTTCCAATGAATCCACAACCTCCAGTGATTAATAAATTTACTTGTGGAGAAGAGTTAGTTTCGTCATTATGTAAAGTAGTTTTGTAACTGACTAAACAGTTACGCACAGACTCTTTGATGTTTAATACATTAGGATATAAAGATTCTAATTTTGAGGTGTCTAAGTAGTTATTTGACCTATCTGCAGCCAATATTTTACGTTGTTCCTCTAATGAAAAATTTTTCCATGTAAAGTTGGGATCTACGATTTCCTTGTACATTTCCAAAATTTCGTTGTGACTAATTAGACCCGGATTCGTTAAGTTCATTGTTCCAACAGTGCGTTTATTCATCATGTCAAGAACTATGGGTAATAACTCTGGTAAAACCGTCATAGAATTAGGGACTGAACATACCTTTTCGTAGGTTGCAATTTTGGTGATAAAGTTACGCCCATTTTTCTCTCCAGTAATTGGCATACGTATTCTCAAATTTAAAACATTATTGTTGTATAAATGCATTAGTCTATCGGTAAAACCTTTTACAACAGAATATGAAGAGCCGAAAAAATTAGGGAATGAATTTTCGTGGAAACCATTTTCTTCTAAAGCAAATGGGTGTTCTTCGTCAAATTTAAAAATACAACCAGTTCCTAAATAAGTATAGTGAATAGCGTGTTGTCTGCATATTTCAGCAAGTAACAATGGTGAAAATAAGTTATCTCTCACGTTTTCAACTAACTTACCCTCTTCTTCTAAATAGTCAATAGTAGTATATACTTTGTCACCAATTTTACCGTGGGTTCTTCCAATAAAAGAAACAACGTGTGTGGGTTTTACCTCACATATTTCTTTTTGTAAGTCGCTTTCATTATCTACTCTTGCCTTACCACAAAAGTACGAATGTTCTGTTGTTTTCAAAATATCAACAAACTGGTTACCAATCCAACCATTTGATCCATAAACTAGAATGTTCATTTTTATAAATTTTATTACAAAATAAAATTTATGTTATTACTCAATTAAATTATATTTTTGGTATTTTCTTGTATTTATTGATTATACTTCAAGTCAAAAATATGACTGTACTTGGCGTGAATCAACTTTACTAAGGTTTCATAAGTCAAAAGTTTCTCTTTTTTCAATATTTGAGCTGCATCATATATTAACTCTTTTGAGTTTTTAATAATAAACTCGGAATACGCATAGGCGTCATTGATCAAGTTAAAAACTTCATTATCTATTTTTTCCTTGTATGTTTCACTTAAACTAGGATATATAATTTTTTTACCCATTCCATAATAAACAATCATTTTTTCTGCCAACTTGAAAGCCTCTTCAAAATCATTAATTGCCCCAGTTGTTACAGATACATCGTAAAAAACTTCTTCGGCTATTCTACCAGCCAATAGTATTGCCAAATGTTCAAATAGAGCTTCTCTTGTGTAAATACTTGAAGTAGTCCCTTCAAAAACAGTATAAGCGGGACTTTTTGGAGACGATAAGTTTATAATAACTTTGGTCATTTTTGAATGATGTTTTGCCAACATACCCACCACAGCGTGTCCCATCTCGTGAATTGCTATATGGTCAATAATATCTGATGTAAATTGGTGATCATTTGGCTGCCAACCAGCCATCATTTTATTCATAATCGTGTCAATATCTGAACTAGACATCGCTTCACGATTGTATCTAAGAGCATTTAACATTGCCTCATTCAATAAATTTTCTATTTGTGCTCCACTTAATCCCAAGGTGATATCAACCAAGTCTTTAATATTAATTGTGTTATCATATGGTTTTCCTCTGGTGTGAATTTGAAGAATAGCTTCTCTTGTAGAAGCATCGGGTAATCCAATAAAAATACGTTTATCTATTCTACCGGGTCTAGTTAAAGCCGGGTCTAACAAATCGGCGCGGTTGGTTGCACAAATGAGAAAAATACCGGTATTATTTTTGAATCCATCTAAACAAACAAGTAGTTCATTCAAAGTATTGTCTCTCTCACTAGATGATGTTTCACCATCACCAGAACGTTTTCTACCAAGGGCGTCAATTTCATCAATAAAAATAATACAAGGAACATTTTTTTTGGCAAGGGCAAAAAGTTCTCTTACTCTTGAAGAACCTACCCCAACGTATTTTTCTTGGAATTCGGAACCAGAAACAGCAATAAAGCCTACTTTGGCTTCTCCGGCGAGTCCTTTCGCAAGTAGAGTTTTACCATTTCCGGGAGGTCCTTCCAAAATAAGTCCTTTGGGGACTCTGACATTGTAATTCAAATACTTTGTATAATTGGATAAAAAGTCAATACACTGATATAACTCAGACTTGACCTTATCAAAACCGCCAATGTCTTTGAAAGTGGTGGGAAATTTGGTAATTACTTCAAAATTTTCTGATTTTTTATCTCTATTCTTTGAATTTATTCCGCGTCCATAGTTATCTTCCTCGTTGTTACTATCATCATAATCGGTGTTAAACATATTAGAAAACTGTCCGACCATATCCTTATTGATTATAATACGAATACCTCCGCGTCTGCTACTACTTGGATACTCATTGTTGGTGTAGTTGGAAGAAATTATACGCTCAAGATCATCAAGATTTTGAAAATATTCATCCTCTTCCTCACCTAATATTCCCAAGTCTTGAATTGTCTGATTTTTTGAGTTCAAACGTTTAATATAATCTTCGTGGTAGTTTCTTGATATAGGGTGTTGCTTTTTAACAAAGGTAGTTTGGTTGTTATTACCATTTGGTTGAAAAGGTTGATTTGCATTTTCTAGTCTTTTTTTAGCGTTATCATAATGCGGACGAGAGATAGGATACTTACCGTTGGTATTTTTAACAAAAATATAACTGTTTGAAAAAGTAAAAAAAGTAGCTACTAATGCAACTATACAAACATTCATTTTGTATAGTTAGTAAGTGAAAATTTTATATAGTTTCTTTGGAATATTATTATTTGTATTTTCTGGATTTTTTTGACTTTTTATTTTTTCTTCTAGACTTTCTTAATTTTTTACGTAGGCATCGTGTTTTTCTTCGTACTTTTCCACCAAGTTCGCCGGTAAAATCCAAGAACTCTCGATTAATTTGTTCTCCGTATATATTGTAAAAAGTATTATTACCGTTACGAACATTTGCAGATGTAACAGTTTCAAGTATTCCTTCGGAATTTTTTATGTAAAATGGTTTGTTGGTTCTTCTATCAAGTATAATTGTTGGAGGCACAAAATCTGGTAAAAGTTGATTTCTCTCATATTCTTCATTTTGTCTATCAAATTGTTGTCGTTTATATTGACGTTCTAATTCACTTTGTTCATTAACATTATATGGCGATGCTATTACTGTTGCATCGGTGTCATACCCATCTTCTGAAGTAGTATAATCTAACTCAGAACGTTTTTTCGTAGGAGTTTTTTTCGTAGGAGTGTTCATTTATTTATATCAACAAAATAATATTTTTGTAAAAAATTACCGAAGGCATTAATATAATATATTCAAAAATTAACTTAAAGAAAATGGCAGTTTTCTACTTTTTTTGCCCAAAAGTCACAGGGGTTTGAAAAAATGGACAAAAATAAATGTCCAATTTTCAAAACCCCAGGTATTTTGGTGAACTTTGATTTTCAAAACGTGTTTTACAGCTTAATGCTGTAAATTTCATTTTTTCATATTTTGACGGAGAGCATAATTTTGTGAGCATAAAAATTGACTTGTATAAAAAAGTATTTAGGAACTTTTTTTTTAGGATATATATACTAATGGATACTAACGATTTAAGTTCCGAAAGTTCCAAAATAAAAAAGTGTTTGTGTTGTAACTATATTACGAGTAGAAAAAGTCAATACGACCGACACTTGCTCACAGCAAAACACTTAAACCTAACAAATCCTAATAAAAAAGTTCTAGACTGGCACGAGTGCGAATGTGGTAAAAAATATAAACATTTATCGTCTCTATGTGCACACAAAAAGAATTGTATGGTCGATAAAGTAAATAATGAAGAAAATACAATAATTTCCGAAGAAAATACAATAATTTCCGAAGAAAAGCAAAATAAAACCGAAGAAGAATTGAGAGAGTTAAAAACTATGTTTATGAAAATGATAGAAATTAACCAAGATTTGCAGAAACAAATTGTAGAACTTGCGAAGGAAAGTAAGTCAATTATAAATAGTAACAATACAACTAACAATAATACTACGAATAATAAATTTAATTTACAAATTTTCTTGAATGAAAAGTGCAAGGATGCTTTCAACATTACAGATTTTATTAATGGTATTAATGTTGGATTTAAAGACTTTGAAAACTTTGGAAAAATTGGTTATGTTGGTAGTATTAACAATATTCTTATTCGCGAGTTAAAAGAAATTGATGTGTATAAAAGACCGATTCATTGCAGCGATTTAAAACGTGAAGTGATTCACGTGAAATATAATGATGCTTGGGTAAAAGACGAAGATAAAAAACATATGAAGCGTGCGATTAAATTAATAGAGCATAAGAATATTAAGTTAGTCCCCGACTGGCTAAAAGCAAATCCAAAAGCAGATGATATTACAACAAAGAAACACGAAGAGTATATGAAAATATTGAATAATTCAATGGGAGAAATGAAAGATGAAGACAATGAAAGAAACTACGACAAAATAATAAGAAATGTTGCGAAGGAAATATTAATAGATAAAGATCAAAAGTAGTAGTTAAACTTACAATTATCATATTTTGTACAAGGTCCAAGACATGATAGATGCCCCCACATAGGAACATATGCTTCTTGAACAATACCATAAAATAGAGCACATAAAGAAAAGTTACTTCTAGAAAGAATAACAACTTCAGAATTACACAACAAGAACAAGTCATAATTTTCATCGTTGCTTCTAATGTCTCTATAAGAAAAACCAGTTCCGTAATCGCCGGGTGAGGTAATAATAATAACTTCGTGTTCTGGATATTTAACCAAAGCAGCGTCAATTTGTCGTTGTACAATATCTACGGGCATAGGAGTTTGTCTATTGTGGTGCCAACCGAAAGAAGTATATTCACACTCTTCGCCTCTGTTGATCCTATCGGCATAGTGACCGCAACAAAAACGACCGTCATAGTGAGGCCAAGTACGAACATCTTCAAGTCTTAAATGGACTAAAATGGTTTTCTTTGGATCAAATGGTACTTGGTAACCTAAACTCAACGTATGTTGGTCTAAATTATAACGTACATTTTCATAAATGTATTTTTTAAAGTAAGTAATAAGGTCAGATTGGAGATGTACAACAGTAAAAGCAGTAGTATAGTTTAAGTCGTGTTTTTTACAAATTTCAATTTCTTGAGTTTCTTCAATTACTTTATCGGAATATGTTCTCTCAAGTGTTTCGTTGTAAAGATCAATAAATTCAGTTAAACATTTAACAAAAATACTATTATTGTAACTCATATTTGGGTGATACTTTATGAACCAATTGTTGTTATATGCGTGGTTGATTTGAGAGATATAGTTAAGTAGATTTGTCCCAAGTCTATCAACACGGTCAACAATAACTAAATATGTTTTTTTACTTTCATTAACCAACGGTAATAATTCAATAGGTAGTTTATTGGATACAGTTTCTGTAAAGGTAGACATACTAATATTAGTAAGTTATAAAAAATATGTGTTTAAACTAAATATAATATAAAAGTATTGCAAATATGTATAATATGAGCGAATTTAAAATTTGTTTTGTTATAGCTAACAAATATGTTAGAGGTTATAATACATATATAAAAACATACGTTGAAAATATTAATACTTTTTACAAAGAGTGTTTCATTTTGATTGTTGATAATAATTCAAATCATTTTGAAGAAGATATACATTTTGATTATACGAATGTAAAGATATTAACAAATGTATCGGATTCTAAGTTTGAACTGGGTGCATATAATTTTGGAATAAACTATTTGTTAGAAAATAATATAGCAAATAGTTACAAGTATTTTATATTTACCCAAGATACTTTTGTATTAACAAAATATTACGACTTTAGTAACTTGTTAGAGAATAATGTAATGGCTTGTCCATTAGTTAGATCTTCAGAAGGTTTATTTTTTCATGAACACACTTCGGGTATGCCGGCGCATTCTAACCATAAAGACTTTTCTTTAATTAGAGATGTGTTATCTAATTTAAATTTAATAGACTGTGCTAATAAATTAACTTTTTGTTGGGCAAATTCATTTGTTTTAAATAATAATAAGTTAACAGATTTCTTAGAGTTGACTAAAAATATTAAAATAGATTGTAAAATACATAGTGAATACTCTGAGCGTTATTTGGCGGGCATACTATATCATTTAAATAATAATATAAGTTCAAGTGTTGAAAAAATAATATTAGACGATTTTATGTATGATATTAAATTTGAACGTGGAGCTATTATAACTCTTGATTATTTTATTAAATATATACATGTTAAAACAGAATTAACAAAAGATGAATAAATTATTCTATACCCGATTATAGTTATCTTGTAATCTAATAACATCCCATAGTTCATTTGTAGAAGTTTCTATATATGTGCAGTCTTCCACCGCCTCCATTCTATGCACAGTATATGGTTTAATTGTTACTGTTTCTCCGTGTGAGTATATTTTTTCATTTAATGTATCAACTGTAGAACCTATATAAATGTTCAATAGTCCATTTAAAACAATAATTGTTTCGGTTTTTAATTCGTGATACTGAATACTACATGAATGTCCTTTTTTCATAAATAATTTTTTAACCACATACTTATCATTACATTCAATTAATTCTTCATATCCCCAAGGTTTTTCAATTTTTGTAAATAATAAAGAGTCGTCAATTGTTACATTTTTGCTGGTCAAATTGTAATTTGTTAGTCCTTTATTTCTAACGAGGTTAATAGCATATGCAGTGTTATTTATTCCGTTTAGTTTTTTATCATTTATTAATACTCTATCTCCATTAGTAACTCCCATAATTAAAGAGTCATATACAATACCACATTTTAGAAGTTGTTCTTCTGTTATTTTACGTGTACATTCTTTTCTTCCGGTAGTTAAGATAATTTTATAATTTAACTTTTCCCATTGATGTATTGTATTTAAAACACTGTCTAGAATAATCGGTTCATTCTCAATATTATCTTTAATATTTCCAAAATGTTTTAAAAGTGTCCCGTCTATGTCACAAAAAATAGTTTTTGTAGTCATATAATAATATATAATAACTATTTTATTATATATTTTTAACCTATTATAAAAAATCAAACTCTATACATTCATTAAAAATTTCATGACGACTTTCTTCTAAATGAAGAAATGAATAATTTAAATTAGGATATTTTTCTTTAATAATATCATCTAGTTCTTTACAACTTTCGTGGTTATTATTTATTTTTGAAATAATAAAAACAACTTTATAGTTAGTAGAATTTAAATAGTTTTTTAAATTTTGAATTCTATTATTATACCTTGTAGTAAATTCTTTAAAATTGTCCAATACGAAATGGTGTGTTCCATTCGGCCAATTTTCATGGATATGTAAGTTACCGTGAGACGGACTTTCGTGATTAAAAATAAAATTATATTTTGTATTAATTATTATTTCATCTCCTTTTTTAAAATCTAAAAACTTGCAAGTTTTTTGAACTGTTTTTAATTCAATATATTTTGGGTCGATTAAATATTGAAAGTCATCCTTAAAACATTGAACGATGCCACTATAGTTGGTAATCATTAAATCAAAAGGACAAGTCATATATCCTTGGTCTTTTGTTTTTCTTAAATTATTTGAAACACCGTATCCAGCTGGTCCGCAGTCCCATCCTAGTGATATACCAAGAGGTTCCATTTATTATATAATATTCTTATTGAATAAAATCTTCCAAAAAACGAATCTTTGACTCTTGACTTTTAATGTTTAATTCCTTAATGTAATTTCCAGCACCACTGATAATAATGCAAAAATCTTCATTACTACTATTTAAAAGCTCGTTGAAAGAACTGCACAATAAATTATATCCGTACAAATATTTACCAATTTTATTAGGCGAATTATCTAATATTCCTTCTAGTTTTTCATATTTCAACCCATTTGTGAATAACGTTACTGAATGAACGGATGATGGCCAAATAAATATTTTTTTATTTGGATTAGACTCAATAAACTCATTAATATTATGCACAATAGTATGAATTTGATTAAAATATTTTTTGATGTCGCTATTTAAATTATAATTAACTAAGGGTTTTTGTTTTATAATATCCGTTGTTCTTTCAAATTCAAGAAAAAGCGAATAGTTATCAAAATCATACCTTTTATTAAGTTTAAATCCAAAATTTTCAAAAAGAGTAAATAAAAATTGATGCTTAATTAAAAATGTATGCTCACAGTTCAAATTTGTTAACATAAGTGTTTTGAGGTTACTATCAAAGTCCGGATGACTCAAATAAATATATTTTATATTATCGCTCTTTTGTATTTTATTTAAAATATCTATTGGGTTATAAAAATGTTCAAAAACATCAGACATTATAATTGTATTTGAACTAATACTATTCAAATCAACATTTTCAAAAAAGTTAGGTATAATATTCAAATTTGTTTTGTTACCAGTAAACGATGGTTCTATAATATTATATTCGGTTGTTACATGTTCTAGTATTATATTTGCTAAAACTCCATTACACGAACCAACTTCAATAATTCCATTTATATTATTGTTTCCAGTTATAAATTCGCTAAATAGTGTATGTTTTTTACTTTTTGTAGCTCCATAATCGTCTACATGATTTTCACCATATATTATTGAAAGATTACCAATGTATTTATTTTGTACAGAATTACATTTTTTACAAATTTGAACATTGTATGGCATAAAATAAGATTTTTCATTGTTATTTTTATATAAGCCCAAAGATAGAGAACTTTTAAAATTATCATTTTCAAACAATAACTCAAAATCATCGTGACTGCAAAAAATACATTTTTTTCTTATAGAGTAAATATTATCTAACTCTAATAACTTATCATATATTTTAGATTGTATTTCACTGTCAATACCAACATATTTTTGTTTAATTTCAATAAATTTGGGGTCTGAAAAAATATAATGTCCACTAATTAATATTATTTCGTCTTTTTTATTTACATAGTCAAAGTCATCAGTAACCCATTTTTTCCATTTACCAGAGTCAATACATAATTTATAAATTGTATTGTAGTCTTCTTTGTTTTTTTTTATATAGTCAAGAACAACCCGACTTTCAATTTCACCCAACATAGGTGCAATATTAACTGTAGTTAGACCAAGCAACTCTTTTTGTTTTATTATATCAGTATCAACCCAGTCTCCGTTGTGTTCTTTTGCAATCATGTTATACTTTTTTGCCAAGTTTAACATTTCTTTTAATTTGTCTTCATCAAAACAACCAGTATTTATACCTTCTTTCAACTTTGTTCCACACTGAATAACCAAGTATTTTATTTTATTGAATACTTCAGAAGTTAGTTTTTCTTTTAACTCAGTTATAATATACTCTAAATCTTCAAGTGAAAATGGTCTAATTGCTTCTTCTGTTGCAACTTCATACAATAGTGAGGGGTTAATATTATGACAGTGATTTATCATTTTTACAGTATATTCAATACCTTCGTTAAGGTCATTATATTTTTTCCAAGGGTCTATATGAATAATATCCATATATTTTGCATCTTCAGTCAATGATTCAAAACCATCATCTTCATTTACTCCTTGACTTGGTCCTCCGTGATCTCTTTCAATTATAATTTTGCTATTTTTTTCCTTAACGTATTTTACAAAATCACAAGTTTTCCAGTTATTGACATATCCGCCGTTGTTTTCTATTTGTCTTCTGCTTGGTATAAAAGTAACTTCTTTATTTGGGTTTTTTAAAGAAAAATCTATAACAGTATCTATAACATTTTTACTCATTGGTCCATAGCAAAACTTCATTTTTTGTATATTAACAGTATTTAATATTTTACTAATTTTAACACAATTTGATTGTAAATTTTACTGTAAAGACAAAAATAAGTTATATTTTCCAAAGTAAAATAAAAATTCGCTTAATGAACCATCATACAGAGAAGACATATTTATCCAAATTAAAGAAGTTATGATTTTTATTTTCTTTAAGTCAAACCCATTTTCATTAATAAATTTATCAAAATCACCTAATTGTTGCATCAAAAAATAGTTACATTTTAAATCCAAAGTAACGTCTTCATCACTATATGTAATTTCATACAAGTTGTTCAAAATATTTTTATGATTAAAAATAATATTATGTCTTAGTTTTGATAAGTCGTAGTATAAATCTCCGTGAGTTATTTGATTATCAAATTCATGCCTCCAGTCAATTAAAACATATGAATCTTTTGTTTTGATTATGTTATCTAAAATAAAATCTCCGTGAAAATGATAAAATGTATCTGTCAGTAAAATATCTGAAGGAATTTTACTTAATAAGTTACCTATTTTATCGGTAAAAATACCATTAATAGTAGAAACTTCTTGGTTTAAAAAAGACAAATCATTTATTCTAGAATTTGTTTTATTGATATAAAAGTTGTAACAATTATTTTTGTATTCATCATTTATACTCTTATTAACCCACAAGTTAGTTTTGGCCCATGTTAATAAGTTGTAAATTTCTCCGTGGTTGTAATATTCTGATAAAACGACTCCATCAATTTTTTCCATTACAATAAAATTATCAGAATAGTTAACCAACTTGGGGGTTAATGGATATAAGTAATTTCCTCTATCAATTCTTTTTTTATTGATATTTACATCATTTACAAATTTTACAACAGTACTATCAAAAAAACACAAAGATTCATTATTTTTAGAAATGACACTATATTTTGGTTTTAATATATTTTTCAAAGTTTCATAACTTTTTACATTTCCAGTATCATACCAGTCATTTAGAACTTTGTAATAAAATACACAGTTATCTAATTGAATCATTTTTTTAAAAGAATCAACATCATTCAAAGAAGTATTTAACTTATCTGAGTTATAAATATTTTCAAGATTATTCCAGAATTGTGTATAGTCATTAATTAAACTAATTCCAGTATAAGCAAAGTCAAAGTCGGGGTGTTTTTTATTATTAATTTCTGTAACCAGTTCATTATTAACTTTAATATTCGTGTAATGTTCGCTGGAACTACATTTAACAACACACAATATATTTTTATTGTCATCAAAATCCATATGACTTGTTACAATTGCGTCACAACAATGAAAAACAAACGGTTTTTGCAAATAATTTTTTGCTTGTAGTAGAGAGTAACCTAAACTGGAACCTTTACCACAGTAGTTATCAACAGTTACAAATGTAAAATTTCTATTTGGATATGCTAGTAACAAAAAATCTTTAACCAAGTTTCCATAGTAACCAACTGTTATAATAAAATCAGTGTTTAAGTCATAACTTTCAATAATATAACATATACCATACTTGTCACCTACACTTACGAGAGACTTATTAGTAAACTTAGTTAAATCTCCCAAACGTTCTCCAATTCCACTGGTTGTTATTAGGACAGTTTTCATTTTATATAAATACTTAAAAATAAATATATGTTTAAACTAATATTTCTCTCATTGTTTTACTTTATAAATAAAAAATAAGAGAGAAAATATGGATGATTCTTAAATTTGGCAAGTTTTATTATAATAGAATTCTGCATCTTGGGTTTCTAAATTCACTTGTGGTGGGGACGGCCACTCAGAATATGCGAGTGCTTTGCTAGTTGGTCTCTCTAATGCCAATAATTGTTTGAGTGCTTTCATTCTTCTTTCAAGAGGGAAGAGAGAAGTTGATAGTTTGCGACTCAATTGTTTCCAACGCCATTCAAATTGGAGGGCGGCTTGCCAATCTGGGAATCCGGCGACGTGACAAGCGCGTTCCCACGTCTCTCCTTTATTTACTTTTGCACCGGTTGCGTGAGCGCCGCCTTTAATCTCTTTATTGTGTTGTCTTAACCTTCTCTCAATATCAACGGTAGCCCCAACATAAGTAGCATTATCACTAGAAACAAGAAGATATACAAAAGACATTATATAATATGTTTTGTATATAGATTTATTTTTTTGAAACAACTTCTTTTTTAATTTTTTCTTTATCAGATGATTTTTTTTTCTCTGTAGGAGGTGATTCTTTTTCTGTAGAGATGACTATTGGTTGTGTAATTACGTTACAAATAGTATTTTCTTCAATATTTGTGCTAGTTACTTTTGATTTGCATCCTCTTTTGTGAGCAGACATAGCAGATTGATTTTTTGCAACATAATCGCAAATTTCACATACGTATTTACTTGAAGAGAAAGCATATCTAGAAGATAAATACTTTTCTAAACAAGGAAATTCGTTGTCTTCAATTTGTTTAATCATTTTTTGACTAAAATCTTTCACTGTTTTAATTTGTAATAATTTTTGTGATGCGAAAAATTGATATTCTTTGTTAATTTCATCAAGAACTTCTTTATCAATACTACAAGTGTTACCATTATTTACGACAATTTCGTCTAATTTATATTTGAAATTATCAATGATGTCAATTGCAATTTTGATTTTTTCTGCGTCATTTCTGACTTCGTGTACGTATAAAAGAACATTTCCATCATTAATATTAATTTCAAAGTTCTCTTTGTTCGCAATTCCGTAATTTTGGGATAAAAATAAACCACAACAGCCTTGTATTTCAACATCACGAATGAATTTTTTAACTTCATCTTGTATAACATTTCTATTCCAGTTTTTATTTTCAATTAAAATTGTAGGTTTATTTTTTCTAGCAAGCATAATATCCCCAGTTTCTTTTTGGTCCCCCACAATATCAATTTGGGCAGTTGAATACAAGGATTGTAGTATATTGAATAGTACATTTTCAGAACACTTACCTTTAACCGAAGAGACTTCCATCTTCTTCAGTAACTCCCCAACGTTATTTTGTAAAGATATTTGTGTTGACTGATTGGAAGAAGATATGTCTTTGATGTCTAAAATGTGTTTTTCGGTGGATGACTTCATTTGATTTATAGCAGAGTCCAATCTTTGTTCAGATGAGGTGATAATATTGTTCATAATTTGTTGAGAGTTGGAAATCGTATTTGAAATCTTATTGTCCAAAACATTAATGAAATCATCTAGAGACTGTTTATTAATTGTTGAGTTAATAAGCTTATTTGTATCCTCATTAATTGAACTATGCAACAATTTAATATTATCTTGTATTTGTTTGTTCAAAGTTTCGTTGTTTTTTGGTATAACTTCCCCAATCATGATGAATAATTTATCCAACAGTATTGAGTTGTACTCTTTAACAAGCGGAGCTATTTTATCCGAGGTGTTTGTAGATAAAATCATTTTAACGTCTTCAAAGTATTCTTTTTTGAAGTCATTAAACTTATTTCCAAATGAATTTATAGTTTCAACTTGCATCTTGTTGAGAGAATCAGACACATTGTTTACTTGAGTCTGGAGAGACTTTACATTATTTAATAGTTGCGCAGCAATATTATTGCTGAGAGAAGAGTTCATATCTTGAGAGAGATTCAACATAATGTCAACAAATATAATATTCATAGCTTCAAAATCTAGATTAGGATGTTCTTTATAAAAATCCCACACCTTTTTATTAGTGCATACGAGAGAAATATTTTCCATAATAAAATAATAATATAATATATCTTTATATTATAATTCAAAAATTGATTTAAAAAATTGTTAAAAAATTGATTTAATTTTGATTTATAAATAAAACTAAATCAAAAAATTAACAAAAAACTAAATCAAAAATAAAACCGGAGGAAAACTAATTCAAAAAAC